>ERZ724504.21-NODE-21-length-91216-cov-7.288259_pt1 | contig 91216 bp, 97 predicted proteins | sample MGYA00376037_ERZ724504 | MGnify/ENA primary metagenome ERZ724504 (study PRJEB28724, sample SAMN07190888) | wastewater metagenome | isolation source: influent of sewage treatment plant in Hong Hong | place: USA: Christiansburg, Virginia | collected 2016-03-01 ... | reverse complement strand
TCGTGAAGGCGGTCGTACCGTCGGCGCGGGTGTTGTGGCTAAAATCATTGCTTAATTGTTTTTGATTTAAAGTTGCATCAAAGTTGTATTGCGCTGGGTGGTGCGCCACCCAGTGTTTCAAGTTAAGTTGTTCTTTACTGTTTGGTGAAATTAATTTCACCTTGTTCTTTAGAAAGTCATATCATGGCCAGCACTAAAATTCGTATTCGTTTAAAAGCATTTGACTATCGTTTGATCGATCAGTCAGCGGCTGAAATCGTTGAAACTGCAAAGCGTACCGGCGCGATTGTTAAAGGTCCGGTACCTTTGCCAACACGCATCCAGCGTTTTGACATCTTGCGTTCACCACACGTGAACAAAACGTCGCGCGATCAGTTTGAAATTCGCACGCACCAACGTTTGATGGACATCGTTGACCCAACGGACAAAACGGTTGATGCTTTGATGAAGCTCGACTTGCCAGCAGGCGTTGATGTTGAAATTAAAGTGTAATCCATCGATTGCAGAGCAAATAAAAAACGCACCTTCGGGTGTGTTTTTTGTGGGGGGCGTAAATGAATGCCGTTGTCTTTTTGCTGCAAACGAACAAAATCATTCAAAAATAAACAGTTAGCGCAAGCTCCTGCTTGCGTATTGCAATGAAATGTAATATCATACAAAGCTAACCTTTTTGCTTTGATGTCAATTGGATCGAAAAGGTTTTTTAAGAGGCGTTGTTAATCAAAATAACGCTAAATGGTAATCTAGCTCGACCAATCGCAGTCGAGAATGGAGTTTATAATGAGTCACAATGGACTGGGTCTGTTGGGGCGCAAGGTCGGCATGACCCGCATTTTTACTGAGGATGGTGCTTCTATCCCCGTAACTGTGTTGGATGTGTCAGGCAATCGCGTTACCCAAGTTAAGACACCTGAAGTCGACGGCTACGCCGCCGTTCAGGTTGCCTACGGTACTCGTCGCGCATCACGTGTTGCTAAAGCCCAAGCGGGTCATTTGGCAAAAGCGGGTGCTGAAGCGGGTTCCTTCACTAAAGAGTTTCGTTTAGATGCTGATGCGCTTGCGCAATTGTCAGCAGGTTCAAGCGTCACTGTTGAGATTTTCCAAGCTGGCCAAAAAGTGGACGTTTCTGGTGTCACAATTGGTAAAGGCTATGCAGGTACGATCAAGCGTTACAATTTCGCTTCTGGTCGCGCTTCGCACGGTAACTCTCGTTCGCACAACGTCCCCGGTTCGATCGGTATGGCGCAGGATCCAGGTCGTGTTTTCCCTGGTAAGCGCATGACTGGTCACATGGGTGATGTCAGCTGCACAGTACAAAATTTAGAAATCGCACGCATTGACATCGAACGTGGTTTGTTGTTGGTTAAAGGCGCTGTTCCTGGCGCCAAAAACGGCAACATCATGGTTCGTGCTGCGGTTAAAGTTAAAGGAGCTAAATAATGGATATTCAGCTCTTTAATGCGCAAGGTCAAGCAGGTTTAGTTGCTGCTTCAGATGCCGTGTTTGGTCGCGAATACAACGAAGCTTTGATTCATCAAATCGTTGTGGCCTACCAAGCCAATGCCCGTTCAGGCAACCGCCAACAAAAAGATCGTCAAACTGTTAAGCACAGTACCAAAAAGCCTTGGGCTCAAAAAGGTACGGGTCGTGCACGTTCAGGTATGACATCTTCGCCGATCTGGCGTGGGGGTGGACGCGCGTTCCCGAATTCTCCTGATGAGAATTTCACACAAAAAGTTAACCGTAAAATGCACCGCGCAGCGATGTGCAGCATTTTGTCGCAATTGGCCCGTGAAGGCCGTTTGGTTGTGGTTGAGGACTTTGCAGTTGAAGCGCCTAAAACCAAACTGGTTGCTGATAAATTGAAAGCATTGGGCACAGATTCAGCCATGATCATCACTGCGGATTACTCTGAGAACTTGTTCTTGGCAGCGCGCAACTTGGTCAATGTGTATGTTTGTGAGCCTAAGCATGCAGATCCATTGTCGTTGTTGTTCTACGGTAAAGTATTGGTGACCAAAGCAGCGGTAGCGCAAATCGAGGAGATCTTGTCATGAATCAAGACCGTTTAATGCAAGTTATCCTGGCGCCGATCGTTTCTGAAAAAAGCACTTTCATCGCTGAAAAAAATGAACACGTTGCGTTTCGCGTTGTTCCTACAGCGACTAAGCCTGAAATCAAAGCGGCGGTTGAATTATTGTTTAAAGTGGAAGTTGATGCTGTTCGTGTGTTGAACCGTAAAGGTAAAACCAAACGTGCAGGCAAACGCATGGGTAAACGCTCAAATACGCGCATCGCTTACGTGGCCTTAAAACAAGGTCAAGAGATCCACTTTGACGAGGAGGTGAAATAATATGGCACTCGTAAAAGTCAAGCCAACCTCGCCTGGCCGTCGTGGCCTCGTGAAAGTGGTCAACAAAGAGTTGCATAAGGGCGCGCCCCATGCACCTTTGTTGGAAGCTCAAAAGCAAAATGCGGGTCGTAATCACCGTGGTGTGATCACGACGCGTCATAAAGGCGGCGGTCACAAGCACCACTACCGTATGATCGACTTCAAACGCAATGACAAAGACGGTATTGTCGCTAAAGTTGAGCGTTTGGAATATGATCCTAACCGTTCTGCAAACATCGCTTTGTTGTTGTACAAAGACGGTGAGCGTCGTTACATCATCGCGCCACGCGGTGTGTCAGCAGGTCAAGAGCTTGTGAGCGGTGCAGAAGCGCCGATCAAAGCAGGTAATACATTGCCAATTCGCAATATTCCTGTCGGTTCAACGATTCACTGCATCGAAATGAAGCCAGGCAAAGGCGCGCAAATCGCTCGTTCAGCTGGTACTTCAGTTCAGTTGATGGCGCGTGAAGGCGTTTACGCTCAATTGCGTTTGCGTTCAGGCGAAGTTCGCCGCGTACACGTTGATTGCCGCGCCACCATTGGTGAAGTCGGTAACGAAGAGCACGGTTTGCGTCAAATCGGTAAAGCGGGTGCAACGCGCTGGCGCGGCATTCGTCCAACGGTGCGTGGTGTGGTCATGAATCCGGTCGATCACCCGCACGGTGGTGGTGAAGGTCGTACGTCCGCTGGTATGCATCCTGTGTCGCCATGGGGTCAAAAAACCAAAGGCTACCGTACGCGTCGCAATAAGCGCACGACCAGCATGATCGTTAAACGTCGCTTTAAATAAGGAGTAGCAAATGGCTCGTTCAGTCAAAAAAGGTCCATTTTGTGACGCTCACTTATTGAAAAAAGTGGAAACAGCGGTCGCAAATCGTGACAAAAAACCAATTAAAACGTGGTCTCGTCGCTCAACTGTTTTGCCTGATTTCATCGGCTTAACCATTGCAGTGCACAATGGCCGTCAGCATGTGCCCGTCTATATTTCTGAAAATATGGTTGGTCATAAACTCGGCGAGTTTGCCCTCACCCGTACCTTCAAAGGTCACGCGGCGGACAAAAAAGCGAAGAAATAAGGATAAGCGTTATGGAAACTACAGCTATTTTACGTGGTGTGCGCTTGTCGGCTCAAAAAGGCCGTTTGGTGGCCGATTTGATTCGCGGCAAACAAGTTGAAGCAGCGCTCAACACCTTGGCTTTCACTCAAAAGAAAGCGGCTGTGATCATCAAGAAGGTTCTGGAATCAGCAATTGCTAATGCCGAACACAATGATGGTGCAGACATCGACGAATTGCGTGTTACACGCATCTTCATCGATAAAGGTACATCTTTGAAACGTATGTCGGCACGCGCCAAAGGCCGTGGCAACAGCATCGAAAAACAAACCTGTCACATCAGTGTGACTGTCGGACAATAAGGAGTCAAGATGGGACAAAAGATTAACCCTACTGGCTTTCGTTTGCAAGTCACCAAGGATTGGGATTCTCGTTGGTACGCTAAAAACAGCGAATTCGCAGCAACCCTCAATGAAGACTTGAAAGTGCGCGAGTACCTCAAGAAAAAGTTGAAAAATGCTTCGGTGGCGCGTGTTTTGATTGAGCGTCCAGCGAAAACTGCCCGTATCACCATTTTCAGCTCACGCCCTGGCGTGGTCATTGGCAAAAAAGGCGAAGACATTGAAGTGTTGCGCGCTGATTTGCAAAAATTGATGAATGTGCCTGTGCATGTGAACATCGAAGAAGTGCGCAAGCCAGAAATCGACGCGCAACTGATCGGTGATGGCATTGCCCAGCAGCTCGAAAAACGTGTCATGTTCCGCCGTGCGATGCGCCGCGCGATGCAAGGTGCAACCCGTATGGGCGCGCAAGGCATCAAGATCATGAGCTCAGGTCGTTTGAATGGCATTGAAATCGCTCGTTCAGAGTGGCAGCGTGAAGGCCGTGTGCCTTTGCATACCCTCAAAGCGAACATCGATTACGCCACATCAACTGCTTTGACCACATACGGCATCATCGGCATCAAAGTTTGGGTCTACAAAGGCGACACGTTGGATCGTCGCGTTTTGCCAGGCACAGGCTATGAGCATGATGGTAAGGATGATAAAAAACAACCACGTCGCGAAGGCCGCCCATCGGGTGATCGTAAACGCCGTGATGGTGATGCACCAGGTGCGCGTCGTAACACACGCAAACCATCGGATGCTAAACCAGCTGGTGCAGGAGAATAATTATGTTGCAACCCGCACGTAGAAAGTATCGTAAAGAGCAAAAAGGCCGTAACACAGGCGTCGCTACCCGTGGCGCAGATGTGTCTTTCGGTGACTTTGGCTTGAAATCAGTGGAGCGTGGTCGTATCACTGCGCGCCAAATTGAAGCAGCACGTCGTGCCATGACCCGTCACATCAAGCGTGGTGGTCGTATTTGGATCCGTATCTACCCTGACAAACCAATCTCTAACAAGCCTGCAGAGGTGCGTATGGGTAACGGTAAGGGTAATCCCGAGTACTATGTTGCTGAGATCCAACCCGGTAAAATGTTATACGAGATGGATGGTGTGTCAGAAGATTTGGCGCGTCAAGCATTTCGTTTGGCAGAAGCCAAATTGCCATTGAAGTGCGTTTTCGTTACGCGCACCATTGGCGGTTAAGGAGAGTATTATGTCAGCAAAAGAATTATTGACCAAAGACACAGCGGCATTGCAAACTGAACTGAGCGCCTTGTTGAAAACGCAATTCAACTTGCGTATGCAACGCGCGATGCAACAGTTGAGCGACGTCAATCAGCTCAAAAAAGTACGCCGTGACATCGCTCGCGTGCGCACTGTTATGCACCAAAAGGCAGGTACAAAATGAGTGAACAAAAATCTTTACGTCGTGTATTGACTGGTCGCGTTACGTCTAACAAAATGGACAAAACAGTGACTGTGTTGGTTGAGCGTCGTGTAACACATCCTTTGTACGGTAAAATCATCGTTCAATCGAAAAAATATCACGCGCACGATGAAGCCAATCAATACAACGAAGGCGATCTCGTCGAAATCGAAGAAACACGTCCAGTGTCTAAGACCAAGTCTTGGGCTGTGACGCGCTTGCTCGAAGCTGCACGCGTCGTGTAAGTTGTTGAGCGTTTTTCACGTCTTATTTTTTAAGGCGTGAATGTTTGCCCTGCAGTGCTTGCATTGTGGGGCAAATTCATTTCTGAGGTTGCGGGTAGTTGAGTTAATGGGTGAAGTGGCCTGTTGATTTGAATAAGTTGTTTTTTTGTGTCTATTTCTCATATAGTTGGCAAATAAACGATTTAGTCCTTGCGCACTCAGGGGGAAACGAACTAAAATAGCGGTTCTTTGTTAAAGTCGTTCGACGATAACAATTAAGTCAAATTCTGGTGGTTCACGGAATTCTACTCAAGTGCTGCCTTCTTAGAAGTGCAGTGAGACCAAAACTGACTGCCTGATTATTTTAATTAGGGTAATCAAGTTGGGATATATATCATGATTCAGATGCAAAGCAGATTGGACGTCGCCGATAACACGGGCGCGCGTTCGGTAATGTGTATCAAAGTGTTAGGCGGCTCTAAACGTCGCTATGCTAGCGTTGGTGATGTCATCAAAGTCAGCATTAAAGATGCAGCCCCACGTGGTCGCGTCAAAAAAGGCGAGGTTTACAATGCCGTAGTGGTTCGTACCGCTGCTGGTGTGCGCCGCTCTGATGGCTCGAAAGTCAAGTTTGATGACAACGCAGCCGTATTGTTGAATGCTAAGTTGGAGCCGATTGGCACCCGTATCTTTGGCCCAGTAACCCGTGAATTGCGCGGTGAAAAGTTCATGAAGATCGTGTCTTTGGCGCCAGAAGTGCTGTAAGGAGAACGACATGGAAAAGATTCGCAAAGGCGATAATGTTGTTGTTTTGACAGGCAAAGATAAAGGCAAGCGTGGCGTTGTGTCTCAACGCGTTGACGCCGACTACGTTACAGTCGAAGGCATCAATATGGTGAAAAAACACCAACGTCCCAACCCAATGTTGAATAAAGAAGGCGGCATTGTTAATAAAGTCATGCCGATTCATATTTCAAACGTTGCGTTGTTTAATGCCAAAACCCAAAAAGCGGATCGCGTTGCGATTAAAGAAGTGGACGGTAAAAAAGTCCGCGTCTTTAAATCGAACGGCGATGTCGTAGCGTAAAGGGAATATCATGTCTCGTTTGCAAAATATTTACAAAGAAAAAGTCATTGCAGAATTGACCGAAAAATTCGGTTACAAATCTGTAATGGAAGTGCCGCGCATCACCAAAATCACCTTGAATATGGGTGTGGGCGAAGCGGTTGCTGATAAAAAAGTCATCGAACATGCAGTAAGCGATATGACCAAAATTGCAGGTCAAAAACCTGTAGTGACCAAGGCGCGTAAAGCAATTGCGGGTTTCAAAATCCGTGAAGACTACCCCATTGGTTGCATGGTGACATTGCGCGGCGTGCAAATGTACGAATTTTTAGACCGTTTGGTCACTGTCGCGTTTCCTCGTGTGCGTGACTTCCGTGGTGTGAATGGCAAGTCATTTGATGGTCGTGGTAACTACAACATCGGTGTTAAAGAGCAGATCATCTTCCCTGAAGTTGAATATGACAAAATCGATGCGTTGCGTGGCTTGAATATCAGCGTGACAACGACTGCAAAAACAGATGCGGAAGCCAAAGCGTTGTTGGCGGCTTTCAAATTCCCGTTCAGAAACTAAGGGTGGAATAATGGCTAAGTTATCCCTGATTAACCGTGAGAAAAAACGCGAAACGTTGGTGGCAAAATTTGCTGCAAAACGTGCTGCGTTGGTCGCCATCGTTGACGATCAATCGAAATCGGAAGAAGAGCGTTATGAAGCTCGTTTAAAGTTGCAACAATTGCCACGTAATGCAAACCCCACTCGTTTGCGTAACCGTTGCCAATTGACGGGTCGTCCACGTGGTACGTTCCGCCAGTTTGGTTTGGGTCGCAGCAAGTTGCGTGATGCCGCCATGAACGGTGAAATCCCGGGCTTGGTTAAAGCCAGCTGGTAATAGGAGAATCGAATATGAGTATGAGTGATCCAATTGCCGATATGTTGACACGCATTCGCAATGCGCAAATGGTTGAGAAAGCGGCTGTGTCTATGCCGTCTTCAAAATTAAAAGTTGCCATCGCGAAAGTGTTGAAAGACGAAGGCTACATTGAAGAATTTAAAATTGGTGGCGAAGCCGCAAAACCTGTTTTAGACATCGCATTGAAATACCACGCAGGCCAAGCGGTCATCGTGCGTATTGAACGTGTGTCTAAGCCTGGTTTGCGCGTTTATCGCCAAAGTGATGCCATTCCACGTGTCATGGATGGTTTGGGCGTCGCAATTTTGTCAACCTCTAAAGGCGTCATCACTGACCGCAAAGCACGTGCATTAGGCGTCGGCGGCGAAGTGTTGTGCGTCGTAGCGTAATCGGAAAGGGAGAATAATATGTCTCGTGTAGGTAAACATCCGGTTGCGTTGAGTGGTGCAGAAGTGACATTGAACGGCAACGCAATCACTGTTAAAGGTGCTTTGGGTGCTTTGTCAATGGTTCTGAGCGACAAAATCACTGTAAAAAATGAAGATGGTCAGTTGGCTGTCACGCGTAATGACGAATCACGTGAATCAAATGCATTGTCAGGCACAACCCGTGCGATTTTGGCAAACATGGTTCAAGGTGTGACCAAAGGCTTTGAAAAACGCCTGAATTTGGTTGGCGTTGGTTACCGTGCTAAAGCTGAAAATAATGGTCTGAAATTGGAGCTCGGCTTCTCTCATGATGTGTTTCACGTCATGCCAGAGGGTGTTGTTGCTGAAACGCCAACTCAAACTGAGATCATCATCAAAGGTGTAAATAAACAGCAAGTCGGTCAAGTGGCTGCAGAAGTACGCGCCTACCGTCCACCAGAGCCTTACAAAGGCAAGGGTGTGCGTTACACCGGTGAAGTGGTGTTGTTGAAAGAAACCAAGAAAAAATAATCGTTAAAATGAGTTGTGTTGTTTTAAAAGCGATGCAACTCCTTTTAAAATCGATTCTTTAAAGGAATTATGATGCAAGACAAAAAGCAAGCGCGTTTGCGCCGAGCACGCAAAACCCGTGCCAAAATTGCTGAGTTGAAAGTCAATCGTTTGGTCGTTAATCGTACCAACTTGCACATCTACGCGACGTTAATCGACGCGTCAGGTAGCAAGGTTTTGGCAACGGTTTCTAGCCAAGAGGCGAGCTTACGTGAGCAATTAAAAGGTAACGGCAGCAACGTCGCCGCAGCCACGGCAGTTGGTGCAGCCATTGCTGAAAAAGCAAAAGCTGCGGGTGTGACTCAAGTGGCGTTTGACCGTTCAGGTTTTCAATACCATGGTCGCGTTAAAGCGTTGGCTGAAGCAGCTCGTGAAGCTGGCTTGCAGTTCTAAGCCACGTCCAACGACAATATTAAGGAATTTGTATGTCTAAAGTTCAAGCAAAAGATCAATCGCAAGCAGAAGACGGCTTACGCGAGAAGATGATTGCAGTCAACCGCGTGACCAAAGTGGTCAAGGGTGGTCGCATCATGGGTTTTGCCGCATTGACAGTGGTTGGTGATGGCGATGGTCGCATCGGCATGGGCAAGGGTAAAGCACGTGAAGTGCCTGTGGCTGTTCAAAAAGCCATGGACCAAGCTCGTCGCTCAATGGTTCGCATCCCGTTGAAAAACGGTACATTGCAACACTCGGTGACAGGTAAGCACGGTGCAGCTACTGTGTTGATGTCGCCTGCTAAAGATGGTACTGGTATCATCGCGGGCGGTCCAATGCGCGCTGTGTTTGACGTGATGGGCGTGACCAACGTGGTTGCAAAATCACTCGGCTCAAGCAATCCGTACAACATGGTTCGTGCAACCCTCGACGGTTTGCGCAAGCAATCAACACCTTCAGACATCGCTGCGAAGCGCGGTTTGACTGTTGAAGACATCACGGCTTAAGGGGAACAATAATGGCTGAAAAAACATTAAAAGTCACCTTGGTAAAAAGCGTGATCGGCACCAAACAATCGCACCGTGATACGGTAGCAGGCCTCGGCTTGAAAAAAATCCGTCAAGTGCGCGAATTAGAAGACACGCCAGCAGTACGCGGCATGATCAATAAAGTCCGTTATTTGGTCAGCATCGTTGACTAATAACATTCAGTAAAAACGGAGAAACACATGTTTTTAAATACCATTGCTCCTGCAGCTGGTGCGACCGCTAATCGCCGTCGTGTTGGCCGCGGTATTGGTTCAGGCTTCGGTAAAACCGCAGGTCGTGGCCACAAAGGTCAAAAGTCTCGTTCGGGTGGTTTCCACCGCTTGGGCTTTGAGGGTGGTCAAATGCCAATGCACCGTCGTTTGCCAAAACGTGGTTTCACATCTGTGACTCGTGCGTTTGTTGGTGAAGTGACTTTGGCTGACTTGCAAAGTTTGCCAGTGGATGACATCGATTTGCAAGCATTGAAGCAAGCTGGTTTGTTGGGTCAACTCATCACCAGTGTTAAAGTCATTGCGACTGGTGAAATTAGCCGTAAAGTCAGCTTGAAAGGTATCGCCGCCACTAAAGGTGCGCGCGCTGCCATTGAAGCGGCTGGTGGCTCTATTGCCGAGTAATTGAGAGGTATTTGTGGCCACAGCCAAATTATCTAATCAAGCCGGTAAGGCTCAAGGCAGTTCAGAACTCAAACAACGCCTCATTTTCTTAGTGTTGGCGTTGGTTGTGTACCGAATTTGTGCTCACGTGCCTGTGCCTGGCGTCAATGCAAGTGTGCTGGCTGATTTGTTCAGCAAGCAGTCAAATCAAAGTGGTGTTTTGGGTTTGATGAACTTGTTTTCAGGTGGTGCGTTAAGTCGTGCAACCATTATTGCTTTGGGCATTACGCCCTACATCTCTGCATCAATCATCATGCAGCTGGCTGGGATTGTTGTTCCTGCAATTACTGCTTTGCAAAAAGAAGGCGCTTCAGGGCAACGTAAAATCACGCAATATACACGGTATTTTACGTTGGTTCTTGCCGTGATCCAGTCGTTTACGATTGCATCTTGGCTCGAAAGCCAGCAGGGAATGGTGGCTGATCCTGGCTTCATGTTTAAATTCATGACCGTCATCAGTTTGGTGACAGGCACAATGTTTTTGATGTGGTTGGGTGAGCAAATTACTGAGCGTGGTTTAGGCAATGGCATTTCGATCATTATTTTCAGTGGCATTGTTTCAGGTCTGCCGCGCGGTGTTGCTCAATTGTTTGAGATGATCAACACAGGCTCATTGAGTGCGTTTGCTGGTTTCATTATCGTTGTGATGGCACTTTTGGTAACGGCTTTTGTGGTTTTTGTTGAGCGTGCTCAACGTAAAATCCCAATCAATTACGCCAAACGCCAAGTGGGTAATAAAGTTTACGGCGGTCAAAGCTCGTTTTTGCCATTGAAATTGAATATGGCGGGCGTGATTCCAGCAATTTTTGCTTCATCGATCTTGCTTTTCCCTGCTACGGTGTTAAGTTGGTTGGGTTCTTCTACTTCGATGTGGGCACGAGATTGGGCTGCTGAGTTGGCTCCTGGCAAACCTTTGTATATTACCTTGTACGCTTTGGCGATCGTGTTTTTCTGCTTCTTTTATACCGCGTTGGTGTTTAACAGTCGAGAAACGTCGGATAACCTGAAAAAAAGCGGCGCGGTGATTCCAGGCATCCGTCCTGGTGAGCAAACGGCTCGTTACTTGGACAAAATTTTAACGCGATTGACTTTGGCGGGTGCGCTCTACATGTTGTTGGTTTGTGTCTTGCCTGAATTGATGATTTTGAAATGGTCTGTACCTTTCTACTTTGGTGGTACTTCTGTTTTGATTTTGGTGGTTGTTGCGATGGACTTCATGACTCAGGTTCAATCGTCGATGATGAGCCAGCAGTACGAATCATTGATGCGCAAAGCGAATTTTAAAGGCACAAAATAAGCATGGCTAAAGATGATGTAATTCAAATGCAAGGTGAAGTGGTAGAAAATCTACCCAACGCAACCTTTCGTGTCAAGCTGGAAAATGGGCATGTGGTTTTAGGACATATTTCAGGAAAAATGCGCATGCACTATATTCGCATTCTACCTGGTGATAAGGTGACGGTCGAACTGACCCCTTATGATTTGTCGAAAGCCCGTATTGTATTCCGTTCTAAGTAACCACTTTACAGTGCACTTAATACGGCTAAATTGAAAAGAAGTTGAGGAGTTTTAAAATGAAAGTACTCGCATCTGTTAAACGCATTTGCCGCAATTGCAAAATTATTCGCCGCAATCGCGTTGTGCGTGTGATTTGCTCTAGTGATCCACGTCACAAGCAGCGTCAAGGTTAATTAAAAAGGAAATAAAAAATGGCACGTATTGCTGGTGTTAATATTCCCCCGCACAAACATACCTCTATTGGTTTGACTGCGATTTTCGGTATCGGTCGTCCACGCGCGCTCAAGATTTGTGAAGCGACAGGCGTTGCGGCTGATAAAAAGATTAAAGACCTCGATGACGCTGACTTGGAAAAGTTACGTGAAGCCGTTGGTTCTTTCACCATTGAAGGTGATTTGCGTCGCGAAGTGACTATGTCTATCAAACGCTTGATTGATTTGGGTTGCTACCGTGGTATGCGTCATCGCAAAGGTTTGCCTTGCCGCGGTCAACGCACTAAAACCAATGCGCGCACGCGTAAAGGTCCACGCAAAGCAAGTATTGCTGGTAAAAAATAATCGGCACTAAAGGATAATCATGGCAAAAGCAGCAAATAACGCCGCAGCTCGCGCGCGTAAAAAAGTTAAAAAGAACGTCGTTGACGGCATCCTGCATGTTCACGCATCTTTCAATAACACAATCGTTACGATTACAGACCGTCAAGGCAATGCTTTGTCTTGGGCTACTGCAGGTGGCGCGGGCTTTAAAGGTTCACGTAAATCAACACCATTTGCAGCTCAAGTTGCAGCTGAAACTGCTGGTAAAGTGGCTTTGGAATACGGTATCAAGAACTTGGAAGTTCGCATCACAGGTCCTGGACCAGGTCGTGAATCTTCGGTTCGTGCAATGAATGCATTGGGTATCAAAATCACATCGATTCAAGATGTGACACCCGTACCACACAATGGCTGCCGTCCGCCAAAACGTCGCCGCATCTAATTGATTCGATTGACCGATGCGTAATCGCTATGTATAATTAGCGGTTACGCTTTTCGTTTTTTTTGTGGCATAAAAACTTCTTCAAAGTTTGGATGTTGCATATGTTGTAAGCGCAAAAAATAACCTTTATTTTTTGCGCGTTTGTATTTTCGTTTTATTTTTTGATGATTTTATCAATTAAGACCACTGTTTTTAGTACTCGCATCTGCGTTTAAACTAAAAACGTGCGCCAGCTCGGTGGAGCTGATCGCATTTAACTCAAGGAACCATTGTGGCACGTTATTTAGGACCAAAGGCTAAGTTAGCCCGCCGTGAAGGCACAGATTTATTCTTGAAAAGTGCACGCCGCACTTTAGACTCAAAATGCAAATTGGATGTTAAACCCGGTCAACACGGTGCCAAATCAGGCATGCGTACGTCTGACTTCGGTCTCCAATTGCGTGAAAAACAAAAATTGAAACGCATGTATGGCGTTTTGGAACGTCAATTCCGTCGTTATTTTGCAGAAGCCGATCGTTTGCGCGGCAACACAGGTGAAAACTTGGTGCGCTTGCTCGAACAACGTATGGACAACGTGGTGTATCGCATGGGTTTCGGCTCAACGCGCGCTGAAGCGCGTCAATTGGTCAGCCATAAATCCATCGTTTTGAACGGTGCAGTGGCCAACATCCCTTCGATTCAAATCAAAGCGGGTGATGTTATCACTGTGACTGAAAAAGCAAAAAAACAAGTTCGTATTGCTGAAGCTTTGCAATTGGCTGAACAAGTTGGCATGCCATCATGGGTTTCTGTTGATGCGAAAAAAATGGAAGGCACGTTCAAAGCGGCGCCAGACCGTTCTGATGTTGCACAAGATGTGAATGAAAGCTTGATCGTCGAGTTGTACTCACGTTAATGCGACACCCCTTGCCTGCTGATCACAGGTGAGGTTTTTCACATCACCCCAAGCCATGTGCTTTTGACTCGCGCATGGCTTAGTTGAAAGGAATTCCATGTCTAAAAACGCATTCTTAAAGCCTCGCAACATTCAAGTGGAAGCCACGGGTGAGTACAGCGCGAAAGTCGTCTTAGAGCCTTTCGAACGCGGTTATGGCCACACGTTGGGTAATGCGTTGCGTCGTGTTTTGTTGTCTTCTATGACGGGTTATGCCGCAACTGAAGTGCAAATCGCTGGTGCATTGCATGAATACTCTACATTGGATGGTGTTCAAGAAGACGTCGTTGATATTTTATTGAATGTCAAAGGCATCGTATTTAAGTTACACAGCCGTGATGAAATCACATTGACCCTGAAAAAATCAGGTGAAGGTGTGGTGACAGCCGCGGATATTGAAGGCTCGCACGAAGTTGAAATCGTTAACCCCAACCACGTGATTGCTCACTTGGCTGGTGGCGAGTTGGACATGCAAATCAAGATTGAAAAAGGCCGAGGTTATGTGCCAGGTAACGTTCGCGCATTTGCGGACGATCACAGCAAAAAAATTGGCCACATCATGTTGGATGCCTCTTTCTCGCCGATTCGTCGCGTGAGCTATGCGGTCGAATCTGCGCGTGTTGAACAGCGCACAGATTTGGACAAAGTGGTCATGCACATTGACACCAATGGTGTCATCAGTCCAGAAGAAGCGGTTCGTCAATCGGCCGCAATTTTGATTGAGCAGTTGTCTGTCTTCGCTGCTTTGCAAAACACAGAGGATCCTGCTGATGCGCAAACACAACGTGTGAACGCACCACAGTTTGACCCCATCCTGTTGCGCCCAGTGGATGAGCTTGAATTGACGGTTCGTTCTGCCAACTGTTTGAAAGCTGAAGCGATTCAATACATTGGTGACTTGGTGCGTCGTTCTGAGCAAGATTTGCTCAAAACGCCAAACTTGGGTCGCAAATCGTTGTCAGAAATCAAAGAAGTCTTGGCTGCTCGCGGCTTGACTTTGGGTATGAAACTCGAAAACTGGCCGCCAGCTGGTTTGGAAGTGTAAAAAAGATTCGGGAAAAGTGAACATCTACTTTTCCCGAGTTAATATCGGCATTTTTGTCAGGAGCTTCCTGACAAAAATGATTGTAAAAGCAATTAAAACATCACGAGCCCGCCCATTTGGGATAGAAGAGCTGAAGTTTAGATCTATTATTTAAGGAAATTACCATGCGTCATCGTTCAGGTTTACGTAAACTCAATCGCACCAGCAGCCACCGTTTGGCTATGTTCCGCAACATGTCAGTGTCTTTGTTGCAACACGAAGTCATCAAGACCACTTTGCCTAAAGCCAAAGAATTGCGTAAAGTGATTGAGCCTTTAATCACTTTGGGTAAAACCAATACATTGTCAAACCAACGTTTGGCATTTGATCGTTTGCGCGATCGTGACATCGTTAAAAAATTGTTTGATGAAATCGGTCCACGTTACGCAACCCGTCCAGGCGGCTACTTGCGCGTTTTGAAATGCGGTTTCCGTGTTGGCGACAATGCACCAATGGCTTTTGTTGAATTGGTTGATCGCCCAGTGGCTGAAGAAGCGGCTGAGTAATTAAATTGATTGCCAGAGCATTAAGTTTTGGCATGAAGTAAAATAACGGATTGATTCTTCAATCCGTTTTTTGTTTTTATCGTTGACCCAATGTTATTTACATTCAAATTTTGCCGAGTCTTTATCAGTATCGCATTGACCATCATGTTGATGTTCTTTGGCCGTTTGTCGGCTGCGGAGTCTTTTTTGCCTCCCGATCAAGCGTTTGCTTTCTCTGCAGCCATGAGGGATGGCGCGCATGTGCGCGTATCGTTCGCCATTGCCCCTGACTATTACATGTACCGTGATGATTTTACTGTCGCTGTGGTCAGTCCAGATGGGGCGGTGGTGCAAAATGGCACATTCAAATTGCCGGCCGCAGTGATCAAATTTGATGAAAATTTTAATAAGAACATGGCAATTTACCATGATCGCGTTGCTTTTGATGTGCCAGTCAAGGGCGATGGCTTGTTTAAATTGGTGGTCACATCTCGAGGTTGTGCCGATGGGGGGTTGTGTTACCCGCCGCGTAAAACACAGGCGGTCTTGACCGCCCATGCCGAAAAGAGTCCCGTGGCAGGCGGGCTTGCACCCGTTGAGACAGCACAATTGGCCGATGAAAAACCAGTTCTTGCTCAGAGCCGCGAGCCTTCGGTGACACAAACACCTGCGGTCGCAGTACCGCTCAGTCCAAAACCGATGGGCGATATTGCAAGCAAAGGCTTTGGGGCTCAGGTGGCGGCTGATACGCCGTCTGTTGCAAGTCCTTCCGTAGGCTTTGAGGGGGTAACCGCCCGTGCGCCAGATAATTCAGCATATGCGCGTCAATTATTCGATGCGCATAATATCCCCGTTGCGTTGTTGTTTATGTTTGGTCTGGGTGTGTTGCTTTCACTCACGCCATGCATGTTGCCCATGGTGCCAATTTTATCCGCTATCTTGGCTGGACAACAGGTTGTGTCCAATAAGCGGGGTCTTGCCCTTGCTTTTGCTTATGTGACGGGCATGGCGTTGGTGTATGCGCTGATTGGTCTGATTGCTGCAAAAACAGGTGCAAGCTTGCACCGTTATTTGCAAAGCCCATGGGTACTGGCTGTGTTATCCGCCATGCTGTTGCTGTTGGCATTGAGTTTATTTGATGTGTTTCAATTGCAGCTTCCCGTGGGTTGGCAAGCCTGGTTGAATGGTAAAACGCAGGGTAAAAATGGTTACTGGGGTGTGGCGGTGATGGGAGCGGTGTCGGCATTGATTGCTTCTCCATGCGTGACGGCGCCATTGGTGGGGGTGATCACTTATATTGCACAAACGGGTGATCTGGTGCTCGGTGGTTTGGCACTGTTTGTATTGGCCTACGGCATGGGCGTGCCCTTGTTGTTGTTGGGCGCAGGGTTGGGGCAGTTTTTACCAAAGCGTGGTGCATGGATGGTGCGCATCAAGCAGGCCATTGGTTTGATTATGGTCGCGGCGGCATTGTGGATTGCCCAGCCTTTGTGGGGGCGCTATTGGCAAAACGCGTGGGGTGATCAGGTGGCTGTGGTGACGTTCCAGCCAGTCAAATCCATTGCGGAGCTCAACACCGTGCTTGTCAACAGCGATAAGCCCGTGTTTCTTGATTTGTATGCGGATTGGTGTCGAAGTTGCATTGAGATGGAAAAGAAAACATTTCCTGACCCTAGGATCAAAGAGCGCATGGCTCGAATGACATTGGTGCGTGTCAACATGACGGCTTATACTGATGATGATGCGGCCTTGCTGGCTCATTTTAAATTGTATGGACCGCCTGCCATGATCGTGCTTGAGCCGATCACGGGTCGAGAGAAAATGCGTGTGGTTGGGTTTGAGGGGGCGGATGAGTTCATGCGCAGTTTGGATGCCGCTGCTGAGTCAAAACCATGATGTGACGAGGTTGGTTTTCTCTTTTGACCGGTGATCCCTGAGTCATAACAGGTGAATAAGTTGAATACGGTGAATCAATGCATGCCACCGGTGGGGCGATTGCGCCTGTTTGGTGATGGTGGTCATAATAACGGGGCTTAAGGAGGTGAGAGCAGCCCTTTTCCCATGGCCCGTGACAGCAGTTTTGCTGTCACATCAACCAGTGGAATCACCCGTTCATACGCCATGCGCGAAGGGCCAATGACGCCGAGCGTGCCGATGACCTCATTGTTTGCGGTGTATGGGGCGGTGATCAATGAGACACCATCATAGGGCAACATTTCAGACTCGCCACCGATGAACACTTGCACACCGCCTGCTTGGTTGGTGCGTTCGAGCAGTTGTAGAAGGCGGGTTTTTTCATCAAACAGGTCGAAGGTGTGTCGCAGTCGATCCATGTTGTTGGCAAATTCAGTGACATCAAGCAAATGTCGTTCGCCTTTGACAATCAATGTGTCGTCTTGAGGTGTCTGGCTGTCGTGGCTGTGCAATACGGCCTTTTGCATCAAAAGGGTCACATGTTGTTGCAACTGGTTCAACTCTTGTGACAGCTGTTGTTTGATGTGCGTAAAATCCAGACCCGCGCAATGTGCATTCAAATAATTGGCCGCCTCAATCAGCTCATGGGCTTGATAAGGACGATCCACTTCAAGCAGGCGATTTTGCACATCCCCTTCAGGGGTGATTAAAATCACCAAAATCCGTTGTGGTGCAAGGAGCATGAATTCGATGTGGCGAAACATGTGCGAACGTTTGGGGGTTGAAATGATGCCTGCAAATTGAGAAATCTGTGACAGCAGTTGTGCGGCACTGCTGGCCATTCGATGTGCACTGTCAGGTTGAAATTGAGTGCTCCATGCTTCATCTTCGATGGCCTCAAAAGTGCTTGCGGTCATCATGGCATCCACAAAAAATCGGTAACCTTGAGGTGTTGGAATCCGTCCAGCGGACGTGTGCGGGCTGCTGATCAAGCCCAAATGCTCCAAATCAACCAAAACGTTGCGTACGGTGGCTGATGACAGCTTAAGCCCGGCTTGTTGGGCAAGGGTGTTTGAGCCGATGGGCTGACCTTGGGCGATGTATTGAGTGATCAATGTATTGAGCAAGGTGTGGGCGCGGTCGTCGAGGAGCATGGTGGTCTGTCGAGAATGATGATGTTTATTGTAACGTGACTGTTTAGGCTCTGCGTTGATTTTCGAGAAATGATTTGTCCAGCCGCTGGCACAAACCACTGCATTCCATTACAATCACGCCATGAACGATTTTCTCATCACATCCACTGCTGATTTGCGCTTGCAAGCCTCTGACATTCGAACGGTCGCACTTGCTGGGCGCTTGCAGTCAGACACATCCGTTGAGCCCTTGTTGCAAGTGATTCAAACCGTTTTGGGCTTGGGCAAAGCGGTCATCATTGAGGAAAAAACCTCACAGCACTTTAATCTAAAACAGTTTCCAAGTGTGAATTTGCACGACATTGGCAACTGTGCCGACGTCATGATTGCGGTCGGTGGTGACGGCACCATGTTGGGCGTTGCACGCCGTGTCGCGCCGTATCACATCCCTTTGGTGGGCATTAACCAAGGCCATCTTGGCTTCATCACGGATATTTCTTTGGCTGATGCGCCGTCGGTGTTGCGCGAAATATTGTACGATCAATCGTACGATGCTGAGGCGCGTGATTTGTTGCATGCACAAATCATACGGGATGGCGAAGTGATCTACGAAGGCACGGCGTTGAATGACGTGGTGGTCGGCCGCACAGGTTTGGGAGGGATGCTGGATTTAAATGTCGCCGTGAACGACCAATTCATGTACACCGAGCGCGCGGACTCCTTGATCATTGCCACGCCTACAGGCTCTACTGCGTACTCTTTGGCGGCCAATGGCCCGATTTTGCATCCCAAGTTGGCGGGCATCACCATCGCTTCAGTTGCCCCTCAGTCGCTGTCGAATCGTCCAATTGTGTTGCCCAATGACAGCGTGGTTGACATTGAAATTGTGTCATTCAAAGAGGCTGTGGTGCATTTTGATGTGCATGGTTACGCAGAAGCGCGCAGTGGCGACATTGTCCGCGTGGTGCAAGCGCCGTATAAATGCATTTTCTGGCATCCAAAGTCATACAATTATTTTGCCACCTTGCGTCAAAAGCTCAATTGGCAACTCAATCCTGCACGCCCAGCTTAAGCGAATACGTCTATGTTGACCCGCCTTTCCCTTCGTCACTTTGTGATTGTTAAAGCCTTGGACTTGGACATAGAGTCTGGTTTTACGGTGCTGACAGGCGAAACAGGGGCGGGAAAATCCATTGTGCTCGATGCCATCGGTTTGCTGCTGGGCGATCGTGCCGATGTCAATATGGTGGCTCAGGGGGCAGAAAAAGCGGAAGTCAGCGCCGAATTCAACAGCAGCCCTGCTTTGATGGCGTGGCTTGAAGAAGCGGGTTTGGCGGGTGACGATGATGTGATTTTAATTCGTCGAACGATTGACGCGCAGGGTAAAAGCCGTGCGTTCATCAATGGCATCAGTGCGACGCTTGGGCAACTGCGTGAGTTGGGCGAACAGCTGGTGCACATTCATGGGCAACATGCCCACCAACAATTATTGAAATCATCGGCTCAACGTGAGCTGCTCGACGAACATGCGCGCCAACAGCAGTTGAAGGTTTCTGCGCAGCGCGAGTTGCTGGATGAGCATGCTGAGCTGTTTGAGTTGCGCAGCGCGGTGCATGCCGCGTTCAGTGCATGGCAAGCGGCCAAAAAATTACGTGATGGCGCTGAAACTGATGCGGCTGAGTTGATGGACAAGCTTGAAACGCTCACATGGCAGCTGGATGGTTTGAATGCGTTGGCACCACAAGCCGATGAGTGGGATCATTTGTTGACGGAACACACGCGCCTTGCGCATGCCAGCACCTTGATTCAAGGGACGGCCAGTGTTGCTCACCAATTGACCGAGGTTGAGGCCTCTGTGGTCGATCAACTGAGCGAGCAGCTGCAAGCGCTGACGCCTTTGGCGCGTTTGGATGAGCGTTTGAATGAAGCGCTTGAGATGCTGGATGTGGCGGTGATCAATGTGCAAGAAGCGGGTCAACTGTTGAACAGTTACGCTCAGCGCACCGACTTGGATGAAGGCACTTGGTTGGCACTTGATGCACGTTTGGGTGATTGGCATGAGCAGGCGCGCAAGTTTCGCATTGCACCTGAGGACTTGCACGCGCATTGGCTGCATTTACAATCCCAATTGCAGGATCTACAGCAGGGGCTTGACATTGAGCAACTGATTGCGCAGGAAAAGGCCACGGCGGCGGTTTATCAACAGCAGGCTTTGGCTTTGCGCACATCGCGCACGGTGGCCGCAAGAAAATTATCGACGGCCGTCACGGCCAGCATGCAGACCCTCAACATGACTGGCGGGCAATTTGACATTGAGTTGAGTGAGGCGGCTCCCGCCGCACATGGCATGGATGCCATTGAGTTCAAGGTGGCCGGTCATGCTGGCGTGGCTTTGCAAGCGCTCAATAAAGTGGCTTCGGGTGGAGAGCTGGCACGCATCAGCTTGGCTCTGTCGGTCATCACCAGCGCTGCAAATCCAGTGCCCACCTTGATTTTTGATGAGGTGGACTCTGGCATTGGTGGGGCGGTGGCTGAAGTGGTGGGCAAATTGCTGGCCCAATTGGGGCAAGAGCGGCAGGTGTTGTGTGTCACCCATTTACCCCAAGTGGCCGCTCAGGGGGAGCACCATTGGCAGGTGTCCAAGTCAACTCGTGACAATGTCACCACATCACAGATTCAGATCCTCAACACTGAAGAACGCATAGAAGAGGTGGCTCGCATGTTGGGCGGCGTGGACATCAGTGCCACCACTCGCCATCATGCGCGCGAAATGCTTTCTTTGTCATCGCTTTCGTGATATTTTCTAATATCGCGTTGGTTGTCATTTATTCAAAAAATTTATACAGTGATTGGTGCGAAAAAAGGGTTTTTACTTAATTCTGGCCTTTAGAATCGGTTACAATTTCGCACTTTACTAATTTTGGATGCCTCATGGATGAATTGCCCGAACAAGACACTGCAAAAAAAACGCGTCCAGCCAAGGGTGAACGACGCATACAAATCCTGCAAACTTTAGCACACATGCTGGAAAATCCAGCCGGTGATAAGATCACAACAGCGGGTTTGGCAAAGTCTTTGGGCGTTTCTGAAGCGGCACTGTATCGTCATTTTGCGAGTAAAGCACAGATGTTTGAAGGTTTGATTGAGTTCATTGAGTCCAGTTTGTTTGGCTTGCTCAATCAAATTGCAGCCAGTGATGCACCTGCAAATGAACAGTTGAAAAAAATGGTGTTGGTGCTGTTGGTTTTTGCTCAAAAAAATCCAGGTATGGCGCGTGTCATGATTGGTGATGCTTTGGTCAATGAGCATGAACGGCTGCAACAACGGATCACTCAGTTGATTGAACGGCTGTCTGCGACGTTGAAACAAACATTGCGTAATGCCGCCGTAGAGGAGCTTTGGATGCCTGCTGTTGAGGTTGGAGTGTACAGCGACATGTTGATGTCTTGGGTGGTGGGGCGCTGGCATGGTTTCGTGCGCAGCGGTTTTAAGCGCATGCCCGACGATGCTTATGATGCGGCTTGGTTTACTTTGAATCCCATGCGTTGACGTGTTGATATGACCCACTCTACAATTTTCCTCATGAGTAAAATGAAAATGGTCGCGACCAGTTTGTGGTTGGGCTTGTTTTTGTTCGCCTCGGTGGCTCATGCGGAAGATGTGTCGATTAACATCACGATCAAAGACCATCGCTTTTATCCAAGCGTCACCAAAGTGCCTGCGGGTGTGCCTTTTAAGATCGTTTTCATCAACACCGATAAAACCTCTGAAGATCCCGCCAGTGAGTCCATGTGTTTTGAAAAAACAGTGGCTGGCGGTTCGCGTCAGGTCATTCAAGTTGATCCCCTCAATGTGGGCTCTTATAATTTTTTTGGTCAATTCAGTCGAGACACCGCGCAAGGGACAATCATTGCCGAGTGAGGGATAGCAATAAAAAAGCTGGTGGCGCATATCAAAAAGAAGCAAACGGCGGCGGAACCAAGACTGCACCTCATGGACGGGCGGTCTTTTTTTTGCCTGTCAAGAACATAAGTCATTGATGTTGTTATATAATGCGGCCATTCATGTCTAGGAAAACCCGTATGCTGCAAACACATCGCCACCCATCAGATTCAACTCCCTTCGTCATCACCTTGGATGGGCCAACGGCTTCAGGAAAAGGTGCCGTTGCACAAGTGCTTGCCGCCCATTTGGGTTTTGCATATTTAGACAGCGGTGCCTTATATCGTCTGGTTGCATTGATCGCCTTGCGTTCGGGGTGGCAGGTGAGTCGCGTGCTGAGTGCGGCAGATGAGGCGTATTTGGTCGCGTGGGCTGCGAATTTAGACGTATCGTTTGTGGGGGAAGACATTTTTTTAAAAGAAGAAAATGTTGCACAAGACATTCGTGACGAAGAAGTGGGCAACATGGCCTCCAAAATCGCCGTCTGTGCTTGTTTACGCACAGCATTGCTTGATCGCCAGCGTGCTTTTGCACAGGGTAAAGGATTGGTGGCTGATGGGCGAGACATGGGCAGTGTCGTCTTCCCAGAGGCCCCGCTCAAGGTGTTTTTGACCGCGAGTGCGGCGGTAAGGGCGGAAAGACGCTATAAACAATTGATAGCAAAAGGTTTTTCTGCTAATATGGACAACCTTGTGAATGATTTGAATGACCGAGACGCGCGCGATATGGCGCGTGAGCATGCGCCATTGAAGCCTGCGCAAGGCGCGTATATACTGGACTCATCTGATTTGACCTTGGAGCAAACGGTCGATGTGGTGCTCAAGCTGTACGCAGAGCAAGTGAATGTGCCCGCTGCTTAATGGACGAGCGTCGGTTAAAAAGCAGGACATTCTTTTATCAACTCCGTGATTTGTGGGTTTTTTGCGACGCGCATCCTGCGCCCGCCCCATGTCTCATGTGTTTTTTAAGTGAACTTATATAATGTCTAACACCATTCCAGCTATGGACAGTTTTGCAGCAATGTTTGAAGAGTCGTTGGCGCGTCAAGAGATGCGTACAGGCGAGGTCATCACCGCAGAAATCATGCGCATTGACCATAATTTTGTCGTTGTGAACGCAGGTTTGAAATCAGAAGCATTTATTCCTGTTGCAGAATTCATGAACGATCAAGGTGAATTAGAAGCAGAAGTCGGTGGTTTCGTGTCGGTTGCGATCGATGCGCTCGAAAACGGCTTTGGTGACACGGTTTTGTCGCGCGATCGCGCAAAACGTTTGTCAGCATGGTTGGGCTTGGAAAAAGCTTTGGAATCAGGCGAATTGGTCTCTGGTTTGATCACAGGTAAAGTCAAAGGTGGTTTGACTGTTATGGCGAACAGCATCCGTGCGTTCTTGCCAGGCTCATTGATTGACTTGCGCCCCATCAAAGATTTGACGCCTTATGAAGGCAAAACAATGGAGTTTAAAGTCATTAAACTCGATCGTAAACGCAACAACGTCGTTTTGAGCCGCCGCGCGGTTCTCGAAGTGACTATGGGCGAAGAACGTGCTAAATTGGCTGAAACATTGAAAGAAGGCCAAGTGGTTAAAGGCATCGTTAAAAACATCACTGACTATGGCGCGTTCGTGGACTTGGGTGGCATCGATGGCTTGTTGCACATCACTGATTTGGCATGGCGTCGTGTTCGCCATCCGTCAGAAGTGTTGACTGTTGGTCAAGAAGTCGAAGCAAAAATCTTGAAATTCGATCAAGAAAAACACCGTGTGTCTTTGGGCATCAAACAATTGGGCGATGATCCTTGGTCTGGTTTGGCTCACCGTTACCCAGCGAACACTCGCTTGTTCGGTAAAGTCACCAACATCACTGACTACGGCGCGTTCGTTGAAATCGAACAAGGCATCGAAGGTTTGGTTCACGTGTCTGAAATGGACTGGACAAACAAAAACGTTGATCCGAAGAAAATCGTTACTTTGGGTGATGAAGTTGAAGTCATGGTTATCGAAATCGACGAATCTAAACGCCGTATTTCTTTGGGCATGAAACAGTGCAAAGCCAACCCATGGGATGACTTTGAAACACGCTTCAAAAAAGGCGATCACGTTAAAGGCACCATCCGCTCAATCACTGACTTTGGCGTGTTTGTTGGCTTAGACGGTTCAATCGACGGTTTGGTTCACATGTCTGATTTGTCATGGAATGAAGCCCCAGAAGCGGCGATCCGCAACTATAAAAAAGGTCAAGAGGTTGAAGCGATCATCTTGTCTATCGATGTGGACAAAGAGCGCATTTCTTTGGGCATCAAACAGCTCGAAGGCGACCCATTCATGAACTTCGTTGCGATTCATGACAAAGGCAACTTGGTCAATGGCACAGTTAAATCTGTTGAAGCCAAAGGCGTGGTTGTGACTTTGGCTGATGAGGTTGAAGCCTATTTGCGCGCTTCTGAAATTTCTAATGACCGTGTTGAAGATGCAGGTACACACTTCAAAGAAGGCGATGCTGTTGAAGCCGTGATCGTGAGTGTTGATCGTAAGAGCCGTTCAATTCAATTGTCGATCAAAGCCAAGGATCAAGTCGAAACCAAAGCGGCCATGGATAAAATCTCTGAACAATCAGGTGCTGCATCTTCAGGCACAACCAACTTGGGCGCGTTGTTGAAAGCCAAATTGGAACAGCAATAATCCGCTGTATTGCATGAAATTGTTTTAATGGCTGTTCGTTGCAGCATCTGAGTCGAATTTGTTTCAGGTGCTGCAATAAGCTGAACCTTTGTTTTGGAAACACGATATGACCAAATCTGAATTGATCGCCAACTTAGCCGCACGCTTTCCGCAGTTGCTCGCGCGTGATGCCGAAATGGCGACCCATGCGATTTTGGACGCCATCTCACATACGCTCGCGATGGAACAGCGCGTCGAGATTCGTGGATTCGGCAGTTTTTCTGTGAGTGCCCGTTCATCACGTGTTGGACGCAATCCAAAAACCGGTGAACAAGTGATCGTACCCACAAAAAAGGTACCTCATTTTAAAGCAGGTAAGGACATGCGTGAGCGCGTGGATCAATCGGGCTTGGCTTCAGAGTAGATTTAAAAAGTTGCACAAAAAGCGGCACATCTCATGATGTGCCGCTTTTTTTATGACTTTATGGTCTTGTGTTTTTATTGTTTGTGTTGCGGGTTCAGGTGTAAATCAACATCACACCATCTTCATCATCGTCGATGCGCTCAATCGTGTGGTTGATGGATTCGGTCTTTAAATAATCATAAAAATTGAGCATTTTGTCTTTGAATTTAATGACATCATCGACCACAATCAATGCATTGGGGGCGGCCAGTTGGCGTGCGCGAATGAAAAAATCCAAGGTGTAGATTTTGCGTGCATCAATGAAAATAAAGTCAAAAGCCTGAGGAGGCAGTTGGGGCATGAGTTCGAGCGCATTGCCTTCATGCACCGTGATGTCGTTGTTCGCACCAGTGGCCGAAAAATGGTGCTGTGCTTCGGTGATGTTGGGGGTGGAGACCTCCAGCGTGGTGATTCGTGCCTGCCATGAGCGGGTGCTTTGCCAAAATCGTAAAGTGGAGTAGCCGTTGGCACAACCCACTTCAAGGATGTGTTTGGGATGGCGTTGAACCAGTAACCTTTGCAAAAAAATGGTGTTGATGGGGCTGATGTTGGGTGTGTGCCGTTCGCGGCCTTGCGCATACAAAGCGTTTAAATAAGCAGAAAGGGTGGCATCACTGATGTTGTTCGGTGTGATGTTGGGCAATTCATTGATGGCTTCGGGCAGGCTGAGCATGCGTTTGGGGTTGGCGGCTTCAGTGCCCAAAGTAAGTAAAGAGAGGTCGATCATGGGGCGCGTTTAGTTTGAGGTTGGCCATTCGGGGGTGGCGTTGATGCTGCTCCAACGAGGGGCAAGTTTGGCGTCAATGCCGTGGGTGTCGAGCACGCGTGCCACGGTGTGGTTGATGACATCATCCAATGTGGTGGGCTGGTGGTAAAATGCAGGAACGGGCGGGAAAATGATGCCGCCCGCTTCCGTGATGGCGGTCATGTTGCGCAAATGAATCAACGACAATGGGGTTTCACGGACAAGCAATGTCAGTCGACGGCGCTCTTTGAGCGTGACGTCCGCGGCACGGCTGATGAGGTTGCCCGACAGACCGTGTGCAATTTCTGCCAGTGTTTTCATGGAGCATGGCGCGACAATCATGCCGTCACATGGGTAAGAGCCGCTGGCGATAGAGGCGCCAATGTTTTTTGATGGGTGGACGACATCGGCACGGTTGCGCACCTCGTCTTTTGATAAACCCAGTTCGTGTTCTATGGTCAACCAACCCGCATCTGAAATGATGAGGTGGGTTTCAATACCGTTCAAATCTTTCAGTACATCCAGCAATCGAATGCCGAAAACGGCACCCGTTGCACCCGTGATGGCGATGATGAGGCGCTTGTTGTGAGAAAGTGGATCCTTGGTCATGCTTTGGCCTTCTGAGTTTGAGCATTGCTGCGATACAATAAAAACGCGCCGCCAATAATCAAGGCGCAACCCGCAAATACATTCCAACCCAAACGCTCGTCCAAAATCACCCAACCCCAAAAGATGCCAAACAGGGGCACAAGAAAGGTCACACCGCTGGTCATCAGGGGGCCGATTTCTGCAATCAGTCGATAGAACAACCAAAAAGCAATCCCTGAGCAAACCGCGCCGAGCAAAATGGTGCTGACAACCACTTGTGGTGTGATGACGCCAATCTCAGGGCTAAAAATCAGTGCGATGGGCAGCAGCATGCTTGCGCCAAAAAGCTGCGACATGGTCGCCATGGCCTGCGGTAAAACGCCTATGGCGCGTGTTTTTGTGTAAATGGCGGACAGTGCGTATGAGATTGATGCAACGGTGCACGCGGCAATGCCGCCAATGAACGCGTGACTTAACTGAATGTCGCCCGAAGGCTGAGCCACAAGAGACACGCCGATGATGCCAAGCAGCAACGCAAAAGAACCTTGAACTGTCATGGCGTCTTTCAATAACCAAATGCCAAATACCGAGACCCATAAAGGTACGGTTGAGTTGAGTACGGCCGAGTAACCCGCAGGCAAAACCCGCCCCGCCAAACCAAATAAAGTAAATGGCAGCGCGCAATTTAAAAACCCCGTCACAGCATAATGTCGCCAGTGTTGGAGGTTCAATGGCAATTTACGTGCCCACATGAGCAGCAATAAGGTCATCGCACCGATGGCCAGTCGTAGGTCTGCTGTCCAAAAGCCACCGACAACAGGTGCGATGATGCGCATCAGTAAGAACGAGCCGCCCCAGATGGCAGCGAGTAAGACAAAGCGGGTGATGGCGTTAGGTGTCATGAGGTTCTTTTTTTAACGTTGCTTCGAAAAATGTGTGCGCCCGTTTTTTTGGGGTTGAGAGGTTTTGTGCGGGATGCCACACTTAAAATCGGCGTGAAGTCAGAACGCTTTTGGCCTCATCAAAACAATCGTGCCCCTGCTTATTTCAATGACCATAGAAACCAAACTGTTTGCTGAGTTGGGCTGAGTCGATTCGTTGTGCTCGACATGCGGGCAGGTTCGGGGTGAATAGAGGGGGCTTTGTGGCGATGGTGTTAATAAGTGATCATTTCGTTTAAAACAAAGAATGTCCACCCGATGCTTGCGATCTTTTGAATTTAACAACTCGTTTTAAAAAACGAGTTGTTAAATGACCAAGGGGAAAATAGATTTTTACTTTCCCCATGTGTTTCATTACGCGTCCGATGCCTTCATCGCTTCGGTCACCAAGGTCTGCAACTCACCCGATTCAAACATTTCGTTCATGATGTCCGAGCCGCCGATGAATTCACCTTGAATATACAGCTGTGGAATGGTGGGCCACTGTGAAAAGTCTTTGATGCCTTGGCGGATTTCTGCGTCGTCCAAAACATTAACGGTTGCCACTTTGGTTGCACCACAGCTTTTCAGTAATTGAATGGCTTTGCCCGAAAAGCCACATTGGGGAAATTGACCCGTGCCTTTCATGAATAAAACGATGGCATGGTCGTTGATGGTTTGTTGGATGAATTCTTGAGTTGGATTGCTCATGGTGTGCTCCTGTGTGTGGTTGATTGCATTGATGTCAAAACATGTGTTGACATTATACGGGAAAAGGTGTTTTTGGGCATGTGGTTCATTTTGATGGGGCGAACGATGTGTGTTTTTATTTGGAAAAGGATCGCGGTTGAAAGGTTTTGCTGAAAAAGAACTGTGTGATGTTGAGGGTGTGTTGAGGTTGTATTTTGTGGTGTTGTTTGGTGCGGGTGAGTGTGAAAGGGTTGGGGGTTTGTACTTGTTTTGGTGGTTTTTTTAAAAGCAATCAATTCAGTCCCTATTTAAATAATGGGCTGTGGTGCTTAAGTGTTAAAATTAATAACGACCCCAATTAAATAATGTTGTGTTGCAGTAAAAACCACGTTATAGTCTGACTCAAACGTACTTATTGGGGCGCACAGCGCTTGCCCAATGAATCAAAATAACTGCTTCGGCTGGAGAAATGCCATGAATGAGCTTACCCAAACAATTGCGCCAAGCGCAGCGGAACTCGATGTGTTGACTGTAAAGCGTGAGCGTGAACGGGCGACGGCGCTCGGTTTGTATGATGCGACGCAAGAGCACGATGCATGTGGTGTGGGTTTTGTCACCCACATCAAAGGACAACGCAGTCACGCGATTGTTCAACAAGGTCTATTGATTTTACATAATTTGGATCACCGCGGTGCGGTCGGCGCGGATGCGCTGATGGGTGATGGTGCGGGTATTTTGTTGCAAATTCCAGACGCATTGTACCGTGAGGAAATGGCGCGCCAAGGCGTGATGTTGCCCCCAGCGGGCGAATATGGTGTGGGCATGATTTTCTTGCCAAAAGAAGAGGCTTCTCGCTTGGCCTGTGAGCAAGAGCTTGAGCGCACTGTGAAAGCCGAAGGTCAAGTGGTTTTGGGTTGGCGCGATGTGCCTGTGGATGCCGAAATGGCCATGTCACCAACGGTGAAAGCCACTGAACCCGTGATTCGTCAAATTTTCATCGGTCGCGGTCCTGACGTGATGGTCACAGATGCACTCGAACGTAAATTGTACGTGATTCGTAAAACCGCATCACATCGCATTCAATCGCTCCAATTGCAGCACGGTAAAGAATATTTCGTGCCTTCGATGAGCGCACGCACCGTGGTGTATAAAGGTTTGTTGCTGTGCGATCAAGTCGGTCGTTATTTCAAGGACTTGTCGGATCATCGCACGATTTCTGCCATCGCTCTGGTGCATCAACGTTTCTCGACCAACACGTTCCCTGCATGGGAATTGGCTCATCCTTACCGCTTTATTGCACACAATGGTGAGATCAACACGGTCAAAGGCAATGTGAATTGGATCAAGGCACGTCAAAAAGCCATTTCATCTGCGGTGTTGGGTGACGATTTGGAAAAATTATGGCCATTGATTTATCCTGGTCAATCCGACACGGCGTCATTCGACAACTGTTTGGAGTTGTTGGTGATGTCGGGTTATCCACTCGCCCATGCCATGATGATGATGGTGCCTGAAGCATGGGAGCAACATGAGCAGATGGATCAATCTCGCCGCGCGTTTTATGAATACCACGCCGCCTTGATGGAGCCGTGGGACGGCCCCGCAGCACTGTGTTTCACTGATGGTCGCCAAATTGGCGCGACCCTTGATCGCAATGGTTTGCGTCCAGCACGTTATGTCGTGACTGACGATGATTTGGTGATTTTGGCTTCAGAATCAGGTGTGTTGCCCATTCCTGATGCGAAAATCAAACAAAAATGGCGTTTGCAACCGGGCAAAATGTTGCTCATCGACACAGAGCAAGGCCGCATCATTGCCGATGAAGAAATCAAGAAAAATCTGTCAACCGCGCGCCCGTATAAAGAATGGAACGCCAAGCTGTCTTTGAAGCTTGAGCACGTTTTGACGCCTGTTGAGGAACGTCCTGTGCCCAAATCAGAGCTGCTCGATCGCCAGCAGGCTTTTGGTTACACGCAAGAAGACGTGAAGTTGATTTTGCAGTCTATGGGGCAAAATGGCGAAGAAGCCACTGGTTCGATGGGCAATGACACGCCCATGGCCGTGTTGTCAAAAAAACACAAATCGTTTTACCAATATTTCCGTCAGTTGTTTGCGCAAGTGACCAACCCACCGATTGATCCCATTCGTGAGCAAATGGTCATGTCTTTGGTGTCGTTCATCGGGCCCAAACCGAACTTGCTCGACATCAACAACACCAATCCGCCGATGCGCTTGGAAGTGTCTCAACCTGTATTGAATTACGATGAAATGGCCAAAATCCGTCACATCGAAAAATACACCAATGGTAAATTCAAAAGCTACACTTTGGACATGAAATACCCATCAAAATGGGGTGCAGATGGCATTGAGGCTCAATTGGCTTCGTTGTGTGCACAAGCCGTTGATGCGGTGAAAGCAGGCCACAATGTGTTGGTCTTGTCTGATCGTGGGGTGGATGCGGATTATTTACCGATTCCTGCCTTATTGGCGACATCAGCGATCCACCAGCATTTGGTGGAGTCGGGTTTGCGCACCTCCACGGGTCTCGTGGTTGAAACGGGCAGCGCACGTGAAGTTCATCATTTTGCGTTGCTTGGCGGCTATGGCGCAGAGGCGGTTCACCCCTATTTGGCTTTTGCCACATTGACTGACATGGTGCAGCATGGCCTCATCACGGGCAAAAAGCCGTCAGAAGCCATCGCTTATTTCATTAAAGGTGTGGGCAAAGGCATGCAAAAAGTCATGTCAAAAATGGGTATTTCGACGTACATGTCGTACACCGGCTCACAAATTTTTGAAGCGGTTGGCTTAAAGCGTGACCTGGTGGATAAGTATTTCAAAGGCACTGCGAGCACGATTGAAGGCATGGGTTTGTTTGAGGTGGCGCAAGAGGCCGTTGTGTTGCATCAACATGCATTTGGTGAAAAGCACGCTTTGCAAAATAAGCTGATGACGGGCGGCGAGTACGCATGGCGTGCACGCGGTGAAGAGCACATGTGGACACCCGATGCGATTGCAAAATTGCAACATTCCACCCGCAACAACAATTACCAAAGCTATAAAGAATACGCGCAAATCATCAATGACCAATCCAAACGTCACATGACGTTCCGTGGCTTGTTTGAATTTAAAGTCAATCCCGCTCGCGCCATTTCGATTGATGAAGTTGAGCCCGCCACAGAAATCGTCAAACGTTTCGCCACAGGTGCAATGAGCTTGGGTTCCATTTCATCCGAGGCACACTCGACATTGGCGGTGGCGATGAACCGAATTGGTGGTAAATCAAACACGGGCGAGGGCGGTGAAGACCCTAAACGCTACCGCGCAGAAATGCAAACGGGCGAATCGGGCATCGTCGACGGCACAACGATTGCCGACATCATTGGTGGCGATCGCATTTTGGCCAACATTCCGATGAAAAAGGGCGACTCACTGCGTTCGCGCATCAAGCAAGTGGCATCGGGTCGTTTCGGCGTCACGGCTGAGTACCTGTCGTCAGCGGATCAAATTCAGATCAAAATGGCACAAGGTGCGAAACCGGGTGAAGGGGGGCAATTGCCCGGTGGTAAAGTGTCGGAATACATTGGTGCTTTGCGTCACTCCACTCCAGGTGTGGGTTTGATTTCACCGCCGCCACATCACGACATTTACTCGATTGAAGATTTGGCGCAGCTCATTCATGACTTGAAAAATGTCAATCCATCGTCTTCAATTTCAGTCAAATTGGTGGCTGAAAATGGTGTGGGCACCGTTGCAGCTGGTGTTGCCAAAGCCAAAGCCGATCACATCGTGATTGCAGGCCATGATGGTGGTACAGGGGCATCGCCTTTGTCATCGGTCAAATATGCAGGCGCACCGTGGGAATTGGGCTTGGCAGAAACGCAACAAACCTTGGTCTTGAACCGCTTGCGTTCACGCGTGGTGGTGCAGGTCGATGGCCAAATCAAAACCGGTCGAGATGTGGTGATTGGTGCGTTATTGGGTGCGGAAGAATTCGGTTTCGCCACCGCACCGTTGGTCGTTCAAGGCTGCATCATGATGCGCAAATGCCATTTGAACACCTGCCCTGTGGGCGTGGCGACGCAAGACCCTGTTTTGCGTGCGAAATTCACAGGTCAGCCTGAACATGTGGTCAATTATTTCTTTTTCATCGCCGAAGAAGTGCGTGAATTGATGGCACAGCTTGGTGCCCGTACGCTGGAAGAGTTGGTTGGCCGCAGTGATTTGCTGGACATGCGCCAAGGTGTGACCCATTGGAAAGCCAAGGGTCTGGATTTCTCACGCATTTTCCATCAAGTGCCCAATGCCATTGGCGACACGAGCTTCCAATCGTTGACGCAAGACCACGGTTTGGACAATGCGCTTGATCAGCAATTGATCGCTCAAAGCGAACCCGCATTGACCGAAGGCAAGCCCGTGTCATTCATTCAAACGGTGCGCAATTTGAACCGTTCGGTGGGTGCCATGTTGTCAGGTCGCGTTGCTCGCCGCTATGGTCATGCAGGTTTGCCAGATGACACGATTCACATTCAAATGAATGGCACAGCGGGTCAAAGTTTTGCTGCCTTCCTCGCGCATGGCGTGACTTTTGACCTGGTTGGTGAAGGCAATGATTATGTCGGTAAAGGGTTGTCAGGTGGCCGCATTATCGTGCGCCCAAACAACAGTTTCCGCGGTGCATCGCATGAAAACATCATTGTGGGTAACACGGTGTTGTACGGTGCGATTGCAGGTCAGGCCTATTTGTCAGGCGTTGCCGGTGAGCGTTTTGCCGTGCGCAATTCAGGTGCCGCCGCCGTTGTGGAAGGTACGGGCGATCATGGTTGCGAATACATGACGGGTGGTACTGTGGTGGTTTTAGGTGAAACGGGTCGCAACTTTGCCGCAGGCATGAGCGGTGGTGTGGCTTATGTTTATGATCCTCGCCAAGAATTTGCAGCGAAATGCAACACCTCAATGGTGACCTTAAGTGCAGTGCTGGATGAATCTGAGCAGAGGCAAAAAGACGCGGTGTGGCATCGCTTGACCTCTGAGTCAGATCCCGCATCCGATGAAGTCAACTTGCGGACTTTGATTGAAAACCATTTCAAATACACGGGTTCTGAACGTGCGCGTGAAATCTTGGACAATTGGGCCGTGGCTCTGGGCAAGTTTGTCAAAGTGATGCCGATTGATTACCGCAAGGTGCTTGAAAAACAGGCTCAAGAAAGCGAAGCGGCATAAGAAGTCACAGGGCATCGTTGATTTATAACACAGATGGTGAGGTCAAATGTGCCTCACATCACACATCAAATTTGAAGCGAAAAAAGTAAACTTTGACTTTTTTTGAAGGAACTAAAATGGGTAAAATAACTGGATTTTTGGAACAAGCGCGCCTCTATCCGCTGTATGAAGCACCAGACAATCGCATCAAGCATTACAAAGAATTCGTCCACGCCTTGTCTGATGCCGATGCAAGCAAGCAAGGCTCACGCTGCATGGATTGTGGCACACCGTTTTGTCACAACGGCTGCCCGATCAATAACATCATCCCTGATTTTAACGATTTGGTGTATCAGCAAGACTGGCAAGGCGCAATTGACACCCTGTCATTGACCAATAACTTCCCTGAGTTCACGGGGCGCATCTGCCCTGCACCATGTGAAGCGGCTTGCACATTGAACATCAACAACGACGCTGTCGGCATCAAATCGATCGAACATGCCATCATTGACAAAGCATGGGCGAACAATTGGATCAAACCGCAAAAGGCCAAAGTGAAAACAGGCAAACGCGTGGCCATTGTCGGTTCGGGCCCTGCGGGTTTGGCCTGTGCTCAACAATTGGCGCGTGCAGGTCATGATGTGACGGTGTATGAGAAAAATTCTCGCATTGGGGGCTTGTTGCGTTATGGCATTCCTGATTTCAAGCTTGAAAAGTGGTTGATTGACCGCCGCATGGGGCAAATGCAAGAAGAAGGCGTGGTGTTTAAAACAGGTGTTGCGGTGGGCTCTGACACCTTCCCCGCAGGCGCAGCGAATGGAGCCAGCTTGTTCATCAGTGGTGAGGAATTGAAGGCACAATACGATGCAGTGGTTTTGGCGATCGGCTCAGAAACACCACGAGACTTGCCTGCACCTGGGCGTGAACTGAGCGGCGTGCATTATGCCTTGGAATGGTTGATTCCTCAAAATCAAATGGTGGCGGGTGATGGCGAAAACCCAATCAATGCCAAAGGCAAGCATGTGGTTGTGATTGGCGGCGGTGACACCGGCTCAGATTGCGTCGGCACATCCAACCGCCACGGTGCGAAAAGCGTGACTCAATTTGAAGTGATGCCACGCCCACGTGAGTTTGAGGACAAATCCATCACCAGTGTGTGGCCATACTGGCCCATGAAAATGCGCACCTCCTCATCACATGATGAAGGGTGTGAGCGCGATTGGTCTGTGACCACCAAGGCTTTTGTTGGCAAAAATGGTAAAGTTGAAAAACTTTTGTGCGCACGGGTTGAGTTTAAAGATGGCAAAATGCTTGAGGTTGAAGGCAGTGAGTTTGAAGTGAAAGCCGATTTGGTGTTGTTGGCGATGGGCTTTGTTCATCCAGCACAAGCCATTTTGGATGCGTTTGGGGTGAATAAAGATGCGCGTCTCAATGCCCAAGCCAACGTTGATGGTGTGGGTGCATATGCCACCAATGTCGATAAAGTGTTTGTGGCCGGCGACGTTCGTCGTGGTCAATCATTGGTTGTGTGGGCGATTCGTGAGGGGCGCCAAGCGGCACATCATGTGGATGCACATTTGATGGGCGACAGTGATTTACCGTTGTGATTGTTGTGGTTTATATGTTGGGAAGAATGGATTTGTAATGTTGGCGTAAATCTTGTCGCTGATAATAAGGATTCATTTTTCTCTTCCATGTTATGAGATTGCATCGTGTGTGCTGTGGTTTCATAACAAAAAATGGCAAAAAGATTTCTCTTTTTACCATTTTGAAAGCTTACTTTGTGTGATTCGGGCTGCCTTCGGGCAGCCTCTTTTTTCGATTGTTGATTTCTCGAAGTGGTGACATTATAACTAAAATTAAAAGGGCTTGTTTTTGTTTTTAGCACTAAATATGTTTTTGATGCTCTTTTTCAAATAAAAATCGCAATTCTGGCTTTATTTTTGACTTATTTTTTATAAAAGCCTTTTTGTGTTGTTTTTTCTGTGTAGCTGTCCCTATTTTGCGTGCAGGTTTTGTATCGCTTTTTGAGTGTTGCCTGTCAGCCACTCGTTAATGGCATCTTGCGCTTTGTCTATGGCTTTGTCAATTTCAGAGCGTTCGGCTTGTTTGGGTGGTTTGAGCACATAGTCTGCCACGGGTTGTAGGGGGATGCTGCTGTTGCGTGGGTGGTCGATGCCAATCCGCAGGCGCCAAAATTTATCGGTGCCAAGTTTGGCTTGGGTGTCTTTTAGCCCATTGTGACCACCGCTGGAGCCGCCAAGTTTCATTTTTGCAGAGCCAATGGGTAAATCGAGCTCGTCGTGCAGCACGATGATGTTTTCCGGCAGGATTTTATAAAAATGGGCCAAGGTTGCGATGGCTGCGCCAGAGCGATTCATGTATTGCATGGGTTGCAGCAGCCACACGTCGCCACCATGAATGCGTGCTCGAGCGGTGAGGCCATGAAACTTTGACTCAGGAGACAGCGTCACATTGAGTTGTTGGGACAGCCGATCCAGTAGCCACCAGCCTGCATTGTGTCGTGTGTTGTCATATTCTGAGCCCGGGTTGCCTAGGCCGACGATCAGTTTGGTTTGAGTGCTCATAGTGAATTCAGTTTGTTCACCCGTGGGGTGATCCTGTGCATGTGATTTTTTAAGCATTGCTGGTAAAAAAGCCCGCAAACAAAATGTCTGCGGGCTTCATTGTACACTTGAGTGGCTGGGAATTATTTACCCGCAGCTGCCAAAGTGATGTCTTTTTGTTTGCCCAAAACCAAAGTCACGCCAGCTGGCAATGCCAATTGGCTGGCTTTGAACGCTTGGCTTGGTTCGAGTTTTGACACGTCAACTTCGACCGCGTTTGGTAAGTCTTTTGGCAGGCAAGTGATTTTCACGTTGAATACGGCCGCTTTGATGCGTTGACCACCGACTTTAACTGCAGGTGATGTTTCGCCGCCAACGAATTTCAAAGGCACTTTGAATGTGATTGGCTCATCGGCTTTCACGCGTTGAAAGTCAACGTGCAAAATCATTGGTTTGAATGGGTGTACTTGAACGTCACGCACCAATACTTGTTCAACAGTGCCGTCGATTTCCAAATCCAAAACCGAATAACGCACGCCTTCTTTACGCAAAGCGTGGAACAGGCTGTTGTGTTCGATTTCGATTGATGTTGCAGCATCTGCTGCACCGTAGACGACTGCAGGCGTCACGCCGCTGTTACGCATACGGCGGCTCGCACCCGTGCCATGCAAAGAACGGCTAGTGGCAATAATTTTCATAAAAAACTCCAAAGGTTAATGGATGTACACTCGCGACCAAGTGGACATTTCATGTGCGGCATTGGTGGTGTTGTCCCGCCAACTTTGCACATAAACTGGTGTGTCGCTCTTATTCTGAGAACAAAGAGCTGACGGATTCTTCTTTGGCGATGCGAATGATCGTTTCGCCCAATAATTTAGCACAGCTGAGCTGGCGGATTTTGCCACTGGCGATGGCCGCGGCAGACAGTGGAATGGTGTCGGTCACGACCAACTCATCCAGCACGGAGTCGGTCAAGCGTTCAATGGCTGGACCGCTTAAAACGGGGTGCGTGCAGTAAGCGAGCACCTGCTTTGCGCCGCGAGCTTTGAGCACGTCAGCCGCTTTGCACAATGTGCCAGCTGTGTCCACCATGTCGTCCATCAAGACGCATGTGCGGCCTTCGATGTCACCAATGATGTTCATGACTTCAGACACATTTGCTTTGGGACGGCGCTTGTCGATGATGGCCAAATCGCATTCCAATTTTTTAGCAAATGCGCGCGCACGTGCCACGCCGCCTACGTCAGGGGAAACCACCACCATGTCGTCGAATTTTTTAGCGAACAAATCATCCAGCAACAGCGGTGAAGCGTAGATGTTGTCAACAGGCACATCAAAGAAGCCTTGGATTTGATCTGCATGCAGATCCATTGTCATCACGCGGTTTACACCTGCGGCCACCAGCATGTTGGCCACCAGTTTGGCGGTGATGGCCACACGGGCAGAGCGGGTGCGGCGGTCTTGGCGAGCATAACCAAAATAAGGAATGGCTGCGGTGATGCGACCTGCTGATGCACGTTTGAGTGCATCTACCATGGTCAGCACTTCCATCAGCGAGTCATTGGTGGGCGCGCATGTGGATTGCAAAATGAACACGTCTTTACCGCGAACATTTTCATTGATTTCTACCGCGATTTCACCGTCAGAGAAGCGACCCACATCGGCTTGACCCAAAGGTAAGCGCAAGTAATCTGCAACGTCTTTGGCGAGTTTTGGGTTCGCGTTGCCAGTAAAAATCATTAAATCGTTGGTGGCCATGAGTGTCGTCCAGTGGTGAGCATGAAAGAAGATGGGTTGAGTTCATTGCACGATGGTGCAAATGGACTGGAAAAACTGAGCGCTGGGCTCGTGTGTGCTGAGTAAGTCCATTTGAAAGTGATCGAATGGGTTGCAGCGACACATCACATGAATAAAAAAAAAGCGTTTGTCAGGTAAGCCCCTTAACAAACACTTTTTTATTTTATTTGGCAGAGGCGGAAGGATTCGAACCTTCGCATGCTGGAATCAAAATCCAGTGCCTTAACCAGCTTGGCGACGCCTCTATATGTGAGAACGAAATTATAGCCAAGGTTTGTGCAGCGCGCAAGTCTTTTTAATGAGAAAAAATCAAAATATGTTGTTGTGGTGCAAAAAATACATGGCGAATGTACTGCCGAGGGTGATGTACAGCTTTTTTTATCCTATTGCGATGCTGTCTGTCCAATGTGAATGTAGCCAATCACTGAGTGCCTGAACTCGTTGTGGCGTGTGACGGTGAGGCAAGCGCATCAAGTGGACTGAAGAGCTAGGTAAGTGCCAGTCCGGTAAGATCTGAATCAAACGACCTGTTTGTAAATCATCCACACAATGCCACAAAGGGGCAATCAAATGAATGCCAGCACCCGCCAGTACTGCACGGTGAATCGCGTTTAAATGATTGATACGCATGTGTCCCTGTGGCACTAGACTGAATTGTTCTTCACCGCGTGTGAGTGTGACTTTCCCGCGAGCCATCATCCCTGTGTAAATGACTTGGCGGTGGTTCAATAGCTCCGATGGGTGCTGAGGAGTGCCGTGTTGCTCTAAATAGTGTGGGCTGGCGCACATGATGGCATGCATCTCACCCAATGGGCGGGCAATCAAACGTTCGTCTTTTAATGAGCCGACTCTAATGGCGAGATCAATGTTTTCTTCTAAAAGATCAACAAATGAGTTGGACAGTTTCAGTTCGATTTGGATGTCTGGATGCAGGATTTGAAAATCGGTAAGCCATTGTAACAAGATGTCGTGATCACCCAATGATACTGGTGCGGCCAGTCGAATCAGCCCTGATAATGTAGAAGGTTCAAGCACGAGCGCATCGGTGGCGTGATCAATTTCATCAATCAATGGGTGGATTTTGTCATAGGCATGCGCCCCCGCCTCAGTGAGTTTTATGGAGCGGGATGAACGATTAAGCAGTTGCACTCCAACACGATGCTCCAGTGCGCTCAAGCGGCGGCTGATAGAGGAGGGTTCTACATTGGCTTCGTCTGCTGCTTTGCTGATGGAGCCAAGCTCTATAACCCGAAAGAAAATTCGCCATGCGGCGAGATCATCGTTTTTGCGCATGGTGCAATCATATATTGCATTGTGCATCATTTCAATGTGTTTTTTGTTTGACTACAATCGGGTACGCTTTTGTTATAAAAGTGCTTACATGGAGAAAAATGATGAAAAAACAAAGCATTGCCATTTTGGTGGCATACGCATCACTTGTGTCGATGGAGGGGCACGCCAAAACACCATTTACATTAACCAGTGCTGATTTTGTACCAGGTCAACCTGTGGCGCAAAAACACATGCTCAACGGTTTTGGTTGTACAGGAGGGAATCAATCACCGCAGTTGTCATGGCATGGTGCCCCCAAAGGCACAAAAAGTTTTGTGCTCACGATGTATGACCCTGATGCCCCCACGGGCAGCGGTTGGTGGCATTGGGTGGTGTACAATATTCAAGCTCAGGAGACCGATTTGCCTGCAGGAGTTGGACAGGGGGCGGTATTACCCGCAGGAGCGATTGAGGCTCACAACGATGGTGGTGAAGCGCATTACGGTGGCCCATGCCCACCTCAAGGCGCATCTGCTCACCGTTACATTTTGACCGTGCATGCCTTGGACGTAGATAAGCTGGGTGTGCCTGAAAATGCTTCGCCTGCGATGATTGGATTCATGGCGGGCATGCATCAATTGGGCAAAGCCACTTTGAAAGTCAAAGTAAAGCGTTGATTGTGATCTTTTGATGGGCATCACGGGGATTGGTGATTCATAATTGTTCGAAAGGTTAGATTGATGCGGGCTTGGTGTATATTTGCACGAGGCGGTAATCGATGCAGCCAGTGGTGTTGCGTTTCACCTTTCATCAGCAACAGGCTGCCATGCGCAAGTTCTACTGCGACAGTTTGGGCGGTGGTTTTGTGTTTGAAAGCAAATGTGCGCTGTGCACCGAGGCTGAGTGAGGCAATGCAGGGGTTGTGGCCGAGCGATGTTTCATCGTCGCTGTGCCACGCCATGCCCTGTTGTCCATTGGCGTAGAGATTGAGCAAGCACGAGTTGAAGCTTGTGTGGGTGATGCGCTCAACGTGCTGTTTGAGTGACAACAATGTGTCTATCCAAGGCTGTGCATGCTTGGTGGTGCCCGAGTAGGTGTAAGCAAATGCGGCGTCGCCATACCATGCCACTTTTCGATCGGTGGTGATCCGTTTGCCCGCAATGCGGGCTTGGTCGTGTTGCCAAGCGATGTTGCGATGTAGCTCATCAAAATAATGGTCTGCATGTGCGTCGGACATGATGTGAACAAAATAATTCACGTGGCCGTCGTAGGGCAACAGGTTAAGTGTGGCATCAAAGGCTTCGTTGAACAAATCCATGATCATTCATCGACGTGTTGCACATGCGCCAGTTCCCAGCCAATCATGGCGGCTTTGCGTGAGGCATCCCAACGGTAATTGCCCAGTGTGCCTGTGGCTTGAATGACCCGATGACAGGGGATCAGGTAGGCGATGGGGTTTTGGGCGACGGCGGAGCCAACGGCGCGCGCAGCTTTGGGTTGGCCAATGCGGGTGGCGAGTTCACCATAGGATGTCAGTTCGCCCAAAGGGATGTTGAGCAAACTGGCCCAGACTTTGAGCTGAAAGTCCGTGCCTTTGAGGTGCAACTTGATGGGGTGCAATTCATGCCATGTGTAGTCGAAAATCAATAAGGCATTTTGTTGACACTCATCAAACATCAGGAGGTAATGTGCATGGGGGAATTCATGTTTAAGCTCAGCGAGGGCGGTTTCTTCATTTGTGCAAAAAGCCATGTGACAGATGCCTTTGGCTGTCGAGGCGATCAAGAGGGTGCCAAACAGCGTATGGGCAAAGCTGTAGTGGATGGTTAGGTGTTGGCCACCATTTTTGTATTCACCAGGCGTCATGCCTTCGATGTGGATGAACAGGTCATGCAGACGACTGGCTCCTGATAAGCCTGTTTCGAAAGCCGCATCTTGCACCGAGGTGTGCGGTTGTTTGAGCAGTTTTTTGGCATGGGTGATGCTTAAAAATTGCAAAAACTTCTTCGGACTGGTGCCCGCCCATTCGGTGAACATGCGTTGAAAATGGTGCGGGCTCAGATTCACATGTTCAGCAATGGTATCCAGGCTCGGTTGAGCGTTGAGGTTGGCCTGAATGAAGGCAATGGCATTGGCCACCTGGTCAAAATTGTTGTGCTGACTCATAAAATCCTCCCTTTTTGCCTGTTGATTGTGTGGTTATTCTAGAACGAATTGAACCGCTTGCACACCTGAATCTTGCTAAAACACACAGGCAAAACATGAAGCTGATGTACGTCTGGGCTTATAGAAGCTTGCTTTAGCATTAATTTGAATAACTAAATCATTTTATATTTGTTCTGTTTATATTGAATCCTCTCTACAATGCATCCAATCATTTGGCATGAGCAGAACAGAGAGGACACAATGAATTTCCAACAACTGCGTATTTTGCGTGAAACGGTGCGCCATCAATTTAATTTGACGGATGTTGCCAGTGCGCTGTACACGTCACAATCAGGTGTATCCAAGCACATCAAAGATTTGGAAGACGAGCTGGGGGTGACGTTGTTTGTACGTAAAGGCAAACGACTGGTGGATTTGACTGAGCCAGGGCGTGAGCTTGTGGTGATCGCTGAACGAATTTTGTTGGATGCCCACAACGCCAAAAACCTCGCCAGCCATTACGTTGATCGCGATGAAGGTGAGTTGGTGATTGCTGCGACGCACACACAATCGCGCTATGCTTTGCCGCGTGTGGTGCGTGAGTTCAAAAAAACCTACCCGAATGTACACCTCAAGCTGCATCAAGGCAGCCCGCATGAAATCGCTCAAATGTTGCAAGATGGTGAAGCCGACATTGGGGTGGCCACCGAAGCATTGGCGCATGTGAATGAGGTGTTGTCGTTTAAGTTTTATGCATGGCGGCATGCGGTGGTTGTACCACACGATCACCCTTTGGTGAGTGAACCCTCGTTGAGCTTTGAAGCCATTGCGCAACACCCGATCATGACCTATCACGAAGGATTCACAGGACGCAGTGTGATTGACGAGCGTTTCAGAGCCGCACGTTGCAAGCCCAACGTCATTTTGTCGGCACTGGATTCGGACGTCATCAAAACCTATGTCGAATTGGGGCTGGGGGTGGGCATCATTGCCAGCGTCGCATTTGATGCCAACAAGGACAGTGGCTTAACCATGCTTGATGCCAGTCATTTGTTCCCGCAAAACATGACCCGCATCGCTGTGCGTCAAGGGCATTTTTTACGTGGTTTTGCTTATCATTTTATGCAGCTGTGCAACCCAGAGCTGAATGAAGAGATGATTAAATCAATTAAAACACAAGCGGTGTTCAGTGAATAAAACAAATCAAATATCGGATTTGAATATGACTTCAGGGTCATCCACCGCAGCACACGCTCATCCAATATCCAATTAAAATCGAAAACAGGACAACACAACCCATGAAAATTCGTCACCTTGACCTTGAAGACACCACGCTCAACCCCGCACACACTGCTTTGGGCATTCCACCTGTTGAATATGAAGTCACGCATGCCAGTGAGCACCCCATTCTGAAAATGGCCGCCTATGTGGTGGTTGCAACCCTGGTGGCTTTGACCACGTATTTGTTTTACCGTTTATTTTTTGGGTCACACAGCCAGAGTGGCGTTGAGCTGATTAACGGCGCATTGCACAACCCCTTGTTTTGGAGCGCACTGTTGGTGGGGCTGATTGCACAAGTAATTGACGGTGCATTGGGCATGGCCTATGGCATCACCTCAAGTACCTTTTTACTCGCATTGGGTGCACCGCCTGCATTGGCCAGTGGCGCGACGCATTTGGCCGAAGTGTTTACCACCGGCGTCTCGGGCGTGTCACATTTGAAATTGGGCAATGTGAACAAAAAACTGTTTCTGAGTCTTGTTGTGCCTGGCATCATCGGGGCTTTGGTCGGCACCTATGTTTTGACCAATGTTGATGGCAAAGTGCTCAAGCCGTACATCAGCGCCTATTTGTTCATCATGGGTTTGTATATTTTAAGCAAAGCTTTTCGTCATTTCGCGGTGCAACATGAGATTCGTTTGAAAAAAATCATTCCGTTGGCTGTTTTGGGTGGCTTTGTTGACACCACGGGCGGCGGCGGTTGGGGGCCTGTGGTCACAACCTCGTTGGTCGGGGCTGGTCACAACCCGCGCACGACGATTGGTTCTGTTAATTTTGCAGAGTTTTTCTTGACTGTTTCGGTGGCGGCTGCATTTTTCACTTTACTGGATGCGAGTGTGTGGTCGATTGTGGCGGGGCTGGTCATTGGTGGCTTGTTTGCGGCTCCATTTGCAGCCTATGCGACGCGCCATTTTCAAACCAAAACATTGTTGATTTTGGTGGGGACTTTGATTACTTTGGTCAGCACATACAACCTGTACAGTTTGTTTAAATGATGATGCCTATGATTGTTTAATGGTTCAATCTTCGCAAGTTGCAAGCCTTTTGAGTCGCAGCAACCACCATGATGTGGGTTTCAATTGAGATCGACTGAAGTACTGAAGTGTAACAGAGTGCAGAAAGATGCAATAAGGATGCAACAGAGCCCACAGATTCACGTCTGTGGGCTCTGTTGCATGGGGACTCTGGAATAAGCTCAATGTGTGATGGGGTTTAAATGTTACGGATTTAAATGTGAGGTTGTGTGCGGAAAGCCAGTGCACAATATGCTTTCTTTAAACCCAAGCAAACAAACCACAGACTTGTATTTTAACAACGCCCCATATCATCGATCCAGACCCATCAAACCATTATGCTCAACCGATGGCCTGCGTTAAGTCTGCAATCAAATCTTCCACATCCTCTACGCCGACGCTCAAGCGGATCAATGAATCACTCAAGCCGTTGGCCATGCGTTGCTCGCGTGGAATGGCGGCGTGGGTCATGCTGGCGGGGTGGCCGATCAGGGATTCGACCCCGCCGAGGGATTCGGCGAGGGCAAATAGTTTGGTTTTTTTCAGGACACTATGGGCGGCTTCAATGCTGTCTTCTTTGAGCATGAAGGACATCATGCCGCCGAAACCACGCATTTGTTTTTTGGCGATGTCGTGGTTGGGGTGATCTTCAAAGCCGCACCAGAACACTTGAGCAACTTTGGGGTGATTGCGTAAAAAATGAGCGACTTTTTCGCCATTTTCACAATGGCGTTGCATGCGCAGGTGCAGGGTTTTTAAACCGCGCAAAATCAGCCAGCAGTCGTGTGGGCCCGGCACAGCACCGCAGCCGTTTTGAATGAATCGCAGCTGTTCTTCAAGGGCGGCATCGTTGAGCACAATCGCGCCATTGACGGCATCACTGTGTCCGCCAAGGTATTTGGTCGCTGAGTGCACAACGATGTCTGCGCCCCAGTCCAATGGGTTTTGCAAATAGGGTGAGGCAAATGTGTTGTCGACGACGGTCAGTACACCGTGTTTTTTGGCAATGGTGCTGATGGCTTCGATGTCGACGATGTTCATCAATGGGTTGGTTGGCGTTTCGACCCACACCATTTTGGTGTTGGCATTGATGGCGGCTTCGATGTCACCCGCTTGTGCCATAGAGACGAAATTGACCTTGATGCCGAATCGGGCATACACTTTGGTCAAAATGCGGTACGTGCCGCCGTACAAGTCATCGCTGACGATGATTTCATCGCCTGGATTGAGCAGGCGCAGAACCGTGTCTGTGGCCGCCATGCCGCTGCTAAAGCTCAAGCCGAATTGGGCATTTTCTGCTGCGGCCAAGGCGTTTTGCAACGCCGTGCGCGTTGGATTCTGTGAGCGTGCGTATTCGTAACCCAAGTGCTCGCCTGGTGCGCTTTGCACAAACGTGGATGTTTGGTAGATCGGTGTCATGATCGCACCTGTGCTGGGATCGGGTTCGACGCCGGCGTGAATCAATTTGGTGTTGAGTTTGTAATGTGTGTCCGACATGGCATTTCCTTGCGTGTGGTGAGGCCAATTGATAAAAACCGTTGTGTTTATTGTGTTGAATAAATTTAGTAAGTCTTGTTGCCAAATAGGCTTAAAAATTCTTGTGTTCGTTTTTGCTGGGGTTGCCCAAACACTTGTGTGGCACTCCCTGTTTCGACAATCTGCCCCGCCTCAATGAAAATCACGAAGTCAGCGATGCTGCGTGCGAATTCGAGGTTGTGTGTGACGATGATCATGGTGTTGTGTTCGTTGGCCAAGGATTGGATGACTTTGAGTACCTCTTGTTCCAGCTCAGGATCCAGTGCCGATGTGGGCTCGTCAAACAAAATCACCTCAGGCTCCATCGCCAATGCGCGGGCAATGGCCACGCGTTGTTTTTGCCCACCAGACAGTTGATGCGGGTAGTGTTGGGCGCGATCCGATAAGCCCACTTTTTTGAGCAAGGCATGGGCTTGCGCAAGGGCACTGGCTTTGTCTTGTTTTTTAACGATGACTGGACCTTCGATGATGTTTTGCTCGACAGTTTTGTGTGGAAATAAGTTGAAACTTTGAAAGACCATGCCTGATTTTCGGCGCAGATTCAGCACCTGGGCGGTGGACAGTGGTTCATCTGGTGTGAACGTGTAAACCGTATCATCAAATGCAATGCTGCCCGATGTAGGCGTTTCCAACAGGTTCAGGCAACGCAACAGGGTGGTTTTGCCCGAGCCCGACGGGCCGATGATGACCGTTGTGCTGCCTTGTGGAAAGGTCACATTGACGTTTTTCAGAATCTCTTTGCCATCAAAGGCTTTGACTAAATTGGTGACGCGAATCATGGGTCAGCCCTTTATGCGTGAAAGCGGTTGAAATACATTTCGGTTTTGCGCTGATAGTATGACAGCACCGTGCAAATGATCAGGTAAATCAGTGCGGCCTCGGTATACAACCACAGCGGTTCAAATGTCACGCCCGCGACTTCTTGGGCTTTGCGAAACAACTCCACCACAGTGACGCTGGCCGCCAATGACGTGTCTTTGACCAAACCGATGAATGCGTTGAACAGTGGTGGCGTGGACACCCGCGCCGCTTGTGGCAGGATGATGCGTTTGAGGATTTGCGCGTAGGTCATGCCCAAGGTTTGTCCCGCTTCCCATTGCTCTTTGGGAATGGACTCAATGGCTGCACGGATGGTTTCGGAGCCATAGGCGCCCACACTCATTGAGAATGCAATGGTTGCTGCGACATACGCATTGAGCGTGATGCCGATGGACGGCAGGCCGTAAAAAATAATGAACAATTGCACCAGCAAGGGGGTGCCTCGGATGATCCACACATAAAATTGGGCGATGCTTTGCAGCAGTTTGTTTGAAGACAATCGTGCCAAAGCGGTGAAAAAAGCCAAAATCAAGCCCAAAATGAACGACACCAAAGCCAAGGGAATGGTGACTTTCAATGCAGCGATGGCAAATGGTATAAACGAACTGGTCAAAATGTCGAGGAGACGAGCATCCATAGAAACCTTATTTTTTTAGTTATCGCTGTGACACTGAATCAATCAGTGGTTGGGGTGGTTTTTTGAGGTGTTTATGCCGTGTGCAGGTGCGCCACGCACAATCTCAAGTGTGCATCAATTGCACCGTTTACAGTTAAACGCAAAGTAAAAGACTGCTGTGCGCTTGTTGCAAAAACAGAGGTTTTGAGCGGGAAGTCACGCAAAACCTGATTGAAACCAAGTAAATCGACCATCAAAGCGACCCGATCAACCCAAGTCAATGATTGATGGATGTTACGTTCAGCATAAAAATTAAACACAGCCCAAACAATGTCTACACTGTCAACAGTGCAAAAATCGCGTTTGACATTGTAAGCCTCTACACTACAAACCTTTAACCACCGTCATTCCAGCGCAGGCGGGAATCCAGTGGGGCGCGAAGCACAGCTTGAAATCAAAACAGGCCTTCACGACAAACACATGCGGTGCACTGGCATGGATTCCCGCCTGCGCGGGAATGACGACGTGTGATACAAGACATACTTTTCACTAAAAAAGATAAAAAGAGGTTTTGATGCGCTTTGTGTAACATCGGTTCTTTGCATTTTCACTGTTTTTGACTATAAGCACATAAGCTCTCCATTTTTACAGTCAAAGCAAGCCATTCAAGGCCTACTTCGCTGTAAAGTCAGGGCTTACTTGGACACGTCAATGCCAAAGAATTGAGTTGAAATTTTACCGTACGTGCCATCGGCTTTGATGTCATCAATGGCTTTGTTGATCGCCGCGAGCAGCTCAGGTGAGCCTTTTTTCACCAGAATGCCTGAGCTGGCCGTTTCTTTGTCTGTGGCCGCGATTTTGATTTTTGCATCAGGTTTTTGCTTTTTGAAATCAAGGAACGACAAGCGGTCATTCAAAGTCACATCGGCTCGACCTGAAAGCAATAAGTCAACCGTTTGTGCAAAGCCGTCTGCTGATACGATCTCCGCACCCATTTTCGTGGCTGTTTTGCCGAAGTTACTGGTCAAAGTTTGTGCGGCTTTTTTACCTTTCAGGTCATCCAGAGACTTGATGCTGGTGTTGTCATCTTTGGTGATGGCGACCATTGGTGAGTCGATGTACGGTTTAGAAAAATCGTATTTCGCTTGGCGTTCAGGGTTGATGCCCACTTCATTGACCACTGCATCGTAACGATCGGCATCAATGCCTGCAATCAAACTGTCCCAAGGGCCTTCAACAAATTCAACTTTTTCGATGCCCACGCGCTTGAAGACTTCTTTGGCAATTTCAACGTCAAAGCCCGTCAACACATTGCCATTTTTTTGGTCATGAAAAGTGAAAGGCGCATAAGTGCCTTCGGTGCCAATGCGAATGACTTTTTTGGCTTTCAATGCATCCAAAAGGTTGGGGGCGCTGTTGGTCGCTGCAGGTGCCGCCGCCTGATCTGCTGGTTTGGCTGCGGCTTCTGGCTTTTTTTCACCGCATGCTGTGAGCGCTGCTAAAAGGGATAAAGGTAATACGAGTCGTGCAAATAGTTTCATGTGTGTCTCCAAAAGAGTGGTGTCATGTGCAGGTTGATTTAAAGAATGTAAGTTATGTGTCAGCACATTGATTTTGCATTATAAAGAATATTCATGGATCTCACTTAAACATGGAAATAATTTTTATTTGTATGTTTATCAATAAGTTATATAAGGAAATAAACTTGTGCGGTGGATTGGCCCTGTGCTCAGCCACTGTATGTGAAATAAAAAAACGTGAAATACTCATTGTGATGGCTTTGGATGCTTGTTTTTGGATGCCTGTTTTTTTGATCAAGCACGCTTAAAACCCGTTTGCTCGATGGGCAAACTGTGCCAAAATGAATTGTGCATGCACCCATGTGAGCGACGAGGCCATTTTGAACTTTTGCTTTGAGCTTTTGCAATGCGATTCATTCAAATGAGCGCAAAAAATCATCGCAACATGGCATCAATGGTGGTATCACGCGGTCTTGCACCATGGGCTGTGTGGCCGCGCAGGGGCTTCCTCCCTTGTGCAGTCACCCGTCGCCTTTCAACTGTGATCAAAAGGAAAAGCCATGAACACCTTTCAACCCAACCGCTACGAACACGGCCATTCCATGCTTCTTGCTGGGCTGCGCCACCATCACAACTACAATGAGGCTGTTACCAGCATTCCAGTGCAATGGCGAACATTTGTTCAGCAGCTCCCCTTGCCTGCACAAACGCAAAAAACCACCTATGGGGTGATGTGTGGGCATGATGCCAGCAGTTTTGAATACATGACTGGCGTAGAAGTTTCATCATTCGACGGCTTGCCTGCAGAGACAGGACGTGTGCGCATTCAGCCTGCGCGTTACGCCGTGTTCGTCCATTCGGGTGCGATTGCAAACATTCGGGAGACATGGCAAAAAATTTACGATTGGCTGTTGCACAGCAGTTATGAATCCGCCCACACCCCTGATTTTGAGCGATATGACGAGCGCTTTGACCCGCAAACGGGCATGGGAGACGTTGAAGTGTGGGTTGGTGTGGTGCATCGGACGGATTGAGTCATGTCTTCGGCTCAAGCGGATGCATGCGGTTCATCGCACCGTCAATTCGGTTCTTAAAGCTCTGATGTGTGATTGTTGCAGTGCAGTGCTTGGGGAGGGTATCCATGAAGCCTGTGCACGGTTATGGGTAATCACATTGTTAACGGATGTTGGCAAGAGCGTATAAAAACCTCTTTTTTATCTTTTTTAGTAAAAAGTATGTCTTGTATTTCACTCCGTCATTCCTGCGCAGGCGGGAATCCATGCCAATGCACAGCATGTGTTTGTCGTGAAGGCCTGTTTTAATTTGAAGGTGCGCTTCGCGCCCCACTGGATTCCCGCCTGTGCGGGAATGACGGTGATTAAAGGCTGGTAATGTAAAGATTTACAATGTCAAACGTGATTTTGGCGTTGTTTAGACCGTGCTTGATTTTTGCGCAGTACGTAACATCCGTTGCTAAAAACAAAACGTGTAAACACTAAATGCTGTTGTTAGGCATCACAGGAGAATTGCCAATGAACCATCACTTTCAGTGCCAGTGCGGCGCTCTTCACGGGCTCGTTAGCGAGCCCCATCGAGCACTACGTGGAATGTGCTACTGCAAAGACTGTCGAGCCTACTCCAATCATCTTGGCAGTACGCACTTTACGCACGACTCGCAAGGTGGTGCTGAGTTTGTGGCCACTTTGGCGAAGCACGTCACGTTCCACGAAGGCACGCAACACCTCGCTTGCATGTCGCTCTCAAAGGCAGGGCTTTTGCGGTGGTACGCCAGTTGCTGTCGTACACCCATTGCCAATACGGCTCGGAACTGGAAGCTCCCTTACGTGGGTTTGCTTGGCTCATGCCTGAGGACGGATCCCGAGGCTTTTGAACGTTCGTTCCCTCGACTCCATATGAGGGTGAATACGGGCAGTGCCAAGGAGACTCCTCCCAGCCTTGTCTTCGGCACAGTTGTTTCGCTCATGGGCTTTATGCCGAGGGTGATGCTCAGCGGAGTCGATGGCACATACAAGCAAACGCCGTTCTTCGCGTCTCCTGCAGGCGAACCAACGGTTCAAGTGGCGGTTCTCTCTGAAGCAGAGAGAAAGCATGCATATAGTGCCGCCTAACCTTCCATTGAGAGGAGATCACAAGGGACTTCGCCCTTGCGCCGCCTCTCATGTCAAACGTTAGAAAAGTCAAAGGAGGTGTCAAGTGCTCTCACACATCATGGTCGGCGTCAGTGATTTTTCGCGAGCCATGGCTTTCTACAAGCCTGTGCTGGGGGCGCTTGGAATTCAGTTTCGCTTTCTGGACGATGAGCGACCATGGGCTGGCTGGCAGTCCACGCCAGATCCACGCCCATTATTTCTCGTTGGTCGACCATTCAACCAACAAGCACATCATTCAGGCAACGGGCAGATGTTTGCGTTCTTGGCAAGTTCTCGCCAGCAAGTCGATCAAGTTCACGCGCTTGCTTTGGCGTGCGGCGGTACGTGTGAGGGTAAGCCAGGTCTACGGCCGGAGTACCACGCCAATTACTACGGCGCGTACTTTCGAGACCCTGATGGCAATAAGTTATGTGTTGCTTACCATCATGCTGAATAAATAGCGAGCATCCATGCAACAAGGGTCATGCCTTGGGCATTTTCATGATTTTTGTTGCGGTCCTCCCTCAGGCCGCCTTTACCTTCGGCGTTAATCCGCGTTTCCTTTGGTTATTTGGTGCTGTTCTTGCTATAATTCTGTTTCAATTTGACCCAAAGCCCCGCTTTTGCCGGGCTTTATTTTTTACTGCATTCTAAACATGATCACCCTCACCAACCTTCGTCTCCAACGCGGCAATAATGTGTTGCTTCAAAAAGCCAATGCGCGCATCGATACGGGGCAGTCCGTGGGGTTGGTGGGGCGCAATGGGACGGGGAAGTCGAGTTTGTTTGCTTTGTTGCGCGGCGAATTGTTGGCGGATGAGGGGGACGTGTACATCCCGAACAATTGGACGATTGCGCATGTGGCGCAGGAAATGCCCGATACGGATGAGTCGGCGTTGGATTATGTGCTGGCGGGGGATGAGGCTTTGGCGGCGTTGAATGCACAGTTGGAGCAGGCCATTGCCGATGACGATGGTGAGATGATGGGGACGGTGTATGCGGACATGGCGGTGATTGATGCGTACACCGCGCCATCGCGAGCCGCGCAGTTGCTCAATGGACTGGGTTTTGCGCAGAATGTGCAGGGCAATGCGGTGACCTCATTTTCGGGCGGTTGGCGGATGCGGTTGAATTTGGCGCGCGCTTTGATGTGCCGCTCGGATTTGTTGTTGCTCGATGAGCCGACCAATCACTTGGATTTGGATACGGTGTTGTGGCTGGAAAATTATTTGAAGACCCATCCTGCGACGAAAATCATCATTTCGCATGACCGCGATTTTTTGGATGCGTTATGTTCGCACATCATTGAGGCCGCCCAACAGACATTGACGGCGTACAAAGGCAATTATTCGACGTATGAGCGCACACGCGCTGAGCGTTTGATGCAACAAAATGCGTTGTATGAACAGCAACAGCGGCATGTGGCGCATTTACACAAATACATCGACCGCTTCCGCGCGCAGGCGACCAAGGCGCGTCAAGCGCAGAGCCGCATCAAGGCGTTGGATCGTTTGGAGTTGGTTGCACCTGCGCATTTGGATTCACCGTTTAGCTTTGAATTTGCGCCGTTGGCCGATTTGCCGAACCCACAGATTCAAGCGGACAAATTGGATTTGGGCTACGGTGATACGGCGTTGCTGGAAAACATCGCATTCACGATTCAGAGCCAAGACCGCATTGGTTTGTTGGGCATGAATGGTGCGGGTAAATCAACACTGATTAAAGCGTTGGCGGGCGAATTGATCCCTTTGCGTGGTGAAATCGTCAATGCGCCGAACTTGCGCATCGGTTATTTTTCACAGCAGCATTTGGATACCTTGCGTGAAAATGAGTCACCGCTGTGGCACATGATTCGTCTGGCGCCAAATGAAAATTATCAAAAGCTACGCAATTACCTCGGTGGTTTTAATTTCGCGGGCGATCGTGTGAACGAATCCATCATCAATTTCTCAGGTGGTGAAAAAGCGCGTTTGGCATTGGCGTTGCTGATTTGGCAAAAGCCGCATTTGCTGTTGCTTGATGAGCCGACCAATCACTTGGATTTGGACATGCGTCACGCACTGGTGATGGCTTTGCAGCAGTTTGACGGGGCATTGATTGTGGTGTCGCATGACCGCAGCTTGTTGGCGAATTGTGTTGATCAATTTTGGTTGGTGGCCGATCGCACGGTGCGTGAATTTGACGGTGATCTGGACGACTATCGCAACTGGTGTGCGAAAAGTTGGCAGCTGCATAAGCAAGCCAATCACGCGCCAAAGACTGAAACGGCGAAAAAGCATGTGGAGGTCGCGCCTGTTGTTGCGGATAAACATGCAGGTAAAAGCAAGGCAACGATTGAGTTTGAACAGAAAAAGCTCAAACAGTCGATCAGTAAATTGGAAAAACAATTGGCGGCCATGCAAAGTGAACTGGATCAACTGCAAGGCTGGATGGCTTCAGAGGAGGCTTATGCGGGTGATAAACAGGATGACTTGGCCGCTGCGATCGCACGCAGTGCGGAGCTGACTGAGCAGATGGCGCCGATTGAGGAAGAATGGTTGGGTTTGCAGGAAGAGCTGGAGATGCTGGGGTAATGAAACATCAAAAGGCATCTTTAAAAAAATGCCAAAACATGCAGAATGGGTTGAAATCCCTGCCGTTCATTGAGTGGATTGAGTGGATGTGTTGAGTATGCACGAACATTGGTGCTCATTTGTCGTCGTTCGGTCTCACTAACATTATTTGATGGTCGCTGAGGTTTGCGGAGGCGTTCACAATAAAAGATATAAAAAAGCGCAATGATTCATGTCATTGCGCTTTTTTTGAAAGGACTGTGGATCATTCAGCCTCATTAAATCCCATGCCGCCGATGACTTGACGGAAGCCGCAATCCACGTAGGTGATTTCACCTGTGATGCCGCCTGCCAAGTCTGACAATAAAAATGCAGAGGCGTTGCCCACGTCTTCAATGGTGACGTTGCGGCGCAGCGGGGCATTTTGTTCAACGAAGTTCAAAATTTTACCAAAGCCTTTGATGCCTGATGCGGCCAAGGTTTTGATCGGACCCGCTGATACGCCGTTCACGCGCACACCACGTGGGCCGAGGCTGTCGGCGAGGTAGCGCACAGACGCTTCGAGTGAAGCTTTGGCCAAGCCCATGGTGTTGTAGTTGGGCACGACTTTGTCTGAGCCGAGGTAGGTCAGGGTGATCATTGCGGCACGGTCAGACAGCATCGGCAATGATGCTTTGGCCAGTGCAGGAAAGCTGTACGCTGAAATGTCGTGTGCGATTTTGAAGCCTTCGCGTGACAAGCCGTCCAAGAAATCCCCTGCGATCGCTTCACGCGGGGCAAAGCCAATCGCGTGCACGAGTCCATCCAGCTTATCCCATGATTGGCTCAGATCCGCAAACACGGCGTTGATTTGTTCATCGCTGCCGACGTCGCAATCGAACACGAGTTCTGAATTGAACTCTTTGGCGAATTGGGTGATGCGGTCTTTGAAGCGCTCGCCAACATAGGTGAATGCGAGTTCTGCGCCTTCGCGGTGGCAGGCTTGAGCGATGCCGTAGGCGATGGAACGATTGGACAATAAACCTGTGATGAGGATGCGTTTGCCTGCTAAAAATGCCATGAGAGGTCTCCGAATGGTGCGTGTTGTTAATGTGCGTGTTGTCTATAGCGAAACTCGTAAATCATCTAATATTTTGTTTACGGGTTTCTTGGGTTTCATTCATGTTGTGTGGGGCTCCCCATTCAAAATCTTTAAATCCCAACCATCACGAAGCAGGGTTTGCTTGGCGATAGGCCATACCAATGTTGCTTTTGCCGAAAATCAGCCATCGTGCTGTGGGTGCTATTGTACGTGAGGCAACATGTTTCAGCCGCTTTTTTTAGTGGATGGTCGTTCGGTTTTATAGTGAAAACCGTCAATCATCCGCTTACTTGGTTGATGGATTTGCGTGGGTTTGCGTGTATTTCCAGCTTAAACATCGTTATGTTTCAACAAACGCAAAGTGGGTTTTACTTCGCATTTCACACATTTCACAATAAGTGCTGCTGTAGTGCTGCTTCCTCTTGTTCAACACTACCTCAGCACCACCATTGGCTTGGTGGTGCTTGTCGGGCGATGCTCTGTGCGTGCTCAGTTCTTTTTGATGGGCTTTGCTTTTTTATCTGTCGCGGTTGCGATGGTTTTATCCGCAGTTTTTGATTTATCCAGCACCTTTTTCTCAGCAATTGCAGGTTTCATATTGTTTGCTTGTGGTTTGGGGGCTGGTGGTGTTTTGTCGTTTTTTACACTTGTTTTTTGAGCGGTGTTGTTTGCTTGTTTGCTTGGTTTTTCAACGGGTTTATTGGCCACAACGGTTGCGGTGACTTTACCCTTGCCTTTGTTTGGCGGGGTGTTGGCAGGGGCGTTGGCCTTGATGGTTTCTTTTGCGCTTGTTTGAGGGGCTTTAGCGGTCACTTTAACGGGGGGTTTGCTGACCGTTGCGTTGTTTTTTTCTTTCGATGCTGGGCTTGCTTTGGCGATGGGAGCCTTTTCTTTGGTTGCGGGCATCGGTTTCGTCATTGATTTTGCAGGGGCGTTGATCACTTTGGGCGCAGCGGGTGGTGTGTAGTTGACTTTAACGATTTGGCCCGTGGTTTGATTGGTGTGTGCAGCGACCAATGGTTTTGCCACGGGTTTGATGTCGGCTATGCTGACTTTTCGAAGGACGGGTGTTGTGGCAACTTTAACCACAGGCTTTTCTGGCTCAATGTTGTTTTCGGCAAGGGTGTTTTCGTTCTCAATGGCTTTAAAAGCGTCGGGACTGAATGGCGTGAGGCTGTCATTGACTGGGGTTGCTGCGACCGTGAGCGCAGGAGGTGTGTTCACCAGAATGGGGGCAATGGGTTCAATCTGTGCCGTCGCTGCAATCGGTGCTGTCGTTGAGGCCGCCGCATTGAGGCTGCTCAGCGGTACATTCACAGCTTTGGGTGTGCTGGTGATGTCTGGGGTGGTGTTGATGTTGGTGGCGACGGCAGTGGGTTGTGGCGCAAAGATTAAAGGGGCTGCTGGCACTGTTGTGGGTGCCTCAGGAGCGTTTGAGCTGGCGGCCAAGGCGTTGAATAAATTTGACTCTGTTTCTGGCGCATTGTTTGAGTTGGCTGTCTGAGTCAGGTTGACTGGCGCCGCCACTTTGCGCGGGGTCGCGTTGACAATCAGTGCGCCCGATGCCGCAACAGGGTCGTGCAAGCTGTTGGGGTTGTTTTTAATCAATTGTGCCAAATCATCACTGCTGTTTGAGAACGATAAACCAGGGCCTGCGTTGGCTGGCGATGTGCTGGCAAATAAAGCCGCTGCGCTGGCAATGCCGCTGCGTTCTTGGCGGGTGCTGTCATCCGAATTTAAAGCCAAAATGGGCTGCTCAACGGTGTAGTTTGTGCCAAACCCGATGCCGCCTGTGGTTGTGGTCAGGCCTGCGCTGAGGGCTTGGTAAGGGATGTCTTGGCTGGTTTTGTTTGACGTGCGCGGCACCAGCAGGCTTGAACCTGCTTTGACGTAAGAGTGATAGGACGGGATGCTGTTCAGGTAACGCAAATTGTCTTCGGTTGTGTTGAATTGTGCTGCGATGTCAACCAAGGCTTCGGTGTTGTAGGTTGAGTAAGTGGTCAACGTGGCCAGTGTGCTGGAGCGGTCACTGAGCGCATTGCGCACGGCTTCTGCACGGTTGGCAGGCACCAAAATGCGACTGCCCAAGGCGGCGGCGATGACGGGTTTTTTGAATGCGGGGTTGATGCGTTTAAAGCTTTCCAAATCCAAGCCTGAGAGCTCTGCGGCTTTGGTTAAATCGATGTCGCGTGTAATGGAAACCACTTCGTGGCGTGAGTCGGTGGCCACATCAGGCAAGCTGATGCCAAAGCGTTCTGGGTTGGAAACGATGTTTTTAATCGCTTGTAATTTAGGCACATACTGCTTGGTTTCTGCAGGCATGCGGATGTCTTCGTAAGTACCAGCCAAGCCAGCGGCCTGAGCGCGGCTGACGGCTTTGGTGACATTGCCAGGGCCCCAGTTGTAGGCTGCGAGCGCAAGGTGCCAGTCGCCAAATTGATCATGCAAGCGTTGTAAAAAGGTCAATGCGGCATCGGTCGAGGCCACCACGTCATTGCGTTGATCGGCAAAACGGTTTTGCTCCAATGAAAAGTCGCGCCCTGTTGCTGGCATGAACTGCCATAAACCAGATGCTTTAACCGGCGAGCTGGCGGTGGTCACAAAGGCCGACTCGACAAATGGCAGCAGGGCGATTTCACTGGGCATGCGGCGTTTTTCAACTTCGTTCATGATCAACGGTAAAAAGTCACCTGAGCGCGATGCCATGCGGCCCACGTAGTCGGCGCGGGTGGCATAGTACTCTTCTTTCCTGAACACTTCATCGTTGACCAAATCGGGCATGCCGAAATTGTCGCGCACCCGTTGCCACACATCTTTTGAGTGGCTGCGCGAGCTGTTGTATGTCGAGTCTTTGCGCATGTTGCTTGGGCTGTGGCTGCTGTCGCTGGTGTAGTCGTTGTTGCTGGCGCACGCGGCCATCAGCAAAGCCGTTGCGCACACACTCAAAGTGCGCAGGTCGCGCGGTACGAGGTTGAAAGCACTTAACATCTTTTTGAACATATTAAAATCCTGTGTCTGCACATGGGGATGCAGCGGGCTGGGCTGAAGCCATTTCAAAACTGATTTTTCAGTTTACGGCACAGCGTAAAAGCGTCAAGCGGCGAACGGATGCACACATCCACTTCGCCGCGACGCAAGGCAAATTCGGTTAAAGCATCAACCCATGCGGCCTCCATGGTGAGGCAGCGCATGTACGGGTTGATTGATTTTTCGCGTGCAAGGGTGCTGGGTAGACTCGGCTCTCCACGCGCTCGCGCATATTTTACCTCATTATTGTATGCCAGCGTGCACGCGTGCGAGGAATCTATCGCCAATGCGTATTTCAAATTGGCTTCAGTGTATTCGTGTGCGCAAGCAATCAAGGTGTCTTCGGGCAATTGCATTAAACGCGTGTAGGTCTCGACATACTGTGCATTGTCACCGTCAAAAATTCGGCCACAACCCGCAGAAAAAATGGTGTCACCACAAAACAATACGGGATGCTCGAATGCATCGGGCAAAAAATAACTGACATGATCGTAAGTGTGCCCATGTGTTGCCAGCATTTGCACGCGCAGGTCTGAAAAACTCAACATCAGCTCCGTCGGTGCTGTGAGGTTTTCAGTTAAGGTCGGAATTCTTTGTGAGCTGCCAATCACACGACCTGCTAAATGGGGCTGCAACTCTGCAATCCCTTCCACATGGTCGTGGTGGTGGTGGTGTGTAATCAAGATGTCGGCGAGTATCAAATCGTGTTGCGAGATATAATCCAACACAGGCGCAGCCAATGATGGGTCAATCACCCAGACATGGCGTGCATTGTGAATCAGCCAAATGTAATTGTCTGTTCTGCAAGGCAAAAGATGTAAAGTGTAGGACATGGCGCGATTCTTTGACAGGGCACTTCATTAAAGTTTGCACTATGTTTCTGGTGAAAATATGTAGTGCGTATGCATTCATGGCGCAAGCGGATTCAAATGGAAACATCTGAAGTTTTGGGTGTGAAAAATTGCAAGCATGTGCATGAATAAGCAACTGGGCGATGGCCACGGGATGTGTGCGGTGGCCTATGAGAGGCATGGCCTGCCGTTGAAGGACTCAGTCAAGCATCGTGAAGGCAGCCATGTCCATTGACGATGCGTGATGTTTGTGTGGTTTTTGCAATATAAGATAAACAGAGGGCAGGAATGAAGTCTCAAATGAACTGGGAAAGTGCCGCTGGGAGGTATGTGACGGCATGGGAAAGCCAATTGCTCAATGCTTGGGTGGCCGATGCCTTTGGTTTTTATGCGGCTCAACTGGGGCACACGGCACGCATTCAGGCCTTGACCCATAACCGTTGTGCCGAGCGTTGGGCGGTGGAGGTGGGCGAGTCCCGTTTTGAGCATGGCGACGGCGCGGTGATTAAACCAGTTGAAGTGGGTGATTTCACCGTGTTGCCCTTTGCTTCAGACAGCATGGATGTGTTGGTTTTACCGCACACCTTGGATGACCATCCAGATCCACACGCGGTGTTGCGCGAAGCCTATCGGGTGTTGCGTCCAGAGGGGCGCATGATCATTCTGGGCTTTAACCCTTTCAGTTTATGGGGGGCGGAAGCGATGTGGTACCGTTGGCGTGGCAAGCCATGGTGGGCCTATCGTCATCAAGCCTTGCATGTGCGCCGCTTAAAGGATTGGTTGCAATTGCTCAATTGCGATGTCATGCAAGGCAAATTTGGTTGTTACGCACCGTGTGTCAGCACTGAAAATCGCCTCGCGCGCAGCCGTTGGCTCGAAGACGCAGGGGATCGCTGGTGGGGCATGGCGGGAGCGGTTTATGCCATGATGGCGGTTAAACGTGTATACTCGCCGACCTTGGTGGGTTTAATCAATGAGAAAAAAGCCAATGCACGGTGGGTGGTGCAGCCCGCATTGCGCCATCGTTTAAATGCGCGCTTAAATGCCACTGCGATACAACAAGCCATTTTTTACCCAAAGCCAGAAACCAAACAGACCGCACATGAATGAACACGAATAAATACGAATGAACACTACAGCACGCGCACTCAAACGAATTGAAATGTACACCGATGGGGCTTGCAAAGGCAATCCAGGCGTGGGGGGGTGGGGCACACTGCTGCGCCACACGGCACAGGGTAAGGTTCATGAAAAAGAGCTGTTCGGAGGGGAAGCGCACACCACGAACAACCGCATGGAGCTGCTCGCCGTCATCGAAGGCTTGAAATCAGTGAAGACCCGCTGCCAGATTGAGGTTTACACCGACTCGGTGTATGTGCAAAAAGGCGTCACTGAATGGCTGGTCAATTGGAAGGCGCGCGGTTGGAAAACCGCTGATAAAAAACCCGTCAAAAACGATGACCTATGGCGTGAGTTGGACAGCATGCTGGGTGCGCATGAGCTCAGCTGGCATTGGGTCAAAGGCCATGCGGGTCATGTAGACAATGAGCGCGCGGATGAATTGGCGAATCGTGGGGTGGAGCAGGTGCGTGCTCAATCTGAAAACCAAGGTTAAAACCCAAAGTAAAGCGAACGGCGTCACTGAATCAACCGCAGCGCGTATTTTTTATCGGTACTTGCCGCATTTGCGTGTGGCTTCATGGTAAAAACCGTCAATCATCCATTTGATTGGTTGAGATGTTTACTTGAGTTTACTTGAGTTGCTTAAGTTGCTTGAGTTTGCTTGGGGTTTTATGCGGGTTTCCCGCTCAAAGTCTCTCTTTTTAAACAAACTTTTTAAAACAACGCAAAGTGAAACTTTACTGCGCGTTTAACAATATTTTGAAAGAAAAACCATGCGCCACGTCATCCTTGACACCGAAACCACAGGCCTCGATCCCAATCAGGGTCATAAACTGGTTGAAATCGGCTGTGTCGAAATGATCAACCGCCAATTGACGGGACGGCATTTTCACCACTACGTCAACCCACAGCGGGACTCGGATGAGGGCGCATTGAATGTGCATGGCTTGACCACTGAGTTTTTGAGTGACAAACCCTTGTTTAAAACGGTTGCCGCAGATTTGATTGAGTTTGTGCGTGGGGCGACGGTGTTGATTCACAATGCGTCCTTTGATACCAAATTCATCAATGCCGAGTTGGCGCTGTTGGGCATGGACAAAATCGACACCTGTTGCACGGTGGAGGATACTTTGGCGATGGCCAAACAGATGTTCCCGGGTAAGCGCAATAACTTGGACGCTTTATGTGACCGATTGGGCGTGTCCAATGCCCATCGTGTATTGCATGGTGCTTTGTTGGATGCGGAAATTTTGGCTGAAGTGTATTTGGCAATGACCCGTGGGCAAGAGACTTTGAGCATGGCATTTGCCAGTGACCCATCCAGTAATGGGCGGAACAGTAAAAAAATCGATGTCCGTCAACTGGAGCTGCCCTTGATCGTGGTCAGCGGCGATGATGCGGCAGAACACCTTAAAGTGCTCGACGTATTGGCAAAAAAATGCAAGACAGGCGCAATTTGGGTGGATGCTGAGCCCATCGAAGGCACTTCACCTCAATAAAAATGCAGTGGGGGCTTTAATTTGTTGGTTTCCCCGCCGGAGTCACCACGTGTTATTTCACCACATGTTCTAAAAAGTCAATCAGCGATGGGCTTTCGTTGAAAACATGCAGATTTGCGGATGAGCGCAACCAGGTCAATTGTCGTTTGGCCAGCTGCCGTGTCGCTGCTTGGCCTTTTTCCACAAACTCATCGTAGCTGCACAGGCCATCCAAATGATCCCATGCTTGGCGGTAGCCAACACACCGCATCGCGGTCATGCTGGCATCCAAATCACCGCGCGCGCGCAGGGTGTGCATTTCATCTAAAAAACCATCCGCCAACATGTTGATGAAACGTGCGTTGATGCGCTCATGCAAAATGGCGCGAGGTTCGGGAATGAGAGCGGTCAGATGGGGGATAAAAGGCAGCTCAGGCGGTGCATGGTTTTGCTCTGCAATCAATTGCGACATGGGGCGTCCAGAGAGGTGAAAAATTTCCAAAGCCCGTGAAATGCGCTGCGCATCGTTTGGGAACAGCCTTGCTGCGGTGGTGGCATCAATGCGTGCCAGTTCTTCGTGCAGCGCAGGCCAGCCAATCTGTGACGCACGCTGATCGATGTGTGCCCTGAATGCCGCATCGCCTTGAGGCAGTTTGGACAAAGGTTCAAGCAGTGATTTGACATACAGCATCGTGCCGCCCACCAGTACGGGAATGCGACCGCGGGCGTCGATCTCTGCAATCAAACGTGTGGCATCTTCGGCGAATTGTGCTGCCGAATATGCTGCGGTGGGTTCAATGATGTCAATCAAATGATGTGGTGCCACCGCCAACTCTGCGGCGGATGGTTTGGCGGTGCCGATGTCCATGCCTTTAAAGACCAAGGCCGAATCAATGCTGATGATTTCAATGGGTACATCGCGTGCCAAAGCCAATGCCGCCGCTGTTTTGCCAGAAGCTGTGGGGCCGAGGATGAAAAGGGCGTTGGGTGTGGGCATGGTGTTGGGCTGCGATGCTGAAGAAGCTCGAGCTATATCGGGATTCCCGAAAGTAGGCTCTGTTTTAAAGGAAGTGGAGGCTTTGGACATTGAAGGGGTGATACAGGGCCTAGTTGTATTGAACCATGGGGAGGAGTGATGGCAAAAATATAGCAGCTCCGTTGTCAAAAAACCAAGATTATGCCTTGGCTTTTATCTTGCATTTTATTGCTGAGAGCTATTATTATATGTAACTATACAGCCATTACTCGGAGCAGTTTTAAAAATAGCTATTACTCCGCCAGCATTTTCTGTCCATACGTTATCACCTTGTGTTGTAACATATTTCCATACTAAGCCTTCTTCCTTCTCTTGAATGCAACTTTTTGGTGTGCTTATTTGTCCGAGTTCGTAAGCTGTACAGGCACCATCAGAATGTATAAATGTTATTTTCTGTAGTACTGTATCACCGCTTTCACCATATGTTGCTAAAAATGAAATTGCTTTATTTTTCATTTTCACGGAATCGTATTCAATATTTATATGACCATTTCCACTATGGGTATAGCGTTTTAATTTTTCATTTATCAAGTCATCACAACCCGTAAAGCCAGCGTCGTGCGCCATTTTAATGGGGTCTGCATATGCTGTCATTGACGAGATTAATGCAGCTATAAAAAATACTTTCTTCGTGACCATAACAAATTTTTCCATATTGATTAAGTTTAACGGCCGAGTTAGGCTGGCTTTTTTTGCTTACAACTCAGTGTCAGCAATATAGTGCTCGCGAATTCATGCAGACTTTAGTTTCGCCAATAACAATTCATTCACTTGTGCTGGATTGGCTTTGCCTTTGGAGGCTTTCATGATTTGACCCACGAGGAATCCGAAGCCTTTCTCTTTGCCCGCACGGTATTCTTCGACGATCTGCGTGTTTTTGTCCATGACCTCTTGGATGATGGCTTCAATGGCGCCGACATCCGACACTTGCTTCAAACCGCGTGCATCAATGATCGCATCGATTTGGGCATCGCCTTGTGCTTGGTGTTCACCAGCCCAGACTGCGGCGAATACTTCTTTGGCCAGTTTGTTGGACAAAGTGCCATCTTGAATTTTTGCGATCAATTGTGCCAAGCGCAGGGCGGAAACGGGGCTGTTGCTTAATTCCGTTTCTTCTTTGTTCAACGTGGCGGCCAAATCGCTCATCATCCAGTTGGCGACCATTTTGGCATCGGGTTTGGCCATGGCTTTGACGGCGGTTTCAAAGTATTCGGCATGGGCTTTTGAGGCCGAGACTTGCTCTGCGTCGTATTCGGAGAGGGCATATTCGCTCACGAAGCGAGATTGTAATGCCGCCGGCAGCTCTGGCATGGCTTCGCGCACGCGCTCCCGCCAGGCGTCGGAAATGACCAGGGGGGCGAGATCGGGGTCGGGGAAATAACGGTAATCGTGCGCATCTTCTTTGGTGCGCATGACGCGGGTCACGCCGCTGTTGGGGTCAAATAACACGGTGGCTTGTTGGATGCGGCCACCGTCTTCAATGATGCGAATTTGTTCGTTGATTTCGTAATTGATTGCATCTTCGAGGAATTTGAAGCTGTTCAGGTTCTTGATTTCTCGGCGTGTGCCGAGCTCTTTTTGACCCACTGGGCGCACTGAAACGTTGGCATCGCAGCGGAAAGAACCTTCTTGCATGTTGCCATCGCACATGCCCAACCAGACCACCAAGCTGTGCAGTGCTTTGGCGTAAGCCACCGCTTCTTTTGCGCTGTAAATACAGGGTTCGGTGACGATTTCGAGCAAAGGCGTGCCTGCGCGGTTCAGGTCGATGCCACTTTCTTTGTCAAACAGTTCGTGGGTGGATTTGCCCGCGTCTTCTTCAAGGTGAGCGCGTGTCAGTTGTACGGTTTTTTTGTAGGCTTTGTCTTTCTCGCCCACATTGAAACTCAATGTGCCACCGATGACCACGGGCAGCTCAAATTGACTGATTTGATAGCCTTTGGGCAAATCGGGATAAAAGTAGTTTTTACGGGCAAAAATAGAAATGGGTGCGACTTCAGCGTCGATCGCCAAACCAAAAGCAATTGCTTTTTCAACCGCAGCTTTGTTGAGTACGGGCAAAACACCCGGCAGGGCCAAATCAACGGCGCAGGATTGGGTATTGGGTTCTGCACCGTAAGTGGTTGAAGCGCCTGAAAATATTTTCGACACGGTGGACAATTGTGCGTGGGTTTCTAACCCGATGATGACTTCCCAGCTCATTTAAAAACCTCTTGATACAATAAAAATACAGTTATAAATACAATGATGTGTGTTGTTGGTGTGCTTGATGTGACTCAAGTGTGACTAAATGTGATTCAAATATGACCAAATACAATTCAATCAGCCACTCTTTTTGGGTTGGCAGTTGCCCGTTTTGGGATCAAGCAAAACAGGTAAAATTTTGTCATTGGAGCGGCACAGTTTTTTGCAAGCGTACACGGCGACGGTGATGTGGTCGTCGTCTTGCCAAATGTACACATGGCATTTTTTATCTTTTTTCGATTGCAAATCGGCAATCGGTTGGTTGGATGTTTGGGTGAAGTTCTTCAGCTCAAAGCGGCATGCGCTGCCACGTGGTTGAGCCGTCCAATCCAGTGCTTTAACATCGTTTTTTTCCACTTCCAGTTTGATCTTGTCGCCATAACCGTCTACTTCACGCTGTTGGCAGCTGCCTTTGACGCTCACAGGCCCTGTATTCTTTTGAGGCAATTGCTGCATCACCGACTCGGGCAGTGTGGTTGTGGCTGAGTTGGGCGTGTTGCATGCCAATAATGTCAGCGTGCTGAGCATCATCACAGCAAGGCGAAAAGGTTTTAAAATCATATGCATCCTATAAAAAGCATGGCGTTGAACGGTTCAGTTGCTTTTGCTCATGCAGCCACCCGTGAGCGGGTTAAGTAACACGGGCAACATTTTATCATTGGCCGCACACAGGTTTTCGCAGGTGTTTGTGGCAACCGTGATGTGGTTGTTGTCTCGCCACACATAGATGTGGCAGTTTCTGTCCGTGTTTGATTGCAAATCAGCCACTTGGCGATTGGGCACTTGGGTGAAGTTTTTGAGTTCAAAGTGACATGATCGGCTGTCTGGCTTTGCCGTCCAATCCAATGCTTTGATCGCATTGCTGTCCACAATCAGCCGGATGTTGTCGCTGTAACCATCGACTTCACGTTGTTCGCAATGGCCATTGAGGGTGACAGGGGGGGCGTATCGATAGGCTGAGCGATTGCTTGTGCTGCACGCGAACAATGCACCCGTGACCATCAGCAAGGTGAGCAGGCGAAGGATGGGGGGCATGAGTGAACGCATCAAATAAACCTTTATTGTGCCAACGCAGGCATGCGTTGATGCCAGTGGGTGTGTTGTTGGAAGGTGTGAGCCACTTGCAGCAGACGCGCTTCATCAAAATAATTGCCGATGATTTGCAGGCCAATCGGTAAGCCGTTGGCATCAAAACCGCATGGCACGCTCATGCCGGGTAGACCTGCCAAATTGAGCGACAGGGTGTAAATGTCGGCCAAGTACATTTGCACGGGGTCGCTGGATTTTTCGCCAAGCGCCCACGCGGTCGTTGGTGCAACAGGCCCCATGATGACATCGCATTGCGCCAATGCATTTTGATAGTCTTGGGCAATCATGCGGCGCAGGCGTTGCGCTTGCAAATAGTAGGCATCATAGTAGCCGTGTGACAGTACGTATGCGCCAACCAAAATGCGGCGTTGAACTTCCCAACCAAAACCCTCGGCACGGGTTTTGCGGTACATGTCTTCGAGGTCGGTGTAGTTTTCGGCACGGTGGCCGTAGCGCACGCCATCGAAACGAGACAGGTTACTTGAGGCTTCTGCAGGTGCGATCACGTAGTAGGTTGGGATTGACAATTCAGTTTTAGGCAGATGCACTTCAATCACGGTGGCACCGAGCTGAACATAGTGATCGATGGCGGCCAAAGTGGCGGTTTTAACTTCTTCATTCAGACCAGCGCCATAAAATTCTGCGGGGACACCAATTTTTAAACCTTTGAGTGGTTGCGATTCGGTGGCATCGGCAGAAAAAGGTTGAGTCAGCAAGCGGGTGAAATCTTCATCATCGCGCTCCATTGAGGTCGAGTCTTTTTCATCAAAACCAGCCATGGCATTGAGCATGAGTGCGCAATCTTCAGCCGTGCGCGCCATGGGGCCGCCTTGATCCAGCGACGATGCATAGGCAATCATGCCATAGCGGGACACGCGACCATAGGTTGGCTTGATGCCGGTGATGCCTGTGAATGAAGCGGGCTGGCGAATCGAGCCGCCGGTGTCTGTGCCCGTTGCCCCCAAACACAAACCCGCCGCCACGGCTGCGGCGGAACCGCCCGATGAGCCGCCAGGGACGGTGAGTGGATTCCAAGGGTTTTTGACCGCGCCATAAAATGAGTTTTCGTTGGATGACCCCATGGCGAATTCGTCCATGTTCGCTTTGCCAACACAGACGGCGCCCGCTTGAGCCAAACGCGCAACGGCTGTGGCATCAAAAGGGCTTTTGTATTGCGCCAGAATCTTTGACCCCGCAGTGGTGGCGAAGTCGCGTGTGACGAAAACGTCTTTGTGCGCGAGCGGTATGCCTGTGAGCACGCCAGCGGTGCCGTTGCTCAGGGCCGCATCTGCGGCGGCGGCTTGCGCCAATGTCACGCTGGGATCAACCGTGATGAATGCATTGAGGTCTCGGTGTGTGTCAATGCGTGACAAAAAGTGTTGAGCGACTTCGGTCGCAGATACTGTTTTGTTGATGAGTTCGGTGCGCATTTGCGCGATGGTCAGGGTGTGCAACATGGTGTACCTAAAAGGAGAATGCTGTGTTTGTACTGGAATGATGGGGTGCGGTCATGTGTTGTGCGCTGCGGCTTGGTGAGTCTGGGGCAGTCATCACTGTGATGCCGCCATGCTGTGTTCACTCAATGACTTTAGGCACCAAGAAATAGCCTTCTGCGGCCTGTGGCGCGTTGGCCATGTTGGCTTCGCGGTTGTTGGTTTCTGTGACGGCATCGGTGCGCAAGCGTTGCGAGATTTCGGTCATCATCGCAATCGGATGCATCAATGGGGCCACACCAGTGGTATCGACGGCTTGCATTTGATCGATGAGGTTGAAAATGTTGCCCAAATGGGACAAAGTCTGGTTTTCTTCTGAAGCGTCCAGCTCAAGCTGCGCCAATCGTGCGACTTTGCGTACGTCGTCAAGGGTGAGTGCCATAGTGTACCTGTGTAAATTAAACATTCAATTGAATTGCTTGAAATTGTACCGTAAATGCGTGGGCTTTGGCGACAGATGTGCGTGAAAGGAGAGTCGCCATGCCCCCGCGTCGGCACCCACGCGTGGCGGGTGGGTTTGACTCATCACACACCGTCATACAAATCACACAATCAAATAGTGAGAGGGTGAAGTGCCGTTTGAAATGCAGATTGTATGGTGTTTGATTTCTGTCGTGCGCTGGGCTGTGTTAAAGTTGTGTCCAATGGTGTGGCGAAGTTGTGACGCAGGTTGCATATGAGCTGACCAGACCGTGCGCCATATTGAACCCATGCTGCTTGATTCTTTTCCATTTTTTTAATTACACACGCCCGTTTATGTCCACTGCCAACTCTTTGAAGTCCATTGTCTTTTCACTGATTGCCAATGTGGCCATTGCCAGTGTCAAACTCTTCGCCGCTTTGTTCACCCACTCGGGTGCGATGCTGGCGGAGGCCATTCACTCTTTTGCCGATTGTTCCAATCAGCTGTTGTTGATGTGGGGCATGAAACGCGCCGCCCGTGCGCCCGATGCCGATCATCCGATGGGTTATGGCAAGGAAATGTATTTTTGGTCGTTCATCGTGGCCTTGTTGCTGTTCAGCATGGGGGGTGTGTTTTCTGTGTATGAGGGCTGGCATCGTTTTCACAGTGAAGAGCCGATCGAGAACCCATTGATGGCGATTGGTATTTTATTGTTCAGTCTTGTTTTAGAAGGCTTTTCATTGTGGGCGTGTTTGAAAGAAATCAACCTCGAACGCGAACATCGCAGTGTGTTGCAGTGGGCGAAGGAGTCTCGAACCAGTGAGCTGCTTGTGTTGTTTGGTGAAAATGGTGCGGCATTGATTGGTTTGAGTATTGCATTGTTGGCGATAGTGGCCACGCTCATCACGCACAACCCAATTTATGATGCCATTGGCACCATGGCGATTGGTGTGTTGTTGATTGTAGTGGCGTTATTTGTGGGCGTGCAAACCAAACGTTTGCTGGTGGGTAAAAGCATGGATCCTGTGGTGTTGGATGACTTGGAGCGTTTTATTCGCCAACAACCTGAAATCAAGCAGGTTCATAAGATCATCACGATCCAGTTTGGCAGTGATGTGATGGTCGCACTCAAAGCCCAGTTGATTGACCGTGCGCAAACGCAAGGCGAAATCATTGCCATGATCAACGGGGCTGAAGTTCAAATTAAATCAGCGTTTCCCGCGGTGAAATGGATCTTTTTTGAGCTGGACTCAGAGGCATGAGCATCGTCAGGCTGTGAGCCCAGCGCGTGTTGAGTGATCAGGTGATCAGATGATCAACTGTGGCTGCCTTGTTGAAGCGCTTGGCTCATTCGCAGCAAAACCTCGTCATATTGAGACACGAGCTCATCAATCCCCGTGACCTCCAGTCCTAAGTTGCGTAACAAACCATCGTGCAAATTATAAATCCAACTGTGCACGGTGATGGCTTGTCCTCGATCCCAAGCGTCTTGCACGACCGTGCTGTGACAGGCATTGACGACTTGCTCAAGCACATTCAGCTCACACAAGCGATCGAACTTAAGGGTGTGGTCTTCCACTTGATTGAGCAGCAGGGTGTATTTGATGCGCGTGTCATGGATGTGGCGCAACCAGTTGTCAGCCAAACCAACGCGGGTGTTGTCGAGCACACTTTTCACACCGCCACAGCCATAGTGACCACAGACGATCAGGTGTTTAACTTTCAGCATGTCCACCGCATACTGCATGGCGGACAAGCAGTTCAAATCGCTGTGAACGATTAAATTGGCCACATTGCGGTGCACAAATACCTCGCCTGGTAAGAGGCCAATCAGTTCATTTGCTGGGACGCGCGAGTCCGCACAGCCAATCCACATGTATTCTGGATTTTGTTGGTGTGCCAGTGATTCAAAAAAGTGTGGTTCCGCCGCGCGCGTGCGCTCAGACCACGTGCGGTTGTTTTCGATTAAGTGTTTGAGGGTTGTTTGGGGTAAATTGATGGGTTTCATCATGGTTGTGTTTTCTCCGGTGGCATGTGTGCCTTGTGGGTTATACATGCGGTGTGCTTCAGGAATGTGAAACAAGCTGGCATTATGTGTAGAAACGGTGCGGTGCTTGTGTGATGGAAGCGACCTTGTTGACGCTCACCTTGACTCAATCACACGACCCGAATGGGTGGTTGCTTAATGCCGCTTCAATGGGGTGGCCAGTGAAGCGTTGCAAGGGGCTTGGCGCTGTCGATGAACCGTCGATGAACGAGCTTGTCAACTGGCCATGAGAGACCATGAGCGGCCTCATCGGCACCTGTTTTTTTGAGGTGACGGCAGCAGTTGTTTGGATTCAAACTTCAGCTCATGCTCCTGCATAGGAAGCGACGGCGCATGTGTTTGAAGCCATGTGGGGCATCGTTTTAATCCATGCTCCCGTGTAGGGAGCGACATATTGTTGGTTCATCAACGGCGTTTGGTGCTGCTGCCAAATAAGCTGCCCAGTACGCCACGGACAATTTCTCGTCCCAAGTTGCTGCCAACACTGCGCATTGCACTTTTCGCCATCGCTTCAACCACGCTGTCACTGCGCGATGATTTTTTTGAACCACCAAACAGATCGCCAATGGAGTCAAACAGGCCACCACCTTCATCGGCTTTTTTGGCTTCCGCTTCATCGACTTGCGCTGCTTGTGTGCGTGCTTGCAGTTTTTCGTAGGCGGATTCAGGGTCTACGGTTTCTTCGTAGACGCCAGCGACGATGGAGTTTTTGATTAATGCGGCACGTTCCGCATCGGTGGCTGGGCCGAGGCGTGAAGGGGGCGGTAACATGAACACACGCTGGGTGATGTTGGGGCGGCCTTTTTCATCCAAGGTTGACACCAAGGCTTCACCGACGCCCAACTCAGTGATGGCGGTGGTGATGTCCAAATCGGGGTTCTCGCGCATCGTCGTTGCCGCAACTTGCACGGCTTTTTGATCGCGTGGCGTGAAGGCACGCAATGCGTGCTGAATGCGATTGCCCAGTTGGCCTAATACGGTGTCGGGGATGTCAATTGGGTTTTGTGTGACGAAGTACACACCGACGCCTTTTGAGCGAATCAAGCGCACCACCTGTTCGATTTTTTCGAGCAACACTTTGGGCGCGTCATTGAATAATAAATGTGCTTCATCAAAGAAAAACGCAAACTTCGGTTTGTCCACATCGCCGACTTCGGGTAAGGTTTCGAACAGTTCCGACAACATCCACAACAAAAATGCGCCATACACGCGCGGCGAATTCATCAGTTTATCTGCCGCAAGGATGTTCACCACACCTTTGCCGTCGACTGTTTGCATCATGTCGGCGATGTTGAGCATCGGCTCACCGAAAAACTGCCCTGCACCTTGTTCTTCGATCGCCAATAAACCACGCTGTACCGCACCAATCGATGCCGCTGAAACATTGCCATAAGTGGTTGTGAACGTTTTTGCATTTTCGCCCACATAAGTCAACATGGCACGTAAATCTTTTAAATCGAGCAACAATAAACCATTGTCATCCGCGATACGAAACACCATGTTTAACACACCTGTTTGTGTGTCATTCAAATCCAACATGCGCGATAACAGCAGTGGACCCATGTCGCTGATGGTTGCACGCACGGGATGGCCTTTTTCACCAAACACGTCCCATAAAGTGGTGGGTGCGCCTTGATAATCGGGCTCGGGCAAGTCCAAATCCTTCAAGCGGGCGATGACCTTCTCATTGCCACCACCGGCTTGGCTGATGCCTGTCAAATCACCTTTCACATCCGCCATGAACACAGGTACACCCAAATCCACGAAATGCTGTGCCAGTGCTTGTAAACTCACCGTTTTCCCTGTGCCCGTCGCGCCCGTGATGAGTCCGTGACGGTTGCCCATTTGCGGTAAAAAAGTGACTTCAATTGCTGAAGATTTGCCGATGAGAATCGGGTCTGCCATGGGAGCTCCTTGTGTGGGCATGGGCGAATGCGTGCCGCATGCCCGTGTGAAAAAATAACCGTCCGATTATAAACCAAAGTATTGCAGCCATGCAGGATGCTTTGAATATTGATGGTGGCTTCATCTTGTGTTCAATGGGGCGTGTGATTGTGGCGGATGATTCAGCACGCAATGATGCGTGGGGTTTTCGCCAACGGCTTTTAAGGGGGAATAGGGGGGCACATTTAACGGCTGGTTTTGTGTGGCATGCGGTGTTAAAATATGCCTTTAAGATTCACACATCCATTCAATCGTTAACAATCGTTAAGAGAGCACAAACATGGCAGGTCATAGCAAGTGGGCAAACATTAAGCACAAAAAAGCGCGCGCCGATGCGACACGCGGGAAAGTGTGGACGCGTTTGATTAAAGAGTTACAAGTTGCGGCGAAATCAGGCGGTGGCGATGTGTCGGCCAATCCGCGTTTGCGTTTGGCGATTGACAAGGCCAAAGGCGCGAACATGCCAAATGACAACATCAATCGTGCTGTGGCGCGTGGTGCAGGCGCGGGTGAAGGCGAGAACTACGAAGAAATTCGTTACGAAGGTTACGGCATTGGCGGTGCGGCGATCATCATTGATTGCATGACCGATAATCGCACACGCACTGTGGCCGATGTGCGTCATGCGTTGTCGAAGCACGGTGGCAATTTGGGCACGGATGGTTCGGTGGCGTTCATGTTCAAGCACTGTGGTCAATTCATTTTTTCACCAGAGTACACCGAGGATCAGATCATGGAGGTGGCGCTTGAAGCGGGTGCACAGGATGTGATGAGCGATGAAGAGGGTGTGATTGAGGTGTTGTGTGATCCGATTGATTTTGAAGTGGTCAAAGCCGCTTTTGAGGCCGCTGGCTTGACGGCTGAAGAGGCGGACATCACGATGCGCGCCGAGAATGACATTGAGCTCACGGGTGATGATGCGGTGAGCATGCAAAAAATCTTGGATCGTTTGGAGGATTTGGACGATGTGCAAGAGGTGTACACCAATGCCGTGATGGATGTGGATGATTGATCGGGTTGGGTTTTGAGTTGAGCCGTTGCGATGCAACGGCTTGTTTGTATCTGCCTGTTGTATTTGTGGGGACTCGCACTGTATTTTTCGCAGCTTGTATTAAATTTCTGTCAAAATGTTTCGCCTTGTATGGTTCAACACAAGAGGCTGGTGTTTATTTTTATGATTACAATATCTTTAGGAGTTGATATGCCACGTTTGTCCAATAAAGTTGCCATCATCACGGGCGCGGCCCAAGGCATTGGTTTAGCCACTGCACGTAAATTTGCGTCAGAGGGTGCGATTGTGGTGTTGGTGGATATGAATGAGGCCAGTTTGCAGTCGGCTCAAGCAACATTGCAAACGGATGGTTTTGCCGCAGACATTGCCGTGGTGAACGTCACCGATCGCGCACAGGTGGATGCCTTGGTGGCCAAAGTGGTGGCCGATCATGGTCGGATCGACATCTTGGTGAACAATGCAGGGATCACGCGTGATGCCCGTCTGATTAATATGACCGAAGCGCAATTTGATCAGGTCATCAGTGTGAATTTGAAGGCAGTTTTTGCGTGCTCGCAAGCGGTGGCGCATGTGATGTTGGCGCAAGGCTCGGGCGTGATTTTGAATGCTTCAAGTGTGGTGGGTTTGTATGGTAACTTCGGCCAAACCAATTATTCTGCAAGTAAATATGGTGTGATTGGCTTCACGACCACGTGGGCGCGTGAGTTGGGCCCGAAAGGCATCCGTGTCAATGCGGTGTGTCCTGGTTTCATCAACACGCCGATTCTGGAAACCATTCCAGAAAAAGTATTGGACACAATGAAAGGTCAGTGCTGGCAGCGCAGATTGGGGCAGCCTGAAGAAATCGCCAATGCCTATGCCTTTTTGGCATCAGAAGAGGCGAGTTACATCAATGGTGTGGCTTTGGAAGTGTCGGGCGGTTTGTCGATTTAATCTCAACTCATCCCAGCACATCTCAGCACATTCCATTCATTCTAAGCATGTGAAAAAGCCGATGGCATCACCATCGGCTTTTTTGCTTCATGCGGTATGGGCAACAGTTCCACGCTGTGATTCGATGCAGCGTGATTCTCTGGCGTGAACTTTGCGTGCATTGATTTTCCCTGAGACAACGGAAAGTTGGTTTGTAAATGCGCGACAGTGGACTCGCGCCACCACCATTCAAAGTTTGGACTTGGATGGTGCTGTCTGGGTTTAAACGCCCAAGCGGGCCCCTGCGCCAAGCAGTGTGGCCACGCCAAGGACGAAGAAAATAACGGCCGCAATCCGATGCACTATTTTGGGTTGAATGCTGTTGGCGATTTTTTCACCAAATATCACGGCAGGAACGTTGGCGATCATCATGCCCAATGTCGTGCCCGCAACCACAGCGATCAGGTTGTTGTATTTTGCAGCCAAGCCGATGGTGGCGATTTGTGTTTTATCGCCCATTTCAGCAAGAAAAAAGGCAATCAATGTGGTGACAAACACACCATATTTTGCCAACTTGGCATCGTCTTCATCGAACTGATCGGGCACCAGAATCCACAAAGCCATGGCGATGAATGAACCACCTAAAATCCAGCGCATGATCTGAGGGCTGACCAGCGAGGTGATCCATTCGCCCAACGCACCTGCAAAGCCGTGGTTGACCAAGGTGGCGGCGAGGATGCCCAAAATAATCGGCACGGGTTTTTTAAACTTGGCCGCCAGAATGAAGGCGAGCAATTGTGTTTTGTCACCGATTTCGGCGAGGGCGACAATGCCCGTTGAAATTAAAAAAGCTTCCATCTTGAGTTCTCAATGCAAAATTAAAAAAGGTCTAAAAAAAGTTTAAATATCGTCATGGCCATCGTGGTTGTGGCAATTGGGATCCAGCGCCCATTCGGGTTGCAAGGTCACATGTTCAATGCCAAATTTTTCCATCAGCATGGCGCGAGCATCATTGAGCAAGATCGGCCATTCTTTATTCGGTTCCAGAATCACGTGCGCCATCAAAGTCGGGTGATTCGGGGACATGTCCCAAATGTGCAAATCATGCACCGACGCAATGCCTGACAAACCACGCAAGCTGGCTCCCACCTCATTGTAGTCAATGCCGTGGGGCACGCCATTCATCAAATGCCATGATGATTCTTTAAGCAGCGCCCACGTTGAGCGAACGATCAGCAATGACACAAAAATAGATAAAATGGGATCAATCGGCATCCAACCCGTTGCAGAAATGACCACACCTGCAACGATGGCCGCCACGGAACCGAGCAAATCACCCAACACATGAATGAATGCCGCGCGGGAGTTCATGCTGGATTGATCGCGGTGCAGTAAAAAAGCCACCAACAGGTTCACAATCAGTCCCAAAGTGGCGACCCATGTGACGGTTGAACCGTCCACCACAATCGGATGCCACAATCGCCACAGGGCTTGTCCCATGATCCACAACACAATCGCAGCCATGGTCAAGCCATTGGTGAATGCCGCGACAATTTCGACGCGGGTGTAACCAAACGATAGGCGTGCTGATGCAGGGCGTGTGGACATTTTTTGGGCAAAATACGCCAAACCCAAGGCGGCCGTGTCGGTCAACATGTGGCCTGCATCTGAAATCAAAGCCAAAGAGTTGGAGTGCAAGCCGGTCAGGAATTCCACCAATGAAAACGCACCGGTCAACAACAATGCAAAACCGAGGTAATGCGATTGGCTGTAGCTGTGTTGATGGTGATGGTGTGCATCGCCATCGCCGTGTGCGGCGAAATCATCGAGTCCTTGGCTGTGTGTGTGTGTTTCGGTATTAGTCATCGTGTGGCTCCGCAATGTGTTCTAGAAGGTTGCTGACCATGGTGCGAATGTGATGGTCATTGACGGTACAAAAGATTTGCTTGCCCTGTCGCTCACCACTGACCACGCGCGCCGCGCGCAGCAAGCGCAAATGGTGGCTGATCAAGGACGTGCTGAGGTTGAGTTTTTTGGCGATGTCGGTCACTGTGATGGGCGCGTCTAAACAGGTCAACACAATTTGTAAGCGTGTTTGATCGCCAAGCAAGCCAAACAAGTCGGCCAGTTGTTCAATGTGTTCGGAATGGGATGTGTTCATGCGTGTGCTTTTAATGGTTGACAAGTTTGACAGGCGAATTATACAAACAGTTGAACAATTGTTCAACTGTTTTATTGAAGGTGTGTCATTCCTGCACGACAAATGATTCAATGCGCGTGCCTTGAATCATTCGTAAACAATTCACTGCATTAAATGACAGCTAAATGGGACTTGCTTAATGGGGCTTGATTTGGAAAGTTACAGGCAACAATACCCCTTGGGGGTGCGCACAAGCCCCTAAGTTTCAATCGTCGAACAACACACAATCTTGCTGTGTGATGGGGCTCCATGTGACGATGGGCATGCGGTGGATGGGTTCATCATGAGCACATGTGGGAGGGGCAAAATGAATGGGCGTTCTTGGCGGATGCGGCAGTGAGGTTTGTGCTGCGCCTGTGCAATCCAACTTTACTGCGGTGGCGCATGGTCAATACGAAACAGGACATCAAGCTCACGCTGGTGCAGGGTGCCGTGTCAGACGGCATACAGCCTCTGTTTGTCCTCAACTGAGGATGGGACAAACAGGGGGCACGATGTGTGTGTTCGCCTATGGCTTTGGGTGGCCTTGTTCGCGCAGCCATTCTCGGCCAGCATCAATGCATGGTGTTTGCAGGAACAACGCGATGGCCAAACCAATCAAGCCACCTGCCACGGCGCCACCGATAAAACCTTGCAGTACGTTGCTCAACAACATGAGCAGCAGCATGCCTCCTAAGCCTATCATCAGGACTCGGGTGACGATGAATCGCGTACCCAAACGCTGACGCCCTTCTTGAACGGCTTGGCGCATGAGGTTTTTTTGCGTGGCGGCATCGAGACCGGCGAGCTCAGGAATGTTCTTTGGGGACCAGTAAATTTTCATTGTCAGCTCCTGTTGAATTGATATGAGTTTATATGGTGTGGGTTTTGTATATAAATTTTACAGAAACAATCCGACATATACAACACAACATCGTAAAGCATACACATGCAGGGGGCGCGACAGCAGGTTTTGTACTGCCGATTGCGCGCTGGGTGATGTTTTGCTGTGCTGACTTGTTGTTTGGTGTTGTTCGTGGCTTTAAGGTTCGTGGTTCTAAGCGATGGTTTTCACCCAACGGAATTGCCAATGGGTGGGGCAACGCTGGGTCCACTCATTCAACGCATGATGTTGCGCTTCGTTGCTTGGGCAGGCCATGACTGTTGCGCCTGAACCACTCATACGCGTGGGGGCGATCGGTTTGAGTGCGTCATGCACTGCTTTTACTTCAGGTGACACCGTGAACGTCACGACCTCAAGGTCGTTGCTGTGTGCGGCTTGAAAAGGCAAAAGGTTCAATTGCGCTTGCAATGCACCTGCACTGTCGCTCAGTGGTGCGTGCCGGCGCGGTAAATCAGGGTGTGTGAATACCGCTCCCGTGTTGACGTGAACATTCGGATTGACCAACAGCAGGTCACGGCTGGCCAGATTCAACGCTTGCAACGTTTCACCAACCCCCTTGGCCAAGGCGGCTGAATACTGGCTGACAAAAAAAGGCACATCAGCGCCAAGCGTCAGGCCAATGGCTTGTAATGTTGGGGTGTCAAAGTGCAGATGCCACGCCTCGTTGAGCACACGCAGCACGGTGGCTGCATTTGAACTGCCACCGCCAAGGCCTGCGCCCGTCGGGATGTGTTTGATTAAATGAATGTGTGCACCGAGGTGGTCGACGGCGATGCCTTGGGCGCGTGCATGCTGTTGCAAAGCCCGAGCTGCACGATGAGCCAAATTGTCGGTGTCTGCAACGCCGCACAAATCGCCTGACAGTCGAATCGCGCCATTCTCATCGGCATGGATCTGCAATTCATCGCACCAATCGATGCACTGAAAAACGGTTTCTAAGGTGTGATAACCATCGGCACGTTGCCCTGTGACGTGCAAAAACCAGTTGATTTTGGCGGGGGAAAGGTGAGTTGAGCGGTTCATTTATTCGGTACGTGGGCTTAAACCTCGCACAACGGCTGGGCGTGTTAAAAATACAGAATGCACCCGCAACACATTTGCATGTTGGTTTATTTCCACCAGATCGCCTGCACCATAAAAGTGTATGAGGTTGTTCACCCATGGGAAAATGGCGATGTCGGCGATGGTGTATTCGTCCCCCATGACCCAGTTGCGCCCAGCCAAACGTTGGTCTAAAACACCCAACAAACGTTTGGATTCGGCCACATAACGGTCGCGTGGTCGTTTGTCTTCATAGTCTTTGCCTGCAAATTTATGAAAGAACCCCAGTTGGCCGAACATGGGGCCAATGCCACCCATTTGAAACATCAGCCATTGAATGGTTTCATAGCGCAACGCTGCATCTTTGGGCAACAGTTGCCCTGATTTTTCCGCCAAATACAATAAAATCGCACCCGACTCGAACAAGGCCAACGGTTCACCATTGGGGCCGTTTGGATCAATGATGGCGGGAATTTTGTTGTTGGGATTCAGGGATAAAAATTCAGGACTGAGTTGGTCATTGGTGACGAAGGACACCGTGTGCGACTCGTACGGCAACTGCATTTCTTCGAGGGCGATGGACACTTTGACCCCATTGGGTGTGGGCAGTGAATACAGTTGAATGCGGTCAGGAAATAGGGGCGCCCAACGTTGGGTAATCGGGAAGTCTAAGAGTGTTTTCATGGTCAGTTCCAGTGGTTCTTTTTACTGATAGTGCTTGATGGTACTTGATGGTTTTTGGAGCCGTGTTTGGGTTGGTTTGGGTTAATTAAAACAAGGGTTTATTCGCCTGGCGCATCCGAGCGTTCATCAACGATCAGTGTGAAAGTCAATGGCGAGGGTTTGAGGCGCGTCACCACCATGCGTTTGGCCAAGGATGGGTCTTTGAATGTTTTGGTGTATTCCACATGCCAGTCGCCTTGGTCGGCGCTGGGCAGAGGTTGACCTTTGGTGCCGATCCATTGGCGCACATTGGACAAAGGCAACTCATAGCCCAACAAACGATACGTCAGTTCTTCGGGCGTGTTCTCGACAAACAGGCGGCCATCCGATGTTTTCACCCGCGCCTCATGTCCGGTGACGTGCAGTGCGGCCATTGCATTGCCAAGTGGGGTGGACAACGTGATGTCGGTGGCGCGGCGGGTGTCTTCCCATTGCATTTTGCCCGTCATGCTTTTGTCTTCGCCTTGGTCAATGTAGTTGACCGCGAAACGTGCGTCCATGTTGAATTGCACCACATCATTGATGTTGTTGGCGTCACGTTTGGGGGCGACGCTGGCGCAAGCCGCTAAAGTCAACGCGGTCAAGGCGATGGTGGTGCGGCTTAAAACATTGAGGATTTTGGTGGCATGCATGGTTATTTTTTCTTGGGTTGCGGTTTAACAGAGGTCAACGGGATGTTGAGGCGCTCCAGCGTGTCGCGCAGTGACGGCAAAAAGGGCGTGCCCGTGTACACATCACGGAACACTTCCAGAGCTTGGTCGTGTTTGTCATTGGCCCATAAAATTTCGGCATAGTGCACCTGTGTTTCTTCATGTGGGTCTTGTGCCACGGCTTGTTCAGCATACTTTAGAGCGTCGCTCAGTTGGCCTTGGCGGTACGCCACCCATGCCATGCTGTCGGTGATGTGACCAGCATCGGGGCGCGCAGTGTGCGCTTGCTGAATCAGCTGGGCGGCCTCGCCCAGTCGCATGTTTTTATCGGCTAAAAAATAACCCAGTGCGTTTTTGTTTTCAGGGTTGTTGGGGTCGAGGGCGATGAGCTTTTCAAGCGTTGCCTGGGCCTCGCTGTTGCGCCCCAAACGATCGGCCACATCGGCCAGCAAAGACAATGCCGCCACATTGTCGGGTGCATTGGCGAGAATGGCTTTGGCGGCGTCATAGGCGGGGCGATAACGCTGGGCGTCAATCAAGCCATAAGCCTTTTCGATGTCCGAATGGATTTGCAAATCTTGTCCCACCACCGCATTGGGCGCGAGCAATTTAAGTAATTTGGCCGCTTCAAGCGCAGGTTCTTTTGCCCCCAACATGGCAGCGACTTTGTAAGCCAATTCCGCATAACGTGGGTCGCGGGTTTTCATCGCCATGGTCAAATACATGTTGTAGGCATCAACGGGCTTGCCGCGTTGCAGCAACATGTCGCCTGCAATGGTGCCGAGCACGATCTCGCGCGTCAACAGCAGCTTGGGTAAATCGTATTCGACTTTTTTGACGGGGCTGGTTTGGCTGTCGGTGATGGCTTCAGGTTGAATCAGCTCATCGGGTGTTTGTGCCTGCGCATGGAGGGAAAGGCCAACTGCGCACACGCCGCATAGGCTGCGCAAGGTGTGTTTGAGACGGAGGCTTTTGAAATGAGGGGCTGTGAAAGGCATGTTCAAATCCTGTATGATGGCTGCATTAAAGTGATACGCATATGAGTGATTGAATTGTACCGTAAGAAAATATGGAAAAAATACAAACCTCCCTTTTACAGAAAGCAAAACACATTTTTCTGCGATGAGGGCATTGTGAAACAGTGAAACAGGCTCAAATTTAATTGCGTGTGCTGAGTCGCCCATCAACAGCATAACGCTTGAAATGGTTTTTTGCTTTTTCGTCACTTGTCAAAGGTTGTTTAACATCATGCCCGAACTCCCAGAAGTAGAGGTTTCTCGACTCGGTATTGACCCACACATCAGTGGGCGCACGATACAACAGTTCATCATTCGCAACGCACGTTTGCGCTGGCCCGTTGATTTGGATTTACCTGAACGACTGAGCCAAGCGGTCATCACCCACACCGCACGGCGTGGGAAATACTTGATTCTATATTGTGTTTGTGCAGACAAAACGCAGGGCGCGCTGCTGATTCACCTCGGCATGTCGGGCAGCTTGCGCATTGTTGAGCCAAGCGCAGCGGTACAAAAACACGATCACCTCGACTGGGTGTTTGATACACATGTGTTGCGCTACCACGACCCGCGTCGCTTTGGCTCACTGCATTGGCACGACTTGGCGGATGGTGATGTGTTGACGCACCCGCGTTTGTTGAATTTGGGCATAGAGCCTTTCGACGACGCATTCAATGGGGATTATGTTTACAAACACATTCGCACGCGAACACAAGCCATCAAAGTGGCGCTGTTGTCGGGCGACATCGTGGTCGGTGTGGGCAATATTTATGCCTCCGAAGTCCTGTTTCGTTGCTCCATTCATCCTGAAACACCCGCCAAATCGTTGACACGCAAGCAGTGTGATGCGTTGGCCGCGAACATTAAAATCGTCCTCCGTGCTGCGATTGAAAAAGGCGGCAGCACGCTCAAAGATTTCGTCAACAGCGACGGCACCAGCGGCTATTTTCAAATGCATTACAACGTCTATGATCGTGCGGGCGAACCATGCACGGCTTGTGGACGAGAGATACAGCGCATCGTGCAGGCACAACGCGCCACGTACTTTTGTGCCACGTGTCAAAAGCGAACTCAACCCAAGTCAAAGAAAACCACCGCATGAGCCCCACGACCCATCCCTCTTTTTCTTTTGCCCAAGCCTTGGTGTCGTGGCAACTCACCCACGGACGGCATGACTTGCCGTGGCAAAACACCACCGACGCGTATCGGATTTGGCTGTCCGAAGTCATGTTGCAGCAAACCCAAGTGGTCACCGTCATGGACTACTACGCCAAATTTTTGGCGCGCTTCCCCGACGTGGAATCGCTGGCACGTGCCGAGCACGATGAAGTCATGTCCTTGTGGACGGGGCTGGGCTACTACAGCCGCGCGCGCAATTTGCACGCCTGCGCGAAAGCAGTGGTCGCCGATTTTGGCGGAGAATTTCCACGCACGCCCGAGCAACTCATCACCCTCAAAGGCATTGGCGCATCCACAGCCGCCGCCATTGCCGTCTTCGCCTACGGTTATCCTGCCGCGATTCTCGATGGCAACGTCAAACGCATCATCGCCCGCGTCCATGGCATCCGCACAGCCCCATCCGCCGCCACCGACAAAATCATGTGGCAACACGCCAACGAACTGCTCGTCTCCGCCAAAGATGCCAAAAAGCTCAAACTCACCCACGCCGCCGCCCTGCGCGCCTACACCCAAGGGCTGATGGACTTGGGCGCGATCCTGTGCGCACGCCGCACGCCGCATTGCGATGCCTGTCCCATGCAAACCAACTGCTACGCCCGCATCCACCACCTCACCGATGACATCCCCCCCGCCAAGGTGCGTAAAACTTCACCTGAATTTGAAGTGAATTTATACATTTACCAACAAGCAGGGCGGGTTTGGTTGGAAAAGCGACCGAGCAAAGGGATTTGGGCGGGGCTGTACAGTTTTCCCGAACAGCCGCGCTTGGATGTAAATGCAAACACAGATGCAAATAAAGATAAAAAAGACAAAACCAATGCGTCACGCATCCGCCACGTCCTCACCCATCGGGTTTTGCACCTGCAACCGCGCCTTTTTCAACTCACCGCCAGCCAAGCGCATGGCTTAGAGGATGCAGAAAATGCCGAGCACGGCGGCTGGTTCGATGTGAATGATTTAAAAAGTGTGGGCTTGCCCAAACCCATTGTGGGAATCATCGAGCAGGTGTTGGGAACGATTGACTGAGTGCCCGTCATTGCGTTGTGGGCTTGACCCACAATCTCCAGAGCTGAGAGATGTCTCACGCACAACCCACTCAGTGCGCCATGACCGACTCATGGATGAGCTTGGCTACAGAAGCTTTTCTAAGTCAAATCACAGTCAATACGGCCTCTATAAATCGATGTTTGAATCGGCAACCCCGACCGTACAGCCCGCTCCGCCATTCCCGCATGGGGTTAGCGGGAATCCAGTGGGGCGCAAAGCGCACCTTGAACGTTTGATGAACAAAGGGCAAAGCAAATGCTTCGCATTTGACTGGATTCCCGCTAACCCCATGCGGGAATGACGGCACGGGTTACTTTAAGCGAATGGATGATGCTGGAATCGATTTTTATAGGTCGCCATCATTCAGTATGAGTATGGCGAATGTGACGTATTTGACAAAAATCGTTTATGCCTTTGGGGTATGGTTGTAAATAGAACATGCGACATTTTTCCTGTAGCAGTAGGTATAATAATCTGCAGTGAGTTCAAATCAATTTGTTTTGTTTCTCTAAAAACAGGTGGTTGTACTTTTGGTTTTTTATTAATCAGGATGTGCGGCAAAATGAAAACAAAATATCAATGTTTTTTTGACGCATAACCTATGTTAGCCATTAAAGAGGGTGTCTTACGTATGAAACCAATACTGTTTATTTCACACATAACGGAGGAAAAAGATCTTGCGCTTGCATTCAAGGATCTTGTTGAAAAGCATTTTCTTGGAATGTTAGAAGTTTTTGTATCGTCAGACGAGCATAGCATTGGTATGGGCCAACGGTGGTTAGATAATATAACGAATGCTCTGAAGTCTTGCGTGGTTGAGATTATCCTTTGCAGTCCGCAATCTCTAAAAAGGCCTTGGATCAACTTTGAAGCTGGAGCAGGCTGGATCAGAGATATTCCTGTAATTCCGTTGTGCCATTCTGGCATGGAGCCATCTCAATTACCAATGCCACTAAATTTGCTTCAAGCAGCAAAAGCAGGCGAGGTTGGCGGTTTGAAATTGGTTTTCCCCGTTCTAGCGAATGCCCTCGGCGCACAGAGTCCATCAATTGATTTCACAGAATTCACCGAGTACGTCAAAATGTTTGAGCGCCGTTACACATTTTGGGATTCGTGTAACCAAGCGTTTACTCAGTTAAATCAATTTGATGCACATATTATTCCGCGCTTAAAGCAGGGTGGAGCAGTCGTATTACCTCTCTCTGAAACGAATTTCGAATATCTTTTCAAGGTTATTTCATTTCTGACTGAGTATGACTTGGTTTTGATTGAAAAAACTGGTAGTGCATCAATGTCGTCATCCACAGGCTTTTCATATCAGTGCGTGATTTCGGGATTGCCGGGACTGCAGTCCGTACTATCTGATTCTGCTTTTAAATTTCGCAGTTAATGGCTAATCACTCATTCCAGCGGATCACCTCCAGCATCTGCTGAGTTCAAACGTTAACAAGTAAGCAATAGTGAATAAAATCAACACCAGCGCCGTATCCTGCCATCTAAATCGCCCAATCTTGGGCAGTTTTTAATTGTTTGCCTACAATTACTGAGACTGGTTATCCTCACTGCCGACCGATATTTAAAAATCCAAACACCCGTTCAATTTAAATGGCTTTTGCCTTCGCCTCAATCGGCGTAGAATGCAGTCACACACAACATAACACAAGGAGAATACCAGCATGGCACAGCCGATGAACGACCAATTCCGTCAAGCAGCACTGGATTATCATGAGTTTCCAAAGCCGGGCAAAATCTCGGTCGAGCCCACCAAGAACATGACCAATCAACACGATTTGGCCTTGGCGTATTCGCCGGGTGTGGCGGCGGCGTGTGAGGAAATCGTGGCCGATCCTGCCAATGCGGTGCGTTATACCGCGCGTGGCAATCTCGTTGGGGTGGTCACCAATGGCACGGCAGTGCTGGGTTTGGGTAATATTGGCCCGCTCGCCAGCAAGCCCGTCATGGAGGGTAAAGCGGTATTGTTCAAAAAATTTGCGGGCATTGATGTGTTTGACATCGAATTGAACGAGCCCGATCCTGAAAAGCTGGTTGAAATCATTGCGGCGCTTGAGCCGACTTTTGGTGGCATTAACCTTGAGGACATCAAAGCACCCGATTGTTTCTATGTTGAACGCAAATTGCGCGAACGCATGAGCATCCCTGTGTTTCATGACGATCAACACGGTACGGCGATTGTTGTGGGCGCTGGCATCACCAATGGTTTGGCGGTGGTCGGTAAAGACATCAAAAAAGTCAAATTGGTCGCCTCGGGCGCAGGTGCGGCGGCGTTGGCGTGTTTGGATTTGTTGGTGGATTTGGGTTTGCCGATCGAAAACATTTGGGTCACGGACATCGAAGGGGTGGTGTTCAAAGGCCGCACGGTGTTGATGGATGAAGACAAAGCCAAATTTGCACAAGAAACAGAGCAACGCACTTTGTCTGAAGCCATCGAAGGCGCGGACATTTTCCTCGGTTTGTCGGCGGGTGGCGTGCTCAAACAAGAGATGGTCAAAAAAATGGCGAAAGACCCGTTGGTCTTTGCTTTGGCCAATCCAACGCCCGAAATTTTGCCTGAATTGGTTAAAGAGGTTCGCCCAGACGCGATTATCGCGACGGGGCGCACGGATTACCCCAATCAAGTGAACAATGTGTTGTGTTTCCCATTCATTTTCCGTGGCGCATTGGACGTTGGCGCAAGCACCATCACGCGTGAAATGGAAGTCGCTGCGGTGAAAGCGGTGGCGGATTTGGCACGACAAGAGCAGTCGGACGTGGTGGCTTCGGCGTATGGCATTCAAAACTTAAGTTTTGGCCCTGAATACCTGATCCCAAAACCATTTGACCCGCGTTTAATTGTCAAAATTGCCCCAGCCGTGGCGCAAGCGGCGATGGATTCAGGCGTGGCGACGCGTCCGATCGAGGACATGGCGCAGTACACCGAATCTTTGCAACAGTTTGTGTACCACAGCGGTACATTCATGAAGCCTGTGTTTGCGTTGGCGAAGAAAAACACCAAAGAGTACGGTACGCGTGTGGTCTTTGCTGAGGGTGAAGATGAGCGCGTGTTGCGTGCGGTGCAAGTGGTGGTTGATGAAAAAATTGCCCGTCCGATTTTGGTCGGTCGTCCGAAAGTGGTGGAAGAGCGCATTGAGCGTTTTGGCTTGCGCATCAAGAACGGTGAGGATTTTGAGCTCATTAATCCTGACTTTGATGAGCGTTATCATGGCTATTGGCAAGAATACCTCGATTTGACTGAACGTCAAGGCGTGACCAAAAATTACGCTCGCCTTGAAATGCGCCGTCGCAGCACCTTAATTGGTGGCATGATGGTGCGCAATGGCGATGCCGATGCGATGATTTGCGGTACATTCGGCAACACCGATGTGCACTTAAAATACATTGATCAGGTCATTGGTCACAAAGCCGATAAAACCGTGTATGCGGCCATGAATGGTTTGATGTTGCCAGGTCGCCAAGTGTTTTTGGTCGATACGCACATCAATTACAACCCAACGGCAGAGGAATTGGCTGAAATCACGTTAATGGCTGCTGAAGAGGTTCGTCGTTTGGGCTTTGTGCCGCGCGTTGCGTTGTTGTCGCACTCAAATTTTGGCTCAAGCAACTCACCATCGGCAATTAAAATGCGTGAGACCTACAACTTGTTGCGCCAAATGGCTCCAGAGCTTGAAGTCGATGGCGAAATGCATGGTGACGTGGCATTGGATGTGGTCATGCGCAAGCAAATCATGCCGAACTCAACCCTGAAAGGCGAAGCGAATCTGTTGGTTTTACCGAATATCGATGCCGCCAACATTGCCTACAACTTGTTGAAAACATCCGCAGGTCACAATGTGGCGGTGGGGCCGATTTTACTGGGTGCGAACAAACCCGTGCACATTTTGACCTCATCATCAACCGTTCGCCGCATTGTCAACATGACCGCTTTGTCGGTGGTGCAAGCGAACTTTGGTAGCATCACCAGTGCGGAGTAAATTAAAATGAAGCGCATTCATGGTTTAAGTGCGGTGCTGGGGATGGTGTTTACACTGGGTTTGGTTGGTGCTTGCAATGCATGGGAAAGTAGTCACAGCTCAACCACGGCCACGTCCTCCTCTATGGGGGTTGTTTTTGGAGGCGATCGAGCATCTTCGGGGCGCAGTCAAGACCACCAATATTCGGGCACTTCAAATGGCTCAAGGTACGAAAACCCGTATGCGAATACGGCGGGGGCGGTTGCGGCGGGCGATTTTGCCCCCATTCGTTTCCGCAGCTTACCGCCTGAAGCCCAAGTGGTGATTGGCAAAATCAAAGCGCGCAGTGATTTTCCTTACGCGCAAGATGGCCAAGTGTTCAGCAACCGAGAACGCATATTGCCCGCGCAAGCCAGGGGTTATTACCACGAGTACACGGTGCCCACACCGGGTGCAAGCAATCGTGGGGCGCGTCGGGTGATTGCAGGTTCTGGGACTACAGGGGACGTGGCGACCAGCGGAGAGTATTACTATACCGCCGACCATTACCGCACTTTTAACCGTGTGACAGAATGATTGAGGTGACCATGAATGACCGTTTGAATGTGGTGTGGGCGGATGTGGCGGGCAAAATGAATGACATTTCACGTGACCAATTGCCCGCATATCTGACCTTGTGCATCGATGATCTGGGCAGTGACATTGTGGTGGTTGACTTGCGTCACGCCAGTGGGCAGCCCGATGCCATGAAGTTGATGGCGCAGCGCTTGGCATTTCCTGATTATTTTGGTGGCAATCTGGATGCGTTGTTTGACGTGGTGAGTGAGCGGGTGATGGTGGATGTGGCATCACAGAATGGCACACCGCAAACGTGGCTGTTCAAAAGTTTGGAGGCGCAGAAAAAAATGTTGTTTCCCATTGCCGATACCTTACGCGATGCCATGGGTGAAAGTAAGGGTGTGGCTGTGAGCGTGTTGTGGATGACTTTGGGCTGATTGTTCGGGTTGTTTTGACGCGTTTGAATGGTGAAGAAGAAGCAAATAAGAAGCAAATGAATGAATAAGAAGTGAAAAAAGCCACGGACATGTCCGTGGCTTTTTGTTTTATAAAATCCGTGCCAGCAATGCTTTTTCCTTGCCCCACATGTTTGGAATGTGCACAACATGCCCGCCACCAGATGCTTCGGTGATCTCTTGGTCATTTTTACGCATCGAGCTCAATTCAACAATCTGATTGCCTGATGGGTGGATGATTTCGAGGGTGTCACCCACTTTAAATTTGTTTTTGACATCAATTGTTGCCCAGCCCGCTTCATCCACTGCGGTCACGTCACCCACATATTGACTGCTTTTTGCGCTGGAATAGCCGCTGATGTAGTTTTGTGTTTCTTGTGAGGTGTGGCGCTGCAAGAAGCCATCGGTGTAGCCACGGTTGGCGAGGCCTTCAAGCTCAGCATACAGCTCGGGATTGAATGGGCGGCCTGCAATGGCATCATCAATCGCGCGACGATAGGTTTGTGCGGTGCGCGCAACATAGTAGAGTGACTTGGTACGACCTTCGATTTTGAGCGAGTCGACACCGACTTCAATGAGTTTTTGCACGTGCTGAATCGCGCGCAAATCTTTGGAGTTCATGATGTACGTGCCATGTTCATCTTCCAAGATGGGCATCATTTCACCCACACGTGTGGCCTCTTCGATGAGGTAGGTTTTATTTGCCAGCGGGTGACGCTTGATGTCGGTGATGTCGGCGAAAGCATCGTTGGATTCTTCCCATGCTTGGTTTAAGTCAAATTGAATCACTTGGACATCGCCAGAGTCTGTGTCGGTGGTGTCGTGCATTTTATAATCCCAGCGGCAGGAGTTGGTGCACGTGCCTTGGTTGGGATCGCGGTGGTTGAAATAACCAGACAGCAAGCAACGCCCCGAGTAGGCGATGCATAAAGCCCCGTGCACAAACACTTCCAATTCCATGTTGGGGCATTCTTGGCGAATGTGGGCGATTTCATCAATTGACAGCTCACGGGACAAAATGATGCGCTCGACCCCCATGCGTTGCCAAAATTTAACCGCCATGTAATTGACCGTGTTCGCTTGCACTGACAAATGGATCGCCTGCTCAGGCCATTTGTCACGCACCATCATGATCAAGCCAGGGTCGGCCATGATCAATGCATCCGGTTTCATTTCGATGATCGGCGCCATGTCTGACAAGTAGGTTTTGATTTTGCTGTTGTGCGGCATGATGTTCGAAGCCACATACAGTTTTTTACCGCGGGCATGCGCTTCATCAATGCCAATTTTTAAAGTTTTGTTGTTGAAATCATTGTTGCGCGCACGCAAAGAGTAGCGCGGCTGTCCCGCGTAAACCGCATCGGCGCCGAAATCGTAGGCTGCACGCATTTTGTCTAAGGTGCCAGCGGGGAGCAGTAATTCAGTGTTCATGGTCATCGTCCTGATCAAGAAGCGCCCTCACGATTGAAGGCTTTTCGATTGAGGCGATATTTTAATCTCAAATCAATGCAATAGCCACATTAACTTCATGGCTATTGCGGTGGCCGATGAATAATTGAGGTCAAGCCACACACTTCTTAATTTAGCATGAGCGTTACAAATAAATATGCAATAAGGGTGTTGAAATATTGTTACAATCCAGGTGGTGTATTTACATGCATCTCAATTTTTCAACCAACTATAAGAAGAGGAGAACGTTATGGCTGTAGGTCTTAATATTGCTGGAACCATTAGCAATGACACATTATCAGGCTTGGCGTATGACGACACATTAATGGGTTTGGCTGGTGACGACATACTGTATGGGCGTGCTGGTCATGATGTGTTGTATGGCGGGGACGGTCTTGACAGCATTTTTGCGGGTGCCGACAGCGATATTGTCTATGGCGATGCAGGGGATGACTATTTGGATGGTGGTACGGGTGATGACATCCTCTATGGTGGGGCGGACAATGACACCGTATTGGGGGGAACTGGATTCGACAAGCTCTTTGGAGACGACGGTAACGATTCTTTAAATGGCGGTTCAGAAAAAGACACACTGTATGGCGGTGCTGGAAACGACACTTTATTGGGAGGAACGGGCACGGACATATTGTATGGCGGTGACGGTGACGACTCATTGAATGGCGGCGGCAGTGATGGGTATTATGAATCCTCCATGACTTTTGAGTCTTTGTACGGTGGAAATGGCAATGATGTCTTGCGAGGTGGCACCGGTGGTCTTGGCGTGAGTTTGTTGTATGGAGAGGCGGGTAATGACATCTTATACGCCGGTTCAGCGGGTAGCAATCTAAATGGGGGGGCTGGCAACGATCGCTTAATTGGATCGTCGTCAACAAATGATGTGTTCTCATTTGATGGCGAATTTGGGCGAGACACGGTGGTCGGCATGGTCAATGCCTCACCCGATGGGGCAACATTTAGCGGGCAAGGCATAAACCAGCTGTGGTTCGCTAAATCGGGTAACAATTTGGTGGTGTCTGCCATTGGTACCACCAATAATGTGACTTTTAGCAACTGGTATTTGAGTGATCAGTATCGAACCAATATCATATCGTCATTGGACGATAAGCTCATTCGTTTGGATCAAATCAATAATTTGGTTTCAGCCATGGCGGCATTGACACCGCCAAGTGCTGGGCAAACCACTTTAACTCAAGGTTATTTAGATGCGTTGAGCCCAGCGATACAAGCCGCTTGGGGGCCTGCTATCAGTCCAACTTAATGAGAGTGAGAGTCTAATATGGTGTGATGAAGAATGATGGTTAAACACCATCATTTTTTTTGGCCTTTAGGTTTGACTGTATCAGTTGCTCTTGATGTTGAACCCCCCATAACAAATGATTTTTTTCTAACCACTCGTCACAATGGTGTGATGCACGATAGCGCTCGCCCGAGTCGCAAATCAAACTGACAATCGAACCTGTTTCATTGCGCTCGCGCATGCCTTGTGCCAGCTGCAACACGGCGTAGAAATTTGTACCTGTCGATGGCCCGACGCGGCGGTTGAGCAATTGTGACAACACTCGCATCGCTGCGATGCTGGCGCAATCAGGCACGGCAATCATGTCATCAACCAAGCTGCGGATGAACGATGCCTCAACGCGTGGGCGACCAATGCCTTCGATGCGCGAACCCAGTGCCGATGTGAGCGAAGCATCGCCCGTTTGCCAGTAAGGGAAGAACACCGAGTTTTCGGGGTCGGTGACGCAAATTCTTGTGTCAAACCGTTCGTAGCGGATGTAGCGACCGATGGTCGCACTGGTGCCGCCTGTACCCGCACCAATGACGATGTGGCGCGGGATGGGGTGTGTTTCATGGCGCATTTGTTTAAAAATGGATTCAGCGATGTTGTTGTTGCCGCGCCAATCGGTGGCGCGCTCGGCATAAGTGAATTGATCCATAAAATGGCCTTTGAGCTCATGCGCCAACCGTTGCGATGTGGGCACAATGTCCGCCGCATGATCAACAAAATGGCATTGGCCACCATAAAATTCAATCGCCTGCACTTTATCGGCACTGGTGCTGCGCGGCATCACCGCAATGAAAGGCAAACCCAGCATGCGGGCAAAATAGGCTTCTGACACGGCCGTTGAACCACTCGATGACTCGATGATGGTGGTGTCTTGTTTGATCCAGCCATTGCACAATGCGTATAAAAATAAAGAGCGGGCGAGGCGGTGTTTCAAGCTGCCCGTTGGGTGGGTTGATTCATCTTTAAAATAAAAATCAATTTGAGGAAATGCCGCCAAAGGCAAACGAATCAAGTGGGTGTCTGCCGAGCGTTGATAATCTGCTGCAATGGTTTGAATCGCGTCTTGTATCCACGTCATGTCGTGCTCACTGTAAAAGGTAGGGTTCATCTCAAGTTCATCACCAAGCAAAGTCTGTGGCGATGATTTGAAAGGAATAAAGAAGAATTGGGACGGAGCGCACACAGCATCTACGCCCAAACCATAAAAAATACGCGGACAGCCGCGCATTTTTTAAGTCGATTTAAATCGAGGGGAAAAGTTTTTCTTTTTCCCCGTGTTTTTAAAACGCTTCGTCGTCGCGCAAATAACGCCATTGACCCAAAGGCAAATCACCGAGGGTGATTTGACCGATGCGGATGCGCTTCAAGCCCACAACGTGCAAACCGACCAATTCGCACATGCGGCGAATTTGACGCTTTTTGCCTTCGGTCAGCACAAAGCGCAACTGATCGTCGTTTTGCCAAGTCACTTGAGCGGGGCGCAATGGAATGCCATCAAGTTCCAAGCCATGGTTCAGTAACGCCAAACCATCTTCGCTTAACTCACCTTCGACACGCACGAGATACTCTTTATCGATTTCACTTTTATCACCAATCAAGGCTTTGGCAATGCGACCATCTTGCGTCAACACCAATAAGCCCGTGGAATCAATGTCCAGTCGACCCGCTGGTGCCATGCCGCGCACATGCACGTTTTCCAGCTCATGTGGCGTCGTGTCACCTTCCCAGCGCGAAGCGGGTTCAATCAAATTGACCGCGGGGATGTAACCATCCTCCGCCTGACCTGAAACAAATCCAACAGGTTTGTTGATCAAAATGGTCATGCGTTTTTCTTGAGCCGCAGTCAGTTGACGGGCCAATTGGATGTTGTCCGTAGGCAATACACGCTGACCCAGCACCGCACGTTTACCATTGACCGTGACCCAACCTTTGTCGATGTAATGGTCGGCTTCGCGGCGTGAGCACACGCCCGTTTCCGTCAAGTATTTTGAAACCCGAATGCCCGCATTGGGATCGCGGTCGGTCGCACGTGGCTCGCGGCCACGTGATGCGGCGTAATCAGAAGCTTCGCGTAACACAACTTCAACTTCACGGCGTGGTGCGCGAGGTTTGTCACCAAAATCTCGGCGAGGCGCATCGCCGTCACGACGCGGTGGACGGTCATTGCGGTCATTGAAATTGCCACGAGGGCGATCGCCAAAGTTGCCGCGAGGTTTGTCATCAAAACTGCGTTGTGGGCGATCACCGAAATCACCGCTTCGACGTTGAGGCGCATCACCATCACGGCGGGGTGGACGGTCATTGCGGTCATTGAAATTGCCACGAGGACGATCGGCAGGGCAGGAGCGTGGATCTTCGTGAACGCTGTGTCGTGGACGAAAACCAAAATCTCTGCGAGGCGCATC
>ERZ724504.10-NODE-10-length-117009-cov-7.154668_pt1 | contig 117009 bp, 104 predicted proteins | sample MGYA00376037_ERZ724504 | MGnify/ENA primary metagenome ERZ724504 (study PRJEB28724, sample SAMN07190888) | wastewater metagenome | isolation source: influent of sewage treatment plant in Hong Hong | place: USA: Christiansburg, Virginia | collected 2016-03-01 ... | reverse complement strand
CCGTACCAGAGGTGCTTGCGCCCGTACCAGAGGTGCTTGCGCCCGTACCAGAGGTTGTGAATCCAATTTGTGACGTGGTGTAGACAGCCGTGCCCGACACAAAAGCACTCGACGCAAGGTTAGTAAATTCACCTTTGATCGCGCCTCCCTTCAAAATTGAGTATGACTCGACGGATGTAGGCTTGTACCCAAGTGATTGCATCACCAAACTGCCCCCTAAATTTGCAGTCCCACTGACTTCGAGCGTGTCGAAGCTCTGTGCACCTGCCACTTCAATATTGAGACTTCCCGTCGCGGATTGGGTGAAATTGCCTGAAATTTTCAATGTCCCAATAGATCGCCCGGGGGCAACCGTGCCGTTGTTGAGTAAGGTGCCGCTTCCCAAGCGAACGGTGCCGAAACCTTGCAATGTTCCACTGCTCAGATTAGTCAGGCTCTGATTACCAGTGTCCAATACGCCACTGGTTGCCAAGTCCAGTGTGCCTGCGTTGAAAATACTGGTGTTTGGGCCAATACGCAGGGTTCCGTTAATGATCAGCAACGACCCAGCTGAATTAGTCCAGGTGCTACCAGAGTGGCTCAAATCAGTAAGGTCTGTGTTAACAATAGTCCCATTGCCGCCATTTAGGCTAACGTTATTTCCAAGCAGGGTCAACGGAACATTACCTTCAAAACGAACGTTGTTTGTTGCATTGATATTGATAGACCCAACGCCTGTATTGATGCTGCCATTTACCAAAACATCACTCGTACGACCTTGGGCAGAAATAGCGATGTTCCCCTCAGATGTGGTTAACTTTCCAACGTTGATACTCGCCGTTTGGGCAGATGAACCGCCCGTACTCGATTGCAAATTGATATTCCCAATGCCTTGCGTACGCAATTCGAAATTTGCGCCGTGAACGCTGCTTAACAGGTCGATACCAAGCGTTCCGGTTGAGCTATCCGTCGCCAAATTCCGCGTACTTAAGCTAATATTTGTGTCCGGTGTGAGAGTTAAGGCCGAACCATTGAACGTGCCGCTAACATTGATTCCCGATGTTGCTTCAAGCACGATGTTTGTCCCATTTTTGTACTGCTGAAGGTCAGATTGAAATACCTGAGTAGGAGTGGCATCGGAAAAATTGATGGTGGCGGGCGTTATAGATGTGACGCTATTTCCAGGCCGATCTCCACCAACGATAGTGATGGACTCCGGGTCAAGTAAAAGTGTTCCGCCCTTGCCGCCGACGGCACCGACATCCACCTTCGCTCCAAACTCCAACCCCACTTTGCCTGACGTTTCGACTAACCCCCCATCCCCCCCATTTACTCCACCCCGAGCCTGAATATCCCCAAACACCCTGGTAGACCGATCCGACCAAACGATCACCTTGCCGCCGTCACCGTTATCCGTCGCGTTCGCATTCAACTGCGCGCCAGCGCCTACAAACGTCATCTGCGCATTGCGCACATTGGGGTTCTTGCCCTGGTAGTCACCACCGATCAGAATTTGTCCGCCGCCATTCGCAGCGCTGACATCGACCGATGCTGTGCCGGACAAGCCGACCTTGTCAGCCGTGGCCTGGAACAAGCCACCCAGGCGGTTCAGTCGTTCGGCTTTGGTGACGCCTTCTACCTCTACCAAATCCTCACCACGCAGAATCACCCGTCCACCGTCTGTGCTGACGGCGGTGGCTTTGATCAAGCCGCTGTGCTTTAGGCTGCTGGCAAAAATGGCCACGGCGTCGCCTTCTAGGGTGCCAAGATTGACGGCTCGGTCGCTTGGGGCTTGCACCGCCATGCGGATGCCTTCCAGTCCGCGCCCCGTCACTTCCACACTTTGTCCTGCCGCCAAAATGGCCGCGCCGTTGGGGGCCTGAACAATGCCTGTCTGCGCCACCTCCACGTTAGGTGCAATCAAGACCACATCACCATTGCGCGCAATGATGTTGCCTTGAACCTGCAAATTACCACTGGCTTGGGCCGCGTCTGCGGCAAAGCGCTGGCGTCCCGCCAAGGCATCGGCATTGCTCATCGGCAAGGTCGAGGCCGCGAAACCTGCCGTGTCCACAACGGCGCCTGCCCCAACAGTGATGCCGGATGGATTCACCAACACCAAGTTGCCGTTAGAGCTGAGCGTGCCAAAGATGGCTGACGGATTGTTGCTTTGCACCCGGTTGATGGATGTGCTGCTTGCGCTGGGCTGCACAAAGCGTGTGCTGCTGCCTGCGGGGATGTTGAAACTCTGCCAATTGATGGCGGAATAGTTGGTGCCCGTCGCATTCTGGGTGGTAACGACCAAAGCGGTACCCGTGCCCGACAAGGTGGCCTGCCCTGCAACCACTTGCGCGCCGCTGGGGTTGGCAAAAACCAATTGCGTTGAGCTGCAAAATGCAATGGCGATCGCCATTGCAAGGGTGGCTGGGCGAAAAACATCCGCGCTTGCGGACGTTTTACGTTGACTTGAGTGTGGGTTCAGGCGGCGCATGGAAAGAAGTTAGCACAGCCCTTTGCGCAACACAACACAACTGCTTACTGGGTACTCCCCAAATGGGGGAAAGCACCCAAAAAACTCACACTCTGTTGAGCCTGAGGCCTCATTACTGTTGCGCTGCAGACAACATGGCACGCGTTTTCTCGGCCTCGCGTCGTGCCGCTATCGCAAAATCGTCGCCAGAAGAGGCATACAAAATCGCCCGAGACGAATTCACCACAATCGGCGCATCCGCTCGCCAACCTGCCTTGACGGTGGCGACGGCGTCGCCGCCTTGCGCGCCCACACCAGGGATCAAGAGAGGCACATTGGGTGCAACGCGGCGCACGGCTTCAATCTCTGCGGGGTAAGTGGCCCCTACGACCAAACCCAACTGACCATTCAGGTTCCAGGGGCCTTGAGCCAGGGCCGCGACATGCTCATACAAAAACGGCTTGCCCGGCACATCACTCAGATGCTGAGCCTGTAAATCGTCCCCGCCTGGATTGGAGGTGCGGCACAGCAAGAACGCGCCTTTGCCATGGTATTTCAGGTAGGGCTGGACGGAATCAAAGCCCATGAAGGGCGACAAGGTGACGGCGTCGGCGCCGTATCGCTCAAAAGCCTCAATGGCGTATTGCTCGGCGGTAGAGCCAATGTCCCCGCGTTTGGCGTCCAAGATGACAGGTACATGTGGCGCGGTATCGCGCATATGAGCCATCAGCTGTTCCAGTTGAGCTTCTGCCCGGTGGGCGGCAAAGTACGCAATCTGGGGTTTGAACGAGATCACCAGATCTGCCGTGGCATCGACAATGCCCGCGCAGAAATCAAAGATTTTGCTGGCGTCGTTCTTCCATTTGCCGGGGAAGCGTGCGGGGTCTGGGTCCAGGCCTACGCACAAAAGGGATTGGTTGCGCGCTTCAGCCGCGCGCAGGGTATCAATAAATGCCATGCGGGCATTTTAAAAGCGGAACCGGAACTCTGCCCCTTGGCCTACTTTCCCTGTGGCCTCAATACCGCCGCCGTGTCGCTCCAAGATCCGGTGCACGGTGGCCAAGCCAATGCCCGATCCTTCAAATTCGGGGGCGTGGTGCAGGCGGTGAAAGGGTTTGAAGAGCTGGTCGGCATAAGCCATGTCAAAGCCCGCGCCGTTATCACGCAGATGTAGCCAAGGGCGTGGTACCTCGTCTGATGCGGGAGCTTCGTTGCTCTGAGAAGAAGGGGACGCCAAGTGTGGTTGCGAGGGCGGCGCACGGTACAGCTCGATTCGGGCAGGAAATTCTGCGCTTGGGCGGCGGGTGTACTTCCAGGCATTGCCCAGCAAGTTTTCCAGCGCAATGCGCGCCAGTTTGGCGTCGCACCAGGCTTCAATGTCCGGCTCAATCAATACTTCAACGCTGCGTTGCGGCTCTTCCAGCTGAAACGAATGGCAAATCGCGGTGGCCATGGCGCTGAGGTTCACTCTGCTTTGCTTGAGCTCGCCCTGGTTGACCTGCGCCAGTCCAATCAGATCGGTGATCAATTCGTTCATGCGGCCTGCATTGCTGACCACCCGGTCCAGCAAACCTTTTTCTTGCGGCGTGATGCGGTCCGCCAGCTGCTCGGTCAACACCCGGGTAAACCCATCAATGGCGCGCAGAGGGGAGCGCAGGTCGTGCGAGACCGAATACGAGAAAGACGCCAGCTCAGCGTTTACGGCCTCCAGTTGGGCCGTGCGCTCTTTCACGCGTTGCTCCAGCGTCTCGGTTAAGCGCTGGATTTCTTTCTCGCGCCGCACGCGGACAAACTCAGCGTTGATCCGGTTCGAGAACACCCGAAACAACGCGTCTTGTTCTGGGGGCAGCGTGTGGGGCGTGCGCCACATGGCGGTCAGGGTGCCGACTGGGCTGTGGTCACTATCGCGCAACACCGTGCCCATGTAGCCTTCGATGCGCATTCTGACCAAGTAGTCGTCTTGGGGGTAAAGCTGAAATGTGCCTTCGTGGATGGCGCAGTAGCCCTGGGCCATGGCACCTTGAATCATGCTGCGCATGGGAGATTCGTCCAGATTGAAGCCGGTTTTGGAGCTGGCGTGCTTGCCGTCAACGACCAGTGCCACCGTAACGGCGGGAATCTGCTGCGTGGCGTTAGGGTGCAATACCTCACCAATGCAGACGATGTCGGCCTGGATGGCCGTTGCCAAATGTTCCGTCAACGACACCAGCAAGGCTTCGCCAGATTCACCCGCAAAACCCTGTGCGATGTCTTCGAGCAGGGCTTCGCGCTTCTTTTGCTGCGAAATGTTCACATTGCACACCAGCGCGCAAGGCTCGTTGTCTACCGTGATCAACTCGGCCCAAAGCTGGCAGTCCACCAAGCTGCCATTTTTGTGGCGCATCTTGGCTTCATGGCCCTGCAGCCGGCCTTTTCGGCGCAACTGAGTCAGGAATTTTTCGCGCTCAGCCATGTCCGCCCACACCCCAAGCTCTGGCGCACAGCGGCCCAACATCTCGTCACGTGAACGGCCCAGCGCGCGCACGTTGGCGGCATTGATCTCCAGATACTCGCCGTCTGACATGCGGGTCAGCGCGAGAGAGACTGGGCTCAGGTGAAAGGCCTTGAAAAAGCGGTCCTGGCTGACGCGCGCAGCCTCTTCGGCAGCAATGGCTCGTTGAAGATTTTTGTCCCGGTGCTTGATGGCCTGTGCGACCAAGGCATGGCTGTAATTGGCATACATCCCCAGCCCCGCCAGAATGCAGCTGGCGGTGATCCAGTTTTCCCAGCCAACTGAGAAGTCCGCTGGGCCAATCAGGCCGCGTGCCTCCAAGTAAGTCAGGCCACCGATCATCGCAATACAAATGGCGGTGACACCTGCCTGCAACCGGGGTGAAACAAAAAAACCACTGCCAATGATGACGACTGCAAAACCCAGTATTGCCATGCTTCGCACTGTTCCGAAACTGACAATACCCTCAACGGTGTAGCCCAGCATGGTGAGCAGCAGCATGGCTGGAACAGCCTTGTACTGGTGCCGCATAAACAGCACCACCACCAGCAAGTTGGACACCGCCAGTCCGGTGATGGCCAGCCCATTGAACTGTCTGCCAAAAGCCACTAAGTAGATGCTGATCAGCAGGGGCGTTAGCACGCTGATCACCACCACCATGGTGGACAGCGTGCGTCTGTCGCCAAAGCTAAATTCTTGGGGTGCTGGCTGGGGCGTCTCTGGCGTTGCCATGGATCAGGCCTCTGCGCTCACCACCTGGTGGGCCAGACACAAATCGGCCCACGCCTTAGCTTTTTCCGGCAGATTGCGCAGCAAATAGGCGGGGTGATAGCTCACCACCACCGGGATGCCCTCAAAGCGGTGAACCTGTCCGCGCAGCTTGCCGACGGGGATGGCGTCCACCCCGGGCACGGTCGGTGCCAACAATGTGTTGATGGCAAAACGGCCCATGGCCAAGATGATTTTGGGTTGCAGCAACTCAATTTGGCGCAGCAAATACGGCGTGCACTGGGCAATTTCTTCGGGCGCTGGGTTGCGGTTCCCTGGCGGGCGGCACTTGAGCACATTGGCAATATAGACGCCTTGGTGGCGCGCTAGGCCAATTGACTTCAGCATGTTGTCCAGCAGCTTGCCTGCTTGGCCCACAAAGGGCTCACCCTGCAGGTCTTCGTTCTCGCCCGGCGCTTCGCCAATGATCATCCAGTCCACTTGCGGCACGGCATCTGGAGTTCCTGGCGCCTGCCCTACACCAAACACCGTGTTCTTGCGGGTTTGGCACAGGCCACAGGCCTGGCACTGACTGACACTGCTTTGCAAATCCAACCATGTCTGCGCTGATAGAGCGGAGTCCACTTTGGGTGACGCGGTGGGTGCACGGGGTGTGGTGACCGGTTTTGAGACTTCAAAAACAGGGTTACGGCTTGTCTGTATTGGTTTTATTGCTTCTGAATTGATAGCAATTTCAGTGGCGACCGACTCGGGCAATGCCTGCGGTGCAGGTGCAGGTGCTGTGGCCTGCTGGGGCCACCAATAGGTGACGCCCATGGCCTCCAGCATGGCGCGTTGACGATCGTCCAGGTTCAAACTCATGGTCGGACTTTACAGCGTCTTGCTCATCACGACCGCGTCTTCGCGCTGGCCTGAACCTGCAGGGTAATAGTCTTTGCGCCGCCCTACCCGGACAAATCCCATGTGCTCATACACCGCCAGCGCCTGGTGGTTGCCAGCGCGCACCTCAAGCCAAAGACACTGTGCGCTCTGACCACGGGACCAAATGGCCAAGCCTTCCATTAAGACGCTGGACCAGCCCTGGCGCTGATAGAGCGGTGCCACCGTGATGTTGAGCAAATGAACCTCATCGACGCCTTGCATGGCCACAAAGTAACCCAGCAGCGCGGGCCCGGCCACCAGCAACTGGCAGTTGTAACCTGCCTTGAGGGAGTCGGCAAAGTTTCGCTCGGTCCAAGGGTGGTCGTAAGCCATGTGCTCGATGGCGACCACCTCCGAGATCCGCTCGAGGGTCAGGGTCTCAAACCCTGCTTCAGCCGCGGAACTCATGGGCTCGGTTGACCTTCGGTGTTCGTTACCGAACCGGGAGGCGCATTGACAAGTGCATTGGCAAGCGAACTTGCCGCTTCTGCTGCAGCGCGCAACGCCGCACGCTCTTGCGTGGTCTGCGCCACCTTGTCACGCACGTAGACCGGGTGGGCCAGCGCGGCGGGGGTGGCGTGGCCTGCGGCCAGCAAGGCGGGCGCTAGCCGGAGCATGGCGCTTGCGGTCGGTAAGGCTTCAATCGGTGCCAAAGCGGTGGTGTACCCGGGCAAACGGTGGCCGTAAGGGGCAAACACATTGCCTGCAGGCGTCCATTGCCCGGCATCGGCCAGATCTTCAGGCTTTACAAGCCGTTTCGGCATATCTGATAACCATTGTTTGCTATCAAAACGGTAGTATCCCGTGTACATCTCGTCCATGCGGGCATCCAGCATGGCCAATACGGCGGCGGAGGTGGGCGAGCCCATCTTGGCGCGCGCCTCTTCAGCCACTGCCATCAGGCTATCAATACCCAACACTGGCCTGCCCGACGCAAAACCCAGCCCTTGTGCGACCGCGCAGGAGGTACGCAGGCCTGTGAAAGAGCCTGGTCCCGCGCCAAAAGCGATGGCGTCCAGTGCCTCAAAGTTCAGGCCTGCTTGTGTCATCAGGGCCTGAATGGCGGGCAACAAGCTGCTGGACGACTGCGCCGCGCCTGGCCCGGTATGGGTCCAGACCTGCTCATTTGCACTGCCCAGGTGTTTGCCCACAGCAATGGACATCACGTCGGTGCTGGTGTCAAAAGCAAGAATATTCGGGGCCACGGTGTGAGAGTCGAAGGTGTGCAGAGCGGGCAAGGTGTCGTCCAAAAAGATCAGGGTGATATTTTCGCCGCTGGCGTTGAAGGCGCAACAGGCTTGGCGTTTGAGCGCACGCCAAAAGTGATGCCCAGTGTCACCAGTGCCAGTCCAGCCAACAGATTCCAGTGCATGGGCTCACCCAAGAACATGACCGCGCCCAGGGCAGACAAGCCCGGCACCAGTGCCGTGATCATCGTGGAGCGCACAGGGCCAAAGTGCTGAACCATCTTGGTGAAGGTGATGCCCGAAATCGCCACCGACCCCACCCCTTGAAACAGCAGGTTGAACACAAACTCGCTCCAGGGCGTCGCGCTCAAATGGCTGCCCGCCATCCCGAGCAGCAGCAAAGCCGTGTAAATGGGCAGGTAAATGACCGCCGCAAAGCAGGTGATGGCAATGGTGGCCTTCACCGCAGGCAGTGCGTGGCGACGCACCAGCACGCTGTAAACCGACCAACACAGCGCCCCACACACGAAGAGCAAGTCGCCCTTCCAGACCTCGCCACCGTCAAACGCGTGCAGCAGACTGCTGCCCCCCACCAGCAAGTCACCTACCAGGATGCAGCCCAGCCCAATCGCACGCGCCCGGCTGGGTTTGTCATGCAACAGCCAGATGGCCACCAGCGTGGTCCACAGCGGCAAGCTGCCGGGCAGCAGGACAGAGGCATGCGTGGCGGGGGCAAATACAAAGCCCGCATAGGCCAGCAAGGCGTAGCCTAAACCCCCAAAGGTTCCGGCCAGCGCTGTCATGCGCAGTGGCAAGGGCGACACCCCCAGCCAGCCTTGCAACTTCTCTTTGCGCACCAGCCACCAGCCCCAGGGCAACAAAATGACCGATGCCCCAATGATGCGGGCATAGGCAATGTCAAACGGTGTCATGTTGCGCAGCGCGGCGGCGCGTGCAATCACAATGAACGATGTCCAAATCGCCACCGTGATGACGGCGGCCAGGATGCCCACGGTGCGTGGTGTGAGCGAAAAAGGGCCTACACGCCCCACACAATTTCCTTGCCTTCACTGCTGCAGCGCTTGAGCATGTCCACAAAAGGCACGGCGCGCTGGCGAAGTGACACGGTTTCAAACTGCGGCGCTGGCTTGCCCTCTTGCGCGGCCTTGTCAACGGCAGCTTTGCGTTCGGCTTCTTCGGTCTTCACAGCCAGTTCTAGCGCTGCAATGGCTGCTGGCATTTGTTCGGGGGTGATGATGCCTTGGGCGGAGGCATCTTTGCCGATGATCTCCAGCACGCGTTTGCCATTGGGCTCCAGCATGATCAGATCGCCAGTCACCTTTGATTTGAATTTGAAGAGCATGTAATTCCCGTCTGGCAAAACCTTGATTGTGGGGGATAGGACAATGCGGCATGTTTGACAAAGTCGCTTCCCTCGCCCGGCCCAGCGCTGGTGCGCGCTCGGCGCTGGCGCCCATCGGTGTTTTTGATTCCGGCGTAGGGGGCTTGTCTGTCCTGCGCGCGATTCGCCAGGCCTTGCCTAGCCACCCATTGTTATACGTGGCCGATACCGCGTACGCCCCCTATGGCGACCGCAGCGCAGGCTTTATTGAAGACCGCGCTCGGGTCATTGCCCATCATTTGGTGAAAGAAGGGGCGCAGGCCCTGGTTGTCGCCTGCAACACCGCCAGCGTGCATGCCTGCAAAAGCCTGCGTGCGCAGTACAGCATCCCCGTGGTGGCGATAGAGCCCGCCATCAAGCCCGCCACAGCCATGACAAAAACTGGTGTCATCGGTGTGCTGGCCACCAGCCAGACCTTGGCCAGCGCCAGCGTAGCGCGCCTTTGTGCGAACTTTGGCAGCCACTGCCGAATCATGTTGCAAGCATGCCCTGGTCTGGCCGACCAAGTGGACAAAGGCGAATTGGACAGCCCCGCCACGCGCGCGATGCTGCAGCGCTACCTAGAACCTTTGCGGGGCGCAGGCGCTGACGTGCTGGTGCTAGGGTGCACGCATTACCCGTTTTTGAGCCCCATCATTCAGGCAATGGTGGGCCCAGAGGTGACGCTACTGGACCCGGCTGCGGCAGTCGCGCGCGAACTGGTGAACAGGTTGAGGTTGACGTCCCAGGACGCATTCGCGCACGCCAGCCCAGCGCCTGACAATGATTCTGCCGGTGACGGGGCGTTCGCGTTGGGCCAGACGCGATTCCTCACAAGCGGCCCGGTGTCTGGCACCGAAAACGTGCTGTCCTTGCTGTGGGGAGCCCCTGTGCGCTTGGAAGCCATGGCCTGACGCAGGGTGCCCGCCGTACAAGGTCCGTATGATTCATACGCACAAATAATCCACCACCAATCAATCCATTGGAGACCCTCACATGCCCACTTATCACATCGAAATGATGGAAGGCCGTACCCTTGAGCAAAAGAAAAAGCTGGTGGAAGAAATCACCCGCGTGACGGTTGAAGTCTTGGGGACCTCGCCAGAAGCGGTCGATATCCTGATCACTGACGTGAAACGCGAGAACTGGGCCACGGGCGGCAAACTGTGGTCTGAGCCCCGCGGCTAAAGCCGCTCAAACCGCCTTTAACGCCTATACCGCGTGGCCGCGCACCCACAAACTTTGGCAGAAATGCGCGAGCGCTATGGCGCGCGCCACCGCTGGCTGTTCTTGCTGTCGGTGATGATTGGCTCTATGGCGGCGATCATGTCGTCCACCATCGTCAATGTGGCCATTCCCGGCATGAGCCATCACTTTGCATTGGGGCAAGACCGTGCGCAGTGGGTCACGTCGGGCTTCATGGTGGCCATGACCGTGGGCATGTTGACCACGCCCTGGCTGCTGATGCGCTTTGGCTACCGTCGCACCTATGTGGGCACCATGCTCTTGTTGTTGATGGGCGGCGTTGCTGGCGGGCTGGCGGACAGCTACACCCTGGTGCTGCTGGCACGGGTGGCCGAAGGTGTCGCAGCAGGGGCTGTGCAACCCATTCCGGCCATCATCATCTTGCGCGCGTTTGAGCCCACAGAACAGGGCCGTGCCAGTGGTTTCTTTGGCATGGGCGTGGTGTTGGCACCCGCCATAGGCCCCAGCATTGGCGGGCTGCTGGTGGACTGGTTTGGCTGGCGCTCCATCTTCTTCATGGTGGTGCCATTTTGTCTGGCATCGCTTTACATGGCCAGGCGCTTTGTGCCGGTCACGGCGCCGGGTGGCACGATGGCGAACGCCGCCGGTACATCACTGGATTGGCGCGGATTGCTGATCGCCAGCATCGGCACCATTTGTCTGCTGAATGGCTTGGTCAAATTACACGGCAATGACCACGCATTGAGCGCATCGTTGCTGGGCATTGCCGCAGCGGCTGTTCTGTGTTTTGTGTGGTGGCAAAACCGTTTGGCGAGCAGCGGCGGCGAGCCGCTGGTGAGCCTGCGCTTGTTTGGTTACCGTCAATATGTGATGGGTAGCATCGTGGCCGCCATTTACGGCACGGCCTTGTTTGGTTCCACCTATTTGTTGCCGGTGTATATGCAGCTGGGCCTCGGGCTGTCGGCTTCACATGTCGGCACCATTTTGCTGCCTGCCGGACTGATCTTGGCCGTCACCATCGCTGGGGTGGGGCGCATGGCGGATCATGTGCCGACATATGTGCTGGTCAGCGTGGGTTTGGCCTTGCTTGCGTCGTCCTTTGCCTTGACAGCACTGATGACCTTGACCACTGCCCTGTGGGTCTTGGTGGGCTTGTGTGTGCTGGGGCGTATTGGCCTAGGTTGCATCTTGCCCTCACTCAACATGGGGGCCATGCGTGGCCTGCCGCGCGAGCTGATTGCGCAGGGTTCCAGCACCATCAATTTCTTGCGCATGCTGGGCGGCGCAGCCGGCGTCAGCCTGTGCGGCATCATTTTGGAATGGCGTTTGGCGGTACATGGCGACTCGCTGGCCAATCCGCAAACCAGTGTGGCGCGCCTCGCCGCGTTTGAAGAGGTGTTTTTGATGCTGGGGGTGGTGTGTGCCCTGGCCATTTTGGCCGCGTGGCACGTACGTAGCGATACACTGTCATCTAAATGACAAACTTGTGTGATAGCTGATGTGCCAATTGCTGGGAATGAACAGCCGCCTGCCGGCGACATTGAACCTGAGTTTTACCGGATTTGCGCAACGGGGGGGTTGCACAGATCATCATGCTGACGGCTGGGGAATCGCGTTTTTTGAGAGCGATGAGAACGGCCCAGGCAAAGGCGTGCGCTGTTTTGTCGATAAAGAAAGCGCCGCCACCTCACCGCTGGCCACCATGGTGCAGACGTATCCGGTCAAGAGCCACAATGTGATCGCCCATGTGCGCAAGGCCACGGTGGGCGCGGTCAAATTAGAAAACTGTCACCCCTTTGTGCGCGAGCTGTGGGGCCGTTACTGGGTATTTGCCCACAATGGCGATCTGGTCGAATTTGCCCCGCAATTGCACGGCAGCTTTCAACCCGTGGGCAATACCGACAGCGAACTGGCTTTTTGCTGGATCATGCAAGAACTCGCCAAATCCCATGTCGGCGTGCCCAGCGTGGAGGAGTTGACCTGCACCCTGCGCGAGTTGGTGCCCCGCATTTCCAAACACGGCACCTTCAATTTCTTGCTGAGCAACGGCCAAGCCTTGTGGGCACACGCCAGCACCAAGCTGTGCTACATCGTGCGTGAATTCCCGTTTGGTGAAGTCCACTTGAAGGACGAAGACGTGAGGGTGGACTTGTCAGAGCTCAATGGCCCTGAGGACCGTCTGGCCATCGTGGTGACCGAGCCATTGACGACCAATGAGACCTGGACACACATGAACGCGGGCGATCTTTATTCGTTTGTGGACGGCTGCCCCATTGCCGAGCCCGAGTGCTGTAAATCCGCCTTGATCCCGGCTGCCGCAGCGGCAGCCGCCGCACGTCAAGCAGCGGCAGACTTGGCGGCTGAACTGGCCGTAACGGCGGCTTCCAGCGCATCCACAAACAACGCGGCCACATCACAGCCCGTCTGATCAAAGATTTCTTGAAAGCACGTGGGGCTGGTCACATTGACTTCGGTCAAGCACGAGCCGATCACGTCCAGGCCCACCAGCAGTAAGCCGCGCGCTGCCAGCACCGGGCCTAGGGCGTTGGCGATTTCAAAATCTCGCTCACTCAAAGCCTGCGCTACGCCCTTGCCGCCTGCCGCCAAGTTGCCGCGCACTTCTCCCCCTTGTGGAATGCGGGCCAGGCAATAGGGAACGGGTTTTCCGCCAATCACCAGCACGCGTTTGTCGCCCTTTTCAATCTCGGGGACAAAGCGCTGCACCATGATGGTCTCAGCCCCGTCTTTGTTCAGGGTTTCGATGATGGCCCCCAGGTTCAAGCCATCGGCCTTGACGCGAAAGATGCCCGTGCCGCCCATGCCATCCAAGGGTTTCAAGATGATGTCTTGGTGCTCAGCATGAAAACGCTTGACTTCAGCCGGGTCGCGCGTGACCAGCGTGGGGCTGCAAAAGCGCGCAAATTCCATGATGGCCAGCTTCTCGGGGTGATCCCTCAGCGCAGCAGGCTTGTTGAACACCTGGGCACCTTCGCGCTCGGCTTGTTCTAACAGGTGGGTTGCATAGAAATATTCGCTGTCAAAGGGCGGGTCTTTGCGCATCACGATGGCACCAAAAGTTTTGAGTGCGGTGACTTGACGGTCCTCTTCGGTGAACCAATCGTCTGCTTGGCCTGTCAGCGCGATGGGGCGCACTTTGGCGGTTACCAAGCTGCCAGATTGCCAGACCATGTCGATGGGCTCGCAGGCATGCACTTTATGCCCACGTTTCTGCGCTTCGCGCATCATGGCGAAAGTGGTGTCCTTATAAGTCTTGAACGATTCAAGCGGGTCGGCGACGAAGAGGATGTTCATGGTGAAAAGCGTGTCCGGTTTGGATTTGGCGCAAAGCTTAACAGGCCTAAATGAACGACAGGCTCTAAACTGCCAGCATGTCTGTCAAACCACATGTTGTCGTTCTCCATGGTTGGGGCCTGTCTGGCTTTGTCACGCGGTACTGGTGCCGCAGGCTCATGCAGGCAGGGTTCGCGCCTTCGGCTTTCAGCTACCGCTCGCGCAGCAGATCGCTGGATCACAACGTCGCGGAGCTTGCCAAATACATAGACGCCTTGCCGGGCACAGGTCCTGTACATCTGGTGGGGCATTCCTTAGGCGGCATCATGATCATGCAGACTTTGGCGACGCACAAATTCAAACACCTGGGACGTGTGGTGATGGTGGGCACGCCGTTTCAGGGCTCAGCCCCCGCGCAAAAGCTCAAGGCCATGCGCTTTGGCCCGCTGTTGCTGGGTAAAACCATTGTGCAATGGCAAGGCGTGCATGCCAAAGATCTGCCACCGGGTCTGGAGGTGGGCACCATCGCGGGCACCAGCCCGCTGGGCATGGGCCGTGTGTGGGCAGAACTGGAAAGCCCGCACGACGGCACGGTGAGCTTGAATGAAACCCATGTGCCCTTTGCCACAGACCGCACCGTGATGAAGGTCACCCATTCTGAAATGCTGATCTCGCCCGCCATCACTGCGCAGATCGTCCAGTTTTTGGAATCAGGCAAATTTTCTAAAACATGAGCTTTAACCCCGATCTGTACCGCCGCACGGTTCGCCTTCCCGGTCGGGGGCAAGACGGCGCAGACCTGTCCATGAGCGTCATCGACGCGGGTCCGCGCGACGCCCTGCGCACGATTGTGTTTTTGCACGGCATGGGTGGGTACGCGGCTTACTGGCACCATCAGCTGAACCATTTTTACGAAGGCAGCCGCGTCATTGCCCCTGATTTGCGAGGCCACGGCCTGAGTGACGCCCCCGTCAGCAGCTATTCGCGTGACGAACTGCTGGCGGACCTTGAAGGCATCATTGACGCGCTGGATGTTCACGCCAGCTTTATTTTGGTGACGCATTCCTTTGGTGGTGCGTTGGGCACGCTGTATACCTGTCGTCATCCCGAGCGCGTGGAAAAGCTCGTCATCATTGGCTCAGCTGTGCGCTTTGACAAGCTGAAGAACGCCGGACGATTCTTATTGCGCCTGCCCAGTTGGCTGTTGAGCGGCGCGTTGCGTCTGTTGCCCATTGGCAAACGCTATCCCCCAGGCCATGTGGTGCACGCGCAGTACCGCAATGCAGTTATCACGTATGACGGCACGGCCTATTTGCAAGCCATTCGCTGTCCGGCGCTGGTGATTTTGGGTAACCGTGATCACCTGTTTGATACCAGTGCGTACCAAGCCATCGCCAAATTAATCCCCGGTGCACAAGAGGTGCGCTTGCCGCTGTCTGCGCATCAGGTGATGGTGGAGCGGCCCGATGCCGTGAACCGTGCCTTGGACCGCTTTTTGGGGCCGGTGCAAATCGAGGCCGAGCGTCAACTGCGGCGCGAGCGCAACCGCGCACTGGAGGCCGCTCGCCCCTGGGTCAAGTTTTATGACGGGCGCACGCCCTACCAAATCCGCCCGCCGCAAGGGCCGCTTCAGCGCCACCTGGAGATCGCGGCGCGCCGCTTTGCCAATGTGCCTGCGCTGTTGTTCATGGGGCGGCTCATCAGCTACAAGCAGCTTGACCGTTTGGCTAACCGCCTGGCAGAAGGCTTGCGCCGTCAGGGTCTGCAACACGGCGCGCGGCTGCTGATCGTGCTGCCCGACATTCCGCAAGCGGTGATCACCTATTTCGCAGCGCTCAAGGCGGGCGCGGTGGTGGTCTTCATTGATCCCCGCGTCAGCACGGATGCGGTGTGCCAGCGCATTGCCGAGGTCGGAGCGGAAGTCGTATTTGCCGTGTCAAATCAATATGCGGATCTGCATGCCCGAGCCCTTAGCGCAGGCGCCAGAATCGTGGTGTTCGCGGGCTACCGCGACTACATGGGGGTGCTGGATTGGCTGAGATTCACCGTCAACAGCTACTACACCGACGGCCACCGCATGCCTTATCAGCGGCGCATGGCTGCGGGGCGGCAGGTGTTCAAATTTCAGGAGCTGCTCAGCCTGAAACTGGACCGCCCAGACGCCGAGCCTGGGGTAGATGACCTGGCGGTGATTCACTACACCGCTGGCAGCGGCAGCACCCCCGCTAAGCCCGTTTGCCTGAGTCACAAGAACCTGGTGGCTAACAGCTTGCAGGTGCGGCACTGGTTGCCCGAGTCCCGTGTGGGTGACGAACGAATTTTGGCGGTGGGCTCGCTGGCCAACAGCATGGCCGCCACACTGAACCTGGCACCCATGCTGGGTGCCACCCTGATCCTGGTGCCGCGTTTTGAGCCTGTGGAGTTGCTGCAAACCATCAAAAAGTTACGCCCTACCTTCATGCCAGCGTCACCGCGCACCTACCAGTTGCTGTCACAAGTTCCGGGGGTGCGCAAATACGGCATGGCCTCGATCCGCGTGTGCTTTTCTGGCGGGGCAAACCTACCCGTGGAAGTGCAGGAGAGCTTTGAAAAGTTGACCAAAGGCCGTGTAGTGGATGCCTACAACACGGTGGAGTCTGGCATCAGCTTGGCCAATCCATTGGCCGCCCGAAAACGCACAGGCGCGATCGGCGTGCCCTTGCCCGATGTGGAAGTTCGCCTGGTGCACCCCGCCACAGGCGAAGACTGCCAGGTGGACGAGCCCGGCGAAATGTGGATCCGCGGCCCGCAAGTAGCTTATGGGTATTGGCAACAGTCGGAGTTGACGGCCCAGTTCTTTAAAGACGGTTGGTTCCACACGGGCGACTTGGCGCGACGGGATGCCGACGGGTTCTTCTACCTGATCGAGCGGCAAGAGAATGTGATCCATACGCACACGGACGACGAAACGGGCGATGTGTATCCCCGTGAAATCGAAGAGGTGCTTTACGAGCTGCAGGAGGTAGCGGAGGTTGCCGTCATGGCCGCGACCGGCACTGCCGGGCAACAAGAGATCGTGGCATTTGTTGTCCCACGCAGCGACCAAACCCTGGATACCACCAACCTGAGCCAATGGTGCCAAAGCCGCTTGCCACCCGATTCACGGCCAACCCGTTTTCAGGTGATTGCACACATGCCGCGCAGCGCGACGGGCAAGGTGTTGCGAGGTGCGCTGAGGGAGATGCTGGAAAACTGAAGTGAGTTAGCTGCGCCGCCACTGCACCACAGCAAGCGCCAGTGACCCCGCCAACACACCCCAAAACGCGGAACCAATCCCCGCAATGCTCACCCCACTGAGCGTGACCAAAAAGGTAATCAATGCAGCCTCTCGGTGAGGCTCATGCGCCAGCGCCGTCGCGAGACCGCTGCCAATGGTGCCAAGCAAAGCCAAGCCCGCAATCGCAGCAATCAACTCCCTAGGGAATGCCGTCAGCAAGCCCGTGACCGACGCGCCGAAGATGCCGATCAGCACATAGATCAAGCCGCAGACCACGGCGCCGGTGTAGCGGCGGTCTTTGTCTGCATGGGCTTCTGGCCCCAGGCAGATGGCAGCGGTAATGGAGGACAGGCACAGGCCGAAAGCACCAAAGGGGGCGAGCACCAGCGTGGCCAGACCCGTGATGGTGATGAGTCTGGAGATGGGCATGCTGTAGCCCGCTGTGCGGATCGCTGCCACGCCAGGCAGGTTCTGTGACGCCATGGTCACCACGAACAGGGGCAGGCTTAAGGAGGTGATGGCGGCCCAGCTGAAGCTGGGTATGGTGAAGATGGGATTTGCTAACTCTAAATGGATGTTGCCGCTTGCCAGTTGGCCATTTGCAGCTACATAAATAATAGCAATCGCTAATGTGATGACCACCGCGTAGCGTGGCAACCAGCGCTTGGCCAGCAGGTAGCCACCCAACATCCAGAGCACCAAAGGCAAGGCGGTTTGCGCTGCGGCAAAGGCATTCAGCCCAAAGCGTGCCAGGACGCCCGCCAAAAGGGCGGAGGCGATGGCCAAGGGAATGCGGTTCATCACGCGCTCAAACCATCCTGTTGACCCCGCCAAGATGATCAGCACGGCGCACACCATGAACGCGCCCACAGCTTCTGCCATGCTAAAACCGCCCGCTAATCCCGCTGTGGCCAAGACGGCTGCGCCGGGCGTGCTCCAGGCCACCATCACGGGCTTGCGTAGCCAGAGTGACGGCAGGGCGCTGCACAGCCCCATGCCCAGACCCAACGCCCACATCCAAGAGCTGATGAGTTCAGGCGTCGCAGAAAAGGATTGCGCAGCCTGAAAAACGATGGCGACTGAACTGGTGAAGCCCACCAGCACCGCCACAAACCCTGCCGCTGCTGCGGACAGGCTCAAATCTCTAAAGAAGCGCATGTATCAAGCGTAGGGGAATGCCCCCTCGGGGGGCAGCACACGAAGTGGCAAGCGTGGGGGGCCACATCTTTAGATTTCGATCTTGGAGCCCATCTCAACCACGGAGTTGTTGGGCAGGTTCAAAAAGTCTGCGGCTGCGCTGGCGTTGCGGTGCATTTGCGCAAACAGCTTTTCGCGCCAGATGGCCATGCCTCCACCCACGGTGGGGATGATCGAATCACGCGACAAGAAGTAGCTGGTGCTCATGGGCTCAAATTCGCAGCCGCGGTCTTTGATTTGCTCAAGCGCTTTGGGCACATCGGGGTCGTTCTTGAAGCCATAGTTCAATACGATCTGCCAGCAGTTGTGGCCCAAGCCTTCAATTTCGGCCCGCTTGCCCAATGGAATCCAGGGCACCTCGTGGCTACGAACGGTCACAAACAGGTTGTGCTCATGCAGCACCTTGTTGTGTTTCAGGTTGTGCAACATGGCATTGGGGACCGAGCCGACCTCTGAGGTCAAGAACACGGCGGTGCCGTCTACGCGCGCGGGTGGGCTGACAAAGATGGATTCCAGAAAGCTCTTCAAGTCCAGTGAATCAACACTTTGGGCTTCGTGCATTAAGCGGCGACCATCTTTCCAGGTGATCATCAGCAGGAAGATGGCGCCACCAATGGCCAGGGGGAACCAGCCACCATCCAAGAGTTTCATCAGGTTAGACGCAAAGAACGCGAAGTCCACGACAAAAAAGTAGCCCGTCGACGCGATGCACAGCCAAAGGGGGTACTTCCAGGCGTAGCGGACCACAAAAAAGGTCAGGATCGTGGTGATCAGCATGTCAGTGCATACGGCAATACCGTAGGCCGCAGCCAGGTTACTGGAACTCTTGAACATGACCACCGCAAACACGATGGCCACAAACAGGCCCCAGTTCACCAGGGGAATATAAATTTGGCCCGTTTCGCGCACGCTGGTGTGCACAATGTTCAGACGCGGCAGGTAGCCCAGCTGAATGACCTGCTTGGTGACTGAGAAAGCCCCTGAGATCAGGGCCTGCGACGCAATCACCGTGGCCATGGTGGCCAGCACCACGAGCGGAATCAACGCCCAGTCAGGCGCCATCAAAAAGAAAGGATTCTTGACGGCCTCGGGGTTCTTGAGCAGCAAGGCGCCCTGGCCAAAGTAGTTCAAGGTCAGCGCGGGCATGACCACTGAAAACCAGGCCACGCGAATCGGCTTTTTGCCAAAGTGCCCCATGTCGGCATACAGGGCTTCACCACCTGTCACGCACAGCACCACGGCACCGAGAATGATGAAGGTGATGTGGGGGTTGTGGTAAGTAAAGCCCAGTGCATGGTGGGGCAAAACAGCCAGCAAAATGGCGGGGTTCGTGGCAATCTGGCTGATGCCCAGAACGGCAATGACTGCAAACCAGACCAGGGTGATGGGGCCAAAAAACTTGCCAATGCCCGTCGTGCCTTTCTTTTGCACGGCAAAGAGGCCAAACAGAATCACCAGCGTCAGCGGGATCACATAGCGCTTGAAGGCTGGTGAGACCACCTCCAGGCCTTCTACCGCTGACAGCACTGAAATGGCTGGCGTGATCACGCCATCGCCGTAGAACAAACAAGTGCCAAAAATTCCGATGATCAGCAAGACCTTGCGCAATTGCGGTCGATCCGCAACCGACCTGGACGCCAAAGCCAGCATGGCTACCAGTCCGCCTTCGCCGTTGTTGTCTGCCCGCAGCACCAGCGTCACATACTTGAGCGAGACGATGACCGTTAAGGTCCAAAAGAAGATGGAGAGGATGCCGTAGACATTTTCTTCGGTGAACGGTACGTGACCCGAGCCGAATACTTCTTTGACCGAATACAGCACACTGGTGCCGATGTCGCCGTACACGACGCCGATGGCGCCTAGCGTCAGCGCTGCAAGAGAACTTTTGTTATTTGACACGATGTGCCCCATCTGGCAGCCAAGTTGGCCGCGCCCGCAGGGTTGAAGTTTTCAAGGGATCGCTATTTTGCGCCCGGTTCACCTTGGCACAAATGGGTGGCGGCAAGTTGTTGCAATGCAGCAACTTGACTTAATCGTAGATTTCCTGGTCAGGGTCGGAGGCTTCTAGTTCGTAGCTGGCTGCCACCATGGCCAAACGTGCAATCACGCCATACATGTAAAAGCGATTTGGCGCGCTGCCGCCAGGGCGGTTGCTGCTTTGCGGCAAGTGGTTGCGTGCAAACGCCAGCGGAATGTAATGCGCACGTGGGCCGTTCAGGCTTTCATCGGCGCGGCGCTCGGCATGCACGCGGTAAAAACCGCCCACCACATAGCGGTCCATCATGTAGACCACAGGCTCAGCCACCAGTTCGTTCATGCGTTCGTTGGTCAGCACGCCTTCTTGCACGATCAAGTCGCGCGCCTGCAGGCGTTTGTCCACGAACTCAGGTGAGCTGCGGTCGCCCATCATGCGGTCTCTGGCGCGGCGCTGGGGCAACTGGTCAATCTCTTTGGCGTCCCGCACGATCACCGCACCCATGCCCTGAGCGCCCACATCAGATTTGATGGCGACAAAGGGCTTTTCGTTGATGCCGTATTCCTTGTATTTGCGGCGCACCTTGGCCAGCAGAGCATCGACATGGCTGGCCAGCAGGTCGGTATCGCGCTTTTCACGGAAATTGACCTCTCCCACCTTGGCGTGGATCGGGTTGATCAGCCAGGGGTCCACGCCCAGCAACTTACCAAAGCGTTTGGCGCAGTCTTCGTAGCACTGCAGATGCAGACTCTTGCGCCGTGTGCCCCACCCCGCGTGCAGCGGTGGCAAGATGTACTGCGTGGGCAATTCTTCCAGGATGCCAGGCACACCACCGCTCAGGTCGTTGTTGAGCAACACCATGCAGGGGTCAAAGTTTTTGAGGCCAATGCGGCCTTTGAAGGCGGATACCGGCTCAATGACCAGTGGCTCACTGTTGGGGATGGCAAATTCGGTGGGTGCGCCAATTTCAGGGCTGATTGGGCCAATTCGCACATCCAAACCCGCAGAATGAAAGATGCGTTTGAGCTGGGCCAGGTTAGCCAGATGGAACGAGTTGTCGTTGTGGTTGCCCGGGATCAACAAAATATTGCGTGCTTCGGGGCAAATCTTTTCAATCGCAGCCATGGCGGCTTGGACGGCCAAGGGCAACATCTCTGCGGTCAGGTTGTGCCAACTGCTGGGAAACAAGTCCGTATTGGTGGGGGCCAGCTTAAAGCCCGCATTGCGAACGTCTACCGCCGAATAAAACGGCGGCGTGTGCTCCATCCACTCCAGCCGGAACCATCTCTCGATGGCTGGGGTGGAATCCAGAATGCGTTGCTCAAGCTCATTGATCGGCCCGGTCAGGGCTGTCACCAAGTGGGGAACCATATTGCCCTCCGGCTTTTATTTGCGGTCTAACTTTTACTGTCTAACTTCGCCCTGGCCCATCACCACCCATTTCAGAGAGGTCAGGCCTTCAATGCCAACGGGGCCACGGGCATGGAATTTATCGGTGCTGATGCCAATCTCAGCGCCCAAACCATACTCGAAACCGTCTGCAAACCGGGTACTGGTATTCACCATCACACTGGCTGAATCCACTTCGCGGATAAAGCGCTGCGCATGAATGTGATTAATTGTAAGTATCGCATCCGTGTGGTGGGAGGAATATTGGTTGATGTGCGCAATCGCTTCGTCCAGTCCGTCCACCACCTTGATGCTGATCAGCGGCGCCAGATATTCCTCGTACCAATCTTGCTCCGTTGCGGGCTGCAGTTTTGCACCCTTTACTGACGCCAAAATTGCCGCTGCCTCGGGACAGGTGCGCATCTCCACGCCTTTGTCTGCATAAATTTGCCCGATGGCAGGTAAAAATTGCGCCGCCACCCCGCGCGCCACCAGCAGACCTTCAGCCGCATTGCAGGGGCTGTATTTGTTGGTTTTGGCGTTATCGGCTACTTTCACGGCCATGGCGATGTCGCAGGGATCGTCCACGTACACATGGCAATTGCCGTCCAGGTGCTTGATGACCGGCACCTTGGCGTCACGGCTGATGCGTTCAATCAGGCCCTTGCCGCCACGGGGGATGATCACATCCACATACTGCGGCATGGCGATCAACTGGCCCACCGCTTCCCGGTCGGTGGTTTGCACCAGTTGTACAGCATCCTCAGGCAAGTTTGCTTCGGCCAAGGCTTGGCGCACCAGCAAAGCCAGCGCGCGGTTGGAGTGGATCGCCTCTGAGCCACCCCGCAAAATGCAGGCGTTGCCGCTTTTGATGGCTAAGCTGGCGGCTTCAATGGTCACGTTGGGGCGGCTCTCATAAATCATGCCGAACACGCCAATCGGAACACGCATTTGGCCCACGCGGATGCCGCTGGGTTGCTGCTTCATGCCGATGATTTCACCAATGATGTCAGGCATGGTGGCAAGCTGTTCACAGCCCTCGGCCACGGTCTCCAACACCTTAGGGGTGAGCTTTAAACGGTCCACCATGGGGGCGGCCAAACCCGCAGCAACGGCGGCGTCAATGTCTTTGGCATTGTCGATTTGCAGGGCGGCGGTTTGTTCGCGCAGCAGGCGTGCCAAGGCACGTAGCGCTATGCTTTTGCTAGCTGCATTGGCACGTGCCATCAGCGAGGAGGCTGCTTTTGCTTGTGAACCCAGGGTCTGCAGGGCTTCGGCGATGTTCAGGGCGTTCATGCCGTGATTTTCGCATGTCGGACGAGGGCGCTAAGTGCAGGCGCGGCTGAGTTGATTTGCCAGTCGATGCAGCGCCGCCCAAGGGTTGGCAGGCCAGTCGGGCAGTTTCAGGCCTTTGACAATGCCGTCTACCTGATGGGCAGCTTGCAGTAAATCGCTCAAGGCGCGGGACGACAGCCGGGGCAGGATGCGTTCAAACAGGCGCTCTTTGGGTCCCCAAATGCGATTTTCGCGCAGCGCCATGGGCAAGGGACGGCCACTGTCCATGGCGTCTTTGACGCGTTTGAGCGCCCGGATGTCTTCGGCCAGCGCCCAGTGCACCAATACTTCCGCCTCACCTTCTGCCTGCAGTCCATCCAGCATGCGCTGCACCCGCACCAAGTGGCCTCCCAGCACCGCTTCGGACAGTTTGAACACGTCGTAGCGCGCCACGTTGAGCACGGCGGATTCGATTTGCGCCAAACTGAGTTCACCCGCAGGGTGCAGCAAGGCCAGCTTCTGAATTTCCTGGTGCGCAGCCAGCAAGTTGCCTTCTACCCGGTCCGCAAAAAACTGCAGCGCTTGCTGCCCCTCAATGCCCGCCACAACCCGTTGGCCTTGCAATTGCAAGCGCTGGGCGATCCATTGCGGCAGCGCCTTTCGCTCAACCGGATCAATCTGGATGCTGACGCCATTGTTCTCCAGCGCCATGAACCAGGCGCCTGTCTTGGTCATTTTGTCCAGGCGCGGCAACAAAAACACCAACAGCGTGCTGTCGTTGCCCTGAGCAGACTCGGCCAATTGTTGAATCGCCACGCTACCGTCTTTGCCGGGTTTTCCGCTGGGAATGCGAATCTCCAGCATTTGCTTGTCGGCAAACAGACTCAGTGAGCCGGCAGCGGCCTGCACCTCACTCCAGTCAAAGTGCGCGCCGCTCACGACGTGGGTGGTGCGCTCGGAAAAGCCCTGGGCACGGGCAGCCTGACGGATGGCGTCGGCGGCTTCTTGCTGCAACAAAGGCTCGTCGCCATGCAGCGTGTACAGGCTTTTCAGCCCGCGTTGCAAATGCTGCTCTAGCTGGTGTGCGTTGAGTTGCATGCCCTTGCCTTAGCCGTGCTCAGTCGAGCGACTGCACAGCCGCCAGGCGACGCAGGGTCTGCTGGACGATGTCACTCTGCATGTCGCGGTACAGCAACTGCTCTTCGGCTTCTTTGGAGAGCGCCGCCGTTTCGTTAAAGCTGATGTCACGCGCCTGCAAGATCTCCGTGCTGGGGATGAGTTCGTTTCCGTTGGGCGTGCGCAGGCGGAACTTGAAGCGCAAGCGCAGCTGGTACTCGCGCACCTGCCCTGCAGAGTTGTAGGCCACGATCTGCTTCTCGCGGGCTTCTTGCTGAAAGTCCAGGATGACCTGAGCCTTGTCCAATTGTTTGACGTCAGTTAAAACGGTCAGGTTTGGGTTGGATGCCAGGTTGCGACGCAACTCCTGACCCATGGGGGAGGCTGGAGCAACCGCCAGGAACAGGGTGTCGAACGCAAAATTAGGTGCCTTGCGTAGCTCAAAGCCGCAGCCCGCCAACACTGCGGCTGGAAATGCCATAGCTGTCTTAAGCAGGGTGCGGCGTTGCATGGTGCGTGGAAGATCAGACAACGATGTTGACCAGACGGCCTGGGACGACGATGACCTTCTTAGGCGCAGCACCGTCAGCCATTTTCACAAAGATGTCGCTGGCCAGCGCGGCTTGCTCAATCTCGGCCTTGGTGGCTGTGGCGCTGACCTGGATCGCGCCGCGCAGCTTGCCGTTGATTTGCAAGACCAGTTCGATTTCACTCTTGACGAGTGCGGATTCGTCCACCTCGGCCCAAGCGACATCCAGCAAGTCGCCACAGCATGCGGCGTAGCCCAATTCCGTCCAAAGCGAAAACGCGATGTGCGGGCAGACGGGGTAAAGCACGCGGATCAGGATGCTCAGACACTCGGCCAAAGCGGCACAGTCTTCGGCACTGTCTGACAACTTGGCATCTTCCAGCGTATTCAGCATTTTCATCACGGCGGAAACCACCGTGTTGTATTGCATGCGCTCGTAGTCGTAATTGGCTTGCTTCAAAATGCTATGAATTTCGAAGCGAAGATCCATGGCTGGCTTGCCGAAAACCACTGTTTTGCTCCGATCCACGGCCATGCCAGCCTTGACGGTCGCCTCATGCTTAGCGCCAAACGCCCAAACCCGACGCAAGAAGCGGTAGCTGCCCTCCACGGCCGAGTCGTTCCACTCCAGCGTGGCTTCGGGCGGGGCGGTGAACATGGTGTACAGGCGGGCAGTGTCGGCACCGTACTTCTCGATCAGGTCTTGCGGATCCACGCCGTTGTTTTTGGACTTGGACATGGTGCCCACGCCCTCGTAATCAATGACAGTGCCGACAGGCAGCAGGCCGTCGCTGCTTTCCACGGCCTTGATCAGCTTTGCCCCGATGACCTTGCCTGCGTCGTCTTGCACATGCTCTACATCGGCGGGCCAAAAATAGTCTTTGCCGCCTTTTTGGGTGCGGCGCGAATAGATGTGGTTCAGCACCATGCCTTGGCACAGCAGCTTGGTGAAGGGCTCGTCAATTTTGACCAAGCCCAGGTCACGCATCACCTTGGTCCAAAAGCGCGCGTACAGCAGGTGCAGGATGGCGTGTTCGATGCCGCCGATGTATTGATCCATCGGCATCCAATAGTTTGCGCCGTCTGCCACCATCGCGTCCGAATTCTTCGGGTCGCAATAGCGCATGAAGTACCAGGAGCTGTCCACGAACGTGTCCATGGTGTCGGTTTCGCGGCGGGCCGCTTTGCCGCAAACGGGGCAGGTCACACCCGCATGGAAGCCTTCGTGCTTGTTCAGCGGATTGCCGGAGCCGTCAGGGATGCAGTCTTGCGGCAGCACCACGGGCAGGTCTTTTTCGGGCACGGGCACAGCGCCGTGCTCATCGCAATGGATGATGGGGATCGGCGTGCCCCAGTAGCGTTGACGGCTCACGCCCCAGTCGCGCAGACGCCAAGTCGTTTTCTTCTCACCCAGGCCTTTGTCAGAAAGTGAGAGCGCCACAGCATTGACCGCATCCTTCACCGACATGCCACTGAAGCTGTCAGAGTTGATGGTCACGCCCTTTTGCTTGTCGGCGTACCAGTCGTTCCACTGCGTGTAGTCAAAGTGCTGGCCATCCACATGCACCACTTGGATGATGGGTAAGGTGTATTTGAGGGCAAAGGCAAAGTCGCGTTCATCATGGGCGGGCACGCCCATCACGGCGCCATCACCATAGCCCATCAGCACGTAGTTACCCACCCAAACTGGCACTTGGTGGCCGTTGAGCGGATGGGTGACAAACAGGCCAGTTGCCATGCCCTTCTTCTCTTGCGTGGCGAGCTCGGCCTCGGTGGTGCCGCCTGATTTGCAGTCTTCAATGAAGGCCGCCAGCGCGGGATTGGTCAGCGCGGCGTGTTGTGCCAAGGGGTGCTCTGGCGCCACGGCGCAGAAGGTCACGCCCATGATGGTGTCAGCACGGGTGGTGAACACATACATGCGGCCATCGTTGATCAGCTGGCCATCAGCGCCTTTGATGTCATGGGGAAACGCAAAGCGAACGCCTTCCGATTTGCCAATCCAGTTTTCCTGCATCAGCTTGACGCGCTCGGGCCAGCCAGGCAGCTTGTTCTGCACGCTGTCCAGCAACTCGTCCGCATAGTCCGTGATCTTGAGGTAGTAGCCAGGGATCTCGCGTTTTTCGACCACTGCGCCTGTGCGCCAGCCTTTACCGTCGATCACCTGCTCGTTGGCCAACACGGTCATGTCCACCGGGTCCCAGTTGACGATCTGGGTCTTGCGGTAGGCAATGCCCTTTTCGAGCATCTTCAAAAACAGCCACTGATTCCACTTGTAGTACTCGGGCGTGCAGGTGGCCACCTCGCGGCTCCAGTCGATGGCCAGGCCCATGGCCTGCATCTGTTGCTTCATGTACGCGATGTTTTCAAAGGTCCACTTGGCGGGGGGCACGCCGTTTTTGAGCGCAGCATTCTCTGCAGGCAAACCAAACGCATCCCAGCCCATGGGCATCAGCACGTTCATGCCTTTCATGCGCAACTGGCGCGTCAACATGTCGTTGATGGTGTAGTTGCGCACATGGCCCATGTGGAGCTTGCCGCTGGGGTACGGCAGCATCGAGCAGGCGTAGAACTTCTTTTTGCTGCTGTCTTCGGTGACGCGGTAAGCATCGCGCGCGGTCCAGGTGGCCTGGACGGCTTTTTCGACATCGGAGGGAGCGTATTTGTCTTGCATCGCCCAATTTTAGGCGGTGCGAGCGTTCGTCCTTTGTCCGCCTCTGGTTTAAGTGTGACTGGGAAGTGGGAGCTGCAGGTGAATCTCAGTGCCGTGCACCAGCTCTTGCGTACTTCGAATATCGAAAGTTGCACCGATTTGGCCTGCCCGCTGCTGCATATGCCTGAGGCCTCTTTGCGATGACTTGGCGGCCTCGGGGTTGATGGCCAGCCCAACGCCGTCGTCAGCAATGCTCAAATGAAGCGTATGGCCTGTCAGGTGGATATCCACGCTAAGCTGGCTGGCACGCGCATGTTTGACCACGTTGGCCACGGCCTCTTGCAGAATTCGTATCAGCTGCAGGACCACGTTTTGCGGCAGCTGTACCTGTTCAAGGTCATCAGCCATGTGCCAAAGCAGTTCAAGTTTGACGGCATTCAAGCGCGGCTCCCAGCGGTTGCGCCAAGTCACCAGCGCACCCTGCAGGTTTGTGCCTGTGTCCGCACTGTCCATCAGGAGCCGTAACTCGTCCAGGCCATCTTGCAGCGATTCGGTGATTTGGCTTTGAGACAGCGCGCCGCGTTCTACGCCTCGCAAGGCTGTTATCAGCTGGGCACCAATGCCGTCGTGAATCTCGCGCGTGATGCGGGCTCGCTCGGTGGCCTCGGCCTGCTGGCGCTCCAGGCGGCTTCGCTTGACGTCGTCAATGGCCGCGATTAATTGATCCGCCACCAAAAAGCAGAATGAAAATGACAGGAGGACCGCGGACAGCGATCGCCAGTACGTCGAGTCAAAACCGACCCAGTGGCCAAAGGTGGCCGTCACGATGAAGCGGTCATGGACATCGCTGAGCACAAAAAAGGCCAGCGCCGTGGCCAGCACAACGGGTGCCGCCCTGGTGGCGCCCCGCAGCAGTTGCCACAAGATGAAAAGCAGGTACACATCGGTGGCCAGGTTGAAGGGCAGCCAGATGATCGCCATCGTGTCTTTGCTGATGCCGCCGCTCAAATACACGCCAATGAGCAGGGTGCACACCGATGTGTAGGCCAGCATGAAGCGCTCTAGACCCGTCCGCTTGATGCGCAGGTAGCGGTGGCAGTACATCAAAATGAACAAAGGGACCCAGCCGCCCAGCGAATGCGTGATCCAACCCCACGAGAAGAAACTCATGGGAATGGTCTGGATGTGGTCATTGACCAGCCGAATGGCCCAAGTGAAGCACGACAAGCCCAAGAACAGCGGAGAGCCATCGCGGTCAAAGCGCAGACCAATCGCCACCGCTAACAGCGCCATCAGGCCCAACAGCAAAATGGCTGCCGCTGTAAAGGTGGAGTGCATGAACAGGGTGCGCGAGTAGATGCGATAGATCTCGGCATCTGGGCCAACCGCCACCGAGCCCAGGCCACCGTTGTAGTCGCGGTAAGCAAACAGGCGCACGCGGATCTCGTTGCTGCCGGACTGAACCCAGTCGCGTGGCAGCGCCCGGTACTGCGGCGTGTTCCACATGCGCTGTATGGGCTCGGTGGTTTGCAGTGCAGGGGCGAGCAAATGGCCGTTGAGATAGAACTCGGCAGACATGCTGAGACGCTTGACGTGCAGCGCCAGCGATTCAGCCTTGCTTGGGGCCTCAAAGCGAAGGCTGTACCAGCCCAAGCCCTCAGCGTCCCGGCGCTGGCGGCTCCAGTTATCGGGCAACTGAACGGCGGTCCATGCCTCAGCTTGTGGCTCAGACAAAGGACTGGGCGAAAGCTGAAACTGTGCGCTGCGGATTGTGGTGATGCCCGCGTGGGGGTTCACTGCACTGTCCAAGAACAAAAGCAGGCCCGCAATGCCCAAAACACAGACCACCAATAACGCAAGATTGCGGGCGGTGCGGGTTGCCTGGGTGGCCATGGGCGGCTGGTGCGCTATTTTTTGGGCTCAGCCACAAAGCCAATGCGGTTCAGGCCAGCTTTTTGCGCTATGCCCATGACCTCAACCACTTTGCCATAGGGCACGGCAGCGTCGGCGCGGAGTTGAACTTCTGTGTCGGGATTAAGTTGAGCTGTTTTTTGCAACGATTCCGACAGGGCGGAATGCTCAAGCTTTTGGTCGTTTAAGTAAGCTTGCCCCGTGGCATCCACCACCAGCGTGACGAACTTGGGGGCGTCCATGGCTGTGGTGCCATCCGCCTTGGGCAAATCCAGTCGAATGCTGCTGGACAGCAGCGGAGCGGTGATGATGAAAATCACCACCAGCACCAGCATCACGTCCACCAGCGGCGTGACGTTGATGTCGCTCATGGGTTCGGACCCTTTAGTGCGTTCCAAACGTCCAAAGGCCATTGCTTAACCTTTTGGGGTGTCGGGGTGCAGCATCAGTTCGCGCAGGTCGCGCGCAAAGCCTTCCAGTTCGGCCTCAATCCGGGCTACGCTGCGGCCGAGCACGTTGTAGGCCAGCACGGCAGGGATGGCGACCGTCAGGCCGGCGGCCGTCATGATGAGCGATTCACCCACCGGTCCCGCTACTTTGTCGATGGTGACCTGGCCTTCGCCTGCAATGCTGAGCAGTGCATGGTAAATGCCCCAAACCGTGCCCAGCAAGCCCACAAACGGGGCTGTTGAGCCGACCGTGGCGAGCAGCACTTGTCCGTATTGAAGCTTGTGCAGGATCAGGTGCAGCGCGTCGCGCAGCACGCGAGTGAGCTGTTGGGCGCGGTCGCCAGCGCTTGCTAAGGTGCCTTCTATTGCTATATTTTGAGTAGCGTCTAGCATAGGCAGGATAAGCCGAAACCGGTCAAAAGCCTGCAATTTTGGCTGCGCATCGGCCAGGGTTGCCGATTGCCAAAAGGCGCGGATGCTGCGGTCTACATCGCTACGCGCACCGTGTAGCAGCCATGCTTTCCAGAAGATCACGACCCAACTGGCTACCGACATGGCCAGCAGCATCAGGGCCACCGCGCGGCTGACCAAATCGCCTTGAATAAACAGTTGAAGCAGTGTCATGTGCGATACCGACTGAACTCAGCTTGGCGGCAAAGTCAGTTCAAGCCAAGGACGTCGAACATGTCGTACAAACCATGTGGCTTGTCAGCCAGGAAACGGACAGCGCGCAAAGCACCTTGGGCATAGGCGTTGCGGTTAGACGACTTGTGGCTGATCTCAATGCGTTCACCAATGCCTGCAAACAGCACCGTGTGGTCGCCCACAATGTCGCCGCCACGAATGGTGGCAAAACCGATGCTGGAAGGATCCCGCTCGCCAGTGACGCCCTCACGGGCGTACACAGCGCAATCGGCCAGTTTGCGGCCTTGCGCCTCAGCGATCACTTCACCCATTTTGAGGGCGGTGCCTGAGGGCGCATCCACCTTGAAGCGATGGTGTGCCTCGATGATCTCAATGTCGTAGCCCGTGTCCATGGCTTTGGCGGCCATTTGCAGCAGCTTGAGGGTGATGTTGACGCCGGGGCTCATGTTGGGCGCAAACATGATGGCGACGCCTTTGGCCGCGTCAGCAATTTCGGCTTTTTGAGCGTCCGTGAAACCGGTGGTGCCAATGACCAGCTTGACCCCCATCTTGCGGCACAGGCGCAGATGCTCCATGGTGCCTTCGGGGCGGGTGAAGTCGATCAAGGCATGGCAGTTTTGCATGCCAGCAGCCATGTCGGAGGTGATCAGCACGCCGCTGTTCTGCCCTGTAAAACCGCTGGCGTCTTTGCCCAGCGACGGGCTGGCTGCGATATCCAAGGCACCTGCCAATTGGCAATCGGTGGCCTTCATCACGGCTTCGATCAGCATCTGGCCCATGCGGCCCGATGCGCCAGCGATGGCTACGGCATGCTTTGTAGGAACTTGACTCATCGCGCAGGGCTTTCCAAGGGCGGGTATGACGTGGGCAAGCTGCCGCTGCCTAAAGGGCGTGCAGGCGCAGGTGCGCGCGGGTTGGCCTCGGTGAACTTGCGCAGGCTTTCTTCAGAGGCTTCTAACGGGGGAATTTTGCCCAGCTTGCGACCAGGCTCCAGCTTGCTGACGAATTCAGCCTCGCTGGGCATGGTGTCGCCTTCAAAGCGTTCGACCACCTCGCCCTTGAAATACACCGTGAGGCGGCGCGCCTGATCTTCAACGCCGGAGCGCTTGAGCGTGAAGGTGTAATCCCAGCGGTTGGTATGGAAAACGCTGGTCAGCAGCGGGCTGCCCAGAATATCGCGCACCTGATTGCGGCTCATGCCTGCCTGCAGTAAATCGACCTGCTCTTTGGAGATCAAGTTACCTTGAACTATTTCTGGGCGGAACGGGGTGATGATGGACGCAACGCGGTCAGTGGTATTGCTGACCGTGCTGCAAGCTGCCAGTGCACCCAGACCGGACAGGCACAGGGCGATTCGGCAGACGGTGGGAGCGTAAAAACGGTGCATATTGAGCCAGTGTCGGGCGCCTATGGGGCGCGGTAACAGTATGATCGGCTCATTGTAGCGGCAGCCCCCGAAAGACTTGCATGACCAATATTGACGAATTGAAAAGTACAGGTCTGAAGGCAACCATTCCTCGCCTCAAGATCATGGAGATCTTTCAAAAGGGCGACCAGCGGCACATGACGGCTGAAGATGTTTTCCGTGTGCTGCTGCAGGAGCGTTCAGACATCGGCTTGGCAACCGTCTACCGGGTGCTCACGCAATTCGAGCAGGCCGGCATTTTGCGACGTACCCATTTCGAAGGTGGCAAAGCCATGTTTGAAATGGACGAAGGCCAGCACCATGACCATTTGGTGTGCACCTCGTGTGGGCGGGTAGAAGAGTTTTATGACGCAGAGATCGAGCGTCGTCAGCAGATGATTGCGGCAGAAAAAGGCTGGTCGTTCCAGGATCACGCCATGTCCTTGTACGGCCTTTGCGCAGAGTGCTCTGCCAAGGTCAGGTAAGGACGGGTCACGCGGGCAGCCTACTGCCCGCTCTCCATGGCCTTGCGTTGACGGGCCACAAACTCTTGATAGGTGTCGATGCCACGCAACTGCAAAATGCTGTTGCGCACGGCCGCCTCAACCAGCACGGCGATGTTGCGGCCTGCGACCACCTGAATGACCACTTTGCGAACAGGCACGCCCAACACATCCTGCGTGATGGGCTCTGAAGGCAGGCGTTCGTAGTCGCGTTCCAACGTCTCACGGCGAACCAGGTGCACGATGAGCTTGAGGCGCATCTTGCGGCGCACCGCTGTTTCGCCAAAGATCGCCTTGATGTCCAGCAAACCAATGCCGCGCACTTCAAGCAAATTCAGCAGAAGCTCAGGGCATCGGCCTTCGATCGTGGTCTGGTTGATTCGAAAAAAATCAACGGCGTCGTCTGCCACCAAACCGTTGCCACGTGAAATCAGCTCCAGCCCCAACTCGCTCTTGCCAAGACCGGATTCACCCGTGATCAGCACACCCATGCCCAAAATGTCCATGAACACGCCGTGCATCGAGGCGCGGTCAGCAAAGTGTTTAGACAAATAGGCCCGGAGCACGTCGATCACAAAAGCAGACGACTCCTTGGTGGCAAACATGGGGATTTGTGCCCGCTCACACATCGATAGCAAGGTGTCGGGCGCCTGTTGACCATCGGCCAACACCAGCACGGGTGGCTCCAACGTCACGATACGAGAAACCCGGCGCATGCAATCCTCAGGCGAGGGGCGACTCAGGTAGGCGATTTCACGTTCACCCAGAATCTGTACGCGACCCGGGTGGATGTAATTCAGGTAACCGACCAGATCAGCGCCGGACCTGGCCGCCTGAACAGCAAGCTCGTCAAATTTGCGCTCCGAAGCGCCTAGACCTGCCAGCCATTCCCAGCGCAGCGCGGAGCGGAATTCCTCAAACAGGACGTCAGCGCTGACGGCGGTGGGCTTCACAAATTAGGCTTCTTGCGTGGACTTCCAGGTGGCAATCAACGCGTGCAAGACGCTCGCGTCGTCGCTGGCCTTGATTTTTTCGCGCAGAGGGGCATCGCTGAGCAATTCGGCGATTTCGGACAAGATCTCCAAATGCTTTTGGGTGGCTGCCTCAGGCACCAACAAGAAGATCAATAGACCCACGGGGTGATCATCCGGAGAGTCAAAGCCGATAGGCGTTGCCAATTGCAAAACCGCCGCCATAGGTGCTTTCAGCCCTCGGATGCGGCCGTGGGGAATGGCGACGCCATGGCCCAAACCAGTCGAGCCTAAGCGCTCACGGGCAAAAAGGCTGTCAGTGACCAGGGCGCGGTTCAAACCGTGCAGGTTCTCAAAAAGAAGCCCTGCTTCTTCAAAGGCCCGCTTTTTGCTGGTCGCGTCAACGCCCACCATAACTTGGGGCGCAGGCAGAATTGAGGCGAGACGGTTCATGGTAGGAGGCCGATTATGCACCTTGTGACAAATTGCCTGAAATAAAAAAGCCGCAGGCAATTGGCATGCGGCTTTTGGGGCGAAATCTATCGCTTGATTGCTTCGAATGTTTACATCAGGCGCTTAGGTGTTGCGTGGTGATGATCTTGAATGCGGTCTTTGTGACGCACCACTTGGCGGTCTAGCTTGTCGACCAAGTCGTCAACGGCGGCATACAGGTCTTCGTGGGAGCTTTCAGCAAACATGTCGTTGCCTTTGACATGAATGTTGCACTCCGCACGCTGCCGTCGTTCCTTTTCCTTTTGCTTCTCAACCGTCAGCAGCACTTTGACGTCAACCACCTGATCAAAATGCCGGGTAATCCGGTCCAGCTTACCTGTCACATAACTTCTCAGGGCGGGAGTAACTTCAAGGTGGTGACCGCTGATTGTCAAGTTCATATGTAGCCTCCTAAGCTAACGGGTTGAAAACGCCGCCCTTGACGTTCAAACAAAGGCAGCAGGGGGAAAAGAGATTCAGTTCATCCTTTGCATTCACTATGCTCCCCTTGCCAATAATTTGCAACGGGATTTCAGATAAGTGAGTAGGGTGACTCCGCTGCTGAAGACAAACGACGCTTGCAAGCCTATGATGCTAAATAGACTTTTGCTCGTTGTTGGTGGTTTCCCTTGGACCGGTGTTCAGGGCATCTTTTTCCGCTGTTCAACAGGGCCAATAGCGTGGCAATGCCATAATCAATTCCTGCAAATTACTGGAGCCTGCGCCTTGGAAACTTACCCGAGTCGGTAGCTTCCGAAGTCAATTGAGTTCAGCTCAAATTGTTCGGAAGCGATCAAACCACATCACCGAACAATTGGAAACTGACCCCAATTACTTGCCATGCTCAATATTTTTTCGCTCGCCAACGGGCGCTTGTTTCAAGAAGAAATCGAGTCGCTCGAAGAGCTGACCCAGTTTCAACCGATCTGGGTTGACCTTGAATCCCCCAGCGCCGAAGAGAAGCGCTGGGTGGCCCAACATTACGGCTTGATCATTCCTGATGATGCGATGGACGAGGACATCGAAGAGTCCGCGCGCTTCTACGAGGAAGACAACGGCCAGCTCCACATTCGCTCTGACTTTTTGATTGCAGATGCAGACGAGCCTCGCACGGTGCGTGTGGCGTTTATCCTGAATCAAAATAATGATGCCCTCAAGAGCAAGGGCGTACTGTTCTCCATTCATGATGAAGACGTGCCGGTGTTCCGTCTGCTACGTCTTCGCGCACGCCGTGCGCCAGGCTTGATTGAAGATGCCAAGGAAGTCTTGCTCAAGCTCTTTGACGCGGACGCCGAGTATTCAGCCGATACCTTAGAGGGCATCTACGAAGAGCTGGAGAAGACGGGTAAGAAAGTGCTGTCTGGCGACGTGACTGACGCTTTGGCTGGCGAAGTACTGGGTGCCATTGCCCGTCAGGAAGACTTGAACGGCCGCATCCGCCGCAACGTGATGGACACGCGCCGCGCAGTCAGCTTCATGATGCGCAGCCGCATGCTCAATGCTGAGCAGTTCGAAGAAGCACGACAAATCTTGCGCGATATCGAGTCATTAGACAACCACACCGCGTTTCTCTTCGACAAAATCAACTTCTTGATGGATGCGACGGTCGGTTTTATCAATATCAACCAGAACAAGATCATCAAGATCTTTTCGGTGGCCAGCGTCGCGCTGTTGCCGCCCACCTTGGTGGCCAGCCTGTACGGCATGAACTTCAAGCACATGCCCGAACTGGATCAAACCTGGGGTTACCCGTTTGCGTTAACGCTGATGTTGGGAAGTGCTCTGATCCCCATGTGGTACTTCCGCAAGCGTGGTTGGCTGAAGTAAGTTAACCCCCGTTGCTTGCTCACTTCGTGTAGCCGCATACCCCCTTGCAAGGGGGCATCCCCAGCAGCCTGGCGTAGCCAGTTCCGCGGGGATTGCTGGAAAAAAGTCGTCACCTTTTACGCATGTGGAAGCATTTGCAAGGCTTTTGCCATCACATTGACGCTGTAGTGGCTGGCCACTTCCTCAACAAAGCGAGTGAAGTCGCCATGTGCGCCGTCGTCCGCACGGTCTGACACGCTACGCACAGCGCCAAAAGGCAAGCCAAAATCATGGCACACCTGCGCAACCGCAGCGCACTCCATGTCCACAGCCAGAGCCTCGGGCAACTCCGTTTGTAGACTGCGGCATTCGACAGTGGTACTGACAAAGCGGTCGCCGCTGATGATCAGGCCGGGGTGCACATGTACGTTATCCAGTTTGAACTCCGCCTTGGCATCCGCATGAATGCATTCGCCTAAGTCCAGCACGGTGGCATGCGCGGCCCGAAGCAGGCAGTCGCGCAATCCGCCATCTGCGGCAAATCGATCGGTGCCATAAAGCGGCAATTGGTGCCTTGGAAAGATCGGCGACGCGTCCATGTCGTGCTGCATGAAATGCGTGCCCACCACCATGTCGCCCACTTTGACATGAGGGCCCAGTCCACCTGCTACACCTGTGAACAGCACCGCGCGCACGCCAAAGTGATTGGCCAATACCGTGGTCGTAGTGGCAGCCGCCACCTTGCCAATGCGAGACAGCACCGCAATGACAACGTGTCCATTCCAGTGCGCACGCCAGAAATCCCGACCTGCCACATGGTGGACTTTGGCATCGGGCAATTCGTCCAGCACCGCCTGCAATTCATCTTGCATGGCGCTCATGATGGCTATCGGTCCGTGGGTATGCATGGCAGCTCCAGTCATGAAAAAAGCGATCAGACCCGTACAGCCTGACCGCTCAAGTATGCCAAGAATGCGCCGCTTGAGCGCATGTCTTTTGAGGGCTTATTTTTTGTCGCGCAGTTCGCGTCGCAATATCTTGCCTACGGCTGTCTTTGGCAACTCAGTGCGGAACTCGATGACTTTTGGTTGCTTGTATCCCGTCAAGTTGGCACGGCAAAACTCGCGCACATTGGCTTCTGTCATGGCGGGGTCTTTCTTGACGATCACCAGTTTCACGGCTTCACCGGATTTCTCATCGGGCACACCGACAACGGCACATTCCATCACGCCAGGCAGTTGCGAGACCACATCTTCCACCTCGTTGGGGTAGACGTTGAAGCCGCTCACCAGCACCATGTCTTTCTTGCGGTCCACGATCTTGAAGTACCCGCGCTCGTCGACAATGCCAATGTCACCCGTGCGGAAGAAGCCATCAGCGGTCATGACCTTGTCGGTTTCGTCTGGGCGTTGCCAGTAGCCAGCCATCACTTGTGGCCCCTTGATGGCGATCTCGCCCGCATCGCCCATCGCCACTTCATTGCCGTCATCGTCCAACAGCTTGATGTCGGTGTTGGGCATGGGCAGGCCGATGTTGCCGCTGTAAGCTTTGCTGTCCACCGGATTGCAGGTGGCCGAAGGGCTGGTCTCGGACAGGCCGTAACCTTCCACGATAGGGCATCCGGTTTTTTCCAACCAGGCTTTGGCCACGCCACTTTGCACTGCCGAGCCGCCGCCAATGGAGATCGCCAGGTTTGACCAGTTCACGGTGCCAAAGTCAGGGTGGTTCACCATGCCATTGAACAAGGTGTTAACGGCGGGAAAGCTGTGAAACTTGAACTTGGTCAGCTCTTTGAGCATGCCCGCAATGTCACGCGGGTTGGCGATCAAAATGTTAGCGCCACCCATGTGCAGCGACAGCATCATGTTCGCATTGAAGCCGAAGATGTGATACAGCGGCAGCGCGCAAACGGTAACGATCTGCTCACCAGCCGGAATCTTCTTCAGTGCGGGCTGATACCAGGCTTCGGACTGCAAGATGTTGGCAACCAGGTTGCTGTTCAGCAGCACGGCCCCTTTGCTCACGCCCGTGGTGCCGCCCGTGTACTGCAGCACGGCAGGTTCATCTGATTTGACGGTGGGCTTTTTGTAACTGCCGCGTGTGCCTGCAGCAATGGCTGCGTTGAAACGCACCGCGCCAGGCAGCTCAAAGGCTGGCACCATTTTCTTCTTCTTGCGGACCACGTAATTGACCAGCGCACCTTTGAGCAAGCCCAGCTGGTCTCCCATGGCGCACAGCACGACATGTTTTACCGGCGTATTCTTGATACAAGCCTGCAGTGTTGACGCAAAGTTTTCGATGATGATGATCGCTTTGGAGCCGCTGTCTTTGAGCTGGTGCTCCAGTTCGCGCGAGGTGTACAGCGGATTCACGTTGACCACGACAAAGCCCGCGCGCAAGATGGCAGCCACCGCAACAGGGTATTGCGGCACATTGGGCAGCATCACCGCAACGCGGTCGCCTTGCTTCAGGCCCAGGCCTTGCAGATAGGACGCCATGGCTTTCGACAGGCTGTCGGTTTGGGCATAGGTGATGGCTGTGCCCATGAAGCTGTACGCCAGCTTCTGGCTGTGTGTTGCAAAGGCGTGGTCTATCAGCTCCAACAGGGACTGGTACTTGGTGACATTGATGTCAGCCGGAACACCGGCAGGGTAGGCATTCAGCCACGGACGTGCAGTCATTAAAAATCCCTCGATAAACAAAAAAAGACCCCGGGCCTCGAGAGACAGTCTCTCTGAGGCAGCGGGGCATTCTAACTTGTGACTTACGCCTTCGTAACTGTGTTTTCCCTAGTAAATCGAAGAGTGGACTCTCTAACGCAATTGAAACGTCAAATTTGCGTCAATCAAGGTCAGTGGTAGTAGTTCACGCCAAGCTGCACATGGTTGGCGTTGATGGATTTGCCTTGGTATTCGAACTTTTCTGAAATCGCACGCAAGGTCAGCCCTAACTTTTCGCTGTAAAGGTATTCACCCTGAGCAACCAAACCAAGTTTGGACTTCAACGAATAGGTGCCCAGGCTCGACGCCACGCCACTTCCGCTGAGCTTTGGATTGCTTGCATAGCGCAAGCCACCGCCCAGTCGCACCTTATTTCCAACGCGCCACATCGACAGCAACTCTACGGGGAAGCGCTGAAATTTGATGCTGCCATTGCTTGCGGCAGATGTGTCGTCTACCTCGTAACCGACAGTTGCCAAAAGCGAAGAATTGGTACTGGTGGGGTATTGAACGCCCACCTTAAATTGAACGCCGCCGCCTGACTTGATCGTGTCGGAGCTTCCATCGGTATAACGCGCTGAGGCCAGTTTTTCGCCGCCGTCGCCGATATCCATGCCAAGAACCAACTTCAGCCCTGAGGCTTGATCAGTCTTGGTTTGAGTTTGCGCCACGCTGAACGATGCCGCTAAAGCGAGCGTGCATCCCATCAATAAAGATTTTTTCACAATTCCCCCCTTCCGTTTGGAAGATTTATGGACCCAATTGGGCTGTATTACCCGGGGAGGAATTGTAAATGTCAGCGAAATCTCAGGCGCTGAAAAACACCGCAATACACCTTACTCAATCGCCTTGCCCATGTCCTCAATGACCTTCTTGGCATCGCCAAACACCATCATGGTTTTGTCCATGTAGAAAAGCTCGTTGTCTAGGCCTGCGTAGCCCGCTGCCATGGAGCGTTTGTTGACGATCACGGTCTTAGCCTTATAGGCTTCAAGGATAGGCATGCCATAAATGGCGCTGCCCTTCACGTGAGCGGCAGGGTTCACCACGTCGTTGGCACCCAGAATGATGGCGACATCGGCTTGGCCGAATTCTCCGTTGATGTCTTCCATCTCAAACACCTGGTCGTAAGGCACCTCGGCCTCGGCCAGCAAGACGTTCATGTGGCCCGGCATGCGGCCCGCTACTGGGTGAATAGCGTACTTGACGGTAATGCCCTTCTCGGTGAGTTTGGCGGCCAACTCTTTCACGGCGTGCTGGGCGCGCGCCACCGCCAGACCGTAGCCGGGCACGATGACCACGGTTTCCGCGTTAGACAGCACAAAAGCGGCGTCGTCGGCACTGCCGCTTTTGACACTGCGCTGCACGGCACCGCCAGCAGCAGCTGCCACTGCTTCGCCGCCAAAGCCACCCAAGATCACATTGAAGAACGATCGGTTCATCGCCTTGCACATGATGTAAGACAGGATGGCACCTGACGAACCCACCAAAGATCCAGCCACGATTAGCATGGCGTTGTTTAGCGAAAAGCCAATACCCGCCGCTGCCCAGCCCGAGTAACTGTTGAGCATCGACACAACGACTGGCATGTCAGCGCCACCAATGGGGATGATGATCAACACGCCCATCACAAACGCCATCAAGGTGGCAATGGCGAAGTAGGTTTGATCGCCTGTCATGGTGAACAGGACAACATTGGCAAGCAAGATCAAGCCCAGCACCAGATTCAGTTTGTGCTGACCTGCAAACTGCACGGGCGCACCTTGAAACAAGCGGAACTTGTAGGTGCCCGACAGCTTGCCAAATGCGATCACTGAGCCGCTGAAGGTGATGGCACCAATCACGGAGCCCAGCGCCAATTCCAGACGGTTACCTGCGGGAATCGCTGCGCCTTTGGCCGCAATTTGGAAGGCCCAAGGCTCAACCACGGCCGCAATGGCAATGAAGACAGCTGCCAGACCAATCATGCTGTGAAAGAAAGCCACCAGCTCGGGCATCTTGGTCATCTCAACGGTCTTGGCGCGGTAAGCGCCATAACCGCCACCGGCCATCAAGCCCAAAAGCACCCACCCCAGGCCATTTGCCGAACCTGCAATCTGAACGATCAGCGCAGCGGTGGTGACGGTAGCGATGCCCATCCCTACCATGCCAAACAGGTTTCCCCGTATCGAGGTGGTGGGGTGCGACAGGCCCTTGAGCGCCTGAATAAAGCAAACAGAAGCTGCCAAATACAGCAGCGTGACGAGGTTCATCGACATTTAGTTGCCCTCCTTCGCGGCAGGTGCGGGTAATTTCTTGTCTTTCTTCTTGAACATCTCCAGCATTCGTCGGGTGACCAAAAAGCCGCCAAAGACATTCACCGCCGCCAATGCCACGGCCAGCACGCCCATGGTTTTGCCCAGTGAGGTTTCGGTCAGCGCGGCGGCCAGCATGGCACCCACAATGACGATGGCAGATATCGCATTGGTCACAGCCATCAAGGGGGTGTGCAATGCCGGTGTTACGGTCCAGACCACGTGGTAACCCACGTAAATGGCCAGCACAAAAATGATCAGGTTGGTGATCGTGGGGGATACGATGTCCATGTTTAGCTTCTCCTGTTGCTGTTGTGTGCGCTTGACTACTTGCGCTTGACTTCGCCGTCTTTGCTCATCAGGCAGGCGGCCACGATGTCGTCTTCCATGTCCACTTTCAAGCCGCCCTCTTTCGGAAGAATCAGCTTCAAGAAATCAAGCACGTTGCGTGCGTAAAGGGCTGACGCATCGGCCGCCACCAGCGCGGCGACATTGGTCTCGCCAATCAGGGTCACGCCGTGCTTCATCACCGTCTTTCCGGGTTCTGTCAGCGGGCAGTTACCGCCCTGAGGCGCGGCCAAGTCAACGATGACCGAGCCTGCCTTCATGGACTTGACCATGTCCTCTGTCACCAGCACTGGTGCAGGGCGGCCAGGGATCAGTGCCGTAGTGATCACCACATCGGCCTGCGCCACGCGTTTGGCGACCTCAATCTTCTGACGATCCAGCCAGCTTTGCGGCATCGGCTTGGCATAGCCGCCGGAACCTTGAGCCGCATCCTTTTCTTCAGGCGTGTCGTAAGACACGTCGATGAACTTAGCCCCCAGCGACTCGACCTGCTCTTTCACGCTCGGACGCACGTCAGACGCTTCAATCACAGCACCCAGTCGCTTGGCCGTGGCAATGGCCTGCAAGCCCGCCACGCCCACGCCCAGAATCACCACCCGCGCCGCCTTGACGGTGCCCGCTGCGGTCATCAACATAGGGAAGAAGCGTTGATATGTGTTTGCTGCCAGCATCACGGCCTTATAGCCCGCAATATTGGCTTGGCTGGACAGCACGTCCATGCTCTGTGCCCGGGTGGTGCGTGGCGCTGCTTCCAATGCAAAACCGGTGATGTTGGCACTGGCCAAGCGCTGCAGTCCAGCGGCGTCAAACGGGTTGAGCATGCCCACCACTGTGGTGCCGGGTTTGACAAGTGACACCTCATTGTCAAAGAGGTTTCGTACTTTCAGGACCAAATCAGCACCAAAAGCACCTGCAGCGTCCGTGATCTCGACGCCTACCGCGGTGTAGGCTTCGTCGGGCGCACTGGCCGCTACACCCGCACCGGATTGAATCCGGATTTGGTGGCCTTGAGCGATGAGTTTTTTGGCCGTCTCGGGCGTGACGGCAACGCGTGTTTCACCTACCGTGGTTTCGGCAGGAACGCCTATCAGCATGGACTGTCTCCTCAAAGAAAATAGGAAATTTGCCGCAGCTTACATGAGTTTTACGCAACAAAGCCGTATTTAGCGCCTCAGCGACAATGTTTGGCTTTGATTCTCATCAACACCATGTCAGACATAAAACCAGATTCTTCTGTGCCTTTGGCGGCCAGCGGGACCAAGCTTGCACGCTGGAAACCCAGCGTCACGGTGGCAGCGGTGATCGAGCGCCAGGGCAAATTCTTGCTGGTGGAAGAGCACACCCCCGAAGGCCTGCGCCTGAACAATCCTGCCGGGCATCTGGACCCTGGCGAGAGCCCTGCTCAGGGCTGCGCCCGCGAAGCTTTAGAGGAAACCACCTATACCTTCACGCCCACGGCAGTGGTGGGCGTTTACCTCAACCGCTTTACGCGTGGTGACGATGAAATCACCTACCTACGCTTTGCATTTTGTGGCGATCTAGGTGATGCAGTCCCTGGCCGCCAACTGGACACAGGAATTGTGCGCACTGTGTGGATGGACATCGATGAAATCCGCGCCAGCACTGCACGCCACCGCAGCCCCTTGCTGCTGCAGTGCATCGAAGACTACCTGGCAGGCCAGCGCTTTGATTTGTCAGTGATCCGCACCGATGACAGTATTTTTGGCGCTCCGGGTCTATAAATCAATCCGCCTTGATGCCCGCCCGTTTGACGATATCGCTCCAGGTCTTTTGCTCGCCCGCAATGAACTTGGCATAGTCAGCCGACGGGCCACCGCCGCCGATAGCGTTGTCGGTCGCAAAGCGCTCTGTCACCGCAGACGACTTGAGCGCCTTGAAGCATTCCTCTTGCAGCTTTTTGATGATGTCGGCAGGGGTTCCGGCGGGCACATGAATACCGTACCACTGCGAGGTCTCGAAACCCTTGTAGCCCATCTCCTCCACGGTGGGCACATCCGGCATGGCTGGGATGCGCTTTTGCGTGCCCACGGCAATCGCGCGCAGCTTGCCGCTGCGAATATGCGCGCCCAGTGCAGGCATGCCAGCGCTGGCGGCATCCAGTCTGCCTGCCAGCAAATCGGTCAGTTGCGGGCCAGTGCCACGGTAGGGAATGTGTGTCATGAACATACCGGTCACCAGCTTCAGGTATTCCATGGACAAATGCCCCGCGCTCGCATTGCCGGCCGAGCCGTAGTTCACTCGTCCCGGGTTCTTCTTGACGTACTCCACGAACTCCTTGAAGTTGCGGGCTGGCAGATCGGGGTGGATCACAAACACATTGGGCACCTTGGCCAGCAGTGTGACGGGCAGAAAATCCTTGTCCACATCGTAGGGCTGGTTCTTGAGCATATAGGGGTTGACTGCCATCGTGCCCACATGGGTCAAGATCAAGGTGTGCCCGTCCGGCGTGGCCTTGGATACCTCCTGCATGGCAATCGCGCCAGCACCGCCGGGTTTGTTTTCAACATACACGCTCTGCCCAAGCTGCTTGGTCAACTCGGCTGCCACCGAGCGCGCGACCACCTCGGACGTGCCGCCCGGTGCAAACGGCACCACAAAGCGTATCGCCTTGGAAGGCCAATGGGATTGGGCGCGTAGGGCAGGCGTCGCCAGTGTGGCGCTTGCAGCTGCTGCCAACTGAAGAATTTGCCGCCGCTTTGGTGAATGGGTATGCATGTCAATGTCTCCGTTGTGATCAAAAGGCCGTTAATCGGTGCCCAGTTGCAGTTGGGTGGGCTGGCGCCGCTCCACAGCGTAGCGCATGAGGGCCGCCGTGCGAAAAATGCCATGGGCAAACTTGCTGTACGGCAGCGTGGCAAACAAAGCCATCACGACGCCCAGGTGCACTGCCAGCAGGTTTGGCAGTTGCGCCGATCCCCGCCCCAGCCACAGCACCAAACCCGTCAGACTGGTCAAGAACAGCAGCGCCATGAAGCCCAAGTCCATGGGCTTTTGCGCCGCGTCGCCCTGGGCTGGGTGGCGTTGCAGATGCAGCTTGAAGAGACCCGCCGTCCCCAGCAGCAAGGCTATGCCACCTGCTGCGCCCAACAGTTTGGGCAGGCTGGGCAAGTCGTAGGGTGCAACCCAGCCCAAAGCGTAGTGGTACACCGTGCCCAGCGCCGTGGCGGCCAGGCACAGCATGAAGCCGTAAAACGTCAGGTGATGGGCACGCCTGCGGGCATGAGTGAATTCATCGTCCGCATTGTTGCAGCCGTCGCCATGTCCGCCGTCCAGGTATTTGAGCTGCAGCGCTGCCCGCGTGGCCTCACTCGCAGCCGGTGTGCTCAAAGCCGCGCCCGAGGTGGCGGGGGTGATGTCGCGCCAAAACCGCCGCACCCCCAACGCCAGGGCCAAGCAGGCAAATAGAAACACGGGCGCAAACATGCTCACCAGCAGGTTATGCGGGAAGATGGCGTAAAAGCTGCCCCCTGCGCCTGTCGGTGGGCTTTTGGCAGCCAGCACCAGAAACAGCGCCAAACCCGCCGCCAAAGCCAGCGACAAGGTCAAGCCATTGCGGGCGTACAGGCGGCCCAAGGGGGCGGGCCAGGCGTAGTCGGCATAGGTTTGCCCCCGTACCTTGGCCATGCTTTGCGGCACGTTCACCGCAAACTCGTGCGGCGGCGCGTACTGGCACGCATGCAGACAGGCACCGCAGTTGTGGCACAGGTTGGCCAGAAAGTGAATGTCAGCCTTGCCAAACGACAAGCGCCGCGTCATCGCCGGGAACACCGCGCAAAAGCCTTCGCAGTAGCGGCAGGCATTGCAAATCTGCATCTGGCGGGCCACCTCGGCCTCGGGCGCGCTGAGCGGTGAATTCAGCGGCAAGCCGCCATTGCCCAAAGCCGCAGCTTCGCGCGTCAAGGCCTCAAGCTGTTGCATGCTCAACCCTCATATCTACTCCTAAATTAGTAGCGATCAGTGACGCCTGTGCTGCCGAAACCCCGGAAATTCTTCCAAAAGCCGTGCCAATCGACATGCCCACGCCTGCCGTGTAGCCCTTGCCCAGCACATTGCCCGCCATCATCTCCCCCGCCACAAACAAGTTGGGGCTGGGCTCGCCACCAAAATGCACCGCCGCCGTCTCATCGGTCTTCAGCCCCAGGTAGGTGAATGTCACCCCGGGGCGAACCGCATAGGCATAAAACGGTGCCGTGTCGATGTGCCGCGCCCAGTGCGTCTTGGGGGGGGCCAGGTTCTTGGTGTGGCAGTCGTCCATCACCGTGTGATCAAAGGTGCCTTCAACGCAAGCCGCGTTGTAGGCGTTCAGCGTCTGCATAAAGGCATCCAGCGGCAGGCCCAGTTTGTTGGCCAGTTCGGGCAGGCTGTCCGCCTTGACACCATCAAACACGGGCGGCATGAAGCGGCCTACCGCCTTGGCATCAATCACCGAATACGCCAGCTGCCCCGGCTGCTGCGCCACCAGCCGCCCCCAGATCGCATAGCGCTTGGGCCAGAAGTCTTCGCCCTCGTCATAAAAGCGCTCACCCAAGGTGTTGACCACCACCCCCAGCGACACGCAGTCGATGCGGGTGCAAATGCCACCGTCGTACAAAGGCGCTCGGGCATCAATCGCCACCATGTGGGCCTGCGTGGGGTCGCCAATGCTGTCCGCGCCCTCGGCCAGCAGTTGCTTGAGCAGCAAGCCCTGGTTAAAGCGCGTGCCGCGAATCAAAAAGTTATCCGCCGGCCATTCGCCGCGTGCATTTTGGCCCCAGGCCTCGCGCAGCCAGTCTCGGTTGGATTCAAACCCGCCTGCTGCCAGCACGCAAGCTTTGGCGGTGATTCGTTCATTGCCTACGTGGGCTGCTACAAAACGGCTGCCGTCCAGTTCGATGCGCTCCACCGGGGCGTTGTAGCGCACCTGCACCCCCAGCGCCTGGGCGCTGCGGTAATAGGCATTGACCAGCGCCTTGCCGCCCCCCATAAAGAAGGCATTGGTGCGCGACAAATGCAGCGTGCCAGCCAGCGAAGGCTGAAAGCGCACCCCGTGGCGGCGCATCCAGTCGCGGCAGGTGCTGGATTCGCGAATCGTCAGCCGCGCCAGCTTTTCATTAGTCTGCCCGCCCGTCACCTTCAGCAGGTCTTGCCAAAATTCTTCTTCGGGGTAAGCCTCTGTCAGCACATCTTGAGGTGCATCGTGCATGCAGCGCAGGTTGCGGGTGTGCATGGAATTGCCACCACGCCACTCTTTGGGCGCGGCCTCCAATAGCAGCACACGGGCTCCTGCTTCGCGGGCCATCAGTGCGGCGCAAAGGGCAGCGTTGCCGCCGCCAATGACAAGGACGTCTGTGTCCATGGATACCGATCTGTTCAGTTGGTTGATGGTTGCCGACTTTACGCGCGGGCAGGGCTGCTGGGAAGCAAGCCAATCGCATGGGGGTATCACAAATCGTGATACCCGAGGGCATCAGTCGGTTTGCAAACGGGCACCCGTCCAGGCTTGGGTCTGGATCAGCGACTTGACGCAGTCCTTCAGCACCACCCGCGCTGCCAGTGCTGCAGGTGAGAGTTCGTCTTCCGACAGGCTGCACAGCAGATTGACGCGCTGGACCTGCTTGTCTGTAATGCGGGCAATCTCAAAGCGCTGCGCAGCATCTGGATGTCGCCCCAGCGCGGCCCAGGGTTGTACAGTGGCCCCCATCCCAGCATCCACCGCAGCCATCAGCATGGAGAGGGAATCGACTTCCATCACCACCTGGGGCACCAGTTTGGCGCGGGCAAAAGCGGCATCTAAGGTGCTGCGCAGACCATGGCTTCCCGTGGGCAAGATCAAGGGCTCGTTCTTCAGCGCTGTCATGCGCAGCGTCTGAGGCAAGGGGTTCGGCAATGACGGCGCAGGCGTCCGCCTGGCACGGATCAGGTACAGGTCCTCCTCCAGCAAAGCCTGCACCTGCCAGCGCCGTTTGTCAGCTGAGGTGTCTTGCAAATACCGTCGGGAATCGAACAGCACCGCCAAGTCCAGTTGCCGCGCATTCAACATATCGCCCAAATGACCGGACATGCTTTCCACCATGTGCAGGCGCACGTCTGGATAGCGGGTACGCATCGCCAGCATCAAGGGCAAACCCAGTACGGCCGAAGTAGTGGGGGCCAAGCCCACAGTTACAGAGCCCGACAAGCGGGCTTGCTGCGCAGCTCGTACAGCCTGGTCCGCATGCCGAAGCGTGAGCTGTGCCTCGCGGTAGAAAGCCAAGCCGGCTTCGGTCGGCGTCACGCCCTGTGGACTGCGATGCAAAAGCCGTGTGGCCAGTTCACTTTCCAGCTTGGTGATCTGTTGGCTGAGCGCAGATTGCACCATGTCCAAGTCGAGCGCAGCACGGCTCATGGAGCCCAGCTCCACGATGCGGACAAAGGTGCGGAGTTGACGCAGTTCGATGATGGTGCCTCAGTTTCTTGCGCGCAATTTCAAGGTGTCAAAGCGGTGTAACGGGAATGCAAAGCTCACATTCGAAGGTGCCAGCCTTGGCGTCGTAGCCAGCGGTTACCGGGTAATGCTCAAACAAGGGGCGAGCATCCAACTGCTTGCCGCTGGCGGGCAGCCAGTGCGTGAACAGGTACGCCCAGGCCTCGACCAATTGCGCTACGGTGCCGTTGAAAGCCAGCACAGCGTATGGGCCGCCCGGCAACTCGGCGCAGAGGGCGTCGCCCGTGGACTTGAAGCCAGCGGGCACTTCCACACAGGCGTCGTAGCGGCACTTATCCGGCGCGGTGACCGCTGGGTCGTCCAGGCTGATGCCATAGCGTGCGCGGCCAAGCAATTGGTTTTGCACCATCCAGGGGTAAACGGTCTCCTTCCAGTATTGATTCAAGCCCGGCCCATAGGCACCCGTGCGGCGCAGGTAGGCGACGTTAACTGGGGGGAGTTGGCGAATTTCGACTTTCATAGCGCGTTGTAAATCAAGGGGTTGAACACGGAGAGGATATTCGCCGGGTTCAAGCTCGCGCATCTGACCCAAATTGCTGTTCACCTGACCAGGATTGCTTTTTGCGCTGGTGCGCCATGCACTGGGGCTCATGCCAAAGCGCGCCTTGAACGCACGGGTAAATGCCTCACCCGATCCAAACCCCACGCCCAGCGCAACATTCAAAACCGAAAACTGGGGGTGCACGACCAGACGCGTCGCCGCCACCTCCACCCGCCTCCTGCGCAAATAATCGCCCAAAGTCTCGCCGCACAAAGCCCCAAACACCCGGTGGAAATGAAAGCGCGAAAAGTGCGCCACATCGGCCAGGACCTCCAGGCTCAAGTCTTCGTCCAGGTGCTGGTCGATGTAAGCCAGCACCCGGTGAATGCGGCGCTGGTATTCGGCTTGGCTGTCTTGCGGTCTCATGTCCGAAAGCTTAGCGGACTTACCTCACCAAGCCCTGCCCCGCCAACCACTTCTGTACCACCGCCGCCACTTCCAGGTTGTTCTTGTCCATCATCACCATGTGGCTGTTGCCTTTAATGCCAATGGCGGGCAGATCGATCACTTCGGGCTTGCCGCCTGCTGCGCGGATGGATTCGTGGAACTTCAGGTTGTTGGCTTTGATGGTGGGCCAGCGCGCGTCTTGCGCGATGAAGTCGCCATAGATGCTGACGTTGGGAATGTCTTTGAGCGCAGCGGCTTTGGCGGCGTCCCCCGTACCAGCGGGTTCCACCAGCACCAGGGCTTTGACCTTGTCGGGACGGGCCTGGGCGACCTTGTAGGCGAAGGGACCGCCTTGGCTGTGTGCCAGCACGATACAAGGGCAAACCTTGTCCACCAGTTCGGTATAAGCCGCGATGATGGGCGCGTCGGTGCTGGTCCAGCGCGGCACGCCTTGCTTCATGAAGTTGGCGTAGCCCTCTGTCGGGAACTGGCTGCCCGGCAGCAGCTTCATCTTGGCAGGGTCTTTGTGGTAGCTGCCGGGGCCGGCGCCAATGCGGAAGCGCTCAAACGGGTTCTCTTTGGTCAAAAAGACCGGGTCCGTCGTGAAGACATCGGGATACATGGCCCAGCCTGATCGGCCACGCTCCACCGCATCGCTGTTGTAAACCGTCCACCCTTGCTTGATGAAGTAATTGAGCCAGCCTTCCCGGCCATCGGGTGTGGTCTCGTAGGTCACGCCAGAGAGGCCGCCGCCGTGCCACATCAGCAGCGGCAGCTTGCCTTTTTCGTGCGCTGGCACAAAGTACTGAACATACATTTGCTCCACCTGGTAAACGCCGTTGGGGTCGATCTTGACGGGCACGCCACCCTGCGTCATGGTCACCATCTTGGTGGGCTTGCCACTCAGGGTGACTTCGCGCCCGCCAATGTGGAAGGAGCCCATGGTTTTAAGCCGAATAGGGTCGTTGTGGCTTGTATGGTGGGCACATCCTGCTATGAAAAATGCAGCGGATAATGTGGCGAGGCGTGTGAATAGCGTTGGTTTCAATGTTGTCTCCTCTAGTGGGTTTTGCTTGAATTTCGGTCTGGAACGAGGTTCGGGCTGTAAGCGTCTTCAACACAGGTGCCAAGTAGAATTGTGAAGGATAGTTGTCCCTTACAGACGACTTCTTTAGACGCTTTCTTTTGACGTTTTTCTCCCGCCTTGTAACCCCTCCCCACACCAAAGTCCATGCTGAAGAAACTTGCCACTTTTGCCGGAGTTCCCGGGCCTGTCGTTGTCATCGTGATGGACGGCTTTGGGCTGCCCAAGTCTGACGTTGGCAGCGCTATTGCCGCAGCCCGCAAGCCCACCCTGGATGCGCTGTTTGCCAAATACCCCAACGTCAGCCTGCGGGCGCACGGTACGGCAGTGGGCATGCCGTCCGACGACGACATGGGCAACTCCGAGGTGGGCCACAACGCCATTGGTGCGGGTCAGGTCTATCGCCAGGGTGCGGCGCTGGTCGCCAGCGCGATTGAGTCGGGTGCCATCTGGCAGGGCCAAGGTTGGCAGCAGAGTGTGGCTGGTGCCAAGGCGGGGCGCGGTGTGATGCATTTCATCGGCCTGTTCTCAGACGGTAATGTGCACAGCCACATCGATCACCTCAAGGCCATGGTGCTGCGCGCCCGTGACGAAGGCGTCAAGGCGGTGCGTATCCATGTGCTGCTCGATGGGCGCGATGTGCCAGAGACCAGCGCTCTGGACTATTTGCTGCCTTTTGAAGCCTTTTTGGCAGAACTTGTCAGTGTTGGTTTTGACGCCCAAATCGCCTCCGGTGGTGGCCGCATGGCCATCACCATGGACCGCTATGACGCGAACTGGAAGATGGTGGAGGCGGGCTGGAAGACCCATGTGCTGGGCATCGGGGACCAGTTTGCCAGTGCCTCGCAAGCCGTGGTGGAACTGCGCCAGCGTTTTCCGGGCACGATTGACCAAGACCTGCCTGCCTTCGTCATCGCAGCAAATGGTGAGCCAGTCGGCACCATTGAGGACGGCGACGCTGTGGTGTTCTTTAACTTCCGTGGCGACCGTGCCATTGAAATCACCCGCGCTTTTGAAGAAGCCACCTTCGACCGCTTTGAGCGCGTTCGCGTTCCAAAGGTCACCTACGCGGGCATGCTTCAGTACGACGGCGACCTGAAGTTGCCCAACCGCTTCCTGGTGGAGCCGCCCGAAATCCGCGACACCAGCGGTGAATGGTTTGCCAAGATGGGCATGGCCCAGTTTGCCTGCTCTGAAACCCAGAAGTTTGGCCACGTCACCTACTTCTGGAACGGCAACCGATCCAATAAATTCCAAGGCGAGACTTGGCAAGAAGTCCCCAGCGATGTCGTCCCGTTTGAGCAGCGCCCGTGGATGAAAGCGGCCGAGATCACCGACGCCATGATTGCCGCCTTGCAGTCTGGCCAGTACAAAACCCTGCGCTGTAATTTCGCCAATGGCGACATGGTTGGCCACACAGGCAACTTCCGTGCGGCCACGATGGCGGTTGAGGCGGTTGACTTGCAACTCGCACGGCTGTTGCCTGTGATTGACGCCTTGAAAGGCGTGGCGCTGATCACAGCTGATCACGGCAATGCCGATGAGATGTACGAGATCGACAAGAAGACCGGTCAGCCAGGGCGGCACCCTGACGGCTCCTTCAAGGCCAAGACGGCGCACACGCTCAATCCCGTGCCATTGATTCTTTACGACAACGCCAGTGGCGGCCGACTCAGCTTGAAGCAGACGGAAAAAGCGGGTCTGTCAAACATTGCGGCGACCGTTGCCAACTTGGTGGGTTTAGACAAGCACGAGAAGTGGGACGACAGTCTGCTCGAGATCCGGTGAGTATCTTGAAACGCTATTCACTGAGCGAAGATTCCATTGCCCACGCTGCATTTGCCACGACCTTTTGCCAGCGAGACTGTTCGGTTTGCAGCAAGTGACGCAATTCAGCGCGGCTGCTGATCTGCACCCGTGCGCCATCCGCCTCCATGCGGTGCACGATTTCTGGATCTTGCAATACGGCATTCAACGCCCCGTTCAGTTCAGTTAGAACGGCTTCTGGCGTGCCTTTGGGGGCAAACAAGGCATACCACTGCGTCAGTTCGATGCCGGGAATGCCGCACTCTTGAAGGGTCGGCAAATGGGGCCAACTTGGTAGCCGTTCCGGGCCGACAACTGCCAAGGCTTTGAGCTTGCCACTGCGCAAATAGGGCAAGGCCGTGAACAGGCTCGGAAACATGATTTGGCAGTGGCCTCGCACGGTTGACATGATGGCGGGCGCTGCCCCCGGGTGTGTCACCCCAGCCAGCTCGACGCCAGCGTGTTGTTTGAACATCTCAGCCGCAAAGTGCGGAACGGTGCCTTCGCCTGCCGAGGCATAGCTGCCGTCAGGCGTTGCGCGCAGCATGTGAATCAGCTCATGCACGCTATTGACCGGGAGATCGGCATTCACGACCAACATGGTGGGTGAATAGCCAATCAGGCCGACGGGTGCAAAGTCTTCAATGGGGTCATAGCTCAGGCTTTGCAATGCTGGGTTGATGCCGTGCGTTGCAATGTAGCCAAACATCAAGGTATGCCCATCAGGCGGTGCCGCAACGACAAATTCTGCCGCAATGCTGCCATTGGCACCCGCGCGGTTGTCCACGGTGACGGCTTGGCCCAGCAGAGGTCCAAGCTTTCGTGTCAAGGTGCGCGCCATGGTGTCGTTGCCGCCGCCTGCGCTGGTCGGAACGATGATCTGAATTTCCTTGGCCGGGAAAGTCGGCGAATGGATAAGTGCTTGGGCTTGACGCGGAAACACGTAGTCTGGCAGGTGCAATTCACCCTGCATGATCTTGCGTGCCGTGCGCACCAGGGCCGCTCGCTCTACCGACGCGTCACGCCCGACGCCCTTGAGCTCGACCTCAATGTCGATCTGCCCTGCCGGATGCAATACCACCAGCGGGTGTTTGCCCGCAGGCCGATCAACGCCGCTGGCCACGGTACCCGGCAAGGCAAAGGCAGTAGCCACGCCAATCGCACCTGTAACGGCATGCGACGCATGGCACTTCTTAGGTGTGAAGTATCGCGAAGTCACAGCGTTGGGGTGATCCCCAAGGCTCACGATCACGGGTTTAGGAATCACGCTGTCCGACACATCTCCCAGGCCCATGCGCTGGCCCGCGACACGGCGCAATGCCTCTATGCGCTCCAGCAGGGCCGCATTCGCGTCCAGTTCGGCGGGGCGCTCCCGGCCCGTCAAACCCAGGTCGCTGGCCCGCATGATCATCAGGGGCATGGCAGCATCAATGCAGGTGAGCTCCAGCCCGTCAATCGTGTCAATGCGTTGACCGGTGGGAAAAAGCTGCCCCGTCACTGCGCCCCAGGCATCCAGAAAGTTCAGCAGTATGGGGGCGGCCGTGCCGGCCACGCCGTCAATGCGAGCGTCGCCCTCATAGGTCAGTTTGCCACCAGGGGTACATACGGTAGCATCAATTTTGGAACCTGTATTGACGTTGTAGATGCGCACCGTGGTGCTGCCGTCCTGAGCGGGGATCAGGCCTTGGTCAATTGCAAAGGGTGCCACACCTGACAGCATGTTTCCGCAGTTGGGCCGGGTGTCGACAGACTGATGCCCCACACCTACTTGAGCAAACAAGTAGTCCAGGTCACAGTCGGGCTGGCTGGAGCGCGACACAATCGCCACCTTGCTGTTCAAGGTGCTGCCGCCGCCCAGGCCGTCAAGCTGCAAAGGGTCTGACGCGCCAATGGCGCCGATCAACGCCTGGTCGCGTGCCTCATCCCCCTCGGGTAACCATTCACGCAGAAAGAAGGGGCCGCGCGACGTGCCAGCCCGCATCAGTACACAAGGGATGTTGCGCTTGATCATGGTGTGCATCAGTCGGCTTGCAGCTTGGCTTGTTGCACAACGCCTTTCCACTTGGCCAGGTCTTTCTTGACCAGGTCGGCCAGTTGCTCGGGCGTGCTGGCTTCCACATCGGCACCATGGCCTTCGATCTTCTTGATGGTGTCTGGATCGGCCAGCGCTTTGTTCAGTGCGGTGTTCAGGGTGGCAATGACGTCTTTGGGTGTCTTGGCCGGTGCAAAGAATGCGTACCACTGGTCGACCTCAACGCCTTCAATGCCCATTTCCTTCAAGGTCGGCACATCTGGCAAGACGCTGGAGCGCTTGGCGCCTGCGATGGCCATGGGGCGCAGCTTGCCAGACTTGGCATAGGGCAAGGCTGTAAACAGGCTTGGGAACATCAATTGGGTTTGTCCGCCAATGGTGTCGGTGATGGCCGGTGCCGATCCCTTGTAAGGCACATGCAGCGGATTGGTCTTGGTGGCCAGCTTGAAGAGCTCAGCTGTGAAGTGCGGCGCCGTGCCATTGCCTGCGGAGGCAAAGCTGAAGTTGTTCGGCGTGGCCTTCATTTGGCTGACCAGGTCTTTGACGTCTTTGGCTTTGACGGACGGGCTGACGACCATCAAGGTGGGTGAGTATCCGACCAGGCCAATGGGCTCGAAGCCCGCAATGGGGTCGTAGCGCAGCTTTTGCAATGCGGGGTTCATTGCGTGCGTGGCCACATAGCCAAACATCACGATGTTGCCGTCGGGTGCTGCGCGTGTGACGTATTCAGCGGCCAGCGCGCCATTGGCACCAGCCTTGTTCTCCACAATGACGGTGCGACCCAGCAGCACGCCCAGCTTTTGGCCAATGGTGCGGGCCATGGCGTCGTTGCCACCGCCGGCCGCTGTGGGCACAACAATGGTCAGGGGCTTCTCTGGCGCGGCCAAGGCGGCTGTGGCCGTTGAGAATGCCAGCAGGCAGGTGGTCAGCAGTTTGAACATGGGGTCTCTTTCGGGAATGAATCGGGATGGGTGGATTGTTCAAAAGTGAGACTGTTTTGTAAATTGCATGTTTATCCATCATTAGTGCAAGAGATGCACTTAATGATTCAAAACAAAAAGGGTGGTGATCAAGGCCCGCAGAGACCCTGAACACCACCCAAAAGACCTTGGATGTCTAACTGACTGTCGTTTTAGAAGGTGTGCTTGATACCCATCGAAAATCCAGAGCCGGTGCCCTTGAGGCCCGTGCCGGCGTAGTTGCCCTTCCAGTTGGTGCTGTCAGCTTCGGCGTAAACCAGCGAACGCTTGGAAAGCTTGTATTCCAGAAACGCTACCGTCCGTTTGTAGCCGTCGTCTGTGCTGCCGGAGCGAGCGCGGTCAACGCGGTAATGTGCGAGGATCAAATCCATCGAAAGTGACAGGGCCACCGTGCCACCCAGGCCTAAAGTCTTGTTGGTGGTTTTGGCTGTTGCGGTGGTGTCTGCCGTGTGCTTGCCGTAGGTCAGGTTCAGTTTGCCGGAACCCAGCTTGGCACTGACGCCGCCGACGTAGCCTTTGAGAGACAAATCCGTCGCTGTCTTGAACTGACCGTAGGCCAAGGTGGCTGCAAACGGTCCCCCGTCATAGGCCAAGCCCAGACCGGAGGACGACAACTTGGACGCACTGCCGCTTTGCTCGCCCAGCGCATGCATGGCACGCACTGTGATGCCGCTGAACGTGCCGGTGTACTTGATGGAATTGTCCAAACGGTATGAGCCAGAAGTCGAGCCAGCAGGGCCAAATTCGACGCCCAACTTGGGCGAGCTCAGTGCGGCCACGCCGACGTTCGGGTTAAAACTGGCAAAGCGAACCCCCAGCGGGTCGACAGGGCCCAGGGCATCAGCCAACACTGTGGTTTGACGGCCAAAAGTTAAGGTGCCCCATGACGCGCCAAGTCCTACAAACGACGCGCGATCAAAAAACTTGGTGGTGTTGGCTGTGGTGCCGGAGTCAAAGTTCAAACCTGACTCCAGGTTGAACACCGCGCTCATCCCGCCGCCCAGGTCTTCGGTGCCGCGATAACCCAGTCGGCTGGTCGTGTTGACACCGCTGTTCACCATCGTGGTGGACCCGGCAGAGCCGCCATAGGCTGCGTCCAGGCCGTCGCTATAGCGAACACTGGTGTCTGCCACGCCGTAAATGGTGACGCTGCTTTGCGCTTGCGCCATGCCTGCCGCTGCGATGAGGCAGGCGGCAAAAAGAGGTGTTTTGTGGAATTTCATGGATGTCTCCGTGGGTTAAGAAAGAGGTCAGTGGCGGTGATTACGCCTTGCGTGATGCCAGCACCCTGTCAACCATTACCCCTGCTTGACCGAGGTGGTTGACCGGGTCGCACATGGCCTCAAGCTGGGCACGGCTGACGTGTCGGTTGATCTCGGGGTGGGCTTCCAGGATGTCGATCAGCGGGCGGTTTTCCTTCAAGGCCTGACGGCACAGTTCGTACACCAGGTCGTGTGCGTACTCGCGACCGATGTATGGCCCCATGCCCATCATCACTGCCTCAGACATCACCAGGCCGTTGGTCATGTCCATGTTGGCACGCATGCGGGTGGCATCCACTTCCAGCCCGGTCAGGATGAACTTGGTCTGCTTCAACGCGCCAGACATCAGGCAGAAAATCTCGGGCAAGGATACCCATTCGATTTCCCATGGACCGGTGGAGCGCTCATGGTCGGCCACCATCGCGTCCATCAGCGCGGCGGCATGTTGGCGGGCCACAGAGATGTTGGCGTGGATGTACAGGCACGAGATAGGGTTGCGCTTTTGCGGCATGGTCGATGACGATCCGCGCCCCGGTGCAAAGGGCTCAAACACCTCGCCCACTTCGGTTTGCATCAGCAGCTTGACGTCCATGGCGATCTTGCCCAGTGACCCACCCACCAAGCCCAAAAAGGCGCCCACTTCGGCAATGGTGTCGCGCACGGTGTGCCAGGAGATCAAGGGCTGGGCCAGGCCCAGTTCTTTCATCAGCCCAGCCTGGGTTTCCATGGCGCCTTTTTCCAAGGACGACAGCGTGCCAGACGCGCCACCAAACTCGCCCATCAGCACGCGTGGCTTGAGTTGATCCAATCTTTCACGGTGGCGCTCAAACCCTGCGAGGATGCTGGCCATCTTGTAGCCAAAGGTGATGGGTGTTGCTTGCTGCAGATTGGACCTGCCAATGATGGGCGTGTCGCGGTACTTGGCTGCCAGCGTGGCCAGCGCGTCCGAGATGTCTTTCAAGTCCTGCTCTACCAGGGCCAGGCCCTCGCGCATTTGCAGCACGGCGGCCGTGTCGGTGATGTCTTGCGTGGTGGCGCCCCAGTGGCAGTATTCGCCCAAGCCGTCGCGGCAGTTGGCGTTGATCTGGTTCACCACTGCGATGATGGGATAGCCAATTTGCTCGGTCTTGGCCTTGAGCTTGACCCAGTCGATTTGCGCCAGGTTGCAGTTCTTGACGATTTCGTCGGCCGCCTCTTGCGGGATGATGCCCAGCTCGCCTTGCACTTTGGCTAAGGCTCGTTCGATGTCCAGGTACTTGGCGGTGCGGTTTTCGTCAGACCAGACTTCGCGCATGCGCGCGTCGCTGAACATGTCGCCAAAGATTTTGGAGTCAATGATGGTAGCTGCCATGGGTTTCCTGAAGTGATGTTGGGTAGTTGTTTATTGGGACTCTAAGCCAGTTAGCGCGCTGCATCGGCGATGCGCTGAGCGCGCAGGAAGACGGGCTTGTCCACCATCTTGCCGTCAACCGAAATGGATCCGCTGGCGGCGTTGCTGTGCCAGGCATCGAGTACGCGCCGAGACCAAGCGATTTCGTCAGAGGTGGGTTGCAACGCAGCACGAACGGCCGCTACCTGGCTCGGATGAATGCACATCTTGGCCGTGAAGCCCAGTGCACGGGCATGCAGCATGTCGTGGCGAACCTGTTCGGCGTCAATCGCTGGCGTCACACCGGCAATTGGTGCCTCAATATCGGCATTTCGGCAAGCTAGTACTATGTTTACTGCTGCAAAATCAGTAGCAAACCCGTCGCCAAGCAAGTCCAGGTCGAGCTGGTAATCGAGCGCGCCGAATGCCAGACGGGTCACGCCCAGCGCACTGGCGATGCTGTTCACTGCCACCACGCCTTTCGCCGATTCAATCAGCGGTAGCACCGAGCAGTCTGGGCCCATTGCGGCCCGCACCAGACCCACTTGGGCGGCAGATTCACATTTGGGCAGCATCAGGGTGGTCAGGCCAAGTCCTTTCAGCGCAGCCAGGTCGTCGTGGAACCAGGGGCTTAGCGCATCGTTGATGCGAACCAGCACGCCTTGTCTGGCTTGCGCCTCAAGCCCAGCGATCCATTGGCTCACCAACACCCTTGCCGCCTGCTTGTCGGTCGGCGATACAGCGTCTTCCAGGTCCAGAATGACCCGGTCGGCACCCGCAGCTAAGGCTTTGTCAAACCGATCTGGCCGGTTGCCCGGCACAAACAGATAAGTCAGTGCGGCGCGAGCGGGCGCGGTGCTCATACAGCCTTTGCCGCGTGCAAGGCGGTGATGTGTTCTGTGCCATAGCCAAGCTCAGCCAGAATGGCATCGGTGTGTTGGCCCAGCGCGGGCACGCCGTCCATGCGCGGTGCGCCGTGCTGCCATGACCCCGGCGGCAACAGGGCAGGCAATTTGCCTGCGGGCGAATCGATCTCTGTCCAGCGGCCACGGGCTTGCAGCTGCGGGTGCGCCCACACATCGGCCATGCTGTTGACCTGGGCGTTGGCGATTTGCGCTTGCTCCAGCCGCTCAAGCACTTGCGGTGCGGTCAACTTGCCAAAGGCGTCCAGAATGATGGCGCGCAGCGCATCGCGGTGGGTACTGCGTTTGGAGTTGCTGGCGAAACGGTCGTCTTCCGCCAGTGCAGGCTGCAGCAGCACTTGGGCGCAAAAGCTTTTCCATTCGCGCTCGTTTTGCAGACCCAGCATCACCGTCTTGCCGTCACCTGCCGGAAAGGGACCGTAGGGATAGATCGTGGCATGGCTCGCCCCGGTACGCTGCGGCGGGGTGGCGCCGTCAAACGCGTAGTACAGCGGGTAGTTCATCCATTCGCCCAGCGCTTCGAGCATGGAGATGTCGATGTGCTGGCCCTGCCCGGTTTGCTGACGGTGCATGAGCGCAGCCAGGATGTTGGTGTAGGCGTACATGCCTGCAGCAATGTCTGCTATCGAAGGCCCAGCCTTGGACGGGGTGTCGGGTGTGCCGGTCACCGAGACAAAGCCAGCCTCGCTCTGGATCAGCAAGTCATAGGCTTTCTTGTCGCGATAGGGGCCATCTGCGCCGTAGCCAGAGATGTCGCACACGATGATGCCTGGCTTGATGGCCGACAGCGCCTCATAAGACAGCCCCAGGCGGGCCGCCGCTCCCGGTGCCAGGTTTTGCACCACCACATCGGCCTGTTCGACGATCAGGCGCTGCAAAATCGTCTGCGCCTCGGGATGCTTCACATCCAGTGTCAGGCTTTCTTTGGAGCGATTGGTCCAAACAAAGTGCGAGGCCAGGCCGCGTACCCTTTCGTCGTAGCCGCGTGCAAAGTCGCCCACGCCGGGGCGTTCCACCTTGATGATGCGGGCGCCCAAGTCGGCCAGTTGCCGCGTGGCAAACGGGGCCGCAATGGCGTGCTCCAGGGTAACAACGGTAATGCCTTGAAGAGGTCTCATCGAATTGGGTTCCGTGTCATGCCAGGGTTGCTGTGGCGTCCATCGTCAGGAAGCCTTCATGGTCACGACCCCACAGGCGCACGGTTTTGCCGTCAGCAGAGGGTTCACCATGGACAGAGAAGGGATTGATGTCAAAGGTGGGTCGCACAGCCTTGAACTCGAAGCCTTGCACCTGGGCATTGGGCAATTGCCTGCGCAGCAAATCCATCAACAGCGTGGCGATCAAGGGGCCATGCACGATCAGGCCAGGGTAGCCTTCGACTTCGGTCACGTACTTGCGGTCGTAATGGATGCGGTGTCCATTAAAGGTGAGTGCCGAGTAACGGAATAGCAGCACATCATCGGCCTTGATCGGGCGTGTCCAGGCAGAAGTTGCAGGTGCCAGTTGGGGTGGCGGCACCACGTCGTCTGGCGAAGGTGCAGCGCGATAGACGATGTTGTGGTGTTCGGTCAAGGCAACAGCGCTGTCGCCATTGCGGCGGATTTCGTGGCGTACTTTTACAAAAATCAGGCTGCCCGTGCGGCCTGACTTCTCTTTGACATCCACAATGGTGGAGGTGCGCTCCAGCGAGTCACCGATCAGCAAGGGCTGGTGAAATTCAAAATCACTGCCCGCCCACATGCGGCGCGGCAAAGGCACGGGCGGCAAAAAACCGCCGCGCTTGGCATGGCCATCGGCACCGATTTCCGACTGTGGATACATCGGCAAGAAGTACAGCCAGTGCCAAAGTGCAGGCAGCGGTGTGCCCGCAGCCGGGCGCAGCACGGGCCAGTCCAGGGTGGCTGATAACGCGGCATAGGGCGTAGGATTGGCTGTATCTGCGATCACTTCGGTACGGCCGATCCAGTCGTTTAACGGTACCTTGGTACTTGCGCTACCAGTGGCGTTGCTTGAGCTCGGTTGTTGTGACATCCGTCTTCTTTCAATAGGGGTGTTGATCTTGCCGAAAGAATACCTGTTCACCAAGTGCAACTTTTAATATGATTGATGCATGTCACGCATCAATTTTGATCTTCAGCAGCTTCAGGCCTTCGTTGCCGTTGCCGAATGCGGTAGTTTCCGGGCTGCGGCGGACCACATTCACCTGTCGCCCCCAGCACTGAGCCGTCGCATTGAGCGGCTGGAGTCCATCCTGGGGACACGGCTGTTCAACCGCACGACCCGTGAGGTCGAGTTAACCAGCCTGGGTCGGGTTTTCTTGGAGCGTGCCCGCACCGCCATGGACGATCTGGAAGCCGCGATGCTGGGAATCAGCGAAATATCGACCCATCGCAGTGGTCGGGTAACGGTCGCGTGCGTGCCGTCGGCGGCGCTGTACTTCTTGCCACATGTCATCAGCAAGTTCTCTGAGGCCTACCCGGCCATGCGCATACGGGTGGTGGACGAGACCATGAACCAGGTGCTGCAAAGTGTCCTGTCAGGCGAATCCGACTTTGGCATTGGCTTCATGGGTAGTCTGATGCCTGAAATTGATTTCGAACCGATTCACAACGATCCTTTTGTCGTTGCGATGCGACGCGAACACCCTTATGCCGAGCGCAAATCTGTTGTGTGGGCTGATCTTGAGGGTGAACGCTTGATCTCGGTCGCCCGCAGCAGCGGTAACCGTCAGCTGCTGGACGATGCATTGGCAAAAGAAGGCCTGAATCTGACCTATGCGTTTGAGGTTTCGCACATGGCGACGCTGCTGGGCATGGTCGAGGCGGGGTTGGGATTGGCTTTGGTGCCCCGCATGGCACTTGCCCTTGATCACCCCACAGTCAAAGGTATTCCACTGCGCAACCTGAAGGTGGAGCGCCGCCTGGGCTTGCTGCGCAGGCGCGGGGCCAACCTTCGCCCTGCGGCCAGCATTTTTCACCAGCACTTGCACAAGGCGTTGACGGCGGGCAAGGCAGAAACCAAGGTGACTGCATTGCCTGAATCTGCATGACCGTCAATAAGCAGTATTTACGCTATTTGCATTTACCTGTGGCCGCCTGGTACGCCGCCACCGGGGCACCCAGCAGGCCCATGCCATTGTCTTTAAGGCAATCTGCCTTTTCAGAATTGTTGACGGCTTCAGCCATCGGGTCTTTGGCGGGCCCACGGCGCAACTGGGCGTTGGCAAGCTCTGAAAAACTCGGTTGCTTGATGGGTCCGCTGCCATAGCGGTTGGCGTCCACCCGCGGCAGATTCAAATTGAGTTGCTTTGGAGGGGCGCTGGTGGCGCTTCCAATCGGGGCGGGTGCACTGGCCGCTGGGGCAGGCGTAGGCACGCCCATGCCCAACGCGCTGCCACCGCTGCTGCTGATGGCGTCTGCCCCCACACGGCCACCGCTTTGTCGGGGCACATCGGCCGCCGCGTTGGGTTTGTAGGTGCCATCGCCCGACGGGGTATCCGCAGGTGTGCGGGTGTAGCGGGGCACTTCGACAATCATGGGGTTGCGGGGGGCCGTTTCAGCAGGGGCTGGCGTTGCCGGGGAGGCCGTTGCTGCAGGTGCCACTGCCACGGCGGGTGTTGTTGCAGGAACTGGGGTTGATGTCGGTGCAGGGGCCACAGGCTTGACCGTGACATCAGCCGCTATCTGTGGGGCCGCAGGCGCTTCACGTGTAGGCACAGCCAGTTGAGGTGCTGGTGACAGGTTTAACGGTGGCGTGGGCGCTGGCTCTGGCGCAGCCTTTGGAGGCGTTGGCTGGGCTTTGGGTGGGGGTGCCACAGTGGCTGCAACAGGCGCGGGCGATGCAGCGGGTGTGGGGGCGGGTGCAGGCGCAGCGATAGGGGCAGCGGGTGCCACTGGGGTAGGCGGCAACACCGCTAACACGGGCGGTGGTGGCGCAGGCGGCGCCGTCCACAGTGGTGGGATTTCACGCGGCCCCGTGGCTACGGGAGCAGGGATGGGGGGCACCACGGCAGGTGGTGGAACAGGCACCGGAATCGGAGGCAAAGCAGCGGGTGGCGGAGGTGGCGCAGGGGGTGGAGGTATCACCGCCACCTCAGGGCGAGGTTCGGGGCGCGCTTCTGGTGAAGCGATATTCAATGGCGGCTCGGGCGGCTTCTCGGCAAGCTCCGTGGGCACTTTGCGACTACGGGCGGGTTTGCGCGCAGGTGCCGGATCGCGTTTGGTTGCCCGTCCATGCGCTGCGCCCCGGATGTCGGGCAACTGCGTGGTGTTAAACCAGGGCACGCTGTGGTTGACGGACAGGCTACTGATGCCCAGCTCGTCATCATTTTTCAGATCCAGACCGTCGGGAGACTTGGCGACCGTGATGGCGTTGTCAGTTGACGCCTCAGGATTTGCCGGGTCCACCAGCACCACGCTTCCTTCGACCGGCGGCTGAATCATGATCGTGATCTCTGACATCACCAACCAGCGGTTCTGAATCAACAGCCACACCAGCAAGGCGTGGCCTAACAGCACCAGAGGGAAGATCAGAAGTTTGCGTCGCTGCAGCGGGTCGCGCACAAACCGAGCGGTGCCTTGGGCCAGGCTGCGAGCTTCCTCAGAAATGACCCGCCACAGCACGCGCGCAGCCAGCCCGGGCAATTGCCAGACAGGCGGCCACGCTTGTGGGGATTGAGCTTCAGACGAGACGGACAAGATTCTGAGAAAGAGGAAAAACGGGACCCCGCGATAATCGCACACATGGGTCTTCAATCAAGTGTAAAACAGCGCGTGGTGGTCGGTTTGAGTGGTGGCGTAGATTCGGCCGTCACAGCCTGGCTGCTTAAACAGCAAGGTCACGAGGTGATCGGCATCTTCATGAAGAACTGGGAAGACGACGATGACAGCGAGTATTGCTCGTCTAACGTCGATTTTGTCGATGCCGCGTCGGTGGCCGACGTGATCGGCATCGAAATAGAACACGTCAACTTTGCTGCTGACTACAAAGACCGCGTCTTTGCCGAATTTTTGCGCGAATACCAAGCGGGCCGCACGCCCAACCCGGACGTGCTGTGCAACGCCGAGATCAAGTTCAAGGCGTTCTTAGACCATGCCATGCGGCTGGGCGCCGAAAAAATCGCTACCGGCCACTACGCCCGGGTGCGCGAGGTGGCGGGTCAGTTCCAATTGCTCAAGGGTCTGGACCCGTCTAAAGACCAAAGCTATTTTTTGCACCGGCTGAACCAGGCGCAGATGAGCAAAACATTGTTCCCGGTGGGCGAATTGCACAAGACCGAAGTGCGCCGCATTGCGGCCGAGATTGGCTTGCCCAACGCCAAAAAGAAAGATTCCACCGGCATTTGCTTTATTGGCGAGCGCCCTTTCCGCGAATTTTTGAACCGCTACATTGCCAAAGAACCCGGTCCGATCAAGGACGACAAAGGCCGCACGCTGGGCCAGCATCAGGGTTTGAGCTTTTACACCCTGGGTCAGCGCCAGGGTTTGGGTATTGGCGGCGTCAAAGCGCGCGGTGCCGAGCTGAAAGCCATTCAAGCCCAGGGCATGCGGGGTGCGGGCGAACATGAACCCTGGTTTGTCGCTCGCAAAGACATGGAGAACAACACCTTGTGGGTGGTGCGCGGGCATGATCACCCTTGGTTGCTGTCACCCACCCTGCATGCAGACAATTTGAGCTGGGTGGCTGGCACCCCGCCAGCGCCGTCAGCCTTGGCCGCGAAAAGCCGCTACCGCCAAGCCGATGCTGCCTGTGCCTTGAGTTATGACGCCGCTGGCCGCCTGCAACTGAACTTCGACACACCGCAATGGGCGGTGACACCGGGGCAAAGCGCTGTGGTGTATGACGGCGAGGTGTGCTTGGGCGGCGGTGTCATTGCCAGCACTTGCACTTGAGATGTCTCTGGTTGGCTATAAAAAAGATAGCAATAAAACCTTGCTCATATTGCCGATAGGTCATTATTTTGGCTTTATTTTGTGAATTAGCCCGTCCTCCACGAGCTGACGAAGCTCGGTCGCTGCAAGTGCAGCGGCAGCGGCTTCGCCCACATGGGTGATCAAGGTGTTGCACAGCTCTTCAAACGCTAAACCCGTGATCAGGCCACGCACAAAGTCAGCCTGTGCCGTGTCCAATGACCGCCAACGGGGTTGTAAACCTTGGCGCCAGACCAAGACGGTGTGGCTCAATTCCTGCGGTTCGGGGACGGTCTCTTCCCCGCTGTTCAGTGCGTGCCAAATCGGTCCTACGGCCCAGTGAAGCGTGAGCAACTGGGCTGATGTGTGTGCGTCAAAACGCAGGGCAGGCCAATCATCACCCGGCAGACTTGCCAAATCGGCAACGCCCAACGCAGAGCAGTCTGCGGCATCAAACGCCTGGCGCATGGCCCATTCCAGCTCGGCAAAGTCCACCATGGCGGGATGCATGCTCAAATCGGGGTTGGCCCGCATGAAAGCGGGTAGCGCATGGCCGAACCAGCGCAGCGAGTAATGCTGCGAGGGATTGGCGTTGATGTAGGCATTGGCCAGGTCTTCAAACCCGTCGTCACCCATCAACAGCGGCAGGGTCTCAAAATTCTCGCGCAAAGCGCCGCGTAGCCGGGCGCGGTAAGCGTTCAGGTAAACGCCGAATTGCGCTTCGCCTCGAGGTGTCAACAGGCCTGAGGGGGCGCTCAGGTTTTGCAACAAGGCAGCTTGCATGTTCGACTGCAAAACCGAGTGGGCGACGCTCATACAGAGCTTTCTTCAGCCTCTATGGCCAGTGCGTGGATTTGCCGTGCGATATCGAGCTCGTCCAGCAGTTCAGGCAGGGGTGGGATGTGGTCGTCACGCTCAATCATGGTGGGCACATCGCCACAGTGGGACAGCGTGAAATCGTACAGCGCCCATACTGCATCGCACACCGGGTGGTCATGGGTGTCGATCAGGTAGCCGCCCTGGTCCTCGTGTCCAGCCAAATGAATCTGACGAACACGCTCGGGTGCAATGGCGCGGATGTAGTCTTGCGCGTCAAAACCGTGATTGACGCTGCTCACATACACATTGTTGACGTCCAGCAGCAGCTCGCAGTCGGCATGGCGAACCAGTTCGGCGATGAATTCCCACTCCCGCATTTCATCAGCGGCAAAGGCGACGTAGCTGGAGGGGTTCTCGATCACCAGGCGGCGTTGCAAAAAATCCTGCACCCGCTGGACGCGATCTGCCACATGGCGCAGCATCTGCCGGGTGTACGGAATGGGGAGCAAGTCGTGCAGGTTCAGGCCGTCAACGCCCGTCCAGCACAGGTGGTCAGACACCCAGGTGGGCTGCACGCGGACGGCAAGCGCTTTCAGGTCGCGCAGGTAGGCCATGTCCAGCGGCGCGTTGCCACCGATGTTGAGTGACACGCCATGCATCACCATAGGAAAGTCGCGGCGGATGCGATCCAAATGCCACAGTGGCGCCCCACCGGGCACCATGTAGTTCTCGGAAATGATTTCCAACCAATCCACCCGAGGCTGACGATCTGATTCAAAAGCGCTGTAATGCTCGGTTCGCAAGCCCAGACCGAATCCTTGCAGGGTGTTCATGATTTGGTGTCGTTCAAAAAGAAGTCGGTGGGAGCAGGTGGCCTGCCATGTTTCCAGTGCAGGCCAACAGCGCCCCGTTTACTTGGCTACCATGCCGCCCGCAGAGGTGCACTCTTTGGCGGAAGCCTTGGACACCCAGCCTTGACCCTTGCAGCTGTTCATGCCCTTGCATTCGTTCTTGGCGGTCTTGCAGTCCGCGGTGCCCTTGCAGCTGTTGACGCCCGTGCATTTGACGGACATGTTGTCTGCAGCATGCGCAGTGGTGGCAGTGGTCAGGACAGCGCCCATCGAGAAAAGGGCTGCGGCGGTACTGGCGACGGCGATGGCGGATTTGAAATTGGTTTGCATGATGTGTCCTTGAAAGTTGCGATACGTGGAGTTAGGCCGAAAGGCCTGCAGCCACTGAGGTGTGCTGTGCACATCGCAACGGCTTGCAGTGCTAAGTCGTTGCCGCCATCGGCAACTTACACAATGCGTAAAAATATTTTCTTGAAGCCTGAATTCGGGCAATCCCTATACCTCAGGCACGCGCCTTGCTATATCGTTGGTATTAACTTGACCATTTGGTCAGGAAATTGATCAACAGGAGTTACCGTGCCTGAGAACACCCCCGATATCCGCGCAGGGCGCCTGAGCGCCGCGCAGTACGCGCAGAACTTTGCCGATGCCACGCCGCTGATGACGGCGTCACAGGCCATGATGGAGGCGCAGCGCTGCCTGTACTGCTATGACGCGCCTTGCCAGACGGCTTGCCCGACCAGCATTGATGTGCCCAGCTTCATTCACCGCATCTCTGATGGGAACCTGCGTGGTGCGGCGCGCACCATTCTGGAATCCAACCCGCTGGGCGGCATTTGCGCACGGGTTTGCCCCACCGAGGTGCTGTGCGAACAAGTCTGTGTACGCACCACCCAACAAGGCAAAGCGATTGAAATCGGTCGCCTGCAACGCTTTGCGGTCGATAGCCTGATGGCCAGCAGTGCACCGCAAGTCTTCACGCGCGCTGCATCCACCGGCAAACGCATTGCGGTGGTGGGCGCGGGGCCTGCGGGTCTGGCTTGTGCCCACACGTTGGCACGGCTGGGACATGAGGTGGTGATTTTTGAGGCCAAACCCAAAGCAGGCGGCCTCAATGAATACGGCTTGGCCACGTACAAAACACCGGACGACTTTGCGCAAAAAGAGATTGCCTGGTTGCTGTCGATTGGCGGCATCCGCATTGAGCACGGCTACACATTCAACGCATCAGCGCTGAAGACCTTGCAGGGCAGCTTTGACGCGGTCTTTATGGGTATTGGGCTGAGTAAGGTCGCCGCATTGAATTTGCCGGGTGAAGAACTGAGCGGTGTGCGTAACGCGGTGGACTTTATTGCCGAGTTGCGCCAGAGCGATCCGGCCCAGGTGCCCATGGGGCGCCGTGTGGTGGTGATCGGTGGCGGCATGACGGCGGTGGACGCTGCGGTGCAAGCCAAGCTGCTGGGCGCCAAGGTGGTGCACATGGCCTATCGCCGTGGCAAGGAGCAGATGAGTGCATCACCCGACGAGCAGGATTGGGCCCGCACCAACGGGGTGGTGGTGCACCACTGGCTGGCACCGATGGCCATTGAAGGTGAAAACGGCCACGTCACAGCGGTTCGATTCGCCGAGCAAAGCTCAGTCAACGGTGTTCAGCAACCCACAGGGCGCGAGATCAGGTTTGAAGCCGACATGGTGTTCAAGGCGATTGGGCAAAAGCTTGACGACGCCGTATTGGCGGGTACAGGATTGACGCTAAAAGACGGTCGCATTGCCACCACAGAAGACGGTGCCACCAACCTCAAAGGCGTCTGGGCGGGCGGCGACTGCCGCGCAGGCGGGCTCGACCTGACGGTTGAGTCCGTCGACCATGGCAAGAAATCGGCAACAGCCATTCATCACGCATTGATTGGAAAATAAACATGGCAGATCTCTCCACCACCTTTGCGGGCATCAAGACGCCCAACCCCTTCTGGCTGGCCTCTGCGCCCCCTACCGACAAAGCCTACAACGTCATCCGAGCCTTCGAAGCGGGCTGGGGCGGTGTGGTCTGGAAGACGCTGGGTGAAGCTGGCCCGCCTGTCGTCAATGTGAATGGCCCACGCTATGGCGCGCTGCTGTCGAACGACCGTCGCATGCTGGGTTTGAACAACATCGAGTTGATCACCGACCGAGACCTGGAGCTGAACCTGAAAGAGATCACTCAGGTCAAGCGCGACTGGCCGGATCGCGCCATGGTTGTGTCGCTGATGGTGCCCTGCACCGAAGACGCGTGGAAGGCAATTTTGCCCCGCGTGGAAGACACCGGCTGCGACGGCATTGAGTTGAACTTTGGCTGCCCGCATGGCATGAGCGAGCGCGGCATGGGCGCAGCGGTGGGCCAGGTGCCGGAATACATCGAGATGGTCACCGCCTGGTGCAAGCAGTATTCCAAGATGCCCGTGATCGTCAAGCTCACGCCCAACATCACCGACATCCGCCAGCCCGCGCGCGCCGCCAAGAAGGGCGGTGCCGACGCGGTGTCGCTGATCAACACCATCAACTCCATTATCGGCGTGGACCCCGACACCTTGCTGATGAGCCCCAGCACAGGCGGCATGGGCTCGCACGGTGGCTACTGTGGCCCAGCCGTCAAGCCGATTGCGCTGAACATGGTGGCCGAGATCGCACGCGACCCACTCACCGCAGGCCTGCCCATCAGCGGCATTGGTGGCGTGGGCAACTGGCGTGACGCGTTGGATTTCATTGCCTTGGGCGCGGGCACCGTCCAGGTCTGCACCGCAGCCATGGCCTTTGGCTTCAAGATCGTGCAAGAGATGACAGACGGCTTGTCCAACTACATGGACAGCAAGGGCTTCAAGAGCATTGACGACTTCCGCGGCAAGGCTGTGCCCACGGTCACCGACTGGCGCTACCTCAACCTCAACCACATCAGCAAGGCCGTCATCAACCAGGACCTGTGCATTGAATGTGGCCGCTGCCATATCTCTTGTGAAGACACCTCGCACCAGGCCATCACGAATATGAAAGATGGCAAACGCCATTTTGAGGTCATGGAAGACGAATGCGTGGGCTGCAATCTGTGCGTGACCGTCTGCCCAGTGCCGGAGTGCATTACCCTGCGTGACTTGAAACCGGGCGAAACCGATTTGCGAACGGGTAAAGTGGTGAGCGGACAGCATGCGGATTGGACAACTCACCCCAACAACCCCATGCGCACGGCTTGAATGTGATTAAAAATGCCTGTTACGGCATATCTGTATTGGTTTTATAGCTATTAAATCAGGAGTAATCATGAGCTCAGCAGTATTGATCCGAGGCGGCACCGTGGTGAATGCCGACCGCGCATTCCGAGCCGATGTCTTGTGTCTGGACGGCAAAGTGGCCCTGGTGGGCGAAAACTTGAGCACACCTGCTGGCACCGAGATCATTGATGCTGGCGGCCAACTGGTCATGCCAGGCGGCATCGATCCGCACACCCACATGCAATTGCCCTTCATGGGTGCCACCACCATGGACGACTTCTACAGCGGCACCGCCGCAGCCATGGCGGGCGGTACCACCACCATCATCGACTTTGTGATCCCCGATCCCAAAGAACCGCTGATGGATGCGTACCGCAAGTGGCGCGGCTGGGCCGAAAAGTCTGCGAGCGACTACAGCTTTCACGTGGCAGTCACTTGGTGGGACGAATCTGTGCACCGCGACATGGGCACGCTCGTCACGGAAGAAGGTGTCAACAGCTTCAAGCACTTCATGGCCTACAAAAACGCCATCATGTGTGACGACGAAACCCTGGTGAACAGCTTCAAACGTGCGTTGGAACTCGGCGCCATGCCCACGGTGCACGCCGAAAACGGCGAACTGGTCTTCTTGCTGCAGGCCGAGATGAAAGCACGCGGCATCCTGGGCCCTGAAGGCCACCCCGCCTCGCGCCCCCCTGCGGTTGAAGCGGAAGCAGTGCAGCGCGCCATTGCCATTGCAGATGTGTTGAACGTGCCCATCTACGTGGTGCATGTGTCCAGCGCCGACAGCGCCGCAGCCATCGCCCGCGCCCGTGCCAACGGCCAGCGCGTGTACGGCGAGGTGTTGGCGGGGCACCTGGTGGTGGACGACAGCGTGTACCAGAACAAAGACTTTGCCTTTGCGGCGGCTCACGTCATGAGCCCTCCCTTCCGTGGCAAAGAAAACCAGGCCGCTCTCTGGCGCGGCCTGCAAGCCGGGCACCTGCACACCACCGCTACCGACCACTGCACCTTCTGCGCAGCGCAAAAAGCCGCAGGCAAGGATGACTTCAGCAAGATCCCCAACGGCACAGGCGGTGTTGAAGAGCGCATGGCCGTCCTGTGGGACCAGGGCGTCAACACGGGCAAGCTCACCCCCAGCGAATTCGTTGCCGTCACATCGGCCAACGCCGCCAAGCTGTTCAACATCTACCCGCAAAAGGGCTGTGTGGCCCCTGGGGCAGATGCAGACATCGTGGTGTGGGACCCGGCGGGCACCAAGACCCTGTCGGCCAAGACCCAAAAGTCTTTGGGTGACTTCAACATCTTTGAAGGACATACCGTCACTGGCATCCCCACCCACACCTTGAGCCGTGGCAACCTGACGTATGTGCAAGGCGACCTGCGCGCTGTGCGTGGTGCGGGCCAATACGTGAAACGTGCGCCGTTCGGTGCGCAGTTTGATGCGCTGGGCCGCAAAGCCATGTTGAATGCGCCTAAAGCAGTGGCACGCTAACTGCTTGTTTTGATCCTTCTCCAACCTTCAGGAAAGACTCACCGATGAAACCTTTTGCTCTACCCCGTCGCAGCTTGCTGGCTTTGAGCGCGGCGCTGGCCTTGTCTGCACCCGGATTGGCCTTCGCGCAAGCCAAATTGAAAGTGGCGGCCATTTACACCGTACCGTTTGAACAGCAGTGGGTGAGCCGCATCCACAAGGCGCTCAAGGCCGCTGAGGCGCGTGGCGAGATCGAGTACAAAGCCAGCGAAAACGTCAGCAACGCCGACTACGAGCGCGTGATGCGTGAATACGCCACCGGCGGCAACGAGCTGATCGTGGGTGAGGCCTTTGCGGTAGAAGCTGCCGCCCGCAAGGTGGCCAAAGACTTCCCGAAGACATCCTTCTTGTTGGGATCATCGGGCAAGCCCCAGGCACCTAACTTCTCAGTGTTTGACAATTTCATCCAGGAGCCTGCTTACCTGTCCGGAATGGTGGCCGGTGGCATGACCAAGAGCAACAAGATCGGCATGGTCGGTGGCTTTCCTATCCCCGAAGTCAACCGCTTGATGAACGCTTTCATGGCGGGCGCCAAAGAAGTCAACCCCAAGGTGGAATTCACGGTCAGCTTTATCAACAGCTGGTTTGATCCACCCAAAGCCAAGGAAGCCGCCTTCGCCATGATCGACAAGGGCGCCGACGTGATGTACGCCGAGCGCTTTGGCGTGAGCGACGCCGCGCAAGAGCGCAAAGTGCTGGCGATTGGCAACGTGATCAACACGCAGGACAAGTACCCGAGCACCATTGTGTCGTCAGCCCTGTGGAACATGGAGCCCTCTATCGACCGCGCGCTCAAGCTGGTCAAAGACAAGAAGTTCACCGCCGAAGACTATGGCGTGTATTCCACCATGAAGCACAAGGGTTCCGAACTGGCCCCGTTGGGCACGTTTGAAGGCAAGGTGCCTGCTGACGTGGTGACCAAGATGCGCGCCCAAGAAAAGGCCATTTTGGCTGGCAGCTTCACTGTGAAAGTTGACGACGGTCAGCCCAAATCTACAGCAAAGTAAACTGGCGATGACTGCAGCAGGCCAGCCCGTTCTACGGCTGAAGAACATCAGCAAACGCTTTGGCCAGCTGCAAGCCAATGACGACATCTCGCTGGATTTAGGTCCGGGCGAGGTGTTGGCGCTGCTTGGCGAGAACGGCGCTGGCAAATCCACACTGGTGTCGATTCTGTTTGGGCACTATGTGGCGGATTCCGGCACTATCGAGGTGTTTGGTCAGCCTTTGGAGGCAGGCCAACCGCGTGCCGCTTTGGCCGCTGGCATTGGCATGGTGCACCAGCATTTCACGCTGGCGGACAACTTGACGGTGCTGGACAACGTGATGCTAGGCACTGAGCCGCTGTGGTGGCCTTGGTCCAAGCGTCAGACGGCCCGCGCCAAATTGGCTGATACCGCAGAGCGCTTTGGCTTGCAGGTGAACGCCGATGCGCGCGTGGCCGATTTGTCGGTGGGCGAACGCCAGCGGGTGGAGATTCTCAAAGCCCTGGTGCGTGGTGCGCGCATTCTGATATTGGACGAACCCACCGCGGTGCTGACGCCGCAAGAGAGCGTGGCACTGTTCCAAACATTGGCGCAAATGGTGGCGCAGGGCCTGTCCATCATTTTCATCAGCCACAAGCTGCCCGAGGTCATGCGTGTTTCACACCGCGTGGCCGTGCTGCGCGCAGGCAAGCTGGTGGCGCAGGCCCCGGTGGCCGAGGCCAGCGAAGCCAAGCTGGCGCTGTGGATGCTGGGGCATGCGATTGATTTGCCAGCACGACAACCTTCCAAACATACGGGCGCACCAGTTTGCTCGTTGGATCAAGCCTGTTGCGCGCCGCATGGGCATGACCGGCTCAACAAAATTTCGCTGGAGCTGCGCAGTGGCGAGATCGTGGCCATCGCAGGTGTCTCTGGCAACGGTCAAGTTGCGCTGGCGGAATTGCTCAGCGGCGTGCGACGCGTCAGCAGTGGCAGCGTGACATTCCTGGGCCAGCCCATGCATGGCTCTCCGGCCGATTTGGTGCCGTTGGGCTTGGCCCGCATTCCTGAAGACCGCCACGCTGTGGGCGTGGTGGGCGATTTGCCTGTGTGGGAGAACGCCGTGAGCGAGCGCTTGCGCAGCCCGCATTTCTCGCGCCGTATTTTGGGGATGCGCTGGGTGCGTCGTGCCGTGGCTCTTGCCCATGCCCAGCGGATCATTGCTGACTTTGACGTGCGCGGCGCTGGGCCGCTGTCTAGCGCACGTGCGCTGTCCGGCGGCAACATGCAAAAACTGATTTTGGGCCGTGCTCTGCGCGCGCCTGACGGCAGCACCCCCAAACTGATCGTGGCGCACCAACCGACCTGGGGCCTGGACCTGGGCGCAGTGGCCTATGTGCAGCAGCAACTGATTGCCGCACGCGACGCAGGTGCCGCGGTGCTCTTGATCTCGGACGACCTAGACGAGGTCATGACCTTGGGTGACCGCGTCGCCGTGATGCACCATGGCGAACTTACCCCAGCGCGTCCGCCTGAAGACTGGACACGCGAAAGCCTGGGCTTGGCGATGGCGGGCATGCACGCCCATCCCAACCAGGCTGAACAACAAGAAAGTTTGAGCGCATGAGACTTGAAAAGCGCGCGCAGGCCTCTGCGATGGCCTATGCCTTGGCACCCGTCGGTGCGGTGATGTTTACCCTGCTCGTCAGCGCTGCCTTGGTGCTGTGGGCAGGCGCGGCCGTCACGCAAACCTATGGCGCCATCCTGGTGGGCGGCTTTGGCTCGCTCTTCGCTTTGAGCGAAACCTTGATGCGCGCCGTGCCCCTGATGTTCACGGGGCTGGCTGCCGCCGTCGCCTTCAAAGCGCGCCTGTTCAACATCGGTGCCGAAGGCCAACTCTACGGCGGCGCCATGGCAGCGGTGGCCGTCGGGGGCGTGGCGGCAGGGGGTGAGCTGTTCGCGCCGACCTGGGTGGTCTTCCCGCTCATGCTGATTTCTGCTGCCGTGGTGGGCGCGCTGCTGTTGTTGGGCCCCGCTCTATTGAAGCTGCGCTTCGGTGTGGACGAAGTCGTGACCACGCTGCTGATGAACTTCATTGTGCTGCTAGGCGTGTCTGCCTTGCTCGATGGCCCGATGAAAGACGCTGGCGCCATGGGCTGGCCGCAAAGCTTGGCGTTGGCCAGCGATCTGGAGTTGTGGCGGCCGTTTGAAGGCTTGCGTCTGCACAGTGGGCTTTTCATGGCCGCGCTGCTGGCGGTGGCGCTGTGGCTGGTGTTCAAGCACGCCGTGCTGGGCTTTGATATTCGTGCGACGGGTGCCAATGCCCGCGCCGCCAGCTTTGCAGGGGTGCCCGCGTTTCGCACCAACCTGATGGTGGCGCTGATGTCCGGTGCACTGGCCGGTTTGGCGGGCGCCATTGAGGTAGCTGGCCGCACCAGCTATGTGACGATGGACATGTCGCCGGGATACGGCTACAGCGGCATCGTGATTGCCATGCTGGCCGCCTTGCATCCATTGGGCGTCATCGCTGCCAGCATCTTCGTAGCCGGTGTGATGGTGGGTGCCGACGCCATGAGCCGTGTGGTGGGCGTACCCACCTACATTGCGGACGTGATCGTGGCCACATCCTTGATTGCTGTGTTGGTTGCAACACTGCTCACGCAATACCGCGTGCGCTGGTCAGAAGGCAAATGATGCAGACACTGATCGACATCTTTGCCAACCTGTCTTTTTGGGGTGCCGTGCTGCGCATTGCCACGCCGTTGATCCTGGGTACCCTGGGCGTGCTGCTGTGCGAACGCGCGGGAGTGCTCAATCTGGGCATCGAAGGCATCATGGTGGCGGGCGCCTTCACAGGCTGGCTTACCGTCTATGGCGGGCACAGCCTTTGGGCCGGGGTCGCAGTGGCCGCCTTGACCGGCGCGGTTTTGGGCTTGCTGCATGCCTGGCTGACGGTGGGGCTGGCGCTTTCCCAGCATGTGTCGGGCTTGGGCATCACCTTGCTGGCGACGGCGCTCAGTTCCTATGCGTACCGCGTGAGCTTTCCCAAGGTCGCAACGCCGCCGACCATCGTGCCCTTTGAGCCCATGAGCGGCCTGGGCATCCCGGTGCTGGACATGCAAACCCCGCTCACCCTGTTGGCGCTCTTGCTGGTGCCAGTGCTGGCTTACATGCTGAACCGCACGCCTGCAGGCCTCGCGCTTCGCATGGTGGGCGAGAACCCGGCGGCGGCTGAAGGCCAGGGCGTCTCGGTGGCGCACACACGCACGGCGGCCATCGTGGCGGGCTCGGCCTTGATGGGCGTGGCAGGCTCGTTCCTGACGTTGGCCGCGTTCAACGCCTTCTTCTTCAACATGGCCAATGGCCGGGGCTGGATTTGTGTGGCGCTGGTGGTGTTTGCGTCTTGGCGCCCCGGAAAGGCCTTGGTCGGTGCGCTTCTGTTTGCAATCTTTGATGCACTGCAGTTGCGCTTGCAGCAAAGCGGAGACAGCGCATTGCCTTACCAGGTCTACCTGATGCTGCCCTACCTCCTATCCATACTCGCCCTGATTGTGGTCGCCCGCAAAGCCGCCTACCCTCAAGCCTTGATGAAGCCTTACCGCAAGGGAGAACGATAGACATGCTTGATTTGCTGGTTATCAATGCAACGTTGCCCGACGGGCAAACCCGCATGTCGGTGGGCGTGCGCGCTGGGCGCATCGTGGAACTGGGCAAGGGCCTGAACCTGCCTGCGCACGATACCGTGGATGCGCAAGGCCAGTTGCTGACCGCTCCCTTTGTAGATGCGCACTTTCACATGGATGCGACGCTCAGCTACGGCTTGCCGCGTGTCAACCAAAGCGGCACGCTGCTGGAAGGCATTGCGCTGTGGGGCGAACTCAAGCCTCAGCTCACGCAAGATGCCTTGATTGAGCGCGCCTTGGCCTATTGCGACTGGGCCGTGGCCAAGGGCTTGCTGGCGATTCGCACCCATGTGGATGTGTGCGACCCACGCCTGCTGGCGGTGGAAGCCCTGCTGGACGTCAAACGCCAGGTGGCACCTTACATCGACATGCAGCTCGTGGCTTTTCCGCAAGACGGTGTGCTGCGCGCTGCGGGCGCGATGGATAACCTGAAGCGTGCGCTCGACATGGGCGTGGATGTGGTCGGCGGCATTCCTCACTTTGAACGCACCATGCAGCACGGCGCGGACAGCGTGCGTCTGCTGTGCGAACTGGCTGCCGAGCGCGGTTTGCTCGTCGACATGCACTGCGATGAGTCCGACGACCCGCATTCGCGCCATGTCGAAACCTTGGCCGCCGAAACACATCGCCTAGGCCTTCATGGCCGTGTAACGGGCTCACACCTCACATCCATGCATTCCATGGACAACTACTACGTGTCCAAGCTGATCCCGCTGATGGCTGAGGCCCAGCTGCACGTGGTGTCCAACCCGCTGATCAACATCACCTTGCAAGGCCGCCACGACACCTACCCCAAGCGACGTGGCATGACCCGCGTGCCCGAGTTGCTGGCCGCTGGCATGAATGTGGCCTTTGGGCACGACTGCGTGATGGACCCGTGGTACAGCTTGGGCAGTGGCGACATGCTGGAAGTGGCCCACATGGGCCTGCATGTGGCACAGATGACTTCTCAAGCCGCGATGCGCCAATGTTTTGAAGCCGTGACCGGCGCCCCTGCGCGCGCTATGCAGCTCAATGACCATGGCCTGGAAGTTGGCAAGAGCGCCGACTTCGTGCTACTTCAAGCGCGTGACCCCATCGAAGCCATCCGCCTGCGTGCCACACGCCTGGCCGTGTACCGACGCGGCCAATGCATTGCCAGCAGCGCGCCTGCAATGACCCAATTGAACTTGCCGGGTCGCCCGACCAATACCACCATCATGCCTACGAGGAGCACAACATGAGTAACGATATCAACAATTTGCGTGTGAACGGCCAGCGTCTGTGGGACAGCTTGATGGAGCTAGCCCAAATCGGTGCAACGCCCAAGGGTGGCGTCTGCCGCCTAACCCTGACCGACCTGGACAAACAAGGTCGCGACCTGGTCAGCCGCTGGGCCAAGGAAGCCGGCATGACGGTGACCATCGACAAAATTGGCAACGGTTTTCTGCGCCGACCCGGTAAGAACAATGCCCTGCCCCCGGTGATGACCGGCAGCCACATCGACACCCAGCCCACCGGTGGCAAGTTTGATGGCAACTACGGCGTGCTGGCAGGCCTGGAAGTGGTGCGCACCCTGAACGACAACAACATCCAGACTGAAGCCCCCATTGAGGTGGCCTGGTGGACGAACGAAGAAGGCTCGCGCTTTGTACCCGTGATGATGGGCTCCGGCGTGTTCGCCAAGGCCTTCACGTTGGAACATGCCTATGCGGCCAAAGACGCCGATGGCAAGAGCGTGAAGGAAGAACTGGAGCGCATCGGCTACATCGGTCCACAAGAGCCCGGCGACCACCCGATTGGCACTTACTTTGAAACCCACATCGAGCAAGGCCCGGTGTTGGAGGACAACAAAAAGACGATTGGCGTGGTCACTGGCGTGCTAGGTATCCGCTGGTACGACTGCGTGGTGACCGGCATGGAGGCCCACGCTGGCCCCACGCCCATGGCGCTGCGCAAAGACGCCTTGCAAGTGGCCAGCAAGCTGATGCAAGAAGTGGTGGCCTGTGCGCACCGCCATCCACCGCATGGCCGTGGCACCGTGGGCATGGTGCGTGTGCACCCCAACAGCCGTAACGTGATCCCCGGGCAAGTCACTTTCAGCATCGATCTTCGCAACGCCACCGATGCGCTGTGCGAGGCCATGGACGCCGATATCCGCGCAGTGGCCGCACGCATCAGCGCCGAGAGTGGACTGACCATCGTCATCACGCCCGTCAGTGCCTACCCGGCGCAGCCGTTTGATGCGGGTTGCATTCAGGCGGTAGCCAAGGCTGCTGAACGCTTGGGTTACAGCAATATGCCTGCTGTGTCAGGTGCGGGGCATGACGCGGTGTACATGGCGCGGCTGGCGCCTGCGGGGATGATCTTTATCCCCTGCAAGGATGGCATCAGCCACAACGAAATTGAAAGCGCCGAGCCTGAGCACATCACGGCGGGATGCAATGTGTTGCTGCATGCGATGTTGGAGAGGGCTGGGGTGGTGGGATAGTTGAGAGCACGCATTGGCGGCGTTCACTGTTTCGGCATTTTCTGAATAGCTTGGACGGCGCGTTTGCCTTCTTCTGACAAAAAGGGGGCAACGCTCGCATACGGCAAGTACACATCCATCGTGCCACGACAAAATTTAAATGCTTCCGGCAAGTTCCCTTGAAACACAAAACCCTCTTGCTTGGGATAGACGTCATCCAGCCCATATTCGGCAGCTTCAAAGCACTCAGCGTCATCTTTGTGCAATTGGGCGCGTCCCGCTTTTAATATCAACTTTGCCAACAGCGTTGATTCCCATTCTTGTTTTACAAGTGCGCCCAGTTTCGGCTTGAACCATTGACGGGAAGATTCCTTTCGACCGTCTGTCAGTCGATAAGTTTCCTTTCCATCGCTACTGCCCATGCCATCACCACATTCAAATCCGATGTGGGACCTCACAACGACAAATGGCCCTGCGATATGCATCAAACTTTGCTCGAATCCGAGTGCAGGTGAGTATTCACCAAATCGTTGCCGAAAGCTGAGCGAACAGTCCAATAGGGTTGTAGTGTTGGCCAATAAGTTCGCCCAAAGCATGCGGTTAACTTTCGCCACACCAAGCTCGGTACCAAATAGTTGGATGCCCTGAATAACTGTTGCTTCGCTGCCTTGTATCTTCGGTCCGACAACAGTGAAGGTTTCACTCCTGCTGTTGGGCACTGTCTGTGCTTTGATTGGTTTCAGAGCGGAAAAACGTCGGGCGTGGTAGGCCCGATCTGGGCTGAGTTTCACTGCAACTGGAAAGCGTTTTCTGCCGTCTAATGACAGCCATTCGCCAGTGAGTTGCTTATCTTGGCATGCCAGCGTGATACGGCCTGAAGGCTTGTTGTTGTCATCAAACTCGGTCCAAACCATTTGCGCGGACTCTTGTTTGAGCACCATGTCAACCATACTTGTTCGGTAGTACAAGCTCCCACTGCGACCCATCTCTGATGTTTTGTCTGGGGCAGGATCTAGGGATATGGTGACGGGTACGTTTCCGATCTTGCCGAAATAGACGCCTGGATCGCAATCGTTTTCCTGAGCAGCGCAGGCGCCTGAAATGCAGAGCACAACAGGTAGCATGAAAAATCGGCAACGAAGCAGTGACATTTTCACAGTGAGGACACTCTTTGTCCGATATGTCAGTTCCATGCTTAACTTACCTACCGTTTCGCATCCTTCAATAACAGCAGCAACTGCTGAGGCCGCAAGGCCGACGCCGTAAACCCAAAACGCGCATAAAACTGGCCCGCTTGTTCGTCTATTGGATGTGTCAACATGGCACGAATGCCCGCCTGCTCGGCAATCAACACGGTGCGACGAATCGCGTCCTGCAGCAAGCCAACGCCAAGGCCGTGCTTTTGGTGGTCAGTCGACACTGCAAGATGCGCCAAAATGACCACTGGAATCGGATACTGCCCCATGCCTTTGCGCACGCGCTCTGGCGCGTCCAGCGTATCTACTTGCCCAACTGTCAGGCTGTAGTAGGCGGCGATGCGTTCGCCGTCCAACACAACAAAGGTTCTTGCCGATCCGCTGCTTTGGGCTTGCTTGGCGTGACGCACGAGCCAGTCGTTCAGTGCAGGCTTGCCGCAATCAAATGGCTCTAGTCCATGCTGCGCGTTCAGCGGTTGTGGGCCGCTCAATCTCACGGAATTGCCCAGGGTGCAGGACGGGAGAACAGGTCACGCAAGCCTTCGTTGTCTTGTGCCGGGCGGTCCAGCAAGGCCATAAAGTCGTCGTATTGCTTCCCGGACACGGTGAACAGGCGCTGGTCTATCAGGGTTTGCTCGGCGGCGCGGCAGGCGCTGTCCAAGATGTAGTCCGTCAGGGATTTATGCGCAACGTCTGCAGCCCGACGCAATACGGCTTCTTGGGCAGGCGTGGCCCGCAGACCTAGGCGTGCAGAGCGGTGGGTTGGGACAGCAGAGTTAACGGTGTCAACGCGCATAGTCAGGCCTCGGGAAAACAAGTGGATTTACGGATGTTAGTACAATAGACGCACAAAGTCGAGTGAGGATTTCAGGAGGATATGCTTATCTGTTTGGCAAAATTTGCCAAAAACGATACTATCTTCTACATGAGCACGATGAATATTTCTTTGCCCGACAGCCTGAAGGACTTTGTTGACGCGCAACTCGGCTTGCGTGGTTTCGGAACCAGCAGCGAATACATGCGCGAGCTGATCCGCAAAGACCAGGATCGACAGCAGTTGCGTGGCCTACTGCTTGCAGGCGCCCAATCCGCACCCACGGCCCCGGCCGATTCGGCGTACTTTGATGCGCTGCGCCAGCGTATCAATAGCCGGAAGCAAAAGTGAAACTCAAACCGCTGGTGCAGCGCGAACTGGCAAGCAGCGACATTGATCAGGCAATCACGCATTACCTGGAGCGGGATGCCCCAGCTGCAGCGACTGGCTTTGTGAATGCGCTGGAGCGTGCGTATGCCCATATCAGCAAACATGCCGCCACGGGGTCGCCACGGTATGCGCACGAACTGGACATTCCTGGACTTCGGTCTTGGCCCTTGAACAGATACACCTACCTCGTTTTCTATGTTGAACGCGTCGACCACGTCGATGTGTGGCGTGTGCTTCACATGAAGCGTGACATTCCGGCCTGGATGGTGGACGAAGCCGAAGGCCCATGAGATCTGGTTAAAGTCCCATCATGCACATCGCCATCCTCACCTTTGACGGCTTCAACGAACTCGATTCTCTGATCGCCTTGGGCATTCTCAACCGCATCAAGAAGCCCGACTGGCGTGTGTCGTTGGCCTGCCCGACGCCAACGGTTACGTCGATGAACGGCGTCACGCTCCATGCGCAGTGCTCGCTGGCCGATGCCTGCGCTGCAGACGCTGTGCTGGTGGGCAGCGGCATGAAGACGCGGGACGTGGCCAATGATGCGGCACTGATGGCGCAATTGCAGCTTGACCCTGCGAAGCAATTGATTGGCGCGCAGTGCTCGGGCACGTTGCTACTGGCCAAGCTGGGGCTGCTGCAATCTGTTCCGGCTTGTACCGATTTGCTGACCAAGCCCTGGGTGCAAGAGTCGGGTGTAGATGTGCTGAACCAGCCGTTCTATGCCCAGGGCAATGTGGCCACAGCAGGTGGTTGCCTGGCTTCGCAGTACCTGGCCGCCTGGGTGATTGCCCGTTTTGAAGGGTTTGAGGCCGCACGGGACGCCATGCATTACGTGGCGCCCGTGGGAGAGAAGGACTTGTATGTGGACCGGGCCATGACTAACATTGCGCCCTATTTGCCTACAGCTCCTTAGCGGATTCAGTCGCAGGTGCGTGGCAGGCCACGCAGAGCTTGTTGCCGTCTGGGTCTCGAAAATAGGCACCGTAGTAGTCCGCATGGTAGTGCGGGCGCAAGCCCGGCGGGCCTTCGCAGGTGCCGCCAGATTTCAACGCGGTCTCGTAGGCCATTTGTACTGTGGCACGGTCTACAGCGGCAAAAGCAAGCATCTGGCCGTTGCCGGGATCGTGGGGTGCGCCGTTATAGGGCTTGCAAATCACAAACAAAGGTCGTGTGCCGCCTTCACAGTGCCAACCTGCCCAAGGTTTGGCGGGGTCACAAAAGTGCTGGGCCAAGCCGAGGCTCTGCATCACGGCGTTGTAGAACCTCAGTGAACGGTCGAAGTCGGTGACGCTGACAAATACGTGAGAAAACATGGTGCTCTACCTTCATGGGGCACGGGTGACGCAAGTTTTCCATTTTGCCGTCTGACGAAGCCTCTGTAGCGGTGACAATCCATTTGCTGTTTATTGCCTTCCCATTTGATCAGGATTTCCGTGGCCACTGCTGCCCAGTTCACCGCCAAGACGATTCGCCCTACCCCCGAGCAAACGGCTATCCAGACCAGTGACGCCGACACGCTGCTGGTGATGGCCAATGCAGGGGCGGCAAAGACGACCAGCTTGGCCCTGCGCATGGCTGAGGGCTTGGCGCGTGGGCTTGCGCCCAAAAGCATGTTGGCCTTGACCTATACGGAGCCCGCCTGCGACGCTTTGCGCCAGGCTTTGATCAAAATTGGTGTGCCTGCAGCGGAGGTTAAAGGCCTGTGGATCTCGACCTTTGAGCGATTTGCCCGTTATGTGCTAAAGGCCAAGGAGGGCGTGGAGCCCTCGCATTTTGATCAACCCGAGCGCGTCGAGAGCACGGTATGGGAGGCGATCCAAGTCCTAGGTGGGTATTCGCTTTGGCCTGATCAGTTGCATCTGCCGGTGGTGGGAGACACCGGGTTTGTGGAGCGCTTTTTACAGGCCAGCTTGCGCATTAAAGGGACGCTGGCGCGCGAGCGTGTGTTTTGGGAAGGTGACACCATCACACCCGACGTGGCCGTCGATTTGGGTCATGACTTTACGTACTTGAGCCTGCTGGGCACCTATGAACGCCTGCGCTGCCCGCCCGAGGATGACGCGCCACGCTTTCGTGCCCCCATGGATGCCACTTACGATCTGGCACGCTTTGTGTCGGACCCTGATCAGCCCGATTGGATAGACCTGTTCCCCAACTGGCCGCGCCACGTGAATGCGCTGCTGGTGGATGAAATGCATGATTTGAATGCCGCCATGTTTGCGGTGTTAAAGGCTTTGCTGGTGGTCAACCCGCGTTGCTATGTTTGCGGTGTGGGTGACGTGGATCAGGTCTTGTATGCCAACGCAGGTGCGGATGCACGTTACATGGATGCCGCGGTTTGGTCGCAAGAAACGGGACGCCAGGTGACCCAGTTGCCCCTGAGCGCCAGCTACCGTTTCAATGCCGAGGTGGCAGACCTGGCCGGGCATTTTGCGAACAAACTGTATGCCAGCCACGCAGCGCATCACACCCAGGTGACGACGCTCACCTATACCGACGACGAGGAATGTGCCCAGGCCGTGGTGAAAGTGGCGCAGCAATGGCAAGCGGCCAAACACAAGATGAGCGAGCTGATCGTGTTGCTGCGCCATCCGCACCAGTCGGTGCTGATCGAGAACGCCTTGCTGGCAGCCGATTTGCCCTACAGCACGCGCGGCATGGGACTATATGTGCAGCGACCAGAAGTCTTGTTGGTGCGTGCGTTGTTGGCGATTGCCACCAAAGACTTTGCCGCAGTGCAAAGCGCCAGCACGCGTCAGCGCATGGTGGAAGAACTGGTGTCTTTTTGCCGAGTGGAGTTGAGCTTTTCGATGAATGAGCAGGAATCCGCACACGACCGCCTCATGGAAGCCGTGCGCCATGTGGTGCTGGACCCGTCTGCGCTGACGCCTTTCTTTGAAGGCCAGATTTTGCGCAACACCGATCCAAAGTTTGCTAAACGCCTGATGCAGGCTGTGGCCATTGCGCAGGATGATCAGTCGCCAACCAGCTTTGACCGCATGCTCGATGCGCTGGACATGCCAAGCTGGGCCGCCACGCATTGGGTAGAAGCGCAGCGCCGCGCCGATGCCGTGGCCCACCTGGAAGGTCTATGTATCGCCGCCAAACGAGTGGGCAGCGCGCAGGCATTCTTTGCCGAATTGAATCGCGCAGAACTGGGGCTAGAAGCCTTGCAAGCCAAGGGGGCAAAAACAGCCAAGACGTCGGCGCTGTGTCTGGCTGACATCGCCTCGGTGAAAGGCTTGGAGTTCGAGCATGTCGTGATGCCGTTCCTGGCGCAGAACGAATTCCCATCGCGCGAACGCACCTCCATGGCGGACGAAAGAAATCTGTTTTACGTGGGACTCACGCGGGCACGCAGTGCGTTGACGCTGGTAGCCAGTAGCGTCAGGCCTAGCCCATTCTTAGGTGAGCTATGACTGTAGGCCGCAACCGCGCAAGATGAGATTAACCACGTGGGTCGTCGCACGCTCATAGTCTGCTTCGCGCAATTCAGACTTGCTCAGCACGGCACTGACCTGCAGGTCAAAGTCGGCATAGGTTTGGGTAGACGCCCAAATCGAAAAGAACAAGTGCGTGCTGTCCACGGGTGCCATCTTCTTTTCTGCAATCCATTGGTCAATCACAGCCGCTTTGGCCTTGACGATGGGGCGCAGCTCGGTGGACAGCAATTCACCAATCACGGTGGCCCCGTGTAACAGTTCATTGGCCCAGACCTTGGACGCATGAGGGCGGCTGGCGGACAGCGCCATCTTGCTGCGGATATAGGACTCAATGGCTTCGCGCGGGTCCGCCTCGGGCACGATGCCGTGGGTGGGCGCGAGCCAGTCTTGCAGGATGTGCGCCAGCACTGCGCGATACAGTGCCTCTTTGTTGCCAAAATAGTAATGAAGATTGGCCTTGGGCAGGCCACTCTCCTCCGATATTTGCGCCATGGTGGCACCGCTGAAGCCCGCGCCGGCAAAGACTCTCTCCGCCGCCTCCAGGATCTTCAATTCATTCGCTTGACGGATTTGCCCCTTGGTGTCCATGTCAGTTAGCTATTTCCATGACCAGCGATGCATGAAGGCGAACGGGCACCAGTGGCCGCCGCGGAACTGGCTTTGCCAGGCCGCTGGCGGCGCCCCCTGCAAGGGGGGAGGCGGCTACACGAAGTGAGCAAGCAACGGGGGTGTTCACTTCTTCTGTGCGGCTTCCCAAATGACGTGGCTCATGGCGGCCTTGCCTGGATCCTTCTTGATCACTGGCGAGCTGCCACCGCTCATCAGCACCTTGACCGTGCGCTCATACGCAGCGGGTTCCAGGTAGCCCATCTTGGGGGTGTTGGCGGTCTTGATCAGTTTGGCCACGTTCTCCATCTGGCGCTTTTGCACCGGTACGGTTGCGCTGCCGGATGTGTCTGCGGCCACCACGATCTTGGCAGCGCCTTCGGGGTCTTTCACGGCTTCATTCCAGCCCTTGAAGGTGGCGCGCAGGAACTTGGCCATCTTGGCGACGAAGGCAGGGTCCTTCAGCTTGGGTTCCATCACGTACAGGCCGTCTTCGAGAGACGCCACGCCTTGGTCTTCATAGAAGAAGGTAACCAGGTCGCTCTCTTTAATGCCCGCGTCTACGATCTGCCAGTATTCGTTGTAGATCATGGTGGACACGCAGGCCGCCTGGTTTTGCAGCAGTGGGTCCACGTTAAAGCCTTGCTTGAGCACCTTGATGTCGGTGTCTTGCTTGTAGCCCAGCTTGCTCATCCAGTTGAGGAAGGGATATTCATTGCCACCAAACCAGACGCCCAGGGTCTTGCCCTTGAAGTCCTTGGGGCTGGAGACGCCGCTGGCCTTCTTGCAGGTCAGCATGAGGCCAGAACGGTCAAACACCTGGGCCACGTTGACGAGTGGAACACCGGCTTCGCGTGCGGCCAGAGCGTCAGGCATCCAGTTGACGACGATGTCAGCGTTGTTGCCGGCAATCACCTGAACGGGAGAGATGTCTGGACCACCGGGCTTGATGGTCACGTCCAGGCCTTCGGCTTTGTAAAAGCCTTTTGCTGCGGCGACGTAGTAACCCGCAAACTGGGCTTGGGGCACCCACTTGAGCTGGACCGTTACTTTCTCTTGCGCATATGCAGAGATGCCGCCAAAGGCGAAAGACGTGGCGACCGCAGCGGCTGCCAGGCATTGACTCAAACGGAAATGTTTTTTCATCAAAAGCTCCTAGGGGTGGTTAGTGGAAAGGGACAGGAAAATTTATTGGGTTGAACGCACAGACGGATGCCAGAAAGCAAACTTGCGCTCCAATTGCACAAGCAGGGCATAAGCGGCGGAGCCCGTGATCGCAGCGACCACGATTGCACTCCATACCAGCGACATGTGCATTTTGGACGCCTCGGTCGAAATGCGAAAGCCCAGACCTGCGGTGGGCGAACCAAAAAATTCCGCAACGATGGCGCCAATCAAAGCCAATGTGGCGTTTACCTTCAGCGCGCCAAAAACAAAGGGCAGCGCGCAGGGCAAGCGAAGTGACAGCAGCGTCCGACCATAACTGGCGGCGTAGGAGTGCATTAACTCGCGCTCCAGCTTGCCTGCAGCCTGCAAGCCCGCCAGGGTAGACACCAGCATGGGGAAGAAGGTCATCAAGACCACGACAGCGGCTTTGGAAGGCCAGTCAAATCCAAACCACATCACGGCAATGGGGGCAACGCCCACCAGCGGAACGGTACTGGTCAGTGAGGCTATGGGCAACAAGCCTCGCTGCAGAAAAGGCATGCGGTCAATCGCCACGGCCACGCCAAAGCCTAGCGCACAACCCATGACCCAACCTGTGAAGACCGACTTGACAACGGTCTGCACAAAGTCGCCCCACAGCAAATCCCATTGCTCCACAAACGAAGCCATGATGGCCGCAGGCGCTGGCAGCAGCACGCGCGGCACTTCAAAGGCTGTCACCAGCAGTTGCCACAGATACACCAGCCACAAACCGAAAACCGCAGCCGTGATCAAGCCGTAAATCTTGTGCCCCTCTAACGCGGCGCAACGCTGCACCGTGATGACCGCCAGCGCCAAGATGGTGATCAGACCTGGCCAGAAAAAGGCGTGCTCCGCCGAAGCGCCAGCTCCGGAATTCAAAAAGCCCACAGCGATGACAAAGGCCAGCAACAACAGAGCGGCAACGCCAGAAGGTTTGTCCAGCTTCATTTGTCCGCTCCCGGTTGCTTATTCTGGTTGCCATGCGTGCGCAGCACCATGCGCTCAATCAGAGCGACAGTTGCCGTCAATCCCAGGCCCAGCAGGGCAGACATCACCAGCGCCGACCAGATGCCCACGGTGTTACCGTAATACGAACCCGTGAGAAGCTTGGCACCCAGCCCCGCCTGTGCGCCCGTCGGCAGCTCTGCCACCATGGCACCCACCAGACCGGCAGCAATGCCGACGCGCAATGCTGGGAACAGAAAAGGCAAAGCCGCAGGCATGCGCAGTACCCAAAAGGTCTGCCAGCGCGATGCCGCGTAGGTGTACATCAGTTCAGTGTCAATCTTTTGCGGCGAGCGCAGTCCCTGCACCATGGCTACGGTGACAGGGAAGAAACACAGGTACATCGCGATCACGGCCTTGGGCAACACACCCGAAAAGCCCAGGCTGCCCAAAATCACCAGCACGATGGGCGCAATCGCCAACACAGGGATGGTTTGCGACGCCACGATCCAGGGCATCAAGGCTTTGTCCAGCGTGCGTGAATGCACGATGCCTGCTGACAGCAACAAACCGAATGCGGTGCCGAGTACAAAGCCCACCAGGGTCGACTGCGCGGTGACTGCAACGTGGTACAGCAAGTTGCGTGGTGAATCCAAAGGCCAATCCACGATGCTGTTCCAGAAATCAATCGCTACTTGGTGTGGCGAAGGCAGCACTGGGCGCTGCATGCTCATGGTGGCCTGGACCAGGTCTTGCCAGGTGTAAGTGGCACCGGGTTCTAGTCGGGGCGTGATAACCCGCTCAATGGCACCGGGGGCGTTGAGCCACACCGCGCCTGCATACCAAAGCACGATCACCACCAGCACGATCAAGCTGACGGGGACGATGTTTTCAAAGCGCTTGTCAGTGGTGGCCATCGGCGAGCGACTCCCGTACCTCGTGCGCAAGCGCCATGAACTCCGGCGTGTCACGCAGTCCCAAATGGCGGTCGTCTGGCAACGTGGATTTGATGACCTTGACGATGCGACCAGGGCGCGGTGACATCACAACAATGCGCGTGGACAGGTATACCGCTTCGGCTATCGAGTGCGTCACAAACACCACAGTGCGGCGCTCACGCTGCCAGAGTTGTTGCAATTGCTCATTGAGTCGGTCACGGGTGATTTCGTCCAGTGCGCCAAAGGGCTCGTCCATCATCAACAGCTTGGGCTCAAACGCCAAGGCGCGCGCAATCGACACGCGCTGCTGCATGCCGCCAGAGAGCTGCCAGGGGTATTTCTTTTCAAACCCGGTGAGGCCGACTTCCTTCAGGTGGTCCATGGCAACTTTTAGGGCCGTTGTCTTGTCGCGGCCCTGGATTTGCAGCGGCAGCATCACGTTTGCCAGCACTGTGCGCCAGGGGAAAAGTGCTGGCGCCTGAAACACATAGCCATAGGCTCTGGCCAAACGTGCATCATGTGGGGTCACACCGTTCACCAAAACGGTGCCTGAGCTGATCGGTTCCAGATCAGCAATGACCCGAAGCAAGGTGGTTTTGCCACAGCCAGACGGGCCGATCAGTGACACAAACTCACCAGGCTCGATTTCCAAATCCACATCTTTCAGCGCATGAACCGGTGTATCTGCCGCAGGGTAGATCACGTTGGCCTGGCGTACCTCTACTGCCAATGCGGCAGAGGCAGCAGGGCTGGCAGCACCTGCGGTCGATTCGGAAAGCTTCATAAGGAAAGGGAGTTCAGGCGCTGGACAGAGATTGGCGATCACTATAAACCTAACCAAACGGTCAAGTTATTGGGGTTTATAGCGAGATCTGTGCCAACTTTTCAATGCTGGCCTGCAAGGCTTTGGCATTGAGGGGCTTGGACAAATGATCGTCCATGCCAGCGTCTAGACATGCCTGTCGGTCTGTGGCCATGGCATTGGCGGTCATGGCCAGGATTGGCGTTCGGTGCCCGGCGGGCTCACTTGCCCGGATCAGGCGCGTCGCCTCCAGGCCTCCCATGACGGGCATTTGCATGTCCATCAGAATCAGGTCCCATGCTTGCGTTGGGAACAGGTTGACAGCTTCTTGACCGTTTTGAGCCAAGGAGCAGTCATGGCCCCACTTCTTAAGCAACACCATGGCGAGCTTTTGGTTCACCACGTTATCTTCCACCAACAAAATGCGCAGGCTGCGTGACGGTGAGGGGGTTTCGTTCAAATGGCTTGCCGATGTCGCACGGTTCGCGGTCAAACTTGGTGCATCGTTGGATGCATCTACGGCGAGGAGTCGAACCGTGAAATGAAATGCACTGCCCTGTCCAGGCTCGCTTTTCACCCATATCTTGCCCCCCATCAGCTCCACCAAACGTGCGCAAATGGTCAGGCCCAAACCGGTTCCACCGTACTCACGGGTAGTGGACGTGTCGGCTTGATTGAAGGCACCAAATATGGAGGACAGTTTGCTCTCGGGAATGCCAATGCCCGTGTCGCGCACACACAAGTGCAGCTCATGTTGATGATTTGCCAGGCGACCCCTGCGGGCTTCCACCGTAATGCCGCCTTTTTCTGTGAATTTGATGGCGTTGTCGCATAAATTGGTCAGCACCTGGCGGATGCGCCCTGGGTCACCAAAGGTGGACGCAGGAAGGTCTGCATCCATTGCGCACTGCACGGTTAGCCCCTTTTTCTCAGCCCGCGCGATAACTGCTTTCAATGTGTCTTGAATGATCCCTGCGGGTGAAAACAGGACACTTTCCACTTGCAACTTGCCGGCTTCAATTTTTGAGAAATCGAGAATATCGTTCAAGATCACCATCAAAGCCTGCGCCGAGCTTTTGACAACGCTCAGGTATTCCCGTTGGGCGTCGTTCAGCGTTGTGTCCAACGCCAGATCTGTCATGCCAATCACCCCGTTCATGGGGGTGCGGATTTCATGGCTCATATTGGCCAGAAAGTCGCTCTTGGCCTTATTGGCTACTTCGGCTTGATGCTTGGCTTCGCGCAGTTCTGAGTTGACGCGGTTACGATCCGTCACGTCCAGGATGGTGCCGACCAGACCCGTGATCTCGCCACGTTCATTGGTGAGCGGCGCCTTCCAGTACAGGCCTTCGCGCAGGGCACCCGTCTTGCGGTTGGTAAATGCTGCCTCATAGGTTTGCACTTCTCCGCGCTCAAACAGGTCTAAATCCTTTTGATGCATCATCGCGGCTGCATCGCCTGGAACCAGTTCAAACACAGTCTTACCAAACCAGTGCGAGCGGACAATGCCAAACAACTCTTCAAACGCCCGGTTAAAGCGCACATATCGACCTGTGCGGTCTTTCAGATAGATGGCTGTCGGGGTAGCTTCCAGCAGGATTTCCACAAAGTTGAGCTGCTCGGCCAGTTGAGCCTCTACCGCCTTGCGGGCTGTGATGTTGGTGCGAATGCCAATGTATTGCTCGGGTAAACCATTCTTTCCGAGCAGCGGAACGATGGTGGCATCCACCCAATATTCGGTGCCGGATTTATGTCGGTTGCATACCTCACCGTGCCAAACACGTCCTTCCGTCAGAGCTTCCCAAAGTTCGGCAAAAAACGCGTCTGAATGTTTGCCTGACTTCACGATGCGGTGATTGGCCCCTAGTAATTCGGCGCGCGTGTAGCCGCTGATTTCGCAGAAGCGGTCATTGGCATAGGTGATCTCGCCGTTGAGGTTTGTGATGCTGACAATGGCGTGCTGATCCAGCGCAAATTTTTGATTGTCCAGCGCACGGTGGCCCATTTCGCGCTCATTGACCAACGAAACCACGCTGCCAATCAAGGCGTCCAGGTCATGATGGTTCTGATTGGCGCTGGCATCAGTCGCTTGAAATGTATTCAGCACCTGCTGCAGCGATTCCAGTGCACGCTGGCGTGATTCCAGTTCGGTTCGCAGTTGTTGATCCAGCGCGTGTTGTTGCGTCACGTCCCGAATCGCCACCACCTGCCCGACCAACTGATGCCCGGCCGCATAAATAGTGGACATGGTGGTGTCCAGTATGACCGGCTTGCCGTTGGGGCCGGTCAGTTCAATGCGCTTCATCATCCAGTCGATATCATCGGTATCGCTTGGAAATGCCGCTGGCAGCAGCGTGCGGATGTCTTTGCCAATCAATAGATTTGCGTGCGAAGCCAGCATCAGTTCGGCTGCCGGATTCGCATAGATCACACGGTGATGTTCGTCGGTTGTCAGCACGCCATCTGTGATGGCATTCAGGGTGACCGTCGCTTCTTCGCGCTGGGCGTCCAGGCGGCCAGCGGCACGCTTCAAAATGTCAAAGATGTGGCGAACCTCTATAGGGGCATCGCGGTCAAGCAAGGCATCCATGTTGATCGCGCCAGACAAAATCTCACGCTCATGTGTGCGAACCCGGTCAAAGTTGCCGAGCCAGCGCTTGAGGGGCATACGGATCATGGCAGCGCCAAACAGCAGTGAGCCCAGCGCCATACCCATCACCACCAAGCCCAAATGCCACAGGTCCCCGGCGACTTCGTCAACCGCAAAGCTCAATCGGATGATGCCGTAATCTTTGCCGCCAACGGCCACGTTTTGGTTGACGTTGTCCAGTTTTGTCTGAACCAGGCCTTCAAACCAATGGGGGGCAGACAAAAACACTTTGGACGCACGCGTTGCCTTCAATGCGCCGCCCTTGGTGTCAATGAACTGGGCCTGCGAAAACCGAGACCCCGTGATCGTGCGTTCTAAAGTCTTGGTAATGGTGTCATAGTCGCCAAGCACCGCACTGTCAGCCACGCTTTGGGTGGCCAAGTTCATCATCACATCCGCAGCAGCGACCTGAGCATCAATTTCGCGGGCAAACTGAAAGTTATAGAAAAGCACCAACCCGATGGTGACAAAGGTCATCAATGTCACCAGGTACAGCGAGAACACCCGCCCGACCAACGATCCGGGGAGCAGGCGTGACAGGAAGGGCTTCATCGCTTACGAAAGCGTTGCTCAGTGCAGCGAAATAGGTGCTGACTGAAAGAAGCGTCTATAGGCTGCGTAATCAGCGCCAGTGGCCGGGATGAAATAGGCATCTTGCGCCAGGCCGACTTCCTTTGATGCCTGATGCAAGATGTCGCGACCCGCAGGGTCTTTGGACATCTGCATAAACGCCGCAGATACAGCTGCTAAATCTTTGTCAGGTACTTTTGCTGATGCCATTAGCGCCAAGTCTTGAAAGTTTTCCGAGCTCCAAAGTATGCGAAACTTCTTTCCCTCGCGGCGTGTGTAGCCTTCCACCAATTGCGAATTGCCACCTGCGGCTTGCACCTTACCGCTGAACAACTGGGCAAATGCGGCATCTTGATTGCCTGCAAACACCACTTTTATGTCAATCTTTCGTGCCAGCAAATGCGCGTAAGGCACCTTGTAAACGATGAAGGCTTCCTTGCCTGCAAATGCCACTTCCTTGCCCGCAAGTTGGGAGATGTCGGTGATGGGTGAGTCAGTGGGCACAACGATCTGGCCTTGTAGCGCAGGTGTCTGCCTGCGCCCAAAAACCTTCCAGCCAAGCTGGTCGCGCTCGGGGCTGAACAGGTGGTTCGTGAATACAAAATCCACCTCTTTGGCCAGCACATAGCTCGTGGTGTCGGCGGAAGTACGGCCAATTTTCAAGTTGAGCTTGACGCCGCTTTTTTCCGACACGTAAGCAATGATCGGATTCCAGTAAGCGGCGGTGAGGTTGACCCCGAACTGGTTAACAGGCGAAAAGTTGTAGCTGCCAGTGGCGTTCTGTGCCAATGCCGGTACGCTGCCCAAGAGCCAACAGGCGGTGCTTGCCAACACGACGCCGATTCGACTCAAAAATTGCCGTTTCATGAAAACTCCCTGCTCAAAATTGGGCGGGCTTCATGCCCACGAGAGCAAATCTACACCGTTGGGGCCATTTCTGCCGTGGCTGCTGACATAACCCCGGCACTGAACGAGGTTGATTTGCACAAGTATGTGGCCGGGGGCAAAAGGAGAACGCCTGCGCTACAGTACTTTGCTTGACAAAAAATCTGTGAATTTGTTCCGCTGCGATGATGTCTAGGCTGAGAGGTAGTCTTTGATTCGTTTTTCTGTTGTGTTCTGGCGAGTATTGATGCGCTTGACCCTGGCCACGGGCTTGCTAGCGGCCGGATTAAATACTGCGTGCGCGGAGCAGATTGAACGCGTTTTCCAGGTTGGCGTGACAGCGTTCCGGGACAAAGCGGTGACGGAGCGGGAATGGACGCCCACCATGACTTACCTGAACGGCAGGGTCAAGGGTGCCCGGTTTGAGGTGGTACCTGTGATTCTTTCTGAGTTGCAGGAAGCGTTGGCCAAGAATCAGTTTGACTTCATCATCACCAACCCAGAGCACTACATCATCTTCGAGGCGAAGTACGGTTTCTCCCGGGTGGCTACCTTGGTCAAGGGTGAAAAGGGCAAGCCCGTTAACCGCTTTGGCGGTGTGATCTTTACCCGCAGCGACCGCGCAGATATCCAGAAGCTCGAAGACCTGAAGGGGCGCAAGATTGCTGCAACCGACAAGACCTCTTTTGCCGCCTATCAGTTGCAGTCAGACCTGCTGGAGGAGCATGGCCTCAAGCTCGAACAGGATGCAAAGGTGCAATTCCTGGGCTTTCCTCAAGACTTGAATGTCAAAGCTGTCTTGAATGGGCAGGCTGATGTGGGTTTTGTGAGGTCAGGACTGCTGGAATCCATGGCAGAAGAGGGCTTGATAGCACTGTCAGCCATCAAGGTCATCAATGTCTGGTCGCCGCCAGACTACCCTTTCCAGCTGTCTACAGGGCTTTTCCCGGAGTGGCCGCTGGCTGTTGCGCCGCATGTGCCCATGGATGTAGCGAATCAAGTGGTGGCATCTCTACTGCTGATGCCACCTGAAACTGATGCCGCAAAAAGTGCACGCTACTACCGCTGGTCTTCGCCTGTCGAATACCTGAGCGTTGAGCGTCTGATGCGCCGTCGGCATGTCTACCCCTTTGACAAACCCGAGCCAGTGGCTTTGCGTGATTTGGTGCGCGAGAACGCGGCGGTATTGGTTCTGGCGACCTTGGCGGTTGCTTTGGCCATGGGGGTTTTGTACTGGCGAGCCCGTAAGCTCAACGCTGCCTTGCAACGGTCACGTCAGAGCCTGCGTGATTTGGCGCACCATGACGGATTAACAGGGCTGCCGAACCGCATGCTGCTCGAAGACCGGGTGTCGCGGGCTTTAGCGATCAGCCGCCGCAGCAGCAGGCCATTTGCGGTTTGCCTGTTGGACCTAGACGGTTTCAAACCCGTCAATGACCAATTTGGCCACAAGGTGGGTGACGAACTTTTGCAAGAGGTGGCCAGGCGGTTAACCGCATCATTGCGTGAAGGCGATACCGTTGCACGCTACGGTGGCGACGAGTTTGTGATGGTGCTGGCCGATGTGGTCGACAAATCCAGCGTCAACGACGTTCTAGACCGTGTACTGCAGACCATCGCCAAGCCATATACGGCATGCGCCAGTGCCAAGGTAAGCGCAAGCATTGGCGTGAGCGTATTTCCATCCGATGCCAGTCAGGCAGCAGACCTTTACCGCCACGCAGATGCTGCCATGTATGTGGCCAAGAAGGCTGGCGGCAATGCCTTTGCCTTCCATGAGCCAGCTGCGCCCTTCAGTTAGGCCTCAAAAACCTCTGTCTCAAAACGGGATATCGTCATCCATGTCCTCAAAGCCCGTGCTGGACTTTGCCGCTGGTGCCTGGCGTGGCGCGGGTGCGGCCGATGGTGGGCGGCTGGCGGGCGCGGGGCGACGCGGGGCCTGAGCCTGCTGCTCGTAGCCATAACCTTCATCGTCCCCTGGGCCACCTTGACCACCACCACCTGCTGGCCCTGGGCCACCTGAACCTTGGCGGCTGCCCAGCATTTGCATGTTGTCGGCGCGGATTTCGGTGCTGTACTTTTCCTGACCGTCCTTGTCGGTCCACTTGCGGGTGCGCAAGCTGCCTTCAACGTACACCTGAGAGCCCTTGCGCAGGTACTGGCCTGCTACTTCGGCTTGGCGGCCAAAGAAATTGATGCGGTGCCACTCGGTGATTTCTTTGTTTTCACCGGTCTGCTTGTCTTTGTAGCGGTCGGTGGTGGCAACGGTGATATTGGCCACAGCGTCGCCGCTGGGCAGGTAACGGATTTCGGGGTCGCGGCCTAAATTGCCGACGATGATGACTTTGTTGACGGACGCCATGGCGTTCTCCAGAAAGGGGGCAGGTCTAAACCCGCCATTAAATCATGGCCGCCTTTTCTTCGATCAAGATCAGGCAGCAACTTGTTCAGGTGAGCTTGGCGCTACCGCTGTTACCGGTTGACGCATGGGCCAGGCAACAACCAGCCAGAGGCCCATCAAGACCGTCCCGGTCAGGAAAAGCCCAGTTACGCCGTAGGCTTTGAGCACCAGTCCACCAGCGGCACCGCCTGCAAACAGGCCAAACGACATCAGGGTGTTGTAAACCCCCATGGCAGCACCTTTGGCATGCGCAGGCGAGAGTTTGGAGACCAAGCTGGGCTGGCTGGCTTCTAGCACGTTAAAGCCGCAGAAAAACAAAAACAGCAGCGCCGACAGGCACATCAGGCGCAATCCCGGTGCACTCTGCGCCAAGCTGGAGGCCACCCCCAGCAAGCCGAGTTGTACGAGGGCGACCGTGCCAATCGCCACCAAAAACACGGCCCTCAAGTAGCCGCGCTTTTCCAGAGGGAACAAGGTCATGCCCATGACGACAAAAGAAGCCAGCACCGCCGGCAAGTACACCCACCAGTGGTGCTCTTGGGCAATGCCTGCCTCCACCAGCATGGCGGGCAGTGCCAGCCACATCGCCATCTGAACGGCGTGGAGGATGAATACCCCTACATTCATGCGGACCAAAGCGGGGTCGCGCAAGACCTGACCTAGGCCGCCGCGCGGGATGTCTGCATGCTTGGTGGGTTCTGGCGGAACGGCCCAAATCACCACAACGATGCCGATCAGTGCCAGGATGCCTGTCAATACAAACAGGCCCGGTAGGCCGATCAGGCTGTTAAGCAATGGTGCTGCCACGAGCGACAACGCAAACATCAGCCCAATGCTGGCACCTACCAGCGCCATGGACTTGGTGCGCACACTGTCGCGTGTTAAGTCGGCAAGCAAAGCGGTCACAGCAGCAGATACCGCCCCCGCGCCTTGCAAAGCGCGGCCAATCATCAGGCCTTGCAGGCTGTCTGCAGCGCCAGCGACAAAACTACCCAGGGCGAAAACCAACAAACCAGCAACGATGACACGTTTACGTCCCAAGCGGTCGCTCGCCAGGCCAAAAGGCAATTGCAAGGCCGCCTGCGTCAGGCCGTACAGGCCCATGGTCAGCCCGACCAGACTGGCGTCTGTGCCACCGGGGTAACGGGCCGCTTCAATGGCAAACACCGGCAGCACCAAGAACATGCCCAACATGCGCAGCGCAAAAATGCTAGCCAAAGTGCCACTGGCACGACGCTCAGTGGGTGTCATCAGATTCGGATTCATGGTTCCATTCATTGGCATTCAGCCCGCTTGCGCACGCTTTAGCCCAACTGGGCCAAGCGTTCCGGCGTCCCTACATCGGTCCAGGCGCCGGTGTAAAGCTCGCCGCTGACGCGGTTTTGGGCAATGGCCGCGCGTAAAAGCGGTGCCAGTGCTGCTTTGACGCCTTGCGGATTACCTGCAGGAATGTCGCAGAAAGGGGCTGAAAACAAGTCCCTATGGTAAAGCCCGATGGTGCTGTAGGTCTGACGATGCTCTGGTGCGTTGCTCAGTAACCCATCGGGTGTCAGCGCGAAATCACCTTTGGGGTTGTGCGTGGGGTTGGGCACCAGCCACAGGTGCGCCAGCATGCCGCTTTGGACAAACTGCGTCACAGCAAGAGGCGAAAACACAAAATCTGGTGCAAAAACGTCACCCGCCAAGACCCAAAAATGCTCTCCCAGGTGCGGCAGCGCCCGAACGATGCCGCCCGCCGTTTCCAGCGCGCCGCCAAAGTCTCGACCTTCATGCGAGAAGTAAATCTTTGGTATCGAATGCTCTGTATTTAATAGCGAACTATTGTTGTCTGATGTGCCGAAACAGCAAAAATAGTCTGAAATCTTGTCGCCAAGCCATGCGGTATTGATCACCAGATCGGTAAAGCCGCCTCGCGCCAGTGCCTCCACGGGCCACTGCATCAGCGGCTTGCCGCGCACGGTGAGCATGGGTTTGGGTGTGTGGTCGGTCAAGGGGCGCATGCGCTCGCCGCGCCCGGCGGCCAATATCATGGCTTTGATGCTCACGGCAGGCTTCCTCGGTTCAGTTGATGGTGCTCCGCCCTAAGCGGCGTGAACAGTTGCTCAAGCGCGCGCATCAGTGAGTGAGCCTTAACGGTGTGGTCTGCACCAAAGTTGCATACGTAAACATCCAGCGTCACGGCACGTTGTTCCGGCCAGGTGTGCACGCACAAATGCGATTCCGCCAGCAGCACCGTGGCCGTGACACCGCCAGGCCCGTGTGTCGAAGCTGGAAAGCTGTGGAACAGCTGGCCCACCGCCTGCAAACCTTGCGCATTGACCGCATCTACGCAATGTTTTCCCAAGCGAGCAGCGTCCGTCAACCAGGTGCTTTCGCACTGGCAGTCGTACAGATCGGCGGTGAGATGAAGGCCTTGCATCGGGGGAGTTTTGGTGCGTGAAAGGGCGCGATGAAGAGGGCTAACTTTGGCCGCAAATGTACAGCCTAGTAAAATTGCGGGTTTACCCCAAACAGCATACCCCCATGGCAGACACCCAACAACAAGCCAACGCGATCCGCGCGTTGACGATGGACGCAGTTCAACAGGCCAATTCTGGTCACCCTGGCGCCCCCATGGGCATGGCTGATATGGCCGTCGCGCTGTGGGGCCGTCACCTGCAGCACAACCCCCGTAACCCTGCATGGGCAAACCGTGACCGCTTTGTGCTGTCCAACGGCCACGGCTCGATGTTGATTTACGCGCTGCTGCATTTGACCGGCTACAAATTGCCGATTGGCGAACTGAAGAACTTCCGCACCTTGCACAGCAAGACGGCTGGCCACCCCGAAGTGGGCGTCACGCCTGGCGTGGAAACCACGACCGGTCCTCTGGGCCAAGGCATCACCAATGCCGTGGGCATGGCCTTGGCTGAAAAGCTGTTGGCAAAAGAATTCAACCGGGAAGGTCATGCCATCGTTGACCACCGTACCTACACCTTTATGGGTGACGGCTGCCTGATGGAAGGCATCAGCCACGAAGCTTGCGCCCTGGCAGGCGCCTGGAAGCTGAACAAGCTAATCGCGCTGTATGACGACAACGGTATCAGCATTGATGGTCAGGTCACACCTTGGTTCGTGGACAACACCGCCTTGCGTTTCACGGCCTACGGCTGGAACGTGATCGGCCCCGTGGATGGTCACGATGTGGATGCCGTGGACCGCGCCATTGCCGACGCCAAGCACAGCGCCGACAAGCCCACACTGATCATCTGCAAAACCCACATTGGCAAAGGCAGTCCCAACCGCGCGAACACCGCCAAGGCCCATGGCGAACCCCTGGGCGCCGAAGAGATCAAGCTCACACGCGAATCCATCGGCTGGGCACATGCACCGTTTGTGATTCCCAAAGAGGTTTATGCCGATTGGGATGCCAAAGCCAAGGGCACCGAAGTTGAAGCCGCCTGGGACGTCAAGTTTGCGGCTTATAAGGCCGCCTTCCCAGAACTGGCCAAGGAATTTGTTCGCCGAATGAAGGGCGATCTGCCCAAGGCCTTTAATCAGGTGGCGTTTGACACCGTGGTGGCTGCACACACCAAGGGCGAAACAGTTGCCAGCCGCAAGGCAAGTCAGTTGGCGCTCGAGTCCTTCACCGCTGCCCTGCCTGAAATGTTGGGCGGAAGCGCTGATTTGACTGGCTCTAACCTGACCAACACCAAGGCTACCCCCGCCTTCCGCGTTGATTTGTCCGGCGAAGTGGTGACCACGGCCGAAGGTCAAATTGGCCGCCACATCAATTACGGTGTGCGCGAATTCGGCATGGCTGCCATCATGAACGGTGTGGCGCTGCACGGTGGTTACATCCCTTACGGCGGCACCTTCCTGACTTTCAGCGACTACAGCCGCAATGCCATCCGCATGGCAGCACTCATGAAGCAGCGCGTGATCCATGTGTTCACCCACGACTCGATTGGTTTGGGCGAAGACGGTCCCACGCATCAAAGTATTGAGCACGCGGCCAGCCTGCGCCTGATCCCTAACCTGGACGTCTGGCGTCCGGGTGACACGGCTGAAACCGCCGTGGCCTGGGCCGTGGCTTTACGCAACAAAAACAAACCCACAGCGCTGCTGCTCAGCCGTCAGAACATTGCTTACGCCCCTAAGGGCACGAGCGAAGTCGCGCCAGATGCCGCTGGTTTGGACGCCATCAGCAAGGGCGCCTACATCGTGGCGGAACCCGCTGCAGCAGGCCTCAAGAAAAAGGCGCAAGCTGTCATCATCGCAACAGGCTCAGAAGTGCAACTCGCGCTGAAGGCGCAGGCTGTGCTGGCTGCCCGCAAGATTGCGGTGCGCGTGGTCTCCATGCCCAGCAACACCACCTTTGACAAGCAGGACGCCGCCTACAAGAGCCAGGTACTCCCGCAAGGCGTGCCTCGCGTAGCGGTGGAAATGGGCTCCACCGACGGCTGGTGGAAATACGGCTGCGCGGCAGTCGTGGGCCTGGACACCTATGGCGAATCGGCCCCCGCGCCGGTGCTGTTCGAACATTTTGGATTCACTGCAGATAACGTGGCAGACACGGTGCAGGCTGTTTTGCGTAAGTGATTTTTAACTTTCTGGAGAACTGATCATGACCATCAAAATCGGCATCAACGGCTTTGGCCGCATCGGCCGCAACGTGCTGCGTTCCGCGATTCAAAATTTCAGCGACATCGAAGTTGTCGCCATCAACGACTTGCTTGAGCCCGACTATTTGGCCTACATGTTGCAATACGACAGCGTCCATGGCCGCTTCAAGGGCACCGTGACGGTTGAAGGTAACAACATCATCGTCAACGGCAAAAAGATCCGCCTGACCCAAGAGCGTGACCCCGCCAACCTCAAGTGGAACGAAGTCGGTGCTGACGTCGTCATCGAATCTACCGGCTTGTTCCTGGACAAAGCTTCGGGCGAGAAGCACTTGGCCGCTGGCGCCAAGAAGGTCATCTTCTCTGCGCCTTCCAAAGACGACACCCCCATGTTCGTCTTCGGTGTGAACGACAAGACCTATGCGGGTCAAGCCATCATCTCCAACGCCAGCTGCACCACCAACTGCCTGGCCCCGGTTGCCAAGGTCTTGAACGACAAGTGGGGCATCAAGCGCGGCCTGATGACCACAGTGCACGCCGCCACCGCCACCCAAAAAACCGTGGACGGCCCCAGCAACAAAGACTGGCGCGGCGGACGCGGCATTCTGGAAAACATCATCCCCAGCAGCACCGGAGCCGCCAAGGCTGTGGGCGTGGTCATCCCCGAGCTGAACAAGAAGCTCACCGGCATGTCCTTCCGCGTACCCACCAGCGACGTGTCTGTGGTGGACCTGACCTGTGAGCTGAACAAAGAAGCCACACTGAAGGAAATCTGCGCGGAGATGGAAGCCCAAAGCAAGGGCGCCCTCAAAGGCGTGCTGGGTTACACCAACGACAAGGTGGTTGCCACCGACTTCCGTGGCGAGACCTGCACCAGCGTGTTCGATGCCGATGCGTCCATCGCCCTGGACGGCACCTTCGTCAAGGTGGTTGCCTGGTACGACAACGAATGGGGCTACTCAAACAAGTGCCTGGAAATGGTGCGCGTGGTGGCAAAGTAAGCTGCCCCAGCGTTAAAAAAAACGCGCCCTCGGGCGCGTTTTTTGATTCTGGACCTTACTCAGTAATGCGGCGGCAGCTCGTCCAGCATGTTGCGGGCCGGGCTGCTCACGGAACTGCTTTCCACCTGTTCAATCAGCATGCCCAATCGGTGCTGCAAATGTTCAATGTCCTGCTGCTGGCGCACGATGACTTGGTTCAGGCTGTCCACCAGCTCCTCCGTAAAACTGGCCTTGATTTCCAGGTCGGTCAGGCGTTTATCGATGGCGCTGCTGTCGGTCATGCGGGTCAATGGTGATGGCCATGCTCGCCGTGCACATGGCCATGGGCGATTTCTTCTGGAATAGCGGCGCGAACATCGGTAACTTTTAGCTTGAAATTCAGCACCATGCCAGCCCAGGGGTGGTTGCCATCCAAATAGACCGTGTCGCCCTTGATCTTCATCACGGTGAAAACCTGCTCTTTACCTTCGTCGTCAACACCTTTAAGCGTTCCGCCTAACTTGACGCCAGGGGGGAAGCTGCTTTTGGGAATGGTCTGCTGCAGATTTTCGTCGCGAACGCCAAAGGCTTCTTCAGGCTGCAGTGTCAGGTTGGTTTGATAGCCCTTGGTTTGGCCATTGAGCGCGGCTTCAATGGGTGCCAGGGTATTGCCGTAGCCGCCATGCAAATAGGCCATGGGTTCTTTGGGGTCGTCCAACACTTTGCCTTGGGCATTGCTGACTTGGTAGCGAAGGGTGACGACAGTGTCTTTGTCAATGTTCATGGTGTAGGGCTAGAAGGTGTTGAAAAGGTTCAAGTTCTCATTTTCGCTGACTTGATGTGATGTTCATCACACGCAAGCTATGCTACAACCGGGTATGAGACGAATTTTTATTGCCTGTGCCCTGTTGGGGCTGACCGCACTGCCTGCCCAGGTGGTGTTTGCGCAACCTGTACAAAGCTTCATCGTCAAGCTGAAATCGGCATCAGCGCCGACGCTTGAGACCCCGCAAGCGCTGCAACTCAGAGAGCAGCAGCGGGCCCAAGGGGTTGCCAGGGATTTGGGTGCCATGCAAGCTGCGCCAGACCCAGTTGGCACCAAAGCCCATTTGATTCGCCTCGATGCGTCAGTTCAAGGCAGTGGCCTTGCGCAGACTTTGGACCGTTTGCGGCAACATCCCGATGTTGAGTGGGCTGAACCCAATGTGCGGCTCAAACGCATGGCGCTGCCCAATGACCCGGGCTTCAGTTTTCAGTGGCATTTGCAGGCACCTAACAGCTTTGCGTCTGGATTGAACATGCCGGCGGCATGGGACAAGACGACGGGCACAAGCTCAGCCACCGTCGCTGTGTTGGATACCGGGGTAAGGTTTAACCACCCGGATCTGGCTGGGCGACTTCACCCAGGCTATGACTTCGTCAGCGAGGTGACTTATGCCAACGATGGCAATGGCCGAGACAACGACCCCAGCGATCCCGGCGACTGGGTCAGCAGTACCGACCTGCGAAGCGCTGCCTACAGTGGGTGTGCGATAGAAAACAGCTCTTGGCACGGCACTTTTATTGCCGGGCAAATTGCGGCAACTGCCAACAACAGCCAAGGCATTGCAGGGATCAACTGGAACGCCAAGGTCTTGCCATTGCGCGTTTCCGCGAAATGTGGCGCTTTGCTGAGCGATATCCTGGACGCCATGCGCTGGGCCGCAGGTTTGAGCGTGACGGGAGTGCCTGCTAACCCGAACCCAGCCAAGGTCATCAATTTGAGCTTTGGGGGTGACACTGCTTGCACCAAGAGTTATCAGGACACCATTGATGAAGTCGGTCGCGCCGGTGCATTGGTGGTGGTGGCGGCGGGCAACAGTTCCGGCCCACTCACGCGGCCTGCGGATTGCGCAGGTGTCTTGGCTGTAGGGGCGGTTCAGGCAGACGGGGCAAAGACTTATTACTCTGATTTTGGTAGCAATGTTGCGCTGTCTGCACCTGGCGGCGACACCAGCCCGCAAACGCTGCGGCTGTATTCCACGAGCAACTCGGGTACTCAGGGACCCGTGACGGACAACTACGCGTACAAGATTGGCACCAGTTTTTCCGCGCCCCTTGCGGCAGCTGTTGCATCGTTGATGCTATCGGTCGATGGCACGCTGACCCCAGCGCAATTGATTGCCAAAATGAAAGCGTCGGCACGTCCCTTTGTCGCGAGCGGTGCTTATCCGCAATGCGGTGCGGGTGTCACCGTTGCCTGTAATTGCACCGCCAACACTTGTGGCGCTGGCATGCTGGACGCAAATGCTGCCGTGATCCTCGCGGCAACGTCTGGGGGCAGCGTTCCCCCTACAACATCGACGACCTCGACAACTGCAACCACTTCATCCGGCGGCGGTGGCGGCGCTAATGGCTTGTGGGCAGGTTTGGGACTGTGGGCGCTGGCTTTGTTGGCCCTCTGGTCAAGCCGGAAGCGGCCAACGGTCAAACAGGCGAACGGCACAAGGCTCGCCCCATAGCAGGATTTCTGCAGGCGTTCCCTGGTGGCCTTGCTGGGCCGCATCTCCGCGAACATAGGCTAGGCCCACACAGGCATTGGCCAGCGGACTCCAGCCCACTGAGCTCAGTTCCCCAACGGACTGACCTTGCAGCAGCAAGGTTTCGCCTCCCCAGGCGTAGGGCTGGGGAGATGTCATCACCACACTGACTAATTTTTTCCGCAAAGGCTTATTCATTGCAACGCGCAAAGCGTCTTGCCCGATGAATGTGCTGGGCTTGTCCAGTTTGACGGCAAACATCAAACCTGCCTCCATCGGTGTTTCATCCGGGCCAAGCTCAGCACCCCAGGCCCTTCGGCCCTGCTCAATTCTCAGCGCATCCAAAGCGTAATACCCAGCGTCTTTGAGACCTACATCCGCACCAACCTCATGTAAGGCAAGGTAAACATGGCGGGCCATTTCCACGGGGACGTAAAGCTCAAAACCCGGCCCGCCGACATAGCTCATGCGGGCAGCGCGCACGCGAACTTGGTCCAGGTCAATTTCACGTGTCCACGAAAACTTAAGGCTTTGTGGTGACAAATCATCTGGGCTTAAACGGTTCAACAGTTCTCGCGCATTCGGCCCCATGACGGAGAGTACGCTGTACATGGCCGACACGTCAGTCAAGAAGGCGTGTGCGTCGCTTGGTATATGCCTGCTGATCCAGTCCTGGTCGCGCACAGTTTGTGCTGACCCTGTGATGATCAGGAAGCGGTCAAGGGCAAGTCGAATCACGGTCAAGTCACTTTCAAACCCACCGCGTGAATTGAGCATAGGCGTGTAGACCATCTTGTCGATGGGCACATCCATCTCGTTGGCACACAGCCGCTGCAGAATCGCCAAGGCGTCGCGGCCTTGAAGCAGCAGCTTTGAAAATGAGGTCTGGTCGTAAATTGCGACTGCTTCACGCGTAGCAGCTTGCTCCGCTTGCATCCAAGGCAACCAGCCTGGCGCACCCAGGGTATAGGGTGGGCGTGGCGTACTGGCAGCTGGTTTGAAATAGTTCGCACGCTCCCAGCCGTTCTTGCTGCCGAATTCCGCGCCTTTCGCCGCGAGTTGGTCATACAGTGGTGAGGTACGCAGTGGACGGGCGGTTTCCAATTCCTGGCGCGGCCAGCGCATGGCGTAGTGCAGCCCGAGTGTTTCTGCGGTGCGAGCACTTAAGGCGCGGCGGTTGCCGGTGAAGCCGCCAAAGCGGCGAATGTCCACCTCCCACACGTCGGCGCTGGGCTCGCCAGCTGCAATCCATTCTGCAATCAAGCGGCCAGCGCCGCCACTGTTGGCAATACCTGCCGAGTTGAATCCAGCGCACACGAAGTAATTGCGCAGCTCAGGTGCTTCCCCCAAGATAAAGTTGCCATCGGGCGTAAAGCTTTCCGGACCATTCAAGAGCATTTTGACGGGCGCGGTTTCCAGGCAAGGCGTGCGATGGATAGCATTGCGCATCAAGGGTTCGAACTGTTCCCAGTCTTCATCCAGCAACTGGAACTGGAAGTCTGCAGGGATGGGGTCAAGCTTCCAGGGTTTGGCGACGGGTTCAAATCCGCCCATCAGCAATCCCCCCACCTCTTCCTTGTAATAGATGAATCCATCAGGGTCGCGCATGACTGGCAACATCGGGTGCACACCCTCAATGCGGTCGGTCACGATATAGAAGTGCTCGGCTGAGTAAAGTGGAACGTTCACCCCGGCCAATCGGCCAAACTGTCGTGCCCATTGGCCACCGCAGTTCACCAAGGTCTCGCAGCGCAAATCGCCCAGACTTGTGCGTACTCCGACAGCACTGCCGTTCTCAGTCAATACGCCGGTGACTTCAACATCTTCCAGAATTTGCACACCACGCTGGCGTGCACCTTTGGCAAGTGACATGCACAGGTCGGCTGGATTGGCTTTGCCGTCGCCCGGCAACCATAGCGCGCCATGCAAGTCGTCGATTTGCATGACGGGATAGCGTTCTTGGGCCTCTTTCGGTGTGATCAGGTGGCATTCGACGCCGAAAGCCTTTGCCATGGCCAATTGTTTCTTGTAGACCTTCAGTCGATCAACCGATGCGGCAACATTGACACTCCCGCATTGCTTCCATCCCGTTGCTAGCCCTGTTTCTGCTTCAAGCGTGGCGTACAGCTCAATCCCATATTTGCTCATTTGGGTCATGCTGCGGTTGGGCCGCATCTGGCCGATGAGGCCTGCCGCATGCCAAGTGGTACCGCTGGTGAGCTTGCCTTGTTCCAGCACCAGCACGTCGGTGATGCCAAGCTTTGCCAGATGGTAGGCCGTGGAACACCCCGCTATGCCCCCGCCGACGATGATGACTTGGGCCTGGGTTGGTCGTTGGGAGGTTGTGCTCATCAGTGAACTCCGAAATCAACTTAATCGCAATGCCATCACGCCTGCCACGATGGCCAAAGTGCCGGCAACGCGTCGCGGTGTAAAAGCTTCTTTAAGAAACCAAGAGCCCAGCAGGGCCGCAAACAGAACTGAGGTCTCACGCAGTGCGGCTACAGTTGCCACAGGCGCCTTGGTCATGGCCCAAAGCGCAATGCCGTAAGAGCTGAGCGACGCTGTCGCCGCAACCAAGGCCACCGGCCAGCGCTTTTTCGCGTAAGGCAGTGAGGTGGCCAAACCACGTCGATAGAGCACAAGCAGCGCAAAGGGCCAGCCGTCCAGCAAGAAGAGCGTCGCAACGTATTGCATGGCGTTGCCCGATGCTCGCGCACCCAATGCATCGACAACGGTATAGATGGCGATGACCACGGCGTTCGTCAGCGCAAAACCCACAGCTCGCTTGGAATCAAGTGCATGACGCGACAAGCCCAAGGTCAATACCCCGCAGCAAATGCCCAGCACGCCTGCCCAGGCCAGAGGTGATAAGACTTCACCTACCGTCAAGGTAGCTGATAGCGCCACCAGCAGCGGCGCGGTGCCACGCATCAAGGGATAGGTCAATCCCAGGTCACCGTGCTGATAGGCCCCTGTGAGGGCAATGTAGTACGCCACATGGATGGTCACTGACGCCAGGATGAAAGGCCAACTGTCCGCTGAAGGCCAACCCAGCCAGGTCACCAAGGGAATAGCGCAAACAGAGCCAATCAAATGGATCAGCGCCGTATCCAGTGCTTTATCTTGGCTCGACTTGACCAAGACGTTCCAGCTGGCGTGCAGCAAAGCCCCAAGCAATACGGCGAGCACCACGGGCCAAGTCAAGACCATCAAAAAAGCTCCATCAGGTACGCGAGCATCGTTTTGCGATGTTCATGTAATGTTGTAGCGTTGGCGTGCGCAGACCTTCAGCCTTGGCAAGATCATCCCATTCACGCAGCTGAACGGCGTCTTGTGCGCCGGGCAGGGCCAGGAATGCATCTGCTTCAGCGGATGAAAAAACGCCACCTTGCAAGGCGAGTGAGCGCACGGAGTCCGCCGACAGTTGAGCAAAATACGCAGGCCGCGCCGCACACAGGTAGCGCTTGGCATCCACATGCAGTTTGATGGGGTTCAGTACCTCGTCACTGAACAGCGTACGCAAAAACGGCAGCGCACGGTACTGATGAACATCATCCACGCCTTGCAAGGTCGGCGTCTCACCTAGGTCATGCAATAGGTGACCTAAGTCATGCAAAAAGGCCGCTGTGATCAGGCTGTCGCTGGCTCCTGACTGCTCAGCCAGCAGGCCAGACTGCAGTGCGTGTTCCAGTTGCGTCACAGGCTCGCCACTGTATTGCTCGCCCCCTTTACTCGTGAACAAATCTTCGATGTCTTGCAGCGAAAGGGCCATGACACGTCCTTGACTTAGGCAATAGCTTCCGGCTCTTTCAGCCGGGTCTTACTCAACGCGCCAGCCGCTTCGAGAATGGGGTAAGCGATGGAGCAAATGTGCGAATTGATGCGCTTGAGATCGCTGATCAGGTCAATGTGCAAGGAACTGGTACCAATGCTTTCCGGTGTGTTGTCCTGCAGCCGACTAAGGTGAGTAGTGGCGTATTCGCGCTCCAGTTCTCTGAAATGGGCTTTTTCTTCCAACAGCTTTTGTGCATCGCGTAATTCGCCGTTCAGGAACACGCTCATGCCCAGGCGTAAATTGGATACCAAGCGCTCATGCAAGTGGCAAATTTCGGCCATACCTGCATCCGAAAAGCTGCGGCCTTTGCGGATCTTCTTGTCTTCCACGTCTTGTAAGACGCGCTCGATGATGTCGCCGACCTGTTCCATGTTGATGGTGAAGGAAACGATGTCGGTCCAGCGTCGGCCTTCACGCTCCGACAGGGCTTCGCGAGAAATCTGCGTCAGGTAAAACTTGATGGCGGAATAGAGTTCGTCCACCGTGTCGTCTTGTTTACGCAGTTCTTCGGCCAGCGCCAGGTCATTGGTGCGGATCACCGTCACAATGCCGCGCAACATGGTCTCCACCACATCGGCTTGATGCAGCGCTTCACGAGCGGCACACGAGATGGCCAGTGAGGGTGTCGCCAGTGCTGTTGGATCAAGATGCCGAGGACGGTTAACAGGCCCCTTCTTAACAGGTACGGGCATCCACGTATCAAGTCGCTTGCCCAAGAGCTGGGTGAAGCCAATGAAGGTCATCGCCAAGGTCACGTTGAACAGCAGGTGAAAGCTCACCACCAAGCTCAATGGCGAGGGAAAGTAGTTGGTGACAGTCTTGAGCACTTGCGGCACATAAGGCATCAAGACCAGCATCAGGCAGCAGCCAATGGCCTTGAAAATCAAGTTGCCCATGGGCACGCGACGCTCGGCAGGGCCTGACTTGGCAGTGGACAACATGGCCAACAAGCCACTGCCCAAATTTGCCCCCAGCACTAAACCCAGCGCAATGGTTAAAGGCAGAATGCCCGATGCCGCCAATGCCGCCGTCAATAAAACGATGGCCAGGCTGGAATACGATAGAACCGTCAAAACGGCCCCTACCAGGATGTCCAAAAGCACCTCGTTGGGCAACGCCGCCAGCAGACTTTGCACCAGAGGCGACTGCGTCAAAGGCCGAGTATTCGACACAATGAGTTGAAGCGCCAGCGTGATCAGTCCCAAGCCAATCAAGACCCGGCCAATACGACCCGCCGTGGTGTTTTGGCGTGATGTGAACAAGAACACCCCCACCACAATGAGCAAAGGGGAGAGCCAAGACAGGTCAAAAGAAAACACCACCGCCATCATGCTGCTGCCCATGTCCGCGCCCAGCATCACGGCCAAGCCAGCGGCTGTGGCGATCAAGCCCTGGCCGACAAAGGACGACACAATCAAGCATGTAGCGGTACTGCTCTGCACTAGGCCCGTCACGCCCAGGCCCGCGAGCATGGCTGTCAGGCGGTTGTCGACGCTGCGTTTCAAGACTTTGCGGAGGTCTTCACCTAAGACCCGAAGAATCCCAGTACGAACTGTGTGTGTGCCCCACACCAACAAGGCGATGGCGGCCAGGAGATTCAGCAGATGTTGCATGCGGTGTTACGGGCGGGGCAAGTGACTGAGCAAAGTTAAACCCAGGGAAGCGAATAGGTTTTGAGGTTGGTAAAGCTCTTGATCGCTTCTTGCACACCTTCTTTGTAGCCTAGGCCAGAATCCTTGATGCCGCCAAAGGGCGTGAGCTCCAAACGGTAGCCTGGGACCTCGCGCACGTTAACAGTGCCTACCTCCAGCTCGCTCACAAATCGCGTGATGTAGTCCAACCTATTCGTGCACACCGCGCTCGACAGACCATAAGCTGTGCCATTGCTGATGCGAATCGCGTCATCGATGTTCTTGAAGCGGATGATGGGAGACACGGGCCCAAAGGTTTCTTCACGCGCAACGGCCATGGACAAATCCACGCCGTCCAGTACGGTGGGCGAGTACTGCGCACCGCGCCGCTGGTTGCCCAGCAGCAATTTGGCACCTTGGGCCACTGCGTCGTTGACTCGAGATTCAAACAGCATGGCCGCCTGTTCATCGATCACCGTGCCCATGTCATTGCTTTTGTCCACGGGATCGCCATGCTTCCAAGCGCGTGATTTCTCCACGACCTGTTCTACAAAGCGATTGGCCACCGCTTCGTGTACCAGCATGCGTTTGATGGCGGTGCAGCGCTGGCCCGAATTTTTGTAAGAGCCCTGCACGGCAAGCGTAGAGGCCTCGTCCAGATCGGCGTCTTCCATCACAATGATCGGATCATTGCCGCCAAGCTCCAGCACCATGCGCTTGTAGCCTGCCTTGCTGGCGATGTATTTGCCAATCGAAACGCCTCCGGTGAAGGTCACCAGATCCACTTGGGGGTGGGTGATCAACTCGTCAGCAATTTCGCGTGGATCGCCAGTGATCACGGACAGCATTTCAGGCGGCAGACCCGCTTCGTAAAGAATGTCAGCAAACAAGATGGCTGAAAACGGCACCTTCTCCGATGGTTTCAACACCATTCGGTTGTTGGTGGCAATCGAAGGGACGATCTTGTGCGCGACTTGATTGGCAGGATGGTTAAAGGGCGTGATGGCGGTGATGACCCCTAGCAAGGGCGAACGCTGTGTGAAGACCCGGCGCTTCTTGCCATGGTGGGTCAGGTCGCAACTGAAAATCTGACCATCATCCTTCAGAACTTCATTGGCACCAAACAGCAAGACGTCAGCCACTCGTCCCGCCTCATACATCGAGTCCTTCAGGCAAAGACCTGACTCTGCTGTGATCAACTGAGCCACTTCGTTGACGCGGCTGTTGCAGATCGCGGCCGCGCGGTTCAAGATGGCGGCACGGTCGAAGCGGCTCAGGTTGGACTTGTAGTGGTGCCCAATGGCAAAGGCCTCACGCACTTCTTCCAGCGTGGCCTTGGGCACGCTGCCAATCTGCTTTTCGGTATAGGGGTTGAAGACAGGAATAGTACGGTCGCCACTGCGCTCAGCGCCTACCTTGCGCCCCGCTACGCGCATGCTGTTGAGGTGATGATCCAGGATGTACTGCTTGATATCGCTCATGGCTCCCCCCCCTATTGTGCGTAGTTCAGTGCCAGATCAAATGCATCGAAATTTCGGAACCGCCGGCTGTGGTCCAAGCCAGGCAGCGGTCGGTTGACGATCAGCGGCACACGCTGTTCCGTGACGCCGCCGTGTGAGCGCAGCGGGGCATCTAGTCCACTCAAGTCATGTCTTGCGGCAGACGTGCCGATCACCTTGGACCGCTCCGACACGACCACCAAGTCGCCAATGCGGTCAGCAGGTAACTCAAAATGCGCTGCTGCTTGCTCGCGCGTCAAGACCTGCTCCATGCCCTTGACAGCGCTGAGTTGTTGTTGCATCTCGGCGACGCTGACACCCTCAGGCAAATAGACGGTCGCGAAAGATCCCAGCGCCCCGTGGTGCACCACATAGGGGTCGGTGATTGGCAAAATGACGCGTGCACGCCCCGTGCCGATGGCCGCATCAAACCAATCCTGCAAATAGATCACATCGGGTTGGCCGTCCATGCCAATCTTGGCGTTCATGCCGTGATCAGCTGTGAGCACTATCACCCAGCCCATCGCGTCCAGTTGGCCCAGGTACTTGTCCATCATGCGGTAGAAAGCATTCGCGCCCTCGGTGCCAGGTGCATGTTTGTGTTGGATGTAGTCCGTGGTGGACAGGTACATCACATCAGCTTGTTTGGTCTCGGCTAATTTAACGCCAGCGGCAAACACAAACTCAGACAGGTCGGCGCTATAGACGTCCGGGATGGGCATACCCACCAGGCCCAAAACATCAGCAATGCCGTTTTCTTCCAGCGTGACTTGGTCCGATTTCTCGGATGAAAAGCAGATGCCGCCTTTCATCTTGTGGCCGAGCAGCTTGCGCAATTTGTCTTTGGCCGTCACCACCGCCACGCGCTTGCCTGCATCAGCCAGCGCCGCCAGCAAAGTGGGTGCACGCAACCACTTCACGTCATTCATCATGACTTCGGTGCCACTGGCGGTATCAAACAGATAGTTTCCGCAAATGCCATGCACGCTCGGCGGCGCACCCGTGACGATAGACAGATTATTAGGGTTGGTGAACGTGGGCACCACACAATCTGCCACCAGGCCGACGCCTGCGGCCAGTGCCTTTTTCAGCCACGGCATTTGGCCCGTGGCGACCGCCTGGCCCAGGTAATCAGGTTCGCAGCCATCCACGCAGACGACAACGGTGGGTTGTGTGGGCAGTTTGTATTGGCGATGGTTGATATCAAGCACGTTGAGCTTTCTTCAAGACGGTTTCTGTGGAGGTATTGGCATCGACGCGAGCTTGACGACGCAGATCGTTGGCAATCGTGCGTTCCTTGCTTTCAATGACATGGTCAAACATGGCACGCCCTGCAGCCTGGGCGTCGCCAGATGCAATGGCCTTGACGATTTGTCGGTGCTCATTGGCTGAAATGGGCATCAACCAACCGTCGGCCAGATTCAAGCGTCGAAAAAGCGAGAGCTCTTTGATCAGCTTGCGGTAAATCGAGGTCAACTTTCGGTTGCCCGCCATTTCCACCAATCGGTCGTGAAAAGTGAGGTTGAGCAAGTGGTATTCACGGGCATCTGCCGCTTTGACGGCCTTTTCCATGGCGTCGACCAAAGCCTTGATTTCTTTCAGCTGCGCAGAGGTGATGTTGGTGGCCAATTGCCTGCCCACCAGTTCGTCCATGGCCGCACGCAGATCAAAAATTTCGATGGCTTCATCGATCGGGATGTCTCGGACAAAGACCCCCCGATTCTTTTCAAAGCGCAGCATGCCGGCTTCTTCCAACATGCGAAAAGCCTCGCGAATCGGACCGCGAGACACGCCCAATTTGTCGGCCAAAGCAGCTTCGGTTAGCTTCGTACCTGGTGCATATTCGCCCACCAAAATGGCGCGTTCGATTTCCTGCTGCACCACGGTGGTGAGCGAACTGTTCTGCAAAAGGGCGATCTTGGCGTGGTGGTCTGGATCCATCAAAAGCGTGCTCATGCCTGCATTGAATCAGAAAACACCAGATTGTCAACAATCAGCAAAAAACAATTGACAAAGCATTTCACGTAGGCGTTAAATCTGTTTTCAGACAGGCTCAAACATGTCATCAGATTGACATACGCGGCCCCCAGCATTGCCAGTTTTGTTCTACACAGGAGTCACGCATGCATCCGTTTTTCCGTCCTTCGACGCTCGTTAAAACCCTGGGGCCTAAAACCTTGGCGCTTTTGGGTCTTCTCACCTTGGCGGGGCTGGCCTCGGCTCAAAAGACCCAATTACTGGTCTACACCGCGCTGGAGACCGATCAGCTCAAGGCCTACCAGGAGGGCTTTAACAAAGCCTATCCCGACATCGAGCTCAAATGGGTGCGGGATTCCACGGGCGTGATTACCGCCAAGCTGCTGGCCGAAAAGGCCAACCCACAAGCCGACGCGGTCATGGGGGTTGCTGCATCTAGCCTGGCATTGCTCGACAAGCAGGGCATGCTGGAGCCCTATGCGCCAATCAACCTTGACGCGATCATGAGCCAGTACCGCGACAAGAAAAAGGTGCCGGCCTGGGTGGGCATGGACGTTTGGGGTGCCACCATCTGCTTCAATACAGTGGAAGCGCAAAAGAAGAACATTCCCAAGCCCGAGAGCTGGAAGGACTTGACCAAGCCTGTGTACAAGGGCCAGATCGTCATGCCCAACCCTGCATCCAGCGGCACGGGCTACTTTGACGTGACAGCCTGGCTGACCTTGTTTGGCGACGACGCTGGTAAAGGTGGTGGCTGGAAGTTCATGGATGGCCTGCACGAGAACATTGCGCAGTACACGCACTCTGGCTCCAAGCCCTGCAACATGGCCGCGAGTGGCGAATACGTGATGGGCATTGCCTTTGAGTACCGCGCCAATGCCAACAAGGCCAAGGGCGCGCCGATTGACCTGGTCTTCCCCAAAGAAGGCCTGGGCTGGGACCTGGAAGCCTTTGCCATTCACAAAGGCACCAAGAAGCTGGATGCTGCCAAGAAGCTGGCTGACTGGGCATCGGGCAAAGACGCCATGTTGCTCTACGGCAAAAACTTTGCGATCACTGCACAACCCGGCGTGGCCGCACCGCTGGCCAATGTGCCCAAGGACTATGAGAACCGCCTGGTGAAGAAAGACTTCCAGTGGGATGCTGACAACCGCGAGCGCATCCTCGCTGAATGGACCAAACGCTACAACGCCAAGTCTGAACCCAAGAAATAAGATGGTGACTGCGTCGGACGCCAGTTTTCTGGACTTGCGCTCCGTGCGCAAAAGCTTTGGGGGATTCACTGCACTGCAGGACATTCACCTGAGCATTCCCAAGGGCGAGTTTGTCTGTTTTCTTGGCCCCAGTGGGTGCGGCAAGACCACCTTGCTGCGCATCATTGCGGGGCTGGAAGTGCAGACCTCGGGGCAGGTGTTTCAGGCGGGGCGAGACGTGTCACGCCTGCCACCTGCGCAACGCGACTATGGCATCGTGTTTCAAAGCTATGCGCTGTTTCCCAACCTGAGTGTGGCGGACAACGTGGCCTATGGCTTGGTCAACCGCAAGGTGGCCAAAGCTGATATCACCAAGCGTGTGAAGGAACTGGTGGCGTTGGTTGGCTTGCCCGGCAGCGAGCAAAAGTACCCAAGCCAGCTTTCGGGCGGGCAGCAGCAACGCATCGCCTTGGCCCGTGCCTTGGCGACGTCACCGGGTCTGCTCTTGCTGGACGAGCCGCTGTCGGCGCTGGACGCCTTGGAGCGTGTGCGCCTGCGGCAGGAGATTCGAAATCTGCAGCAACGCCTGGGCGTGACCACCATCATGGTGACGCACGACCAGGAAGAAGCCCTCAGCGTGGCCGACCGCATCGTGGTGATGAACCACGGCGTGATTGAGCAGGTGGGCTCACCGCTGGACATTTACCGTGAGCCCGCCACGCCTTTCGTCGCCGACTTTGTGGGCAAGATGAATGTCTTTGCCACCCAGGTGGTTGGGGGCCAACTGCACTTAGGACAATTCCTGTTGCCCGTGACACAGGCTGATGGACCAGTAAAGGCCTATTTGCGCCCAGAGGACATTCTGGCCCGCCCGATTGGGCCGGACGACGCCTGCCAGTTTGATGCGCAGATCGACAAGATCGAGTTCCTCGGGTCGTTCTGCCATGTGCATGTGACGGCGCCGGCGCTGGGTCAGCCTGTGGTGGTTTACCTGTCGCTCAACTACCTGAGCGAACATTCGTTTGAGGTGGGCTCCACCGTTCGGCTCAAGCTGATGCCTGAACGCGTCAAGGTCTTCTAGCATGGCTGGCGCGCTCACCGGCGCAGCCACCGTGCTGCCTGTCAAGCAAAAATCAGATCCTTCTGCCTGGTTTGGGCACATTGCGCTTGCCTTGATTGCTCTGTTTTTGGTAGCGTTTTTGGCGCTGCCCTTGCTGGCGATCCTGCAGCAGGCGGTGCAAGACAAAGAGGGCGCATTCAATGGCGTCGCCAACTTCATCGCCTACGCCCACACCCCCGCCTTGCTGGAGAGCGTGTGGAACAGCCTGTGGGTGTCTGCGCTGGTGACGCTCATTGCCGTGCCCTTGGCCTTTGGTTTTGCTTATGCGCTGGCCCGCTCATGCATGCCTTTCAAAGCTTTGTTCAGAGGCATCACGCTGGTGCCGCTGTTGGCCCCGTCCCTCTTGGCTGCCATCTCGCTCATTTACTGGTTTGGCAACCAGGGCGTGCTCAAGGATGCGATGCAGTCTCTCGGTATCGAGCAGATTTACGGTGCCCCTGGCATCGTGCTGGCCGAGGTGTTTGCCGTGTTCCCGCATGCCATGATGATTTTGGTGACCGCGCTCAGCATGGCCGACGCCCGCCTGTACGAGGCAGCCAACGCCATGGGGACCAGCGCCGCGCGCAAGTTTTTCACCATCACCTTGCCAGGTGCCAAATACGGCCTGATCTCCGCCGCGCTGGTGGTCTTTACGCTGGTGATGACAGACTTCGGTATCCCCAAGGTGATTGGCGGAAACTTCAACATGCTGGCCACCGATGTGTTCAAGCTGGTGATTGGTCAGCAAGACTTTGCCAAAGGGTCGGTAGTAGCCATTTTGCTGTTGAGCCCAGCGGTGCTGAGCTTTGTGGTGGACCGCTATCTGAGTCGCCGTCAAACCGCCATGCTGAGCGCCAGAGCCGTGCCGTACACGCCGTCCCGCGCGCCTGTTTTTGATGCGGTCATGACGCTGTACTGCAGCCTCATCGTTGCCTTGATATTGGCGCTGCTGGGCATGGCCATCTTCGCGTCATTTGCCAAGTTCTGGCCGTATCAACTCACTCCGAGCCTGCAACACTATGTGCTGGGGCTCGTGGATGCCGAGGTGGGCGTCGGCTTTATCAACAGCCTGAAGGTGGCAGCAGGCACGGCGGTCTTTGGCACGGCGCTGGTGTTTGCGGGTGCCTATCTGCTAGAGAAGACCCAAGGTGCTGACGCGCTGCGTGGCCCTGTCAAGATGCTGGCCATGTTGCCCATGGCTGTGCCGGGCCTGGTGCTGGGTTTGGGTTACATCTTTTTCTTCAACGCGCCGGGCAACCCCTTGGGTGGGCTGTACCACACGGTGGCCTTGCTGACACTTTGCACCATCGTGCACTTTTACACCACGGGCCAGTTGACAGCGGTCACAGCACTCAAAGGCCTGGACGCCGAGTTTGAAGCGGTCAGTGCCTCGCTCAAGGTGCCGTTTTACGTGACCTTCTGGCGCGTTACCTTGCCCATCTGCACGCCCGCCCTGGTGGACATTGCGCGCTATTTTTTCATCAACGCCATGACGACGATATCGGCCGTGGTGTTCTTGTATTCGCCCGAGACCAAGGTGGCGTCCATTGCGATTTTGAACCTGGACGAAGCCGGTGAAATGGGTGCTGCGGCGGCCATGGCCGTGTTGATTGGCTTGGTTTCCACCGTGGCAACCTTGTTCTTTTGGGGCTTGAGTACTTATGTCAACAAACGTACCCAGGCCTGGAAGGCCAATACAAGATAACGGAGCACAACATGCAGACAAGAGATCACATCCTTCTCACCCCCGGCCCTCTCACCACCACCTTGCGCACCAAGCTCGCCATGCTGCGCGACTGGGGTTCATGGGACACGGACTTTATCGCCGTGACCGCCAAGGTGCGCAAGAGTTTGCTTGACATCGTGCATGGGCATGACACCCATGTGGTCGTGCCTTTGCAGGGCAGTGGCACCTTCAGCGTTGAGGCCTCGGTTGCCACCGTGGTGCCACGGGATGGCCACGTACTGGTGCTGGACAACGGCGCGTATTGCAAACGCGCAGCCAAGCTCACGCAAATGATGGGCCGTCGATGCACGGTGATCGGCTTCCCAGACAACGAACGCATCAGCGCAACCGCCTTGGACGCGCACCTCAGCAGCGATGTCAGCGTCACCCATGTGATGATGATCCACTGCGAGACCGGGGCCGGGGTGCTTAACCCGCTGCAGTCCATTGCTGATGTTTGCGCCAAGCATGGCAAGGGCTTGATCGTGGACGCCATGAGTTCCTTTGCAGCGCTGGAGATTGATGCACGTAAGGTCCAGTTTGACGCGCTGATCGCGGCCAGTGGCAAATGCCTGGAAGGCGTGCCCGGCATGGGCTTTGTGTTCATTCGTAAAGCGGTGCTGGCGCGCTGTGAAGGCCAAAGCCAGAGCCTAGCCATGGACTTGTTTGACCAGCATCAGTACATGGAAAAGACTGGGCAGTGGCGCTTTACGCCGCCGACACATGTGTTGGTAGCGCTGGCCGAAGCCATTGCGCAATTTGAGGAAGAAGGGGGCCAACCAGCACGCTTGGCCCGCTACACCCGAAACTGTGAGACGCTGGTGCGAGGTATGCAGGCGCTGGGCTTCAAACCCTTCTTGGACCCCGCCATTCAAGCGCCGATCATCGTGACCTTCCACGCGCCGAGTGACTCCCGCTACGAGTTCCGCAAGTTCTATGAAGCAGCCAAAGCCCGTGGATTTATCTTGTATCCCGGCAAACTGACCGAAATAGAAACCTTCCGTGTGGGTTGTATTGGCGCGATTGACCAGAATGAGATCGAGCAAGCGGTTCACGCGGTCGCCCTGGCTTTGCAAGACCTTGGAATTGAAACTGGCAAACCCGCCAACTGATCACAGGAGACTGCCATGGCCAGTGCCAACAAATCCGCCAAGATCACTCAGCGTCATCCAGCGCTTGAAGCTATCAAGAAATCCGGCGCCACCAAGGTCAAAGTGGCTGTCAGCGATATCGACGGCATCTTGCGCGGCAAGTACCTGCACCCATCTAAGTTCGAAGGTGCAGCAGACGGTGGATTTGGCTTTTGCTCGGTAGTGATGGGCTGGGACGCACATGACCAGTGCTATGACAACACCACCGTCACGGGCTGGCAGCATGGTTACCCCGATACCTTGGCACGCATCGACCTGGACACAGCACGCCGGGTGCCGTGGGACAACAACGTGCCCTTCTTTCTGGGCGAGTTTGTCAACGACGACGGCAGCCCATTTGCTGTGTGTCCGCGGCAGACCTTGAAGCGTGTGCTCAAGCGTGCCGAGAGCATGGGCTTCAATGTCATGACCGGCATGGAATTTGAATGGTTCAATTTCAAGGAAACGCCTCAGAGCTGGGCGGCCAAGCAAGGTGTCAATCCTCAGCCGCTCACGCCGGGCATGTTTGGCTACTCGCTGCTGCGCATGGCAGACGAGAGCGAATTCTTCAATGCCTTGATGGACGACATGGCAGCATTCGATGTGCCCATTGAAGGCCTGCACACCGAGACGGGACCCGGCGTCTATGAAGCAGCGATTGGTTTCAGCGAGGCGCTGGCACAGGCAGACCGTGCCATCCTGTTCAAGACCGGCGCGCGCGAAATCGGCAAACGCTTTGGCATCATGCCGAGTTTCATGGCGAAGTGGAGCCAAGCCTTGCCAGGGTGCTCGGGGCACATTCACCAAAGCCTGGTGAAGCTTGGGGATCAAAGTAAGACTAACTTGTTCTTTGACGCCAAGTCGCCGCGCAAGATGAGCAAGCTGTTTGAAAGCTACCTCGCCGGGCAGGTCAACTGTCTGATGGAATTTGGCCCCATGTTCTGGCCCACCATCAACAGTTACAAGCGCTTGGTGGATGGATTTTGGGCGCCTGTTAAGCCCACCTGGGGCATGGATAACCGCACGGCCAGCTTCCGGGTGATTGCGGGCAGCCCTAAGGCGACGCGGCTGGA
>ERZ724504.9-NODE-9-length-117627-cov-7.060440_pt1 | contig 117627 bp, 109 predicted proteins | sample MGYA00376037_ERZ724504 | MGnify/ENA primary metagenome ERZ724504 (study PRJEB28724, sample SAMN07190888) | wastewater metagenome | isolation source: influent of sewage treatment plant in Hong Hong | place: USA: Christiansburg, Virginia | collected 2016-03-01 ... | reverse complement strand
AGTGCTAGCTTTTCGTACCGTCACTTATTGCACTGAAAACGAGGAGACCCCTCAACAGACCGTTTGAGGCCCGCCAAGCGAGAATTCTCAGCTCGCATGGCCGAAAGTCGCCACTTGTCCCATCCTCGCTCAAACTCAAAGCCGCCGTTCTCAAGGCTCCACACGATGTCCTGAAGTTCTGCCCGAGGCGTCACGATCAGTGCCATACGGTCGCCATAGTAGGTATAAGCCCTGGCCAGCGCCATACGTCCAATTTCACCGACAACTGTCGCATCGGCAATCGTGTCACTGTGACGATCTGGCCGCTCGATGACACCCGGAAAAGCTGACTCCAATGCCGCAAAAATGTCTTCGTGCTGCTGCTCGTTTTGATCGTCGTAAAACGATCTCTCGTCGCTTGGCCAAGCATAGTGTTCGTCTTGCCAGTCTTTAAAAAGACCTTCAAGAACCAAAGCGCGACCATCTTCCGACGCTGCCAGCAGCGTTGCCTTTGAATCCGCGTCGTTCTTTATGAACTCATCGAACTCGCTTCGCCGACGATCCTGTTCATCTGACCAGTAGCACGGTTGTAGATCAACGTAGACCATTTTGTTCCACGAGTCGCCTGCCGGCGCTGAAAAGTAATAGTTACCTGCACCCATAAAGATGTCCTCCAGTTATGCCCGAGAAGGGCGGTTGATTTGCCTGGAGGGCATCCGTTGCGCGGCAACTTTGCTTAAAAAATGGTCATGTCATGTCATCTCATATTGCATGATTTCATGTTGCATGATGACATAACTTAAAGTTTTCAAACAGGAAATTCATTCTTGTTTGCCATTAGCTGATGGCTTAGAATATGACGCAAGAATGAAAAAGCCCCTCAGCGCTGGCAGCAGTGAGGGGCTTCTTGAAGAGACAACCGGGTTTAGCTTTTGCAGGGCATCCGGTTTGATGAGAACCCGTGGGTTACACGGACACTTGGCGTCCATTGTAGCCCCGCAACGAAAGGTTTGCAATATGCAAATCCGTATGAATTGGGCGAAAAATGGCAGTATTGCCTCAGTGCACTGACTGGCCGAAAAGCACCGAAAGTCGGTTTCGGGCATTGGTATTGAGCAAGGGGTTCTCCCAGTTGCTCCGGTCAACAGCCCTCAAAAATTTTCCAGGATCAATGCATAAGCGTTGGTCCATCTTGTCGCGTCCTCTCGCTAGGCCAACCACATCATGCATTGCCACAACTCAGGGCTTCAACCCTTGGGTCGATGCGTGCTTGGTCTACAGAACTAACAAATGGAGTCACCTAACGGCATCAAGAACTGATTGATCCAGAAACACAAAACCCGCCTGGAAAGCGGGTTTGTGTTAACGAAACAAGCGAGTGGAACCCGCATGTACAAGCCATTAAATTCGATGTGAGAGTTGAATTAGATGGTCGTCAAAGGCTAAGTTGTATGGCCTGATTGTACATGGAGTAGTTCCGCACGCAAGTGTTTGCACGTCCCTACGGTTTGTAGGGGTATGTCAAAGGAACTATGGACATTACCAAGCAGGCTATTGCAGAGCATGTATCTAGGCGATATTTCGAGCCAAGTACGGCACTGGCTCGCGTGCTCGATGAAGCGCCTTATTTGCCGCGATGCAGCGATGACAAGACGGCTGCGCGCGTGCGTCCACGCGACATTGCCGTTCGCTACCCCTACATGCAGATCAACCGCCCTGGCTTCGTAAGCTGGTTGATCTTTGACCTAGACCACAACAATCCCATGATCTGGCAAGACGCAGGCTTGCCAGCGCCCAATCTGATCGTGAGTAACCGCGATACGGGTGGCGCACACCTGTTTTATGCAATCCCACCGGTATGCACTAGCGAAAACGCTCGGTCGAAACCTATTGCATACATGAAGGCCGTCTACGAGGCGTTTGCAGCCCGTTTGAACGCCGATATGGACTTTCACTCAGGTCCTGTAGCAAAAACACCGGGACACCCTTGGTGGAGGACCTGGGAGCTGCATCCAGAGGTCTACGAACTGGGCAAGCTAGCTGACTACGTGGATTTAGCTGTTTCTTCGCCTTGGGGCCGTGGTCCACGGTTAGATGACGTGAGCCATTCGCGCCACTGCATCATGTTTGAGCAACTGCGCTACTACGCCTATTCCATCGTGAATCGAGAGCGAGAGAAGGGCAGTTTTGAGGTCTTCTCGCGCTTGTTAGAGGCCTATGCGTACAACAAGAATACCTTCGCCGAGAAGAACGGGCTTCTTCAAGAGCGTGCATATTGGGTACTGCCTCTTACCGCAACCATCTTCTACACGTTCGGTCACATCGCTTTCGATAAATGGGCATGGCGGACTTGCCTGGTTCACCGCGTTCTTCAAATTCCTGATCTACGCGGCAAGTGGAATTGCCTCGGTGAGACCATCGATCCTGCTACTGGAGAGATCAATTTCAAGTGGACCGCTGAAGTGACCATTTCGCAGAGTTGGGAAAAAATCAAAATTTACTCTGAAACCAGCCAGTCCCGATCGCGTAGCGTGGCCGCCTCCATTCTCGTAGAAGAAAACATGGGATACATCCTGATGTACAGCTATCGCAATGAGCCTCGACCTGGTGAGCATGAACTTAAGGCACATTTTGGCTATGCAGAATGGCATGTTTCCGAGGATGGCGAGACGGCGGAAGCAACCTATTTCAATGGCGGTGGCAGATTCACCGGTGGCCGCATGAAACTAACCAGGACGACACGTGGCAACTAACTATTCGAACCGTATTGGCAGGGTGAATGCAAGACGCAGCGGGACGGGCGTTGGGATTACGGAGGCGCTGAAGGGGAATGTTTTTGCGAGCGCCGATGATGGCATGGTGTTTGACTCGGTCGCCCAAGGCTACCAAAAGAAGACAAAGTCCAAGAATTTTCAATACGCACTGGTATCCATGCAGGAAGTCGATGCGAGGTACACCAGCATCAGCTATAGCGAGGCAGAGCGGGTTGCGAAGCAAATCACCGTCGGTCATAAGCGGAATGGAAAGGATGTCGCGGTCGAATTACAAGGCTCGTTGCCGTTGAATGTACATCTGCGGCGCGTGAGCGATGTGGACATGCTTGTATGGCCGTCTCATTTCTATATTTTTGACATCCATGGTGTGGCAGCGCCCAGCTTTGCGCGGAGCACAAGCAACGCGGTTTCTGAAATCACAACCTTGCGTTCTGAATGCTGTGCGGTTCTTCGATCAGCATTTCCCGCCGCAAAAATTGATGATTCTGGATCGAAATGCATCACCATGTCCGAAGGCTCGCTGCTTCGCGAGATTGATGTCGTGCCATCTGTGTTGCATAGAACGGCGACCTTTCAGTTAACCAATCAAGATGAAGACCGTGGCGTTCAGATATATGACAAGAAGAATGCCGCTCTGCTAATCAACTTCCCCTTCAAAGTGCGTGCACTGATCAACGCGAAAGACGGTCGCACAGTAGGTGGGTGCAAGAAAGCCATTCGCCTGCTTAAAAACATGAAAGAAGACGCCGATACGACCATCTCATTGTCCAGCTTTGACATCATGTCTTTGGTCTATGCGATGCCAGAAGGCGACCTAGTGCATTTTTCGTACTTTGAGGGAAAAATCGTCGCGTCGTTGCAGAAGTGGTTTTTTCGTTTGTCTTGGGATGAGCCATATCTACGAACACTCAATTCTGTGGACGGAAGCAGAAAGATCGTACAGTCGGCAGCCGATGTCGCTGCTGTAACTCAAATGTCAGACGAACTGACCACACTACTCCTGCTTATCGCGCAAGAACTGCAACCCGACGTTCCTACCAGCTTTGACGCTTGGCGAGCCCGTGTTGAAAATGAGTTCTTGAATTAGAGGCTTCATCGCAACGTGGTTGGCCGATCCCAGTACTGGGCGCTGGCGAAGGATTAAATGTAGGCCCTCGTTTCGCGTCCTGTGAAATACAAGTGCCCGATTGGCTAGAGCTACTCTGCCAATCGAACCCAGCACCGTCGCAGCAGAACGGACTTCAACATTTCAGCCATACCCGCAGCGTCACGCGAAAAGGTATCATTCGCACAAATAAAAAAGAGACCTCATAGGGTCTCTTTTTTGAACGGCGCCCGCAGAACCTTTTCAGGTGCTGTACATGATTGCTCATGATCCCCGTTCAAGTGGTTGTTAGTAGGCCCCACTCACCGCTGCAATGTCGTACCTTTAGGCCACAATCGGTAGACATATCGTCTTCGGTTGAATAATTATAAGCCAAACGCGCGCTTTTCGTCAAACATGCCCCTATTCACACAAACAGGCTCAACGCCCAACGATCTATGGCTTGCTGATGGTTCTCCTGACTTCGCTGTGTTCCCAGGTGGTTTGATTGACCAAGTTCCTCAAGATGTTCCCATTTGGTTAAAGGTAGGAACACCTGCCTATGGCGTTGCTCACATAGCTCAGCGGCATGCGGCTTGGATCAGGAAGCAGGGAAAGCCAGTTTATGAGTTAGTTTGGGACAAGCTCGGCCAGCCCGGCAAGGTCCTAACAACGGAAGCCGCTCGCAAGGTAAAAATTAACCTGCACCTTAACCCTAGTGCATTGCTAATCCTGCAACTGGAAGACAGATCGAAAACAGTTCATTTTTCGGTCACTTCCTTGTATTTGAAGCAGGGCAAGCTTGATGGCGATGAATTAGGCAAATACCCAGGGCGACCGAAGCCACGACTTCTGGTGGGACAGGCCTATTTAGATTCGTTGTCGGTTTCCTCTGAAGCGAAACCAAAACTTCCCTTCGTGTGAAGATTTTGGAAAGGTGGGTCCAGATGCCCTAAGATAAGTATCAATATCTTAGGTTATTATTTCGGCGTCATAATTTCTGCCTGTCGGAAGGGTGAAATATTCCCTTTGAAAATCAACGGCTTAGCCAGGCTCAAAGGATCGCCATGAAATCGACCACCATTTTTGTCAAGCGCCTGGGTCGCCACCACTTCGCCCATCTTCGCTGTGTGGCGGAAGGCATCGACATCATGGCCAGTGCATTGCGCTACCTCGGTATCGAGCACGGGCACCAGGCCATCACAGCCCATCGTCAGGTGATCAGTGCCGTGCGTGCAGTCACACGGCGGCATGTCAAGGATTCCCACTGGCGGCTGATTGGCCTGGCGATCCCCGTGCCAAGTCAAACCGACAGACCTAGCGGTTTCCCTTTTGCTCGGGTTGCCAGCCGTTCCAGAGGTTACCGGTCAGGTGTGAGCTGCAGAGAATCATCGCCACCTCAATGAATTGGCCACGGTGGCTATCCTTTCTGTGAAGCAGGGCAGCAAGGACGGCCGCGGCCGCTGTCGTTCCGGTCGCGTAGTCGACAACGGGCGCACCGCACTTGACGGGAGGTGAGCCGGGTTTGCCCGTCATCGCCATCATTCCCGAGTACCCCTAAATCACGCCATCCTAGGCCGTGAGTTCCTGATTTGACCCAGTACTGCCGAAAGCGGAAATGGAGCAGTAGAGCAATTCCGGCTTGAGAGCCGAGAGATCAGCATAGCCGAGTCCGAGCGCATCGAGCGCGCCGGGCCTGTAGTTTTCGATGAGGACGTCTGTGGTCAGCACAAGTTGACGCAGGATCTTCCGACCCGCGTCAGACTTCAGGTTCAAGGTGATGGACTGCTTGTTCGACGCCTGTGCGAGATACGCGGTCCCCATTCCCTGGTCGTTGAGGTCGTGATCGGAACCCTAGAACCGCGCCTGGTCCGGTTCGTTTGGCGCCTCGATTTTGATGACCTCAGCACCCAGGACGGCGAGCTGGTAACTCACGAAGGACCCGCCAGAACATGCGTCAGGTCAAGGACGCGAATCCCTTGCAGGACCTTGGGCATTGGCGCCGCCTTACTTTGTGATGACATTTGTTTTTACCAGCTTGGACCAACGAGCGATCTCGGCGCGAACATACATCTCGTAATCAGCCGGGGTGCCGGTCTGGGCGACCATGCCCTCGTGAACCAGCTTGGACTTGAAGAAGTCGGTGTTCGCTGCTTTCCTCACCGCGGCATTCAGCTTCTCGATCACGGCTGCTGGTGTGCCTGCCGGCGCGTGCAGGCCATACCAGCCCTCGGTAACGTAGCCAGGCACGCCCGCTTCGACCATAGTCGGCACATTTGGATATGCACTGGAACGGGCCGCAGAGGTGACGGCCAGTGCACGCAGCTTCCCGCTGTCGATGAAGGGACCTACAGAACCCGACGTGCCGAACAGGATGTCGGTTTGCCCGCCCAGCAGATCGGTCAAAGCAGGTGCCGACCCTTTGTAGGTGATGTGTTGCAGACGCAATTTACCGAGATCTTCAAATAAGGCACCGGCCAGGTGCGATGAAGTTCCATTTCCAGGCGATGCATAAGTCAGCACGCCCTGCTTGGCTTTTGCGGCCTCGATGATGTCTTTCACCGATTTGTAGGGGCTGTCTGCACGGACGACCAAGACATTAGGTGAGCGGACGAGCATCGCGACAGGCACGAAGTCTTTCTCGGTGGAATAGGGTAGCTTTTCAGCGAGCGCCGGGTTCACGGAATGGGCTATTGAGGACAGCAGCAGGGTGTATCCATCAGGCGGGCTCTTTGCGGCAAGGTCCGATCCAATGACGGTTCCGCCGCCCGGTTTGTTGTCCACGATGACCTGTTGGCCAAGTTCCTTTGCCAACTCAACAGCCACGGTTCGGGCGATGAGATCGGCGCCGCCGCCGGGCGAGAAAGGAACAATGATCTTGATGAGCTTGTCGGGGAATGCAGCGTGGGCGGTCGACACGCCGATCAGCAAGGTGGCGGCAAGACCTGCCACTGCGCTCGCGAGGGCGCTGAATCCACGGGCTTTTGAAATGAACATGTTGTGTCCGGTGAAGTAGGGAATACGGCTGTGAGCAACGTCCCCAGCCTTCTAGATTGAGACTTTAGGTGGGCAGGCGTTTTGCCGCACCCTGCTGATTCCACCCAGTGGAACTTGGAAGCGTCGGCTTTGGCAGGTCACACCGGCTAATCTGCCGCAGCCACGTCGAAAGCATGGAGGATGCTCTTCCTCAGCGCGAGCAATTTGGGTGCAAGCTCTGCGACGACGTCCTTGAAAGGTTCTGCCGTCGACAAGCTGACGTTCAATGCGTACTGCGTTCCTTGAAACGGAAGCGATGTGGCGATGGCAACAACCTCCGGCTGCCAGGAGGCCGCACAGAATCCGTAGTCCTTGACGCTTTCAATCGCCAATAGAATTTCAGCAGCTAGGGCACGCCACGTTGTTCGCCGGGCCTGGCCGAAGTGCGCCATCAATGTATTGCGCCTTGCTTCCGGCGCACTGGCGAGGTAGGCGCGTCCCAGCGACGTCAGTTCCATCGGAACACGCTGGCCTGACACCACCGAACGCAGCGAGGGGCGCCGGTTGTACCGGATTGATTCAAGGTAGACCATTTCGTCGCGGTCAGGCGCCGCCAGGCCAACGTTGATCTTGTTCTGCTCAGCGGCCTGGCGCATGAGGGGCGCGGCAATTGTAAGTACGGAAGATCCGGTGCGCATCGCATGGCCAATGCTTAGGACCGCAGGTGCAAGCCGGAATGCGCGGCTGCGCGGCTCGACCTGCAGCAGGCCGACGCCCACCAGCGTTTGCGTCAGGCGGCTTATCGTGGCTCGCGACAGGCCGGTACGTTCGGCCAAATCGGCGTTCCCGAGCAGTTCCGAACCCGGACGGAAAGAGCGCAGCAGTTCTATGCCCCGCTCGAGCGAGCGGTTTGCCGGGGAAATGCCGGGTTTGTCGTCAGGCAGGGCCTTCATGCGGACAAGGTGTGGGGCGGGGGTGGGCGTATTAGTCATGTCGGGCGTCTTTGCTGTAATTCCATGCATTGGAATACGTTGCGGAGTTTCCGTCCATAAAGAATTCCATTAGATGGAATTTATAAGGTGCCTGACGTGAGTTTGTTCCATAAGCTCACCGCATCCCATTCAAAACCAGGAGACAAGTCATGACCTTCAGCTTTCGTTCCCTTTTCATACGTGCCGTCGCCGCCGTCGCTGCCACCCTGTTTGCAACCACCTCGGCATTCGCCGCCTTCCCAGACAAGCCGGTGAAGCTTGTTGTTCCCTTCGCGCCTGGTGGCGGTACCGACGCAATTGCCCGCGCACTCGGCGTGGGGATGGCGCAGGCACTCGGCCAGCCGGTGATCGTGGACAACAAGCCAGGCGCCGGCACTATCATCGGCACTGATGCTGTGGCTAAGAGCCCCGCCGACGGTTACACGGTTGTCGTGGCCAGCTTTGCGCACGCCGTCAATCCAAGCCTGAATGCCAAGCTTCCCTTCGACACGGACAAGGCCTTCAACCCGGTCATCCTGCTGGTGCGCGGACCCAACGTCCTGGTGGTTCGGGCCGAAAGCCCGTTCAAGTCAGTCGCTGACGTGGTTGCGGCTGCGCGAGCCCAACCTGACAAAGTGACCTATGCGTCCCAGGGCAATGGCACCTCGGCGCACCTAGCCGGCGAAATGTTCAGCAACCTTGCCAAGGTGAAGATGACGCACATCCCTTACCGCGGTGCCGGACCCGCCATGACTGACCTGCTCGGTGGTCAGGTGGATGTCATGTTCGCCACTGCAGCCGCCGCCGCTCCGCAGATCGCCGGCGGCAAGATGCGCGCACTCGGCGTGACCACGCTGACGCGCTCGCCGGCGATGAAAGACCTCGCCACCATTGCGGAGACAGTGCCCGGCTACGCAGTGGAGAGCTGGTATGGCCTGTTCGTCCCTGCTGGCACGCCGGCCGATGCGATCGCCAAACTCCACGCCGCTGCCAAGAAGGCGACGGACTCTCCGGACTTCCGCAAGAAGATCGAACCGGAAGGCCTGTCTGTTAGCGCAGGTGCACCCAGGGAACTTGACGACTACGTCCGAGCAGAAGCGGCGCGCTGGAGCAAGCTCGTTAAGGAAAACAACATCAAGAACGATTGATCCAGAAACCAAAGAACACCCCCATGAACTACTCCATGATTGACCTGCAGGTCCAGAGCGGCATTGCAACGCTCACCCTCAACCGCCCGGACAAGCGCAACGCCATGAGCGATGACATGCGCACCGAATTCATTCACGCCCTTGAGCATGTCACGGCTGACAAGGCGATCCGTGCCTTGGTCCTCACCGGCGCGGGCAAGTGCTTCTGCGCGGGTGGAGACATCTCAGGGATGGAGAAGCGAATGAATGCCCCTGCGGGTAGCGTCGGCTTCAATGGCTGGCATCGCCAGCAACGTGTCCACCACACGCAGGCCCTGCTGCACACGATGCCCAAGCCCGTGATTGCTGCGGTCAACGGCGCCGCCTCCGGACTTGGCGCGGATACTGCGCTGGCCTGTGACTTCGTCATCGCCAACGAGTGGGCCAGCTTCACCTGGTCATACATCCACCGCGGAATTATTCCGGACGGCGGTGGGATGTACTTCCTGCCGCGTCGTGTCGGGCTGCCGAAAGCGAAAGACCTGATCTTCACAGGCCGCAAGGTGGACGTGGGCGAAGCGGTCACGCTCGGCATTGTCGATCGCAAGACCACTGCGGACCGTTTGCTGGCCGATGCGCAGGCGTGGGCCGCTGAACTGAGCAAGGGCTCGGGCACTGCTCTCGCCCTCGGCAAGACCATCCTCAACCAGAGCTTCGAAATGTCCGCGCACCAGGTGTTCGCGCAGGGCAGCCAAGCCCAGGGCATCTGCTACACGAGCACGGAGCATCGCGATTCCGTGATGGCGTTTCTCGCGAAGTCAACTCCCAGCAAGCAGTGAAGCCATGAACTCCATCAACCGACTCCTCAAGCCACGTAGCGTCGCCGTCATCGGCGCATCAGCCGATCCGACCAAGACCGCCGGCCGTCCGGTGTCCTATCTCATGAAGAATGCCTTCGGCGGGAAGATCTATCCCGTGAACCCGAAGGTCACCGAGATAGCGGGCCTCAAGTGCTATCCGGACGTGAGTTCGCTTCCTGAGACGCCGGATGTCGCCATCGTCCTTCTTGGCGCCGAACGTGCCCACCACGCCGTGCGTGAACTGGCAGCGCGCGGCACCGCAGCGGCGATCGTTCTCGCGAGCGGATACACCGAAACAGGTGAGCAGGGAGCTCGTCGCCAGCAGCAGCTGATAGAGGCCGCAGGCTCCATGCGCATTCTTGGCCCCAATACCATTGGACTGGTCAACCTGACCGACAACATTGTTCTGTCCGCCAGCGGAGCTCTGGAGATGGAGAGCTTTCCGGTCGGGTCCATCGGCGTGGTGTCACAAAGCGGCGGTATCCTCGGATCCTTGCTATCCCGTGCGGCTGCACGCGGCATCGGGCTTTCCAAGCTCATTTCGACCAGCAACGAAGTGGACCTGGAGTTGGCTGACTTCATCGACGTACTCGTCGACGACGAAGCCACCAAGGTGATCGCGCTGTATGTCGAAGCAGTACGCAATCCGGAGAAGTTCCGGGCGGCCGCGCTCAAGGCCGCACGCGCGGGAAAACCGATCGTTGCGTTCAAGATCGGACGCTCGGAGGCGGGCGCCAAAGCTGCTGTCTCGCACACCGGTGCGCTCGCTGGTGCCGACCGCATGTACGACGCGCTTTTTCGCCAGTGCGGCGTGATCCGCGCGGAGACCTTTGACGACCTCCTGGATATCCCGGTGGCGCTTGCCACCGGGCGCAAGTTACGCGGCAATCGCGTCGCGATCCTGACGTCCACAGGGGGCGCCGGCACACTGGTGTCGGACAGTCTTGGTGTGTCTGGATTCGAAACGCCCGCACCGGATGCGGAGACAGCCATTGCGCTGCGCGCCTTGCAGACCGGCGATCACGCCGCGCTGGATCGAAACCCGATCGACGTAACCTTGGCCGGCCTGCAGCCTGAGCTGCTGCGCAGCGCCATCCGGATTTTGCTGGCCAGCCCCAGCTACGACGCGCTCACCATCATCATCGGCTCCTCCAGCCTGGCGATGCCTGAGCTAATGGCAGGCGCCATCGAGGACTGCCTGCCGCTGTCAGACAAGCCGGTGAACGCCTACGTGAGTCCCCACGCGCCTGAAGTTGCGGCCCTGCTGACGCAACGTGGCGTCCCCGCCTTCACTGCCGCGGAGAGCTGCACAGCAGCCCTACGCGGCATGCTCCAGGTGAGCGAGTGGAAGGCCTCTGAGATGCAAGTCTCGGCATCGCAGGTGTCCACAGGCGATCTTGCGGCCGGCTCACTGGATGAGGCCCAGGCCAAGCAGTTGTTCGCGCGGTTTGGAGTGCCTTGCGTGCGAGAGCTGGTCGTCGAAACCGCCGCTGAAGCCGAGTGTGCCGCCCGCGAGCTAGGCGGCCGGGTGGTGTTGAAGATCCTATCTGGGGACATCACCCACAAGAGCGACGTCGGTGGCGTGGCCGTCAACGTGACTCCTGAGCAGATTGGCGCACGTTTGGCTGAAATGGCCAACGAGGTCGAAAACAAGGCAGGCGTCCGCCCCAGCCGCTTCCTGGTCCAGGAGTTGGTGACTGGAGGGACGGAACTGATTCTGGGTATGCACAGAGATCCGCTCGGTACTGCCGTGTTGCTTGGAATGGGGGGCGTAACGGCCGAACTGTTCAAGGACACCACGATGCGGCTGCTGCCCGTTGAAGGTGGGCTGAGCCGTGAGGACGCACTGGGCATGGCGAAAGAGCTTAAGACGTGGCCGCTGCTTGATGGCTTCCGGGGCCGCTCCAAAGCAGATGTGGGAGCGTTGGTAGATACCATCGTCGCGTTCTCGCGGATGGCTGCGCAACTTGGCGAGCGCCTGGTGGAAGCAGAGATCAACCCCGTCTTCGTGTTGCCGCAGGGCCGGGGCGTGCGGGCGGCCGATGGTGTGGTCATTCTCGACTGAGCGTGATGGCCACCGTCGGCGCACCTACAGTCAATTTGCGGGAACGGCTGGAGCGCACCGCACTCACGCATCGGGCGCCGTTCGCGACGGGCCACATGACCTGGCGCCGCTTTGGTGAAGGTCGGCCGCTGGTGTTGCTGCATGGCGGCCATGGCTCGTGGTGGCATTGGGCCCGCAACATCGAATGCCTGGCCGAGCGGTACACGGTGTGGGTACCCGACTTGCCTGGCTATGGCGACTCGGACCTTCCTGCAGGTGCTTCTCTCGTCGATCTTGTCGACGCCACCGTTGAATCGCTCGACCATCTGGTGGGTGGCGGTGCACCAGTGAGTCTTGCAGGGTTCTCGTTCGGCGCGCTTGTGGCGGCCAGGATGGCCGAGCGCCGGGGCGGTGTTTTGCGGCTCGCCCTCCTCGGACCTGGCGGTCACGGCGGTCCTCGTCGCCCGCGAGGCGAGCTGCGGGCTTGGCGTGGCCTCGCGCCGCATTCCGCAGAATGGGACGCCGTGATGCACCACAACCTGTTGATGCACATGCTGCACGACCCCGCTGCGATCGATGAGGTGGCCTTGCGCATTCACTGCGAAGCTTGTCTGGCGACTCGCTTCCACAGCAAAACGATCTCGCGTGCGGGCGGGCTTGCCACCTCGCTCGATCGATACAGTGGCCACCTGCTACTGGCATGGGGCGAACATGACGTGACGCTCGTACCGGACATTGTTGCGAACGCCCTTGAGCAAAGTCGCCTCACCTGCCGGACTCATACGGTTCCAGGAGCCGGTCACTGGGTGCAGTACGAAGCCGCACAGGCGGTCAACGAGCTCCTTGCAAGTTGGCTTGAATCAACCAATCTTTGAAACTTTCATGACCCAACACAACCAACTTGAATGTCACCGCGAGCTCGCATCTCGACACGTGAATACCATGGCCGTCATCGGTGCGGGAACCATGGGCACGGGCATCGCAATCGCAGGACTCGAGGCAGGACTTGAACTCACGCTGCTCGAACAGGACGCGGTCGCGCTGCAACGCGGTCTGACCCGGATCCGCGAGCACTATGCGCGTCGCGTCGCCGCTGGCAAGGTGAGCGCCGACAAGGCTGCGGAGTGCGAGTCCCGGCTGCTGACCACGACCGATTGGAACTCGCTGGCCCGGATTGATCTGGTCGTCGAGGCCGTCTTTGAAGAGATGGCTGTCAAGCGCGAAGTGTTCGCTCGTCTTGACAAGATCGTCAGGCCCGGTGCCATCCTTGCGACCAACACCTCTTATCTCGATGTCGATGCCATCGCCGATGCGACTTCGAGGCCACACGATGTTGTCGGGCTTCACTTCTTCAGCCCCGCGAACGTTATGCGACTGGTAGAGGTGGTGCGCGGCGCGGGAACCGCTCCCGAAGTTGTCGCGACCGCAGTGGAAGTCGCAACTCGGCTGGGCAAGCTCCCGGTCGTGACGGGCAATGCCTTTGGCTTCGTCGGCAACCGGATCTTCTCCGCCTACCGACGACAGTGCGAGTTCATGCTGGAGGAAGGCGCGTTGCCCGAAGAGGTGGATGCCGTTCTCGAGGGTTTCGGCTTTGCCATGGGTCCCTTCGCTGTCGCGGATATGTCCGGTCTGGATATCGCCTGGCGAATGCGCCAGAGCCAGGCAGCCACCCGCAATCCTGCGGCACGCTACGTTCACATACCCGACATGCTGTGTGAAGCTGGCCGGTTGGGTCGCAAGACCGGTGCCGGGTACTACCTGTACGAAGATGGGCCTGGAAAAGCCAGAGGGCAAGTCGACGCTCGCGTGAGTGAACTCATCACTTCTGCCAGCGCTGACAAGGACATCGTGCGACGCGCCCTGGGCGCCGATGAGATCCTGCAGCGCGCACTGCTTGCCATGGTGAACGAAGCGGCGTTGGTCTTGGCGGAAGGCGTTGCACAGAGGGCGGGTGACGTTGACGTCGTCTTGCTCAACGGCTATGGCTTCCCGCGGGGGGAAGGCGGACCCGTGAGCTGGGCGCGCAAACGCGGAGCGCAGGCGCTGCAAGCCGACCTGCAGTGGTTGGCCCAGCTGAGCGGCCCCGGCTTTGTTGCGGTTGATCCACGTCATGTTCTCGAGGAGGCTGCCTGATGTTCGCCACACAAGTTTTTGGGCGGTACGCCGCCGAATTCAACAGCCAGTCGTTGCCTGCCGAAGTGATTCACCATGCCAAGCGTGCGGTGGTCGATTGGTATGCCGCGGTTTATCCGGGTCTGTCCAGGGAACCTGTGCGGCTGCTGGAAGACGTGCTGGCGGAGGACCTGGACCGCGGCTCTGCCCGGCTGATTCTAGGGCGTGCTGCGACAGCCCGCGCTGCGGCCATGATCAATGGTGCTGCGGCCCATGCAGCGGAAGTTGACGACAGCTTTCGCGAGGCGATGTACCACCCAGGGGCCGCAACCATCTCCGCGGCACTCGCTGCCGCGCAGTCGACAGGGGCGAACGGGCAGGAGTTCTTGCGCGCGGTTGTTCTAGGCTACGAAGTCTCCACCCGCATCGGAATCGCCCTGGGACGAGGCCACTACAAATATTGGCACAACACCGGAACGGTCGGAACCTTCGGCGCCGCGGCGGCCGCAGGCTATCTGCTGCGACTTTCGGCGACCCAGTTCGCGCACGCGCTTGCAACTGCTGCGACCTTTGCCGCCGGTTTGCAGCAGGCGTTCCGAATGGACTCGATGTCCAAGCCGCTGCACCCCGCACGGGCGGCCGAGGGCGGTCTGCTGGCAGCGCAACTCGCCCGCCGTGGCATCACGGGCTCGCTCGATGTGCTCGACGGCGATGCGGGGCTCGGCGTCGCCATGAGCACCGGCGCCGATTGGACGCAGGTGGGGGCGACATTAGGACGCGACTTCCACATCACGCGTACCACCTTCAAGAACCATGTTGGCTGCGGCCACAGCTTCCCCTCGATCGACGGCGCACTGGAGTTGCAGCGCCTCCACGGCTTTCGCGCCGACGAGATCGACAGCGTCCGGATCGGCACGTACAAGCCGGCGCTGGACATCGCCTGCTATGCACGTCCCGCGACGGTTAATGAGGCGCAATTCAGTATTCCATTTGTCGTCGCAACCGCGTTGGTGCACGGCAGCGTGCGAATGGCTGCGTATGAACCAGACCGCCTGCATGCCCATGCAACGCGTGCACTGATGGAGCGCATTCAAGTGTCCCTCGACCCGGAACTCGATGCGGGCTTCCCTGGTCGGCGATCCGCGCGAGTGGAGATCGTTCTGCGGGATGGCCGGCGGCTGACGCATTTGCAGGCTGACCGCAAAGGTGATCCCGAACTACCCCTGACGGATGCCGACTTGGAGGGCAAGCTCGTCGAGTTCGCCGCGCCAGTGATTGGCGCCGATGTTGCCCGGGCGCTCGCCGCCCGCCTATGGACACTGGACACGAGTGAGACTCTGCCATGAATCGACACGCCTATATCTGTGACGCGATCCGCACACCTTTCGGCCGCTACGGCGGCGCTCTCGCCTCCGTCCGCGCCGACGACCTCGGAGCTATTCCGATTGCGGCACTGATGGCACGTCATTCGCGCGTTGACTGGCTGGCAGTCGCGGACGTCGTCTACGGCTGCGCCAACCAAGCGGGCGAGGACAACCGCAACGTGGCGCGCATGAGCGCGCTGCTTGCGGGACTGCCGCTTGAAGTGCCAGGGTCGACCGTCAACCGCCTTTGCGGTTCAGGCCTGGACGCGCTCGGCACGGCGGCGCGTGCTATCAAGTCCGGCGAAGCCGACCTGATGATTGCCGGCGGCGTGGAGAGCATGAGCCGCGCACCGTTCGTGATGCCGAAGGCAGAGTCAGCTTTTTCGCGTGCCACCTCTGTACAGGACACGACGATCGGCTGGCGCTTCGTTAACCGGCTGATGAAGGAGCGCTACGGCGTGGATTCCATGCCGGAGACGGCCGAGAACGTCGCCATGGACTTCTGCATCGAGCGTGAGGCGCAGGACCGCATGGCGCTTCGTTCGCAGCAAAGAGCGCTGGCTGCGCAAACAAGCGGGTTCTTCGATGCCGAGATTGTTCCTGTGACGATTGTGCAAAAGAAGGGCGATCCCATCGTTGTAAGCCGCGACGAACACCCGCGCGAGACCAGCTACGAGACGCTGGCAAAACTCAAGGGCGTGGTACGGTCAGACGGCTCTGTCACGGCCGGCAATGCATCGGGTGTGAACGACGGTGCTTGTGCGTTGCTGCTGGCCGACGAGTCCGCGGCGGCGCGGCACGGACTTACGCCAAGGGCTCGTGTCGTAGCGATGGCGACTGCGGGCGTGCCGCCGCGCATCATGGGCGTGGGACCGGCTCCTGCCACCCGCAAAGTGCTGGCACTGGCCGGACTGTCGCTCGCCGACCTGGATGTCATTGAACTCAATGAAGCGTTTGCCGCGCAAGGCCTCGCTGTGCTGCGCGAGCTCGGGCTGGCCGACGACGATGCGCGGGTCAATCCGAATGGTGGCGCCATCGCGCTCGGGCATCCGCTCGGGGCCTCTGGCGCACGGTTGGCGACGACAGCAGTCAATCAACTGCATAGAATCCGTGGCAGGTATGCTCTTTGCACCATGTGCATAGGCGTCGGTCAAGGTATTGCGCTGATCCTGGAGAGGGTTTGAGGAATTTTCATGGTGAACCTGCCTTCGCATCAGCTGACGATGACGGTGCTGATGACGCCCGACATGGCGAATTTTGCCGGCAACGTGCATGGCGGGACCATCCTGAAGTTGCTCGATCAGGTGGCCTATGCCTGTGCCAGCCGCTATGCTGGTCGGTATGTGGTGACGGTCAGCGTGGACCAGGTGATGTTTCGCCAGCCCATCCATGTCGGCGAGCTGGTGACCTTTCTGGCCGCCGTCAATCACACCGGGACCAGCTCGATGGAGGTCGGCATCAAGGTCATCGCCGAAGACATCCGCACCCAGGCCCGCCGGCATGTCAACAGCTGCTTCTTCAGCATGGTCGCCGTCGACGATGAGCGCCAACCGATGCCGGTGCGCGCCTTGATGCCGACCGAGGGCATCGAGTCGCGCCGCTTCCACGAAGCCGCCATCCGCAAGAAGTTGCGCCAGGAATTGGCGCAACGCTACGCCGCCATTCGCAGCAGCGCCCTGTAGCCGCGGCCGGCCCGGAGCTGCTCAATCCGGCCAACGCCTCGGCGAAAAAAATGGAGACAGCATCCAGGCCTGCAGAGGCCCGATGCGTCTCCATCAAACTGGATCGCAATGAAAAAGGGAATTATCAGAAGCTGTGCTTCATCCCCGCCGACAGGCCGCTGCCCGTTCCCTTTGAGCTGCTTCCTGCATAGTTGTTCTTCCAGCCCGTGCTGTCCGCTTCCAGGTAGACCAGCGTGCGCTTCGAGAGCTTGTACTCGAGAAAGGCAATGCTGCGCTTGTAGCCATCATCGACATTGCCCGTGCGGCTGCGATTGACCTGGTAATGGGCCACGATCAGGTCCAAGGTAGGCGACAGCGGCACCGTCGCGCCCAGGCCCAGTGTCTTGTTCGTGGTCTTGGCCGTCGCCGAAGTATCTGCCGTGTGGCTGCCGTAGCTCAGGCTCAGCTTGGCCACCCCGGCTTTGGCGCTGACCCCGCCGACGTAACCCTTGAGCGAGAGCTCGGTGGCGGTCTTCAAATGCGCATAGGCCAGCGAGGCGGACAGCGCGGCGGTTTCATAAGCTAGGCCAAATCCCGTCGACGAGAGCTTGGAGGCGTTGCCGCTTTGCTCACCGAGCGCGTGCATGGCGCGAACGCTGAAGTCATTGAACTTGCCGGTGTATTTGATCGAGTTGTCGAGGCGGTAAGAGCCAGAACTCGAGCCCGACGGCCCGTATTCGATGCCCAGCTTGGGCGAGCTCAAGGCGGCGACACCCACATTGGGGTTCAGGCTGGCAAAGCGCACGCCCAGCGGGTCGATCGGATTCAGGGCGTCGGCCAGCACCGTCGTCTGGCGGCCCAGGGTCACAGTGCCCCAGCCTGTGCCCAGACCAACCGTCGAGGCGCGGTCGAAGAACTTGCTGGCATTGCTGGTGGTGCCCGAATCGAAGTTCAGCCCGGACTCCAGGTTGAAAACGGCCTTGAGTCCGCCGCCCAGGTCCTCGACACCGCGATAACCGAGACGGCTGGTGCTGTCCACGCCACTGTTGAGCATGGTGCTGGAGCCGGCAGAGCCGGCATAGGCGGCGTCGAGGCCGTTGCTGTAGCGCAGGCCTGCATCGGCAATGCCGTAGAGGGTGACGCTGCTCTGGGCCTGCGCGCCAGCCGCGCAGGCAGCCAGGCAGCTGGTGATCAGGCGGGCGCTGATCCGGTATTTTCTGTTCAAAGCATATCTCCTTGGTGTGGTTGAAAAACTTGGGTGGCCGGGCAGCACCGGCGCATTCGTGGATGGCGCCTAAAGGCCATGCAGCCCTCAGGAATCGCGCTGCAAACGGATTCGGCTCAGTCGGACTGGATACCCTGATCCCGGATCACCTTGCGCCATTTGCTTTCCTCGTCGCGGGTGATGCGGGCGCTGGCCGCGGGCGAGTCCAGCGTCACGACCAGTCCTTCGGCAGTGGCACGTTTACGAAATGACTCGGTCGTCGCGGCCTGACTGATGGCCGAGTAGAGAAGTTCGACGATGGCTGCAGGTGTTCCCGCCGCGGTGTAAAGCCCGTACCAGACATCTGCGGCGTAACCGGCCACACCGGCCTCGGCAAAAGTCGGGACCTCGGGCAGCAGTGGCGAGCGCGCCGCCGATGTGACTGCCAGTGCGCGAAGCTTGCCGCTGGCCAGCAGGGGGGCGACGCTGGGCAGGGTCGCAAACCCCAATTCAATCTGTCCGCCGATCAGATCGGTGAACGCCGGGCTGGCGCCGCGGTAAGGGACATGCGTGACGAAGATGCCTGCGGTGGCCTTGAGCAGCTCTGCGGCAAGGTGGGTTGAGGTGCCATTGCCCGCCGAGGCGTAGCTGAGTTTTCCCGGATGGGATTTGGCATAGGCCAGCAATTCACGCGCATTTTTGAACGGACTGTCGTTGGCGACCACCGCCACATTGGGCGCACGCCCGAGCACGGTGATCGGTGCAAAGGCCGCATTGGAGCCATAGGGCAGTTTGGCCGTCAGTGCGGGAACGATGGCAATCGCGCTGGTGTTGAGCAGCAAGGTGTGGCCATCAGGCGCGCTCTTGGCAAGCACGTCGTTGCCAATGATGGTGCCGGCCCCGGGCCGGTTCTCTACGATGACGGGCTGCTTGAGAATTCTGGAGAGGCTGTCGCCCAGCGAGCGGGCCAGATTGTCGGTTCCGCCCGCGGCAGGGAATGGCACCACCAGCCGGATCGCCTTGTCCGGAAATGCCGCCTGCACCGGCGCCATCAGCAGAGCCAGGCCGCTCAGGATGGCGGCCAGCGCCGATGCCACGGAACGAAGTCGGAGGTTTGTCATTTTGTCTCTTTAAGCCGTGGCGGCACCGACCACATTCAGCGCCTGTCCGATGCAACAGAGCTTAGGGATGCACGGCACTTTGCGCAGCCAGCAATTTCCATTGAATGGAATCAGGGGTCGATCTTGATGTTCGCGTCCTTGACGATCTTGCCGATCTTCACCAGGTCGTCCTTGATCGTCTTTTTGAATTGCTCTGGGCTGGACTTGTTGGGCACAAAGGACAGTTCATGGAACTTCGCCACCAGGGCTGGGTTGTCTACCGCCTTGGATATTTCGGCATTGAGCTTTTCAACAATGGGCTGCGGTGTGTTTGCCGGTGCCCAGATGCCGTACCAGGACAGCAGTTCATAGCCGGGGATGGCACTCTCCGATACGGTGGGCACGTCGGGCAGCTTCGCGACTCGGCTCTTGCTGGTGACCCCGATGGCGCGCAATCTTCCGGCCTGGACAAAGGAATAGACACCCGGCATCGGCGACACCGCAGCCGATACATGGCCACCGATCACGTCCGTCAGCTGCGGCACGGCGCCTTTGTAGGTGATGATGTCCATGCCCGTCTTGAGCTCGCGGTTGAAGAGTTCCTCGCTGAGGTGGCTGGTGGTTCCCAGGCCCGACGTTGCCCAGGTGTACTTGCCTGGGTTAGCTTTGGCCAGCTGCGCCAATTCAGCCAGATTTTTCGCGGGGACCGAATTGTTCACCACCACCAGTAGGGGCACATAGCCAATCTGTGCAACTGGCGCGAAGTCGGCTTCGGCATCGTAGGTTTTCCGCGACACGACCAGTGGCATGTAGACCTGACTCGATGCATTGAACAGTAAGGTATAGCCGTCGGGTTTGGCCTTTCTGGCGATCAAAGTGCCGACCAGACCGGAGGCTCCAGGCAGGTTCTCGACCACGATCGGCTGGCCCAGCTGCTTTTGCAACTGGTCTGCAACCAGGCGGCCGGTGTTGTCGATCGATCCACCCGGGGTGTAGGGAACAATCAGCCGGATCGGCTTGTTCGGGTAATCGTCCGCTCCACTTGCGAGAGTGGCGCAGCATAGCGCGGCAACAGCCAGCAGCCGTTTGGACAGAATTCCGCGTTTGACAATTTTCATGGTGTCTCCTGTCGGTTTGTTTGGTAGGGAGGGTCTTAAGCCTTGGCGTAGACTGTTCGCGCGAACTGGACGATCGCATCGCACATGGCGCGCGGTTGCTCCGGGGCCATGGCGTGACCTGCATCCCTGATCAGCGCTTCAGTCACGCGCTGACCCAGATACGGTTTCATGATTCCGGGGATCACCACCGCATCGTGTTCAGCCTGCAGGTCGAGAATGGGCACATGCTCGCCGGCCGAGAAGTAGTCGTCGATCGGTGTATTGACCCTGGCATGGCTCTGCGCGTGGTGTGCAGCCTGATACCAGCCATCGAGCCAGACACGGGGATCGTGCCCTGGCGCAAAAAAGGCCTTGCTCAGGCATTCAAGCCGACTTGCCTCCGGCAGCGAGGGGTCGCCCGCGCCGTCGATTTCCGCGCGCAGGCGGCTGTAGGGCTTTTCAACAGAACCTGGCAGCATCTTGCCGGCGGAAGCCGCCGCCATCACGACTGCGCACACCAGGTCCGGCCGGTCTGCCGCTAGCATGCGCGCGGGCTGGCTGCCCCAGGCGTGTCCGACGACGAGCACAGGCCCTGTCTTTTCCTGGTCCAGCACCGCTGCCACGTCAGCGGCAAAATCATGCAGCGACAGGCCGTCCATGGGGCCGGTGCTGCCCCGGGTCCCGCGGGGATCCGGGCGGATGACGCGAAACCCCTCGGAGATGATGAGTTGAGCCACTTCGTCGTAGTCCCGGCCGGAGCGGGCCAGTGAGGGCAGCATGACGATCACCGGCCCGGCTCCCTGATCGAGGTATTCGATGGTCACGCGCTCGCTGTGTCCATCGGGCACATAAAGGACGGATCGTTGGCAAGCGTCAGCGGGATGGTTCATAAGGATTCCTGGGTTCACATGGATTTGAAATGGCAGCCGGTGAGGCCGGTCAAGCGAGAAGCTGCTAGCCGCGCTTTTCCAACAGGCCACCATCGATGGGCAGAAGCACACCGGTGATGTAGCGGGCTTCATCCGAGGCGAGAAAGAGCGCGGCGTGGGCGACGTCCCAGGCGCTGCCCATGAAGCCCATGGGGACCAAGGCGTTGCGTTCGGCACGGATCTGGCTTGCCGGCACGCCACGCTCCTGCGCGCGGCGATTGATCGCCATCGGCGTATCGATCAAACCCGGCAGAATGGCGTTGGCACGGATGCCATGGACCGCGTTCTCCATGGCGATGTGCTGGGTCAGGGCATTCACTCCCGCCTTGGACGTCTTGTAGGTGACGGTCGGCCGGGCGGCCAATGAGGCGGTTGACGAGACGTTGATAATGCAGCCGGACTTCTGGCTGATCATCTGCGGCAGCACGTGCTTGCAGGTCATGAACATGCCGCGCAGATTCAGCCCCATGAGCCGGTCCCAGGTTTCCACCGGCAGGTCAGGAGTCTTCTGGTCGCCCTTGGACATGCCCACGTTGTTGTGCAGGATGTCGATGCGGCCATAGCGCTCCACACAGGTGCTGGCGATCGCTGCACAGGCAGTCTCGTCCGTGATGTCGGCGACCAGCGATGAAGCAGGATGTCCGTATCTGACAACGGCCTCCAGGGTATCGGCCAGCCAGTCAGGCCGGATGTCCACCAGCAGCACGCTGGCCCCTTCCTGCGCATAGCGCTCGGCCACGGCGCGACCGTTGCCGACGGACTCGCCGGGCTGCTGTCCTGCGCCCACGACGATGGCGGTCTTGCCCGCCAGACGGAGTTTGCTCATTTTTTTGCCTCAATCGTGCTTGTCAATCGGTGGTGACCTTGGCCTCGACCACGACCTTGCGCCACCGCGCCACCTCAGTCGCCATGAAGGCCGCCATCTCTGCGGGGGAGTTCACCGAGGATGTCAGCCCGTCTTTCTGCAATGCGGCCTTGTAGGCGGGCAGATCCGCAGCCTTTCTGAGGGCCGCGCTCAGCCGCTCCACAATGGCTGAAGGTGTCGCCTTGGGCACAAACATGCCGTACCAGACTTCGGCGGCATACCCGGGCAGGGTCTCGGCCACACAAGGAATCCCCGGATAGGCGTCGACACGCGAGGCGGAAGTCACGGCGATGGCCCGCATCTGTCCGCTCTTGACGAATTTGTGGGTTCCGCCTGCCGTGCCAAACAGCATGTCGACCTGGCCACCCAGCAGATCCGTGTAGGCCGGGCCTGCGCCCCGATAAGGAATGTGCTGGATCTGCACCTTGGCCATCAGCTTGAACAGCTCGGCCGCCAGGTGCACCGCTGAACCATTGCCGGAGGAGGCGTAGCTGAGCTTGCCGGGCTTCTCGGCGGCAAGTCGCAGGAGGTCCGCCACGGACTTGATCGGGCTGTCGGCCCGCACGGCGATGACATTGGGGCCGTGGCAGATCCGTCCTACAGGGCTCAGGTCCACCAGAGTGTCGTACGGCAGCTTGGACACCAGAGACGCATTGATGGCCAGGGCGCTGGTGTTGATGAGCAAGGTATGTCCATCCGGCACGGCCTTGGCGACCATGTCAGAACCAATGACCGTCCCTGCACCAGGCTTGTTGTCCAGGATCATGGCCTGCCCCAGATCCTCGGCCATGGCCTGGATCAATGGACGGCCAATCACGTCGGTCCCCCCGCCGGTGGCAAACGGAACGATGCAGCGGATCAGCCGCGAGGGATAGGAGGCTGCGACCGCATACGCTGTCGGCATTACCAGGGCCGCTGCCCCCAGCACGAGCCGGGAGCTAAATTCCCTGCGCGGGATTGTTGCATTGCAGTTCATCGATGGCATCGCTATTCCCCAAAACGGTACAGGGCTTGTGGATTGCGCACCAGTAGGCGCTCAAGCAAGTCGGGCGTGGGCGCAATGCACGACAGTGCGTTCACCAGTTCGCCGTCATCGGGAACATGGGTGTGATTCGGATGGGGCCAATCCAGCCCCCACACGCAGCGCTCGGGAAAACGGGTCATCAGTCGATGAGCCAGCGCCACGCCGGCAGGGTAGCCGCTGCCAGCGTGCGAAGACGATTCGATCCGGTCGATGCCGCTGAGCTTCACGTGCATCTTGGGGTGATCCAGCAGCCGCATGAGGCCCTGGAAGTCTGCATGTTGCTCACCCCGGGTGGCGTCCACGCGACCCATGTGATCAATCACCACCGGAACGGCGCTGTTGAGCAGCTCCTGGCCGACAGTGTGCACCAGTTCGCTTTCAAAATGCACCTGAAGATGCATACCCACCTCAGCCAATCTGGGCGTCAACTTCAGAACTTCATTGACGTCATGCCCACCGGCAATGTGTTTCATGAAGTGAAAGCGCACGGCACGAAAGCCCCGTGCTGCCAGTCGCTTGAGCTCGCGGTCGGAGACGTCCACTGGCGTCAGGGCAACGCCCAGATAGTTGCCACCACCTGCATCGATCGCGTCTTCTACAACGGCGTTGTCGAGTCCATGTGTAATCGACTGGACAATCACACAACGGGAAATGCCCAGGCGTTTGTGTAAGGCATACAGCTTCTCCTTGGGCGCTTCGGCCGGGGTGTTGCGGCGTTGTTCAGCGTAGGGGAATCGGTTGCGAGGCCCGAACACATGGACATGGCTGTCACAGGCATTGGCGGGCAGGATCAGCTTGGCAGGACTGGGCTGGTCCAGGTAGGTCTGGACCACGGTTTCAGGGGCGGCAGGGGATGTCATATCGGGTGCGTGTGCTTGCTGTTGGTGGCTTTCAGGCCCTGATCGGCAGGCCGACCATCTGGATGAGTGTGGGGAGGTCGAGGCCATCCGCCAGGCTGAGCAGGGCCAGCCCGTCAGGGTTGCATGCCAGCGTCGCCAGATCGGTATAGATGCGGCTCACGCAGCCTAAGCCGGTCAGTGGATAGCTGCAGTTGGCAACGAGCTTGCTTTCGCCCTTCTTGGTCAGCAGGTCCATCATGACCCAGGTCTGTTTGGCGCCGACCGCCAGGTCCATGGCCCCACCGACTGCGGGAATCGCTCCGGCTTCGCCGGTGCTCCAATTGGCCAGGTCGCCGGTCGCTGAAACCTGGAAGGCGCCGAGCACGCAAATGTCCAGGTGACCGCCGCGCATCATGGCAAAGCTGTCTGCGTGGTGGAAATAGGATCCGCCACGCAGCAGGATCACGGCCTGCTTGCCGGCATTGATCAGGTCGAAGTCTTCCTGCCCTTGCGCGGGTGCGGGGCCCATGCCTAGAATGCCGTTTTCACTGTGGAGAATGACCTCTCTCTCGGTCGGAATGAAGTTGGCCACCAGAGTCGGCTGACCAATGCCCAGATTGACATAGGCTCCATCGGGAATATCTGCTGCAATTAGGCGAGCCAGTTCCTCTTTGCTGCGACGCTTGTATCTGGTCATGCCCATTCCTTTATGCAGACTTCTTGAAGCCGCCGCCCAGCGTCGCCTGGTGATCCACCCGAACCACGTGGCTGACAAAAATACCCTGCGTGACGATGGACTCAGGGTCGAGTTCACCGAGCTCAACCAGACGGTGTACCGTCGCCACGGTTGTGCGCGCTGCCGTGGCCATCACCGGGCCAAAATTGCGTGCGGCCTTGCGAAAAGTCAGGTTGCCCCAGCGGTCGCCACACTCGGCCTTGATCAGTGCCACATCGCCATGAATCGGATATTCGAGCACGTAATTCCGGCCATCGATGCAGCGGGTCTCCTTGGGCGTGCCGTCGGCGAGCAAGCCCATCTGTGTCCCAAACCCTGTCGGAGTGAAGAACGCGCCGATACCCGCGCCGGCAGCGCGCAGACGCTCAGCCAGATTGCCCTGGGGAACCAGCTCAAGCTCAATCTTCCCGCTGCAGTAGAGCGCATCAAACACATGCGAGTCGGCCTGACGCGGAAAGCTGCAGATGATCTTGCGCACCCGGCCGGTTTTCAACAGCGCGGCCAGTCCTGTGTCACCGTTACCGGCGTTGTTGTTGACGACCGTGAGCTCACGCGCGCCCTGCGCAATCAGGCCGTCGATCAGTTCACCGGGAATACCGGCCGTGCCGAAGCCTCCAATCAGAACGGTTGAGCCATCCTTGACGCCCTCGAGGGCCAGTTCTATGGATGGCGCGATCTTGTTGATCATGTCGCTCCCCCACTGCACCGGACGTACAGGGTCCGGCGAGTGTTGTTGAACAGCGGCCTGACCCGAGCGCTCCAAGGCGTGTGCCGCACAGCCAGCCATTCGTCGCGCTCCATGACGGCAGGAGACAGCAGGTCATAGCAGGCGAGATAGCGGGGAGAACCTGTGACACGGCGATAGCGGCGGGCCTGGACCGTGCCGGGAACGCGGGCGAGACCTGGCAGGTGCTCGGTCGTGTACCAAGCATTGAAATCGGCCTCGGCGGACGCGGGGATGTCAGTCTCGACGACGTAGTGGCACTCGGCCTCATGAGCCACGCTCGCCCCCTCCAGCTTGTCCAGCGCCTCAAGCTTCTCCCAGCCGTCCCCGACCGAAGCGCTCACGGCGTAGGCGCGCACAGACTGCCCGTTCGCCTCACGCCACCATGAAGCGGCCGGCAAGTTCGCGCGCAGTTCCACCAGGGAAGTGCCGCTGCCGGCGAGTTGCGCTGTCGAAAAATGTTTGTGGAACATGGCGCTGCTCAGTGTGCGATGTTCAATGCCACCAGAAACCGGGACACCATGTTGTAGGCCGCCACGGTGGCCACCAGCTCAACCACTTCGCCGGCCTGGTAGCGTTGCGTGACTTCCTGCATCAGTGCCGCGGGCACCTCGACGTCGCGCGTCATGTGATCGGTCAGCGCCAGCACCAGGCGTTCATCGGCGCTGAAATCCGGACCGATGTCGGGCAATCGGATGGCGTCAATCTTTGGCTGTGGAACGCCAGCCTTCAGCGCATGTGGAACATGGGCATCGAATTCAAAGCTGGCCCGGTTGAGGACGGCCACGCGCAGGATGATCAGCTCGCGCAGGTCTGCAGACACCGAAGTCCTGTTTCGCACGGCGGTCAGCATGGCTTCCCAGCCCTGGGCAATCGGCAGGCTGTTTAGCAGCACCTGGTACAGCAGGGAAATGCGGCCGCGCTCTTCGAGAATGCGCGCTTCAACGTCCTTCAACTCGGGGCGGGACCCTGGCACCACCAAGGGAACACGGATATGGCTTGTGCTCATTCGTCACCTGTGATGTTGCGTGCCTTGATCAGCTGGGCCCATTTGTCGATATCGGCCTTGAGGATCGAGCCCAGTTCTTCTGGAGTGGAGGTCTTCGGCTCTGCCCCGGACTGGGCAATCTTGGCGTTGGCCGCCGGATCGGCGACAGCTTGCTGGACCGCCTTGTTGAGTGAGCGGATCACTTCGGGCGAGGTCTTGGCAGAGACAAAGAGGGCGTACCAGTTGTTGGTGTCCACCGATTTGATTCCTTGCTCTTCAAAAGTCTTGACCTCGGGCAGCAGGGGGTGCCGCTTCTTGGCGGCAATGCCGAGCGCTTTGAGGCGGCCGCTCTTGAGATAGGTCATGACTGCCGGCACGTCGGCGAATGCCGCAGCCACCTGTCCGCCCATCAGGTCGGTCAATGCCGGGGCCATGCCGTTGTAGGGCACATGCAGCAAATCCACACCCGTCGCCTGCTCCAGCTGCAGCAGTGCCAGGTGCGGAATGCTGCCCTTGCCCGACGAGGCGATGGGCGTGGACTCGCGCCGGGATTTGCCCTGGGCGACGAATTCAGCCGCGTCCTTGGCCGGATTCTTGTCATTGGCAACAAACACCTCGACATTGTTGGCCACCAGGGACAGCGGTGCAAAGTCTTTTTGCATGTTGTAGGAGAGCTTGGCGTACAGGGACTGGTTGATGGCGGCGGCGCCGACACTGGTCAACCACATCGTGCCACCGTCAGCCTCGGCCTTGAGAACTTCATTGGCACCGATGGCGCCGCTGGCGCCGGGCCTGTTCTCGACAATCACGATGCGGCCGAGTGCCTTGCCGAGTGGCTCGGAAATCGACCGCGCCATGGTGTCCACTGGGCCACCCGCAGCAAAGGCCACAATGATGCGCACGGGCTTGCCAGCCGATTGCGCGAATGCCGAAGGAAGTGCCAGCCATGCGGCGGCAGTAAGAATACAAAGTCGTCTGTTGAACATGGGGCTGTCTCCGTGGGGTGGGGCCGTTCAGTCGCAACGGGCGGTCATGCCGCCGTCTACGACGATCTCGGTGCCGGTGACAAACCGGGCCTCGTCGCTGGCCAGGAACAACGCGGCACTGGCGGTGTCGCGGCCGTCGCCCATAAAACCCAGTGGAATGCGTTTCACGCGAGAAGCGAGCAAGGCCTCGACATCTCCGCCGGCGCGCTGCTTGGCCAGGCGAACCTCGACCATGGGGGTGTGCAACTGACCTGGCACTACGGTGTTGACGCGCACGCCGTCCTTGGCATGCTGAACAGCAACCACGCGAGAAAGCTGAATCACGCCGGCCTTGGTGGCCGCGTAGGCGACCTGGGCACTGCCCGTCCAGCGCATGCCGGAGGTCGAGGCCACGTTGATGATCGCGCCGCTCTTCTTGGCGACCAGGATGGGCAGCACATACTTGCAGGTCAGAAAGACACTCTTCAGGTTCACATTGATCTGGGTGTCCCAGACTTCCTCGGTCATTTCAATCGGGCCACCCGACGCCGAGCCACCGACGTTGTTGATCAGGATGTCAACCGTACCGAAGCTGTCCACGCAGCGCTGCACCATGGCCTGAACGCTTTGCGAACTGGTGACATCGCAGGCAAAGGTCTCGATTGAGCTGCTTGCCACGCCAGCCCTTTCCAGGGTTTCTGCCAGCCGCTCCGGATCGCGGTCGACGGCGAGTACCTTGGCGCCCTCCTCGGCCAGGCGCACGGCCATCGCACGGCCATTGCCCCAGCCTGAACCCACGCAACCTGCGCCGGTCACGATGGCCACTTTGGAATTGAAACGCTGCATGTTCTGCCTCTGACTTTTCTGTTGATGAACGGAGTCTCAGGCATTTCAAGATAAAGGTAAACTGCATGGCTTCTATACTAGTTATGCTATTTATCTATGGATCTGAAGCAGCTTGAATATTTTGTGGCGGTCGCCGAACACGGCGGTTTCAGCAAGGCCGCCGTGGCCCTGAACCTGGCCCAGCCCAGCCTTAGCCGGCAGGTGGCCCTGCTTGAGGCAGAGCTCTCCCATCGCCTGCTAGAGCGCAACGGACGTGGAGTGGCAGTGACCGAGGCCGGTGCCGCACTGCTGATGCATGCCAGGGTGATGCTCGACGCTGCCGAGCAGGCCAAGTTTCAGATTAAGGAAATGAGCACCGCCCCGTCAGGGCGGGTAGTTGTCGGACTTCCCCACCGAGTGGCCATGGGCCTGTGCGGGCCACTGGTCATGCACTTCCGCCAGAAGCTGCCCGACGCCATGATCACCGTCGTGGAAGGTCTCAGCCTGTCGCTGCGGGAAGGGCTGATCTCCGGCAGGATTGACGTGGGACTGCTGTTTGATCCAGCGCCCACCCCCTTGCTCAAGTACGAGACACTGCTGCGCGAACGCCTGTTTCTGGTCGCGCCCGCCTCGTACCGACTCCCCCCCCTGGTAAGCCTGCAGTCCTTGAAGGACTACCCGATGGTCTTGCCCAGCAGTCCCAATCCCATCCGCAACCTGGTCGACGCCGTCCTGCTGCCCAGAAAAATACACCTCCACATCGTCGCCGAGGTGGGGGCAGTGCATCCCGCGCTGACGCTGGTTGAAACCGCCATCGCCTGCTCCATCCTCCCAGAGAGTGCGTTGGCCATGAGTGCGCATCCTCAAAAGCTCTGCTTTGCGCCGATTGGACCGCCGGCCATGTGGAACCAGCTTGTTCTGGCCATGCCCGCATCACGCCCCCTCAATCGCCTGAGCCAGGAAACGATCAAGCTGCTCAGGGAGCTGGATTTCAGGACTGCAAGCCAAGACAGAAAATGATTTCATCCCTGAGCGATGCAAAATGTCAGGAGTCCCTGCACACGGACGCTCTGATTTGACCCTCGAAAATCTATGGCCCGAAAAATTCCTCCCTTGAACCCGCTGCGCGTCTTTGAGGTTGTGGCTCGCACCGAAAATCTGACTGCGGCCGCCAGCGAATTGAACGTCACCCAATCAGCGGTCAGCCGGCAGATTGCCGTGCTCGAGGACTACCTCGGTGTCGACCTGTTCCGCCGGGAGCGACATGGTGTGGCGCTCACCAGAACCGGCAAGGCCTACGCCGAACAGGTCATCCCGGCCTTCGCCGCCATCGCCGAGGCGACCCACAAGCTGACCAAAGGTCAAGCACAAAGCGCACTGCGGGTCAGGACATACACGACATTTGCCGCCAAGTGGCTGATTCCGCGACTTGAAGAATTCCATCGCATTCATCCTCAGGTTGAGGTGCGCATTTCCAACGCGGTTCCGGATGTGGATTTCGATCGGGACCCGGTGGACCTGGCCATTCAATTTGGCGACGGAAAGTGGTCCGGCGTGCAGGTCGATCCGCTCTTTTCCGACGAGATCGAACCCGTGTGCTCACCCAAATTCCTGAAGAAGTTTGCACCCAATCCGAAGTTCCCCACCTCACTGCTCCGGCAAAGACACCTGATTTCACAATACCGGCGCTCCGACATGAAGGAGTGGCTTGACGCCTCAGGCTTTGCCACGGCAGCTGAGGGCGCGGAGGAAATGACCTTCAGCACCTCCGTGCTGACATGGCAGGCCGCGATCGATGGGCTGGGTCTGGCGATTGGGCAAAACGCACTGCTGGGACAGGAATTTGAATCGGGCTTGCTGGTCAAGCCATTCAACATGCCCGTCCGACGTGGCAAGGCTTACTACCTGGTGCGCCCCAAACACCAGCGAGAGTTAAGAAAGGTCAGCGTTTTCAGAGACTGGCTGCTGGGCAGTTCCCAGCAGGCAACCGTGTTCGCCGGCGGCGCCGCATCGCAGTAGGCAAATTCAAAGCGAGATCACGCTCGAACAGGATTCAAGCGCCCAGAGCCGTTGCAGCAGATTCCTGGATTCGGGCTCGCCGAGCACGGGCATGGCCAGTTCCAGGAATTTTGCGCTGAGGTCCGCGTCGCTCAGCGGTGCATCGGGGTCGCCCTTGCGCGTGGGCTGAAAGTATTCCTGGCACCGTCCATCGACGGTTTCAATCGTCACCCTGGCCGCCCTCTGACCCGGAAACGCCGCATCAATGGCCGGATCAACGCTCAGCTCCATGCGTTGCATCAGTTCCCTGACGGCCATATCCTGCAGGCGCTGCTGCGAAAACGCCGCCAGCCGCACGCTGCCGTAGATCAGCGCATTGGCAACCACGTACATCAAACTGAAGCGGGCTTCAGCGGCCGTGCGGGGCTGCGGGTTCCCTGCCACCTCGAGCGCAGGCCCATAGGTGGCAATGCTGACCTTGCGGATCTGGGCGGCATTTACACCGAGTTGTGCTTGCAGCGCCAGTGAGGCGTCAATCGGCGCAAAGGTATGACCGCAACATGCATGGTTCTTGAAGGTCATCTGGGTGATGTGAAAGTCATGCCCAAGCGTCGAAACCGCCCGCATCCAGTCGGGTCCGTCGCTCATCGCCCGCCCGAAGCCATCCTCGCCATCGATGACATCGAGGGATCCGGTCACCCCAACAGAAGCCGCCTGTGCGGCCAGCAGGCCAGCCTCGGCGGCGTGTCCTGCGTGTAGCGGCTTGGACATCGAGTCCATCCTGAATGCCTGTTGCAGGCCGGAGGCGAAAGTTGCAGCAGTGCACAAGGCATGCGCATAGCGACCCGCATCCAGCCCCAACACGGACGCGGCGGCGGCGGCGGCGCCAAAGGTTCCCACTGTTCCCGTGTTGTGCCAGTACTTGTAGTGCACCCGCCCCATGGCGGCGCCAATGCGCGTCGAAATTTCATACCCCGCGATGACGGCTTTCAGGAACTCGATGCCATTGGCCCTGGCCGCGCATGCTTGAGCGTGTGCCGCAGCAATGGTGGGCGCGCCGGGATGGTAGATGGCCTCCCGGTAGATGTCGTCGACTTCGACGGTGTGAGCCGCCGTGGCGTTGATCAGTGCGGCCGTTCGTGGGGTGGCCGCACGCCCGAGGGCCAGCCTCGAAGCGCCACGGTCCAGGTCATCGGCGAGCGCCTTTTCAAGCAGTGTTGCGGGCGCTTGAACAGCACCGGGGATGAGTGCGGAGTACCAATCGACAACGGCCCGCTTGGCGTGGTGAATGAGCTCGTCAGTCAAGGCCCCGTCGTTCAACGAAGCTCCATATTCTCCGAACGTCTGCGCAACCGTCATGGCATCTCCTTGGGCTGAAATTCCGGCACCCGAGGTTTCGGGCTTTTACATCCCAAATCATCGCTCAACTCTAGCGCCCAGATCACTTCCAATCCGGCTCTCAGGAATTACATATTCTCATGCCTAGGCGCGTAACTCGAAGGTCATGAACCGGCAAATGCGGAGCAACATCCAGCCACTTCAATACCGCATTCCGCACAGTCCAACATGAATTTCGAACTCAGTGAAGAACACCAGGCGTTTGCTGATTCCGTCGCCCGATTTGCACAGGACAAGCTCGCTGCAGGGGCGCTCGCGAGGGCCCATGCGCCGACCTATCCCTGGGATACCGCGGCCTTGCTGGCCAGGCAGGGTTTGCTCGGCATTGCCTTTTCCGAAGAGGACGGAGGCCAGGGCGGCACCCTCATGCACGCAGTGCTGGCCATCCAGCAGGTGGCGCTGGTGTGCCCGAAGAGTGCGGACATCATTCAGGCTGGCAACTTCGGCCCCATCAGAACATTTGTCGAATACGCCAATGCAGAGCAGAAGGCGCGATTCCTGCCCGCCTTGCTGGCCGGTGAAAAGCTGGTATCGCTCGGAATGAGCGAGCCAGATGCCGGGTCTTCGGTGACTGAACTGAAGACCTCCGCCGTGCTGGAGGGCGAGCACTACCTCATCAACGGCAGCAAAGTGTTTTCAACCCACAGTCCTGAGGCGGAACTGTTCCTGATCTATGTCCGCTTCGGCCCCGGAGTCGGTGGCATCGGCTCGATTCTGGTGGAAAGAGGAAACCCGGGTTTTCAGGTCGGGACGCCGTCAAAGTTCATGAACGGTGAGCAATGGTCACAGCTGTATTTTGAAAACTGCCGCGTTCCGAAAGCCAACCTGCTGCTGGGCCCGGGAGGCTTCAAGAAGCAGATTTCCGGATTCAATGTGGAGCGCCTGGGCAACGCCTCTCGCTCGCTGGCATTGGGCCGCCACGCCTTCAATTTGGCGCGGGAACATGCCTTGATCCGCAAGCAGTTTGGCCGCGAACTGTGCGATTTCCAGGGCATTCAGTGGAAGTTTGCCGACATGGCCATGAAGCTGGAACAGGCGCAGCTCATGCTGTACCGCGCAGCACTGGAGGGCGAGCATGGTCTGCCCTCGGCACAGAGCACGGCCATGGCCAAACTCGCTTGCAATCTGGCCGGCTGGGAAGTTGCCAATGACGCAATGCAGGTCATGGGCGCCATGGGCTTCAGCCAGGAGTCACTCGTGGAGTACTGCGTGCGGCGCACACGCGGCTGGATGATTGCCGGCGGCTCGGTCGAGATGCTCAAAAACAGGATCGCTGAAGGCATCTTTGGCCGCACCTTTCCTCAGCGCAAATCGTCTTGAAGCAGATTAATGAGTGAGGAGACATTCATGAGAAGCAGTTTTTCAACCACCATCGGCCTTGCCCTTCTATCGATCGGAATGGTGTTAGGCGTGGCCAGGGCCGCCGATGCCCCCTATCCAAGCAAACCAGTGCGCATACTGGTCGGCTATCAGGCCGGCGGGCCCACCGACCTGATGGCACGCCTCCTGGCAGGGAAACTGCAGGACAGCCTGGGGCAGACTTTCATCGTCGAGAACCGGCCAGGTGCTGGCTCGAACATCGCCTCCGAGGCCGCTGCATCGGCTGCCGCCGACGGCTATACCTTGCTGGTCGCTGCGGCCCCCATCACCATGAATGGCTTTGTCTACAAGAATCAGCGTTTCAATGTGGAGAAGAGTTTCGAGCCGATATCCATGCTGTCGTCGGCCCCAGGCGTGCTCGCCGTCAGTCCGAATATTCCTGCCAGGACACTGCAGGAACTGGTGGCACTGGCCAAGTTGAAACCGCAAACCATCACCTACGGCACCACGGGTCTGGGCGGGACCCAGCACATGGCGACCGAGCTCTTCCAGAAGCAGGCAGGCATACAGCTGGTGCATATCCCGTACAAAGGGGCGAGCGGCGTATTGACCGATCTGATCGCCGGTCATGTGGACATTGCCATCATGACCTCGACCAGTGCGATCCAACACTTGCAGGGCGGGAAGATTCGACCGCTGGCGGTGGCATCGGCGAAGCGCTTGAGCAGCACGCCAGCGGTCCCGACATTTGCCGAATTGGGCATGCCCGGCATGCTGTCTGATTCCTGGAACGGTTTGCTAGCGCCGGTGGGCACACCGCCCCATATTGTGAAGAAATTGCACGCCGCCGTTGTCGAGGCCCTCAAGTCCGCGGACATCAAGGCCAAGCTGGAACCACAGGGTGCAGAACTGGTCGGCAACACGCCCGAAGAGTTTCGCAAGGACATTCAAAAGGAAGTTGCGCATTGGTCCGAACAATTCAAAACCATCAGGATTGACAATCAATGAAGCGCTCGCTGCCCAAACTGTCTGGCTCCGCTCTGGCCGATGCACTGATGCGTCCAGAGAGCATCGCCATCTTCGGCGCATCGGACGATGCCGCCAAGATGGGCGGCCGTCCCGTGCAGTTTCTCAAACGCTCGGCATACCCGGGGGCGATTTATCCGATCAACCCGAAACGCCAAGAAGTGCAGGGCTTGAAGGCCTGGCCCAGCCTTGCCAGTCTGCCGCAAACACCAGAGCATGTCTTTGTCTTGACGCCAACCGACACCGTGCTGGACGCGGTCAGTGAGTGTGCGGACATGGGCGTCAAGGTCGTCACCATCCTCGCCAGCGGATTTTCAGAGTCTGGCGCTGAGGGACAGGCTCGTGAGCAGGAACTGAAGCAACTCTGCGACGAAACCGACATTCGGATACTGGGCCCCAGCAGCCTGGGGGTGGTCAATCCCGGCACCGGATTGGTCCTGACCGCCAACGCTGCGTTCGCCGAGCCCGAAGTGCCGACAGGCAAGGTGTTCGTGGCCTCACACAGCGGTAGCATGATCGGTGCCCTGGTGTCTCGCGGAAAGGCCCGTGGCGTCGGCTTTGCCGGTCTGGTCTCCGTTGGCAGCGAGGTAGATCTGAGCATTGGCGAAGTCTGCATGGCCACCCTGGACGACCCGGCGATCGAGGGCTATCTGCTTTTTCTGGAGAGCTTGCGGCATGGCGATGAATTGAAGAAGTTTGCCCGTGCAGCGGCCATCAGAGGCAAACCCGTCATTGCCTACAAGCTCGGACGCTCCGATGCGGCCGCCGAAATGGCCACCACCCACACGGGGGCGCTGGCTGGCGAGGACGATATTGCAGACGCATTCATGAAGGACATTGGCATTGCCCGTGTGGGTATCCTCGATTCGCTTCTCGAAGCATTTCCACTGGCCAAAAGAATTCCGCTGTATGCCGCAATCCCAAATCAGCGCCGCGTTGGCGTTGTGACCACCACCGGCGGCGGCGCGGCCATGGTCGTCGATCAACTGGGCATCCGTGGCATCACGGTTCAAGCGCCCAGTGAAGCCACCATCGCTAAATTGAATGCGGCCGAACTGCCAGGAAACGCCGGGAGAGTGCTCGATCTGACCTTGGCGGGGACCAAGTACGAGGTCATGAAAAAGGCACTCGAGATCCTGCTGGACGCGCCGGAATTTGACATGGTAGTCGCCGTGGTCGGCTCTTCGGCACGGTTTCAGCCCGACCTTGCCGTAAAGCCGATCATTGACTGCTCGGCCCACGCCAAGCCATTGCTGGCCATGCTCGTCCCCGATGCGCCGGTCGCGCTGGCACAACTGACCGATGCCGGTGTGCCCTGCTTCAGGTCCCCCGAAGCCTGCGCCGACAGCATTGCGGCCATTCTCGACAGGCGCTCACCTGAACACATTCAGGAAACAGCCACATGCCCGGTAAGCGCCAGCCGCGTCACCACGCTGAGTGAATCACAAGCCTATGTCGTGCTGGATGCTCTCGGCATACCGCATGCGCCTGCTGTGAACCTGTCGTTTGACGGGGCCATACCGCCTTTGCCGTTTGACTACCCGGTTGCCGTCAAAGTCTGTTCGCCGCAGATTCCTCACAAGACCGAAGTGGGGGGTGTCATCCTCGGCGTGCCCAACAGGGTCGAGCTCGACGCTGCCTTGCGAAAGCTTAGGCACAACCTGACCGAACGCGCCCCCGAAGTCAGTTGCAATGAAGTGCTGGTGCAACCCATGCTCAGTGGCATGGCCGAAGTACTCATCGGCTACAGGCTGGACCCGCAGGCCGGCCCCATCATCATGCTCGCCACTGGCGGCGTCTGGGCCGAGGTCGCCAAGGATCGCAGTATCCGGATCGCCCCCGTCAGCATCGAGACCGCGCATGAAATGATCAGTGAGGTCCGTTCGCTCAAGACGGTGAGCGGCCTGCGCGGCAAGGAAAAAGGTGACCTTCCTGCACTTGCCCGTGCTGTCAGCGCCTTATCTGTGCTTGCGCTTCGAACCGATCTGCGGGTCATCGAGGCCGAGGTCAATCCGCTGCTGGTCCTGGCCGAGGGCAAAGGCGTTGTCGCCGTCGATGCCTTGGTGTTGCAAGAAGCGGTTGAGCCGGCCGCTACAAGCGAACTGGTTAGGTTGCCGGGAAGAGCGGACCCAGTGGGCACGATCAGATAAAGCGCACACAAACACCCGTGGGGGGCGTTCAGATCCCCATAGCCGGTCCGTTGGCTGGCATTCCAGGCGTTTTCTGTACCTGCAGTCTGAGCGGACTGGGCTCCGCGCAAGCTCGTATTCGAACTCCTGATCAAAGTTGAACGCATACAGTGTTGACGCCGAACGCCGATTGACCACATGGGGGTGGATATACCAACAAAGCACTAACCACCCATCGGACTGCGGATTGCCGAACTGAGCCTGGTTCTCAAAGGCCTAAGCCCTGGTCATCCAAAAGTCGGCGGGGTGGCCATATTGCGATCGGCACCAACTTTATCGGCGTCAACCAGTGTGGGGTGAAACCAAGTTGAACTGCCCCGAAGCGGTCATTCACCTATGTCGGCACCTGGCCCATTCCCGACGCCTGTTTGCCGCCTCGTCTGCAGTACACCATCACGCTGATTGGACAATTTGCTTCCCAGACTATCCAACGCATTCAGCCTTTGGTTCGACACTGCTGCTGGTCTGAGCTTAAAGCTCACTCGGGGGGCCGCCGAAAACCATTGAATTCGGCGGAAGACCTTGTCTCCGACTTTATTGTCACGGAGCAGCTATGGTTGACACTCCTTGTTTTCCGTTGACACCCTTTATTTATGCGATCAGCGCCCCGCAAAGTAAGACCTGGCTATTCGACAGTCACGCTTTTGGCTAGGTTACGGGGCTTGTCCACATCGGTTCCACGCGCGCATGCGGTGTGATAGGCCAGCAATTGCAGCGGCACCACATGCAGCAGCGGTGACAGTGCACCATAGTGCTCAGGCATGCGAATCACGTTGATGCCTTCGTCGCTGCTGATGTGCGTGTCACTGTCGGCCAGCACATACAGCACGCCACCCCGGGCGCGCACCTCTTGCAAATTGCACTTTAGCTTTTCGAGTAAGGCGTCATTGGGGGCGACCGTTACCACTGGCATCTCACTGGTGACCAGTGCTAGCGGGCCGTGCTTGAGTTCACCTGCCGGGTAGGCCTCTGCGTGGATGTAGCTGATCTCTTTCAGCTTGAGCGCGCCTTCCAGCGCAATCGGGTAGTGCATGCCACGACCCAGGAACAGCGCGTTTTCTTTGGACGTGAAGTCCTCGGCCCAGGCGATGAGCTGTGGCTCCAGCGCCAGCACGGCTTGTAGGGCGACGGGCAAGTGGCGCATCTCTTTGAGGTAAGCGGCCTCAGCCTCTTCGCTCAATCGACCTTTGGACTGCGCCAAGGCCAGCGTCAATAAAAACAGGCCTGCCAGTTGCGTAGTAAAAGCCTTGGTAGACGCCACACCAATCTCGACGCCAGCACGGGTGATGTAGGCCAACTTGCATTCGCGCACCATGGCACTGGTCATCACATTGCAGATGGTCAGCGTGTGCTGCATGCCCATGGACTGTGCATGTCGCAAGGCGGCCAGGGTGTCTGCTGTTTCGCCCGACTGGGTGATGGTGACGACCAAGCTGTTGGGGTTGGGCACCGAATCGCGATAACGGTATTCGCTGGCCACTTCAACTTGGCAAGGGATTTTGGCAATGCTTTCCAGCCAGTATTTGGCCACGCAGCCGCTGTAGTAGCTGGTTCCGCAGGCCAGGATCAGCACGTTGTCAATGGCCTTGAAGGTGTTGAAAGCCCCCTTGCCCGCTGCGTGATTATTAGCGGCTTCAAACAACTCGGGCACGATGCCCTCCACACCCTCTAGCGTGTCGGCAATCGCGCGTGGCTGCTCGAAGATTTCCTTTTGCATGTAGTGGCGATACGGCCCCAGCTCGGCAGCACCGCTGTGCGCTTGTACGGTTTGCACCTTGCGTTGAACGGGTTTGTGGGCTTTGTCAGCTATCCAGTATTTGCCCAACTGCAGGTCCACCACATCGCCTTCTTCCAGGTAGACGATTTGGTCGGTCACGCCCGCCAGTGCCATGGCGTCGCTGGCCAAGAAGTTCTCTTGCCCGTCTTTGCCCACGCCCAGGATCAAAGGTGAGCCAGCGCGCGCGCCGACAACCCGGTTAGGCTCATCCTTGCACAACACCGCGATGGCATAGGCCCCTTGCAATTGTTGAATGGCGGTCTTGACCGCTTCAAACAGGTCGCCGTCATAGACCGAATCCACCAGATGCGCAATGACCTCGGTATCGGTCTGGCTGCTGAAGTGGTAGCCCCTGGCCTGCAACTGGGCACGCAATTGGTCGTGGTTTTCGATGATGCCGTTGTGCACCAGCGCGATGCGGCCGGGGCGCGTGTCAGCAGACTCGGCACTGCCGGGTCCGTGGCTGAAATGGGGGTGGGCGTTGCGCACTGCGGGCACACCATGAGTGGCCCAGCGGGTGTGGGCGATGCCAGTCACGCCGTCGAGCTTGTCGGTCTGCACCTGATCCAGCAACTCCGCCACGCGGGAGGTGCTGCGAGCACGGGTCAAGCCCTTATTCAGCCCTGTGCCATGAACCGCGACACCGCAGGAGTCATAGCCCCGGTACTCCAGGCGCTGCAAGCCCTGAACCAGAATGGGAACGATATTGCGGGTGGAAACCGCGCCGACGATGCCGCACATAGACTGCTCCTGTCAAATCAATGGCAGGACTGTAGACGTCTGATTTAGAAATTTGCATTTGAATTTTGATGATTTATGAAAGATAATTTCTTGTCAATATTAGTTTGATGCTTTATTTCAAAATATATTCAAAAATGGAACAATTAGCGCTAGATGCAACTGACTTAGCATTGCTTTCACAGTTGCAGATGGATGCGTCCCTCAGCAACCAGGCTCTGGCCGAACAGGTACAAGTTTCGCCCGCCACCTGTCTGCGTCGCGTGAAACGTCTGCGTGATTCGGGCTTGATTGAGCGCCAGGTCGCGCTGCTCAACCCAGAGCGTTTGGCGGCCGTGCTAGGACACGGCCTGACCGCCATTGTGGAGATCGGCCTGGACGCGCAGGGCGAGGCGCAGCTGGCCGAATTTGAGCGCCGCGTGTCGGCTGATGAGGCTGTGCAGCAGTGCTACCGCGTTTCGCCCGGGCCTGACTTTGTGCTGGTGGTGGCGGTGGCGGATATGCCAGCCTACTTGGCGCTGACGCAGCGTCTGTTCGTCAGCGACGCCAACGTGCGCAATGTGAAAGCATTCTTCAGCGTGAAGCGGGCAAAATTTGAACCAAAAATGCCATTACGGCAGATTGCATAAAGCTTTATTGCTATCAAAAATGCAGCGCTAAGCCGCTTCGTCAGCCCGACGATTGATCTGCGTCCAAAACTGGCAGGCGCAGCGCATGGCTTCCATGAACTCGACAAAGTCCACAGGCTTACACATGTAGGCATTGGCGCCCGCCTCGTACGCACGGCGGCGGTCGGCAGGCTCGTCAGACGAGGTCAACACCACCACGGGCACATGTGCAATGCCTGGCGTGGACCGGACCTCTTTAAGCACCACAAAGCCATCAAGCATCGGCATTTTGAGGTCCAGAAACACCAGCGCGGGCAAGCCCGGTGCACGGCCTTCAAAGCTGCCTTTGCACATCAGGTAGTCGATGGCCTCGACGCCGTCGCGCACATGCACCACCCGTTTGCTCAAGGACTGGCGTTCAAACGCCATCATGGTGAGCTCGGCGTCGCCAGCGTTGTCTTCCACCAGCAGGATCACGTCTTGGGCATTCATGTCAGGTCAATGCGAGGGGAGCTGAACAGGGTGCGGGATGTGGACACTTGACGCACAGCCTCAGCGTGCGCCGAGGGGCAGGGTAAAACTGATGGTGCAACCGACATTTTTTTCGCCTTCAGCCCAGATGCTTCCTCCATGGCGCTCCACGATCTTGCGTGTCAGCGCCAACCCGATTCCGGTGCCTTCAAACTCAGACTCGCTGTGAAGGCGCTGGAACATGCCAAACAGTTTATCCCGGAAACGGGGGTCAAAACCAACCCCGTTGTCGGCCACATAAAACTCCGCCTGCCCGTCATCTCGCGGACGAGCGCCAATTTCGATGCGGACCTTGTCCCGCTTGCGGCTGTACTTCAGGGCATTGGACAGCAGGTTGTTCCACACCTGGCGCACCAGCACCGGATCGCACGGCACCACGGGCCAGTCCTTGCCCACCACCCATTCCACGCGATCAGGCTCACTCGCCGAATGGCCATCGATGCGGCGAAGCTCTTGCGCTTGTTGGACACTCACCAGCTCCTCCACCAATTCCCCCATGGGCACCGGCATCTGACGCAAGGATGTGCGCCCCAGGCGCGCCAAATCCAGCAAGCCGTCGATCAGCTTACCCATGTGGCTGGTAGAACTCAGCACATGGTTCAAGAACGGCGTGACAGCCTGAGCGCCCTCGGGCCCATTGGCCGCGTCACGCCCCATCTCGATGTAATGGTGGATATGCCGCAGCGGCGTGCGCAAGTCGTGTGAGACGGTGTACGAGAAGCTCTCCAACTCGGCGTTGGCCGCTTCCAGCTGCTGGGTACGCTCTTGCACCCGGTGCTCTAGTTCAGCGTTCAGGTTCTGCTGCAAGTCCTGCGTCTTGCGGATTTCGGACAGGTCGTGCACCAGGCAAGCAAAACCCAAGAGTTGTTGGTCTTCGGGTCGGGTGGCATCGCGCAAAGGTGTGATGACCGAATGCGCCCAAAACCGCGTGCCGTCTTTGCGCTGCACCCAGTCATAGGCTTCGTAATGGCCCTGGCTGCGTGCTTGCGCCAATGGGGACAAAGGCGTCGTATCCGGTTGTGGGGATGCGTCCGCAATGCCCATCACACGGGTCAAATCTTGACCCAGCGCCTCTTGCGCGTGGTAACCGTGAAGGCTTTGCGCACTGGTACTCCAGCTGGTGATGCAGCCAGCGGCATCGGTAAAGTAAATACCGTAATCGGAGATGCCTTCCACCATCAGGCGAAAGCGCTCTTCGCTTTCCACCAGCGCAGCAGAGCGCTCGCGGATGGCTTGCTCCAGATCGTTGTTGATGCGCTGCAAGGCAGTTTCAGCTTGTCGGCGCGCCGTGATGTCCACCATGGACATGCGGCAGTTCACAAATCGACCCTCAAAGTCCAACACTGGCGTGGCATTGATCAGCGCGGTAAAGAAGCTGCCGTCCTTGCGACGAATGTCAAAAGCCTCTTCTTCAGTCTTGTGGCCAGCCAGCAGCCAGCGATAAATCGCATCAAACCGCTCGGCATCAGATTCCGACAGCAGCGAATGAAAGGCCAGTTTGTGGTCTTCAGAAATGGCCTCTGCCTGCGTCAGACCCAGCCATTTCCAGGTGGTTTGGTTCGCTTCAGCAAAACGCCCTTGGCGGTCCAGCGACAAATAGCCGCAGGGCGCGTGGTCATACAAATCGCGCACCTGCAGCAAGGCGTTGTGCAACTGGTAGTTGGCGCGTATCAGGTCTTGGGTACGCTGCTCCACCCGCTGCTCAAGCTGAGAATTCAGCTCGCGGATTTGCTGCTCGCGCAAATGCAGCTCCGTCACGTCGCGCGCCACCGCCAACAGCAGTTTAGGTTTGCCGTCGGCAGAGTCCACCAGCGACACCACGATATCCCACCACTTGGGCGTGCGCTTCAGGGTGTAGCCAAAAGCGGAGAAGCGCACCGTCTTGCCTTGGCGTGCGCCAATGATGGCGTCGCGCACCGCAGCGCGCTCGGGGGCCTCCCAGACGCTGAGCCAGTTCACGCCGTTGAGCTGTGCCGGGTCGGCCAACTCCAGCAGACGTTCGGTGGATTCACCCACCTGCTGAATTCGGCCATCGGCAGACAGCACCAGCATGCAGTCGTTGCCGCTGTTGGCAATCAGGCGGTTGAGCTGGTCTTTGTCAATCGACAGGCCTGCGTCGACGGAAGGCGTCGGTGCAGGAGGAGTCCCCGTCATGGTCGTGGGTACGGTCATGGGTGCAGCGTATCAGAGTGACGCCTTAGTGTGGATCGATTGGCGTACATCAGCTTTCGCGGATCAGGGCTTCTTCTTGGCCGGGCGACTCCAGTTCGCCAGATTGACCTGCTTGCCACGCGCCACGCCCAGCGAGCCAGGCGGCATGTCTTTGGTGATGGTCGATCCGCCCCCCACCGTGCCGCCCTTACCCAGGGTCACAGGCGCCACCAGCACGCAGTTGCTGCCCACGTGCACATCATCTTCAATCACCGTGCGGTGCTTGTTGGCGCCGTCATAGTTGGCGGTGATGCTGCCGGCACCATAGTTGACGCGCTCGCCCACCGTGGCATCACCCAGGTAGGCCAAATGGTTGGCCTTAGCACCCTTGGCCAGGGTGGAGTTTTTGACCTCCACAAAATTGCCAATGTGCACCTCAGCCCCCAGATCAGCACCAGGGCGCAAACGGGCAAACGGCCCAATCAGCGCGCCAGGGCCCACGCTCACGCCGAGCTTTTCGCCTTCGATGTGGGTAAAGGGATGAATCACCGCGCCCGCTGCAATGCGCGCATTGGCAATCACGCAGTTGGCACCAATGCGCACACCTTCGCCTAAGTCCACCTTGCCTTCGAAAATGCAGTTGACGTCGATTTCCACGTCTTGCTCGCAGATCAGCTCGCCCCGCAGGTCAAAACGGGCCGGGTCGGCCAGGCGCACGCCTTGCTCCATCAAGCGACGCGCCACGCGCAGTTGGTACGCGCGCTCCAATTCCGCGAGTTGCACAGGGCTGTTCACGCCGTCCACCTGCACCCGGTCTGCCGTTTTGCTGCCCACCACGCCCGCACGATCGGCCACGGCAAACTTGACGATGTCCGTCAGGTAGTACTCCTTTTGCACGTTGTCGTTGGTCAGCCGAGCCAGCCAGGCCTTGAGCCGGGCATTGGGCAAAGCCATCACCCCGGTGTAAATCTCGGCAATCTCGCGCTGTGCCTCGGATGCGTCCTTGTGCTCCACGATGGCGCGCACCGCGCCTGCTTCGCGCACGATGCGGCCGTAGCCCGTGGGGTCGGGCATGTCCACCGTCAGCAGCGCCAGGCGTTCGCCCGCGCAGTCGGCCAGCAGCTGGCGCAGGGTGTCGGGCTCGATTAAAGGCACGTCGCCATTCAGGATCAGGCACACGCCGTCATCCGGCAGCACAGGCACGGCCTGCTGCACCGCGTGGCCCGTACCCAGCTGCGGCTCTTGACGCACGGTTTTGAGAGAAATATCAGCCTTACCGCTGATCCAGCCTTGCAATGGCGCTTCAACTTCTATAGCACCATGCCCGGTGATCACGGTGATGCTGCGCGCGCCGATCACGCTGGCGGTATCGATCACATGGCGCAGCAGCGGTCGCCCGGCCAGTTTGTGCAGCACTTTGGGCAGCGCGCTTTTCATGCGCGTGCCCTTGCCTGCGGCCATGATGACCACGTCAATCGGGAGGGAGGATGCGTTGGGCTGGCTCATTCGACAATTCCGGTGTTCTGCTCAAACCCGGAATTATCGGCCTTGCCAGAGCCACCCCGGTCTGGCAAGGTTTGCAAACATCCTATGGATTTAGGAGTTGCTTTGCAGTGCCGCCCACATTTCCTTGTCGCGTGCGGCTGTCCAGATGCGTGGATTCTTGATGCCGCTGGCTTCGTCGTAGGCACGGCTCACGTCAAAAGGCAGGCAGTGCTCGTAAATGAAGACCTGACCAAACACCGGGTCCATGGACTTGCGGGTGTGGGCCATGGCAGCTTTCAGATCCATCTTGGCGGCCACGGCTTCTTTGCCCGCCTGGAACAAGGTGGTGACCCAGCGCTGGGTGTAGTCCAGCGCCTTGTTGACATTGGCGTTGCCCTTCATGGCTTCACCGCGGCCGGGCACGATGGCTTCGGCGTTCAGCGCGCGCAGGGCTTCGAGCGTGGCAGGCCATTCGGCCAACTGGGCGTCGCCGGTGTAGACACCTGCCTCAAATTCGACGAGGTCGCCGCTGAACAGCACTTTTTCGGAATCCACCCAGGCAATGGTGTCACCACGGGTGTGGCCGTAGCCAGGGGACCAGATGTCGACCTTGACGCCACCCAGGTTGATGTTGAGGCGGCCAGGAATCTCGCCACGTGCAGCGTCGCCGCCACCGATCACCATGGTGGGCCAAGTGAGGCCGGGCACGCTTTCAGCATTGCGGAACAGGCGTGGGAAGCGCTCCATCTCGCTTTGCATGTCTTGCGCGCCGCGCTCAACGATCAACTCGTAAGTGCCCTGGCTGGCGATGACTTCGGTCGCGCCTTCGGGCACAAAGGCCGTCGCACCCAGCACGCGCACAGCGTGGTAATGGGTCAGCAAAACATACTTGATGGGCTTGTCAGAGATGGCGCGGATGCGCTTGATCAGGTCTTGCGCCATGGCGGGTGTGGCGGTGGCGTCGCTCACCAGAATGAACTCGTCGCCAATGATCACGCCGGAATTGGGGTCACCCTCAGCGGTGTAGGCCCAGCAGTGGGCGCTGAGTTGTTCGAACGTGATCTTTTTGTCTTCGGTGTCAGCATGGCTGGCAAAGGCTTTGGACATGGGGTCTCCTGTTGGAATAAGGGTGACGGGGTGAAATGGTGTAATTTTACCTAAACGTAATTCATTACGTATTAGTGAATTTCAAATTGACGAGGTCGGCAACGCAATAAGGCCATTGTCCAGCATGGTGATGACCTCGTTTGCAAAGTCGGTATAGCGCATGGGGCCACCGGGGCGCAGCCAGGTAAAGGTCCAGTTGATCATGCCAAAGAGCATCATGGTCACGGCAGTCTGGTTGCTGGCCGTCACCCGCTGCGGGTAGGCCTGACGCAAAAAGCGGGTCACAGCGGACACCACATCGCGCTGGCGGTTCAGAATCAGCTCGCTCAGCTCAGGCCCTAAGAACTTGGTGTCGCTCAGCAGCGCCCTGTGGCGGGTGGCCGAGGTTTCGTATTCCGCCAAAAAGCTGCGGATCAGCTCGTGCAGCGTGGCGCGCTCGTCCAGGTTTTGTCGCTGCGCTGTGGCCTGCACCTGGCCAATTAGCGCCAGCAGCACTTGCGTGTAACGGTCCAGCAAATCAAACAGGATCGCTTCCTTGGCGGTGTAGTAGTGGTACAGCCTGGCTTTGCTGGTGCCGCAGGCTGCAGCGATGTCGTTCATGCTGGCGGCGTTGTAGCCTCGGTCAGCAAAACACTGGGCGGCAACGTCCAGAATTTCGTCGCGCTTGAGTTCGTGGGATGCTGATTTTGGGCGGGCCATGGCTTGAATGTTAGGGCATGGCCGAACTAAACTGCCAGCATGGGAACCTCAAAAGACTTTGCCGCCTACTGTTGCGAACTGCTCGGCAGTGCTGGCCCTTGCGTCGCCAAGCGCATGTTTGGGGGTTATGGCATCAGCATCGACGGCTTGACCATAGCGTTGGTTGTCGACCTGGGCGGGGGCGAGCGGCTTTACCTGAAGGTTGACGAACAAACCAGGCCACGCTTTGTTGCCGCAGGCGCCTTGCAGTTTTTGTATGAGGCCAAGGGCAAGACCATTGGCGTCAACTACTTCACCGTGCCCGACGAAGCCATGGAGTCGCCTCAAGAGATGCGGCCCTGGGCCTTAGGTGCACTGGAGACGGCCATTAAGGCACGAAAACCAGCCCCACCGCGCAAGGGACGTGCGGCAGCAGCTACCAAATCTGTAGCAAAACCCGCCAAAACCCCTGCCAAGCCTGTCGCCAAGCCCAGCAAAGCAACGCCAACGGCGCCCAAGCCCGCCCGCAAGTCGGCCAAGGGCTGACGCACCCCCACTTGCCAGCGCACGGCGACCCGATCTTGTGCAGGCACAGTTGCCCAGTCAAACTGCGCATCGCCACTCCCGGCCTCAGACCAAGACTCCATGACCACATGGCTCCCTGCGGGCACCGTCAGCGTTTCGCCAGCCGATAGAAAGTAGTCACCACTGGCATTGCCAGGGCCCACTTGCGGCAGGTTCAGCGTCACCCAAAGGCCGCCCGAGATCGCCAGCAGGCATGCCTCTTGCCCTGCAGACAGACTCATGGCACGCCCCTGCACCAGACGCCAATAGCCAGGCACGCGATCGGTTTGACCAGGCCAGGCAGGCAAAGTAGTGTGCTTCATGTGATTCTCCTTTTCACGACAAGTGCATCAATTCGGGAATGAATCTTCTCGCTTATCACCTTGGCAGTCCAATGAAAACGAGCTACGCTATTGATTCCGAAATCGCATCAATCAAATTGCCATGTCTGTCCAGATTCCCTTGCGCACCCGGCCCGTCTCCGTGGGTCATTGGCGCGCGTTTGAGGCCGTCGCTCGGCACCTGAACTTTCGCGCGGCAGCCGAAGAGCTCTCGCTGACCCAGTCCGCCGTCAGCCGCCAGATTCAAACCCTGGAGGACGAGGTGGGCGTGCCGCTGTTCCTGCGCCACACGCGTGCGGTGGAGCTGACAGGTGCTGGCGCACAACTGCTGCAGGTGGTGTCTGCCTCGCTGGCGCGCATTGACAGCGCGGTGCGTTTGGTACGCCGCAGCGCAGGGCGCAAAACGGTGGCCATCAGCACCTGGGCATCCTTTGCCAGCATGTGGCTGATCTCGCGCATGGAGGCCTTTCAAAGCGAACACCCTGAGATCGACATCCGCATTGATGCAACTGACGCCGTGGTGGATCTGGACACCACTGACGTAGACCTCGCCCTGCGCTACGCCGCGCCTGGCGCGGCCTGGAATACCCAGGCACAGCGACTGTTTGGCGAGCAGCTTACGGTGGTGGCCAGCCCCTGGCTGTTGAAAAGCGCGCCCTCTATCCAGAGCGCCAAAGATTTGATGAACTTCACCTTGATTGAAGCGGGCGACACGCACCGAACTCAGAACCTGGAATGGCTGAGCTGGCAGCGCTGGTTTGAAGCACAAAAGCTTCCCACCTTTGAGCCCAAACGCTGGCTGTATTTCAACTACGCACACCAGATTGTTCAAGCCGCCCTGACGGGCCAAGGCATTGCGTTGGCGCGCATGCCGCTGGTAGCAGACAGTCTGGCGAGTGGTGACTTGGTGGAGGTGTTGCCGCAGGCACGGTTGGATTCACCGATGGCGTACTGGTGTTTGACCGCACCACGCAGCGCGCAGCGCGCTGAAATCAAGGCTTTTTGCGCTTGGCTGCATTCGCAAGCTAAGAGTACGCGGCAAGCGATTGGCGAAGTGCCAGACCCAGACTTGTCGGATGATTTAGACGGCTCTGCCTGAGATCAGCGCCTTGGCTGACCCATGCCCATGAATTGGGTTAACCAAGGCCCCGCACTGACCAGCACAATACCGAGCATTACCGGAATCGCCCCCAGCAAAAAGCTGACCTCTATAGGTTCATTGAGCAGCCAGGCCCCAAACACGATGCCAAACAGGGGCGTCAGGAACGAGAACACCCCCAGGCGTGACGCCAGGTAGGTGCGCAGCAACCAAAACCACAGCAAGAAACTGGCAAATGACACCACCACGGTTTGAAACACCAAGCTGGCCCAGACCTGGGGTGTGAAATTGACATGGGCTTGCCCAGTGAGCACAGCGCCTATCAGCATCAGCACGCCCGCACCCACCAATTGGTACTGCAGCGTCTGAGTGGCAGGCGCTTTGGACAATGCCGAGCATCGCACCACCACGGTGGTGGCAGCCCAAGCGATACCGCCCATCAGGCCGAGAAAATCGCCCCACAGCACACCACCAGCCGCGTGGTCCAGTCCTGTGGCCTGCGCTTGACTTCGCCCCAAAAAGGTCAGGGCAATACCACCAAAGGCCAGAGCAATGCCCAGCCATTGAATCCAGCCCAGGCGCTCTGCAGGCAAGCGCCAATGCAGGCCCAGCGCCGCAAAAATGGGCGCGGTGTACAAAAACACCACCATGTGCGACGCATTGGTGTGGCGCAAGCCTTCGGCCACCAGTAGGAATTCCAGCGCAAACAGCACGCCCACGATCACGCCGGGTCGCAAGGTGTCGCCGGACAAATTCATGCGCTCCCCACGCCAGCGCATCACGCCTGCCATCAGCAGGGCCGACCCAGCCGACCTCAGGGCAATTTGCATGACAGGCGAGATGTCTGCCGCCGTGGCCTTGAGCACCACTTGCTGAAAGCCCCACAGGGCGCACAGCAGAACCATCAACACGATGGCCTGCTGGTCGATGGCTTTACGGGTGTCTATGGCTTAAGCCCTGACTCAGTCCGGTGCCGGGGTGGTTGGGCTGGTGCGCTCGCCCCGCTCGTACACCACATGCGCGCGGCCCACGATCAGTGAATCGAGCTTGCCCACATGCTGCAAATCTTTGGGCGTGTAGGGCAGTTTGTTGAGCACATAGCGCATGGCGTTCAAGCGTGCGCGCTTCTTGCAGTCACTCTTGATCACCGTCCAAGGCGCTTCGGCCGTATCAGTCTCGAAGAACATGGCTTCCTTGGCACGGGTGTAGTCGTCCCACTTGTCGAGCGAGGCCATGTCAATGGGGCTGAGCTTCCACTGCTTAAGTGGGTGGCCCTTGCGTTCTTTGAAGCGACGGCGCTGCTCTTTGCGGCTCACAGAGAACCAGAACTTGATCAAATGGATGCCGCTGCGCACCAGGTGGCGTTCAAATTCTGGCACTTGGCGCATGAATTCGGCGTATTCCTCGTCCGTGCAAAAGCCCATGACGCGCTCGACGCCTGCGCGGTTGTACCAAGATCGGTCCAGCAGCACGATCTCGCCAGCGGTAGGCAAATGCTGCACATAGCGCTGAAAGTACCACTGGCCACGCTCCAGATCGGTGGGCTTTTCAAGCGCCACCACGCGAGCGCCGCGTGGGTTCAAATGCTCCATGAAGCGCTTGATGGTGCCACCCTTGCCCGCTGCATCGCGGCCTTCAAACAGCAGCACAACGCGCTGGTGGTTTTCCTTGGCCCAGTTTTGCAGCTTGAGCAACTCCACCTGCAGGTTGAATTTCTCTTTTTCGTAAGTGGCGCGACGTAACAGGTTTTTGTAAGGGTAGCCACCGTCGCGCCAATCGCCCGCCAACTCTTCATCGGGGTTGCGTTTTGAGGCGTCTTTACCCTTGCCAGTGTCGAGCAAAACGGCACGCAGGGCTTGGCGGTCGTCTTCAGATGCGCCATCCAGCAAAGCTTTGAGTTCGGCTGCGCGTTCAGCAGTGGGCTTGCTCTTGTTCTTGATCACCGCATCAACGGCGGCCAGTTGCTTGCCTTGTGCAGCTTTGACCGCGTTGCTGGCCACTTCTCGGGCCAGCGCCTGAGGTTGGTGCGACACCAGGGTATCGCCCAGTGCGGCACGCCGCACGTCAGGGGCTGCCTTGCGCGCAGCGGCAGTTGCTGAGGCTTTAGCCACTTTGGTGGCTGGGGAACGGGTGGATGCTTTCGATGTTGCCATCTTCACTTTCTCCTCTAGGGTTAAATCAATACGACTTTTCAGTCAGTTGCCTCACAGAACTTCGACCGCCAAAGGAATTGTTCCAGCAGTCGCCGCGGAACTGGCTTTGCCAGGCCGCTGGGGACGCCCCCTTGAGGGGGTAGGCGGCTACACGCAGTGAGCAAGCAACGGGGGGGAGCAACATCACATGGGCCAGACGACACCGTTGTCGTTCAGGATCGCGTCCAGCGGCATGTCATGCGGCTCGGGCTCAAAGTCGGGCAAAAAACCTTGCGTGAAGCCCAAGCCCACCGTGGTGGGGTGCGGTTGTAAGGTAGCCAGTGTGCGGTCGTAAAAACCACCGCCGTAGCCCAAGCGGTAACCGCCCATGCTGTAGCCCACACAGGGCACAAACAAGAGAGTGGGCACGATCACCTCGGTGTCTTTGGGTTTGGGAATGCCATAAGCATCTTCTTCCATGGGGCAACCGGGGTACCAGGCATGGAAGGTGAGGGTTTTATGAACCTTGTCCACCACGGGCAACCCGATGCGGCGCAATTGCGGCTCGTCCAGCAGCTCGCCGTCTTCCTTCCAGCGATGCAAGGCGGGAAGCGGATCAAACTCGCCTTTGATGGGCCAATAGGCACCAATCACGGCGTCGGGACGGCCAATCAGCCAGATTCGCATCACCTGCTGCAAGGCAGCAGCGCGCTGCAAACGGTCCGGCAAATTCAGCCGTTCCAGAATCAATGCCTGGCGTAGGGCTTTTTTCTCAGTGACTTTGTCCATAATCCCCTGATGCTGTTCAGACCTATTTTGTCACCAATCGCCTGCGTTTTCACCGCCAGTTTCATCATTGGCGCTGTCATTAGCCCGCTCGCGCATGCCCAAAACCGGGGTGACGAGGTGTTGCAGGACATGAGCCAGGCCTTCAAAAAGGGAGACCGTAAGCGTTTAAGTGCTCTTTTGCCCCAGGCCAAGGGCCACACGCTGGAGCCCTGGGCGGCGTATTGGGAGCTGAAAGCCCGGCTTGACGAGGCCAGCACGCAAGAAGTCACCACCTTTCTAGACCGCTACGCAGGCACCTACCAGGAAGACCGCCTACGAAACGACTGGCTTTTGCTGCTGGGCCAACGACGCGACTGGACCACTTTTGCCGCAGAGCACCCCAAATACCGCATGGGTGACGACCGCGAGGTGCGCTGCTACGCGCTGCTGGTGGACTTCCTGCGCAACCCTGCCACGGCCACCCCTGCTATGGGTGACGAGGTTCGCAAAAGCTGGCTGGGCCAGCGCGACGCGGATGACGGCTGCGCCCTGGCGGCAGACCGTTTGATCGACGCCAAACTCATGACCGCAGCCGACGCCTGGCGCAAGGCCCGCACGGCGCTGGATACCAACCGACCCCGCGCTGCGCGGCGTGCTGTTGAAATCATCGCGCCCGAGGCCATGGCATTGCTGAATGAAGCCATCAACAGCCCTTCCAAATTTTTGAACGCACGTGCTAACACGCCCACCCGAAAAGAGTTGACCGTGCTGGCCCTGGTGAAGCTGGCCCAAAGCGACGTGGACGCCGCACAGCGGCAACTGCAGTCGCACAGCGAGCTGGAGACCGAACAGCGCAACTGGGCTTGGGCGGTGATGGGCAAGCAGGCCGCGCAGCGCTTGCAGTCTGATGCGGCAGACCTGTTCAGCCATGTGAGCCGGGACGCCGATTTGAATGACGATTTGCTCATCTGGAAAGTGCGCGCAAATTTGCGTGCCAGCGCCTCAGTGGGCGGCATCAACAGCAATGTGCAGGGCCGCTGGAACCAGGTGGTGCAAAGTGTCAACGCCATGAGCGACGACGCCAAACGCGACCCAGCCTGGGTGTACTGGAAGGCGCGCGGTCTGTTGCAACAAGGCCCTGCCAAACGTGCCGAGGCAACCGCCTTGCTGGAAAGCATTGCCAGCGTACGGGGCTTTTACGAATTGCTGGCCCTGGAAGAGCTTGGCCAAAAAGCCACTGTTCCTGCCGCACCGGCCGCATTGACAGGCACCGAGAAAGAAGCGGCCCGCCAGAACACCAGCCTGAGCCGGGCACTCTACGCCATCAACATGGGCTTGCGGGCAGAAGGCGTGCGCGAATGGAACTACGGCACCAATCTGGTCAATGGCCAGGGTCAGCCCGGCGGCATGAACGAACGCGAGTTACTGGCCGCTGCAGACTACGCCTGCTCGGCCCAGGTGTGGGACCGCTGCATCAACACCAGCGAACGCACCAAGGCGGAGTTTGACCACACCCAGCGCTTTCCGATGCCTTACCGCGACGCTGTGGTGCAACGCGCCAACCAAATCAACCTGGACCCGGCCTACGTGTACGGCTTGATCCGTCAGGAGAGTCGCTTCATCATGGATGCGCGCTCTGGTGTGGGCGCATCGGGCCTGATGCAGGTGATGCCCGCCACCGCCCGCTGGACCGCCAAGAAGATCGGACTGGACAGTTTCACGCCAGACCAGATCACCAACCGCGACACAAACATCGCCATCGGCACCGGATACCTGAAGCTGGTGCTGGACGACTTTGCGGGCTCTATGCCCTTGGCCGCGGCCGCCTACAACGCCGGGCCCAGCCGCCCGCGCTCTTGGCGCAATGGCCCCCAAATGGAAGCGGCGATTTGGGCAGAGAACGTGCCCTTTACCGAAACACGCGACTACGTCAAAAAGGTGCTTGCCAATACCACCGTGTATGCCGCTATTTTGAGCGGGCAGCCGCAGTCGCTCAAATCGCGCTTAGGCCAGGTGGGCCCGCGCGATGGTGCCCAATCAGAAGTTAACCGCGACTTGCCCTGACCAGGGCAAGCGCCAGGTGGCAGGTATTTAGCTGGCAGTCAAACCGTCAACTGCTTCGCGCATGGCTCCCATGGCCTGGTCCACAATTCTTGCTTTCCATTCTGGCGTGTCAGTAAAGAACGCATTCAGCACCTGCTGACGGATCGCCTCAGCCAACTCGGCTGGTGCGTCGGGGTGCTGGTTAAGCCAGTTGTCCGCGCGAATGGCCCCCATGGTTTCGAGCACCGGCACGGTGCCGTATTCCATGGCAATACCGGTGTACTGCGCCTGCGGGCATTCGTCATACGCAGCATGAAACAGCATGCCCGTCAGCACGGCAGAGGTGGATGAGCCTTCGTAGACCGACGTGACCGGATACCCCGTCTGCCCCCACCACTGCCTTGCGCGTGCCAGCGCCTTGGCATCGTCTCTGTCTGCAAAGATGCGCTCACCCAAGCCGCTGGGGCCTAAGCCCGTATGCACATCAATCCAGGCCAAGCGGCGCACGCTGGCCGCATGATCTTTCAAAATCTTGCGCACAGTCAGGTTGCTCCAGGTGGGCTCGGTGCCCCCAAAGAACATCCCATCGGCATATTCATGCTGGCCGCGTGTCACAGCGGCCTGAAACGCCGTCATTCCATGTTTGGCCATGTAGGCTTCAATATCGGCCTGGTTGGCTGCATTTGGCGGCCAAACTTCAGGCAGCAACAGGTTATGCAGATCGCGGTAATCGGCGTTAACGGGTAACGGTTTGCTGAAATCGTGAAAGTTGCGGTTCAAATCCACGTTCTCGTGCGTGGTGCGCCGTTTGAACGAGAACCCAAACGGGTTCAGTGCGTGGATGTACATCACGGTCACGCCAGCGGCATGGGCCTTGGCCCGCCACTGTGCATTGCCTAGCGCGGCCACCTGCACGCCGCTGCCGCAATAGCCTTCCACACCATGACAAGCACTGGAGAGCACCAGCATTTTGTCGGCATCCAGCGGCCCGTCGATCACCACATCCATGGCGAGTTCTTCGCCTTCGATGCCGACACGAGGGTGCACATGCGAAGCGACATGCAGCCCAGCGGCCATGGCAGCGCCTACAAAATTGCGGCGGGCAATGCGGTAAGTGGTGGCAAATCCGTCAGCTGTGGTGCTCATTTGGCCCCCTGCGCAAGCCATGCCTCCGTCAGGCGAACCCAGTACGTGGCACCCAGGGGAATCAGGTCGTCATTGAAGTCGTAGCTGGGGTTGTGCAGCGTGCAAGGCCCGCCGCCGTGGCCCATGGCGCGGTGGTCACCGTCGCCATTGCTGATAAAGCAATACGCACCGGGCTTGGCCTGCAGCATGTAAGAGAAATCTTCCGCCCCCATGGTGGGCTCTTGCGCCATCACGTTGTCTGCCCCCACGATGTCGGCCATGACCTTAGCGCAGAAGTCTGCCTCGGCCTGGCTGTTGATGGTGGGCGGGTAATTGCGCTTGAACTCGAACGTGCACTTGGCATCGTGCGCAGCGCACACATGTTCGGCCACCTGCTGCATGCGCTTTTCGATCAGATCGAGCACATCCAGCGTAAAAGTACGCACCGTGCCCTGCAGTTCGCAGCTGTCGGGCACCACATTGGTGGCTTCGCCCGCATGGATCATGGTGACCGAAATCACACCGGCGTCCACGGGCTTCTTGTTGCGGCTGATGATGGTCTGAAAAGCTTGCACCATCTGGCAGGCCACAGGCACGGGGTCAATGCTTTCGTGCGGCATGGCGGCGTGACTGCCCTTGCCGGTGACGGTGATTTTGAATTCATTGCTGGACGCCATGACGGGGCCGGCGCTGACCGCAAATTTGCCGATGTGCGGGCCAGGCCAGTTGTGCATGCCAAAGACGGCGTCCATGGGAAATTTGTCGAACAAACCGTCTTTGATCATCTCGCGCGCGCCACCACCGCCTTCTTCGGCGGGTTGAAAGATCAAGTACACCGTGCCGTCAAAGTTGCGATTCTTGGCGAAGTGCTGTGCCGCCGCCAACAGCATGGCCGTGTGCCCGTCGTGTCCGCATGCATGCATCTTGCCTTGATGTTTGCTGGTGTGCTCGAAGGTATTGAACTCTTGCATGGGCAGGGCGTCCATGTCGGCGCGCAGGCCAATCGCCCGGCTGCTGGTGCCGTTTTTGACGATGCCCACCACGCCTGTGGTGCCCATGCCGCGGTGGATGGGAATGCCCCATTCGGTCAGCTTGGCGGCCACCACATCGGCGGTGCGCTGCTCTTCAAAGCACAGCTCAGGGTGTGCATGGATGTCGCGGCGGATCTGGGCAATGCCTGCCGCCTGGGTCACGATGGAATCAATGGTCTTCATGGTGGTTCCTGAAACAGCCTGCCTGCAGGCAGGACACAAGGAGCGATCTTATGCCAGACAATGCAGGGATGAACCCAGTACAACCCCTTTCCAGTCGCGCGCTTGACCTGGCCCAGACCCTTGTGCGCATGAACACTGTCAGTTCCAACAGCAATCTGGCACTGATTCACTTCATTCGTGACGAGTTGTTACGCCTGGGCGTCAAGAGCCGCCTGACCTATAACAGCGACAAAACCAAGGCCAATTTGTTTGCCACCTTGGGCGAGGGCAAGCCCAGTGGGATCATCCTGTCGGGCCACACAGACACCGTGCCGTGGGACGGCCAGGCATGGACTCAAGACCCTTTAAGTAGTGTGGTCAAAGACGGCAGCCTGTACGGTCGCGGCAGTGCAGACATGAAGAGTTTCATTGCCATCGCCTTGGCCCATGCGCCAGACTTTTTGGCGAGCAAAGCGCCGTTTGCGATCCACTTTGCGTTCAGTTATGACGAAGAGGTGGGCTGCTTTGGCGTGCGCGAGTTGATTGCCGACATGCGCGACGCGGGCGTCAAACCTCTGGCCTGCATCATTGGCGAACCCACCAGCATGGTGCCCGCGATTGCGCACAAGGGCGTGTACCGCTACCGCTGCTGCGTGCGAGGCAAGGAGGCGCATTCGTCCCTGACGCCTACTTCGGTCAACGCGATTGAGATGGCCGCCCGACTCGTCGGCAAGGTACGCGACATGGCAGAAGCGTTTGAGCGAGATGAGCCACGTTACGCAGGCTTTGATGTGCCGTTTTCCACCGCCAGTGTGGGCCAGTTTCATGGGGGAATTGCCGACAACGTGGTGCCGCGTGACGCGGAGTTTCGTTATGAGTTCCGCGATTTGCCCACTGCTGATGCAGTTGCGATGCAAAAAGAGGTGTTACGGCACGCCCAGACTTTGGAGGTTGCTATGAAGAAGGTAGCGCCAGAGGCAGGATTCAGCTTTGAGACGATTTGCGAGATCCCGAACTTCTTGGGAGACGAGGGCGACCCGATCACACGGCTGGCCAAGACGCTGTCTGGGCAGGATCGCGTGACGCAGGTGGCCTTTGGGACTGAGGCGGGGATCTTTAAGCAGTCTGGCATCCCTACTGTTGTTTGCGGACCTGGCAGCATTGAGCAGGCGCATCAGCCGGATGAATTTGTGAGTCTGGAACAGTTGGCACGGTGCGAGGCGTTTATGGTGGGGCTGGCTTCTCAGGCGTCGTTTGGTTGACTTTTGCTTGATTGACTTTTGTTTGATTGATTCTTTGTTGGCGTGAGGCGGTGGGGGATCAGGCTGACGCGGTACTCTGCGCAGTACGTGTCACCCGCGCCTCGCGGCGCTCCTTCTTTACCTCCCTGCGCAGAGCACCCCATCAACCTGATCTGGTGAGTTCTAGTGTTGGAGTTTGCCTTTAAGCACAAATCGATTGAATATGACAGATTTACCTAGCTATGCACACTGGGACTCAACAGGTACCTTTAAGGTAACTGTTGCTGGCACGTCTCACTACAGGGGCGAAATTGCTGCAATTGCGCTGAACCCGAACAACGTAAGTGCATTGGTCATTTGCCTCGCATACCTGGTTCCGGACAGCCAAAACATTCATGACTCAAACGCGATTCGAGTTGTGATTGAGGGTCAAACTGTTGGCTATCTTGCGTCAGACTACGCAAAGATTTACCGCTCCTTCAGCCACCAGTTGCCGAGTCATATCAAGCACATCTCAGTTGCCGCGGCAATAACAAATGGGATGATGACTAAAGATAAGACTTACGAATACACAGTCGAGCTCGATATACCGGAGAGTCTCAAATTGCACCCTCTAAGCAAACACATGGACTATGAGGTGACCCGTGTAAATGGCTATGTTCCGCTCCAAAAAGAATCCGACGGCATTTATTTCGCTCCGGTCTGGGTCCCGACTCCTGATTTTGACGAACTGAACAAGAGTCGAATAGTCAAAGAATGGACGAGTGAAAGCTGGAATTCCATTGGATACTTTGCAATGAACAGTCAAGGTATTGGGCGGGGATTTAAGGTTTACGAGCTTTCAAAATCGCAATACAAGAAACTTTTCAAGAATGGACCAACTAAAGGCCAACTATTGCTTGACTCCGGCAGGTTCGCCAAGTTGCGTATTGAGACCTTAAGCGCGAGTGGTTGACAACTCAAACCAAGCACGCAATCAATCCCAACCACAGCGGGCACTGGGTAAGCGTCGGAGCGAAGTAAAGAAGGAGGGCCGCGAGGCCCGGGTGACATGAGCGCAGGCGCTTACCCAGTGCCCGCTGCCCCACAAGACTCAGACAAACAAGAAATCAACCCCCAAACACCGCCCGAGCCACCTGCCAAACCATCACGGCCAGCGCAGCAGTAGACAACACAAACAAAGCAAACCGCGAAGGAATGTGATTCACCAGTGACTGCACCAAACTGTGCAGCACCCGAAATCCCACATACGCCCATGCCGCCGTTACCGCCGTCGTGTTCGTGGGGCAGGCCAGCGCAATAGCAATGCCCGCCGCGTAGAACAGCGTGGGCGCTTCCATCAAATGGTTGTAGTTGTCGGCCTTCCAGCGTACCGAGGGCGGCAGGCCTGCGGTCAGTTCTTTGGGGGCGAGATTGGGGTTCAGCACGACCTTGGCTTTGGTCATGGCGGGCAGGCGCGTGGCGTACATCCACAGCCACATCACCAGCGACCAGATCAGCAAGGCCACAACGGGTTGCAGGGCATTGAGTAGGCTTGGGTTTTGCATGGTGTCTCCTTCTGCAAATTTTGAAAAACGCATGATGCCTGAGCGACGCCCCGTTGCACGTTGCTAAAGTAGAGGCATGACTCAAACGATGACCGTTCGCGGCGCCTGCCCCCACGACTGCCCCGACACCTGCGCCCTGCTGACCACCGTGGAAGATGGCCGCGCCGTCAAGGTGCAGGGCAACCCTGCGCACCCCCAAACCGACGGCGTGCTCTGCGCCAAAGTCTCGCGTTACACCGAACGTACCTACCACCCCGACCGGCTCTTGCACCCCATGAAGCGCGTTGGCCCCAAAGGCTCGGGCCAATTCGCGCGCATCAGTTGGGACGAAGCACTGGACACGGTCGCCAGCCGCCTGGGGGCGATTGCCGCGCGCGACCCGCAAGCGATTCAGCCCTACTCTTACGCGGGCACCATGGGCTTGGTGCAGGGCGAATCCATGGACAGGCGCTTCTTCCATCAATTGGGCGCATCGCTGCTGGACCGCACCATTTGCGCCAGTGCCGGGGGCGAGGCTTTGAACCAAACCATAGGCGGCAAGCTGGGCATGCGGGTGGAGTATTTTGCTGAAGCCAAGCTGATCCTGATTTGGGGCAGCAACTCGATTGGCAGCAACCTGCATTTCTGGCGCTACGCCATGGCCGCCAAACGGGCAGGGGCGCGGCTGGTGTGCATCGACCCACGCAAGACCGAGACGGCCGACAAGTGCCATGAGCACATTGCCCTGCTGCCGGGCACCGATGCGGCACTGGCGCTGGCGATCATGCATGAGCTGATCGTCAACAATTGGCTGGACCAAGACTACATTGACAGCCATACCAGTGGTTTCGGCATGCTGCGTGAGCGTGCAATGCTATGGAATCCAGAGCGCGCGGCGGCTGTGTGCGGCATCAGCGCGGAGCAGATTCGACGCCTAGCCCGCGACTACGGCACCACTAAGCCTGCAGCCATCCGGCTGAACTACGGCATGCAGCGCGTGCACGGGGGCGGCAATGCGGCTCGGGCCGTGGCTTGCCTGCCCGCGCTGACAGGGGCCTGGCGGCATCGCGCGGGGGGGCTGTTGCTCAGCACCTCGGGCACGGTGCCCGCCGACCGCGCCGCCTTGCAGCGACCCGACCTGCTGGGCCAGCGCCGCCCTCGCATCATCAACATGAGCACCATCGGCCAGGATTTGCTGCAACCCAGTTCAGCGTGCTTTGGTCCCAAGATTGAAGCCCTGGTGGTTTACAACAGCAATCCCGTCGCCGTCGCCCCTCAGTCAGCCCAGGTGGTGCAAGGCTTTGCGCGGGAAGACCTCTTTACCGTGGTGCTGGAGCACTTTCAAACCGATACCGCCGATTACGCCGACATCCTGCTGCCGGCCACGACGCAGCTGGAGCATTGGGACATTCATCTGAGCTACGGCCACACCGATGTGCTGCTCAACCGCCCCGCCATTGCGCCGCTGGGCGAGGCCCGCAGCAACACGCAGATCTTTCGCGATCTGGCCGCACGCATGGGATTTGCCGACCCTTGTTTTGCTGATGACGACGAGACGCTGTGCCGTCAAGCGTTTGCGCCTGCGAGTGGCGTGGACTTTGACACCTTGCTGCGCGACGGCTTTGCACATCCAGCTGTGCCTGAAGCACCTTTTGCCGAAGGTGGCTTTGCAACCCCGTCGGGCAAGTGCGAATTTTTCAGCCAGCGCCTGGCGGATCAAGGGCAGGACGGCTTACCGGATCACTTGCCCAACCGCGAGGCATCGGGTACTTCCAGCGAATATCCCCTGGCCATGATCTCGCCGCCCGCGCGCAATTTCCTCAATACCAGCTTTGTCAATGTCACCAGCCTGCGCGCCATTGAGGTTGAGCCGATCCTGGAAATTCACCCCAGTGACGCCGCTACTCGTTGTATCACCAGCGACCAAGTGGTACGCGTGTTCAATGAACGTGGCAGCTACCACTGCAAGGCCGAGGTGAGTGAGCGCGCCCGCCCCGGCGTGGTCAACGGCCTGGGCATCTGGTGGCGCAAGATGGGGCTGAACGGCACCAACGTTAACGAGCTCACCAGCCAGGCCCTGACCGACATGGGGCGCGGCCCGACGTTTTATGACTGCCTGGTGCAAGTGGAAAGTTTGGCATGAGTCGAATTGCTCGGATCGCGGTATTGGTGGCCAGTCTGGCCTTGAGCGGCTGCAGCACCGTGGGCTACTACTGGCAATCCGTCAACGGGCACCTGCAACTCATGCGTGCAGCCAAGCCTGTGCCAGATTGGCTGGCGGACGAAAAAACATCGCCCAAGCTCAAAGAGCGTTTGCAGTTAAGCCAGCGCATGCGCGACTTTGCGGCCAAGGAACTGAAACTGCCCGACAACGACAGCTACCGTCGCTATGCCGATCTGCAACGCCGCGCTGTGGTGTGGAACGTGGTGGCCGCGCCGCCCTATTCGCTCAAGCTCAAGACCTGGTGTTTTCCGGTGATGGGCTGCGTGGGCTACCGGGGCTATTTTGACGAGGCGGCGGCCAAGCTGGAGGCGCAAAGCGTGGCCGCGACGGAGGGGCTGGAAGTCAGCGTCTATGGCGTGCCGGCCTATTCCACGCTGGGCTGGATGAACTGGGCGGGGGGCGACCCGCTGCTTAACACCTTCATCCAATACCCCGAGGGTGAACTCGCCCGCATGATTTTTCATGAACTGGCGCACCAGGTGGTGTACGTGGCGGACGACACGATGTTCAATGAATCCTTTGCGTCGGCGGTTGAAAAGATCGGAGCCGACCTGTGGCTGCAAACTCAGGCCAGCGCCGCTGCGCGCGCCGAGTACGAGGCCTTTGACGCACGGCGCAGGGCGTTCAAGACACTGACCCTGGCCACACGTCAGCGCTTGAATGCAATTTACGAAGAAAAAGACGGCTTTCGGCAGGATGGCAAAGACAAGTTAGCTATCAAATCAGAAGCAATGCAGCAGTTCAAGGCCGACTATGAGGCCATGAAACGCCAATCTGGCGACGCCCCCGAACGGTGGGCGGGCTTTGACGCCTGGGTGGCCAAGGCCAACAACGCCAGTTTTGGGGCGCAGGCCGCCTATGACGAACTGGTGCCAGGTTTTGAGGCCTTGTTTACCCGCAGCGGGCGCGACTGGGCGAGGTTTTATGATGCGGTCAAAGCCTTGGCTAAGCTGCCAGCGGCAGACCGCCAGCGCGAACTCAAAGCATCCTAGGAGCAATAAACACATGGCAGACATCAAGATTCAACGCGAACATGCCCTGGGGCTGGCCGCCGCCCGCAAGATTGCCTTCAAATGGGCAGAGCAAGTAGAAGAAGAGTTCGACATGGCCTGCACCTATGTCGAAGGCAAGGGCGAAGATGTGGTGAGCTTCACCCGCTCTGGCGTGGAAGGCACGCTCAAGGTCACGAAAGACCTGTTTGCGCTCGATGCCAAGCTTGGTTTTCTGCTGGGTGCCTTCAAGGGCAAGATTGAAGGCGAGATTGTCAAGAACCTGGACAAGTTGCTCGAAAAGAAGCCCGCTGCCAAAAAAGCCCCGGCAAAAAAGTAGTCCGGCTCACCCGAGTCGTCCGTTTCACCCGCCTTGGGGGGGGTGCACAGCCCTGAGGTAACCCTGCAGCAGCAAGATTTGAGGCAGCTTCCTATACTGGCTTGATGCTCGCCGCCTTGCCATGCTCTTATGCTGATTGAACCCCGCGCCATTGCAACGGCTGGGTTGGTGGCGTCGCTCACGCTCGCAATCACGCTTTGGCATTTGTCCAAGGGAGCTCGGCATGCGCGTGCAGCGCGAGAGTGGGCGATTGGCATTGCCACCATGACCAGTGGCGCCATGCTGAATGCTGCTCAGGGGGACATTCATCCGTTCTTCGCCATTGTCTTTGCCAACTCCATCATGCTGGTTGGCGTGGGCTTGGCGATTGTGGGTGTGCGCCGGGTTCAGGCACTGCATACCGCTGTCAGCGCGGTCATCGTCGCCCCGGCTTTGCTGATGCTGCTGGCGTCAATGGGCTGGGACGACCCTGTTCTGGATTTTTCGGCGCGTGTGGTGGTCTACTCCGCATTGATGTCACTTCAGTGCGGCTATTTGGCTTGGAGCCTGGCACCCATGCGCCATGCCAGCTTGCGCGCAGCAGCATGGTTCATCGCATTGCCCGCGCTGTTTCTGGCGTTGACCATGTTGGCGCGAAGTGTGATGGCCGCCACAGTTGGGGTTACGCCTGTGAACGTGGGTGGCGGCATGACCACCATCACCTATTTGGTGGGCAGCTGTGCCTTCATTGCCATGCAGACAGGCTTGATTCTGTTGCATCAGCTGCTACTGTTGGATGAGGTGCGCCAAGCATCAGAGCGTGACACCCTTACCGGCGTGATGAACCGACGCGGCTTACTGCATTTGATGCCCGCCAGCCTGAGGGGCTATGCCCTTTTGACCATGGACATTGACCACTTCAAACGCGTCAACGACAGCTTCGGTCACGCCAGTGGGGATGCAGTCCTAGCTTTTGTGGGCACGCTGCTGCAACGCGCCTTGCGCGAAGGCGACATGGCCGCACGCATGGGTGGTGAAGAGTTTTGCGTGCTGCTGAAAGAATCCAGCGCCGACATTGCACTGCAAGTGGCTGAGCGACTGCGTGCGGATATCGCATTGCAGAGCAGCGCCGTGGCAGGTGGCCCCGTCACGGTCAGCGTGGGCATTGCTTTGGCTGCGCCAGATGAAGTGTTTGACACGTTGGCCCGCCGCGCCGACGAGGCCCTGTACCTGGCCAAGTCTCGGGGACGCAACCGCTGCGAGGTGTCTTTGTGAACTGGCAATACCTTGACCCCCGCACGATGGCCATCACCTTGGGCCTGAGTACGCTGTTGCTGGCCGGCTCCATCTTTATTGCGTCTCGTGCCCTTGTCGCGCGCCACCAGGGCCTTCACTATGCGGCCTTGGGCCTGGGCATGGCCGCCGCTGGGTTCATCTGCATCATGCTGCAGGGTGTCGTACCACCATGGGTTAACACAGCGCTGGGAAATGGTCTCATCCTGGTGGGCAACGGGTTGATGCTGGCAGGCACATTGCGTCAGCGAGGGCTGTCGGTTCCGTGGAGCAAGCTTGCCGCACTTTGGCTTGGCGGGCTCGGTGTTGGGCTGTGGTTTGGTGTGGTGCAGCCGGATTCACGCTTACGCATCGGCCTGGTGTCATGCATTCTGTTTGTTGAATCAGCCTGGCTGGCCAAAGCAGCATGGTCCGAGCAGCGCAGCAATGTCATGGTCGGCATGCGATTGGTCGCCTTGTTTGGCGGCGTACTGGCGGCACTGATGGCCACACGCACGCTGGCTGCGGCGACAGGGCTGCTGTCGGAAAACTTGCGCCCCAACCTGTTGAACGTGGGATCCATTTTGGTGGGAGGCATGGCCATGATTGGTGCCAGCTTGGGGCTGGTGTACATCACCACGGGTGATCTGCTGAATCGACTGCAACACAGCGCACGCCACGACCCCCTGACGCATCTGCTGAACCGTCAGGGTTTGCGCTGGTGGCTAAAGGGCTTGCCACCCATCGCCAAGCTGGAAATCGCCATGGTGGACCTGGATCACCTGAAAACCATCAATGACAAATACGGCCACGCCGTCGGCGACCGCACCATCCAACGCTTGGCTGAACTGCTGCAATCCGCCTGCACGGGGGACAGTTGCCAAGCGGTACGCATGGGCGGTGAGGAGTTTGCCCTGATTCATGTCGTGCCAGACCTACCCTCTGGCACGGCAGGTGAACCATTTGATGCGACGCTGTCTGCAGGCTTTGTGGCCAAGTTGGAAACCCTCAGGCAAGCCCTGCATGCGCAAGCCGAGCACCCGCAGGCCAGTCTCAGTGCCGGCTTGGCAGTCGGCTCTGTGCAGGGTTTTGAGGCCTGCCTGCGCATCGCTGACCTGCGGCTGTATGACGCCAAGCGCCGGGGGCGCAACCAAGTGGTATTCAGCTAAAGACTGTCAAGCGCAGGTGCCGCCTGTTGGCCATAGCGGCAAGCTTTTGCGCAACGGGGTTATTTGAGCCAGCGGTCCACCGTGCGCTGGTATTCGCCGGTTGCCTTGGCCAAATGCAGCCATTGGTCCACATAGGCCTTGAAGACACCGTCCCCGCGCGGCAGCATGTAGGCCATTTCGCCGTACTGCAAAGGTTTTTCGGGGTTGATGGCGCACAGGCCAGGTCGCAGGCGCTGCTGGGTGATGGCTTCGGCCGACTCGGTCACGAACACATCCGCATTACCCTTGAGCACTTCATCAAAAATGGTGATGTTCTCGCCGTGAATCGTAAGCTTGGCGGTCTTGAAATTGGCCTTGGCAAAGCGCTCGTTGCTGCCACCTGGGTTAGCGATCACGCGCACCTCTGGCTTGTCGATATCAGCAACGGTTTGGTACTTGGCAACATCGGCGCAGCGTGCCACGGGTGCCTTGCCGTTGATCATGTAAGCAGTTGAGAAATAGACCTTCTTTTGCCGATCTGTCGTGACAGAAATACCACCCACTGCGATGTCGCATTTACCCGCTGTCATATCGGGCAGCAAGTTGGCCCAGCTGGTCTTCACCCACTGCGTCTTGACACCCAGGCTGGTAGACAAGGACGCCACCAGGTCCACGTCGATGCCCTCAAAGCTCTGGTCGGGTTTCTGGAAGCTGAAGGGTTTGTAGTCGCCAGGGGTGCAAACCCGCAAGTTGCCAGACTGCTGAACGGCGTCCAGCGCTGTTGCGGCAGGGGACTGCGCCAATGCGTTGCCACCAATCAGCCAAGCGGCCAGACAAAGGGAAATTGTTCTCATGGGTATCTCCTGAAGTGAATCGTTGTACTGCCCAAGTGTGCACGCTGGCACATAGGGCAGATTCGATTATCTCCAGGCCACTTAAGCGCCGGTGCGGTTCATCGGCGTGGTGCGGCTTCCGGCGAATGCGGCTTGACGGCTTCTGCCTTTTGCAGGTCTCGCAAGGCTTTATTGAAACGCTCAATGGCCGCATTGCTGTCCATCACCTTGGCGGCCGCTAAATAGAGGGATTTGCTGACCAAGGGAGGTGCCAGCACTTGCAGGTCTGCCTTTTGCGCGGACAACTCGGGTGTGCTGGCCAAGACGGATTGATAACCTGCCATGCCGTTGCCCACCAGCGCGCCGTCCAGCCGGCCCGCCAACACAGCCCGTAGTTGAATTGCCTGTGACGAATGCCGGTTCAGGCTAAAAACCCCTTCCGTGACGGCCGTATCGACCGCTTCGCCGTAGGTCGCGCCCAAAACGCCACCAATGGCTTTGCCGCGCAGGTCAGAGAGCTTTTCAAAAGCAAAGGCCTTGGCTTTGTGCACGACGATCTGCACGTCGTCCTTGAAGACCGGGTCAGAGTAGTCAAACTTCTCCAGTCGCTCCGGCGTTTTGGATATCCCCACTATTGCGCCTTCGCCTTGGCGGGCCAGCTCATACGCCCGGTTCCAGGGCGAGAGACGAAAGTGGTAGTCATCACCCGTGCGGGCACTGATGCGTTTGAGCAAATCCACCAGCAGTCCAGCGGGTTTGCCGTTGTCCAGGTAGATCACCGGGTAATACTTGTCGTCCCCAAGCACCACCAGGGTCTCGCTGTGGGCACGCTGCATCAGCCCTGTGCCGAACAAAGCGATGCAGAGGAAGCCGCGCAGCAGCACATGGATTCGCATGAAGTCCGCCTTGGTATGAGTGTAAGCAGTTGTAACCAGAACATACACGCAACCCAATACCAATACAGATTGCTAAGGTATTGCCCGGCGACGGCGGGCAGACGATGCTTCTAAGCCTGCATCACCATCTGGAAGCCGCCATAAATCATGCGCTTGCCATCAAAGGGCATGGGGCTGGTGGATGAGTCCATGCGCGGGTCGGCCATGACTTTTTCCCAGGCCGCGTCGCGAACAGCGCGTGACGGCCAGGTGATCCAACTGAACACCACGGCCTCGTCGGCCTCGCGCTTCACCGCCATGGTGAACGAGGTGAGCTTGCCTTCGGGCACGTCATCGCCCCAGCATTCGACCACGCTCACAGCGCCAAACTCCTTGAAAACCACGGCCATCTTTTCAGCATGCTCAATATAGGCAGCTCGATTGGCCGTGGGAACGGCTGCAACAAATCCGTCGATGTAGTTCATGTGATGTCTCCTATGGGAATGCCAAGCGCCGACGGCGCCCGTTGAAATGGAATTTATCGACCCTGTGCTTCATGGTCAAGCACAGGTGACAGGCGGCGACGCCTGCCCCCGCTATGCTGCTGAACATGATCGAAAAAAGCACGCTGTCGCGGACACAAACCTTCTCGATACTGGCGGGTGCGGCCGTCATGCTGAGCCTGGCCATGGGCATGCGCCAGAGCTTTGGGCTGCTGCAGACCAGCATGGTGCGCGATGTGGGCATTACCGCTGCCCAGTTTTCGCTGGCCATTGCCATTCAGAACATTGTTTGGGGGCTGACCCAGCCTTTTGTGGGCGCGTTGGCAGACAAACACGGCGTGCGACCCGTGGCCGTCCTGGGCGTCGCGGTCTATGGCGTGGGCTTGCTGTTGATGCGCTATGCCGATGCGGCCTGGATGCTTACCTTGGGCATGGGCTTGTGCGTGGGCCTGGCGCTGTCCTGCACGGCGTCCAACATCGCCATGAATGTCACCGCCCGCACGGTCACTCTGCAGCAGCGCAGCGTGGCGATGGGCGCGGTTTCGGCGGCAGGCTCATTGGGGCTCACCCTGGCCTCGCCTTTGGCCCAGGGCCTGATGCAAAGCGGCGGTTGGCGTCTGGCCATCGTGGGTTTCCTGGCCCTGGCCTGCGTCATGATCCCAGCGGCGCTGATGGCGGGCAAAGCAGACCGCATCGTACGGGAAGCCGTGGTGGGTCTGCCGCAATCGGTGATGGAGGCCGTGCGCGAAGCCCTGGCCCACAAAGGCTACCGGGTGCTGGCAATTGCGTTTTTTGTTTGCGGTCTTCAACTCGTCTTCATCACCACCCATTTGCCTACCTATCTGGACATTTGCGGCATTGATGCCTCGGTGGGGAGCACCGCGCTGGCGCTGGTGGGGCTGTTCAACGTGCTGGGCTCGTACCTGTTTGGCTGGCTGGGTGGGCTGTATTCCAAACGAGCGCTGCTGGGCGGCATCTACCTGCTGCGTTCGCTGTGCATTGCGGTGTACTTCTCTCAGCCGCCAACACCTACCAGCACGCTGGTGTTTGCCGCCGCCATGGGCACCCTGTGGCTGGGCGTGGTGCCGCTTGTGTCGGGGCTGGTTGCGCATTTGTTTGGCCTGCGCTACATGGCTACGCTGTCGGGCATCGCCTTCTTCAGCCACCAGGTCGGCTCGTTTCTGGGCGCATGGGGCGCAGGCCTGCTGTACGGACACTACCAGAACTACGATCTGGCCTGGCAGTTGGCCGTGGCCATTGGTGTAGCGGCGGGGCTCTTCCAGATGACGATGAACGTGCGGCCGTCTGCACGCATGCTAGCGGTCAGCCAAACCTAGGGCCATGCAACACCTGAACCTTGCCCGCTTCGACCTGATCAGCATCCGCCTGGCCGTCGCCTGCCTGCAAACCGGTAGCTTGAGCGCCGCCGCGCGCGAGATCCCCCTGGCCCTGGCAGCCGCCAGCCGCCGCCTGCGTGAGCTTGAAGACGCGGTGGGCGACGCCCTGTTTGATCGCAACGCGCGCGGACTCACCCCCACCGGTGCGGGGCGGGTCTTTGTCAAACATGGTTTGGCCTTGCTGCAGACCATGGAGACCATGCACGCCGAGTTGGCCGATCAGCGCCAGGGCGTTGCGCGGCATCTGCGCCTGTGCGCTGGAACCGCGGCAATCAACCAGTTCTTACCTGCATTACTGGCCGATTACGCCCGGCTTCAGCCACAGATTCGCGTCGAACTGGACGAACAAGTCTCCGAATCCGTCGTTCGCGCCCTGCGCGAGGGGCGCGCAGATGTCGGCGTTTTTGTGGCCGGGCCATCCACGCAAGGCCTGCAAGTGGCGCCCTTTCGGCAGGACGAGCTGGTACTGGTGATGCCACGCGGACACCCGTTGAGCACCGAGCGCCACGCGATCGATTTTTCGGCCTGTTTGGGCGAGGACTGGATCAGCCTAACCTCAGGGGCCGCCATGCTGCAAACCCAGCAACAGGCAGCACTGGCGAGCCAGCGCCCTTTGCGCCTGCGCATGCAGGTACGCAGTTTTGATGCGGTGTGCCATTTGGTGGCCGCTGGCCTGGGTGTGGCCTTGCTGCCGAAAGGCGCACTGAAGCACTATGGCAAATCTTTGCCCCTGCGGTCCCGGCCCTTGACCGACGCCTGGGCGCGGCGCCAGTTGCTGGTAGCCGTTGCCAGCCAGGATGAGGCCGCCCTGAACTTGATGCGCTTTTTAGTCAAGCCTTCGCGAAACGCGAAGGCTGACCTGTCAAAGCAGCAATAGACCCTGTAGCAGGCGCACGGCATACTGCGTGCCCATGAACACTCCCAAACCCTTCGAGCCCGCTACCGGGCCTTTGGCTGGACTCAAAGTCATCGAACTAGGCCAGTTGATTGCAGGCCCTTTTGCCGCCAAGACCCTGGGCGACTTCGGCGCGGATGTGATCAAAATCGAACCCCCCGGCCTGGGCGACCCCTTGCGCAAGTGGCGATTGCTGAAGGACGGCACATCGGTCTGGTGGCAGGTGCAGTCGCGCAACAAACAGTCCTTGGCGCTGGACCTGAAGCGCAAAGAAGCGCAAGACATCGTCCACAAACTGGTGGCCGAGAGCGATGTGCTGATTGAGAACTTTCGCCCTGGTGCCATGGAGGGATGGGGTCTGGGGCCAGACGCGCTGTTGGCCATCAACCCGCGCCTGATCATGTTGCGCGTCAGTGGCTATGGCCAGACCGGCCCCTACCGCGACCGCCCTGGTTTTGGCGTGGTGGGCGAAGCCATGGGTGGTATCCGGCACCTGACCGCAGAGCCCGGCCGCGTGCCTGTGCGCGTGGGCATCAGCCTGGGCGACACCCTGGCCGCTCTGCATGGCGTGATCGGTATCTTGCTGGCGCTACAAGAACGTCACCAATCTGGCAAAGGCCAGGTGATTGATGTGGCGCTGTACGAGGCCATGTTTAATTGCATGGAGAGCCTGCTGCCCGAATACAGTGCCTTTGGCGCGGTGCGCGGCCCAGCAGGCAGCGCGCTGCCAGGCATTGCGCCCAGCAACGCGTACTTGTGCAAAGACGGCGGCTACGCGCTGATCGCGGGCAATGGGGACAGCATTTTCAAGCGCTTAATGACCGTCATTTCGCGCGAAGACCTGGGCAACGATCCCGCGTTGGCTGACAACACGGGTCGCGTCGCTCGCGTGGCCGAAATTGATGCCGCCATCGGGACTTGGGCAGTGCGCTTAAGCGTTGATGAAGTCTTGGCCGCATTGGACAGCGCCAGCGTGCCAGCAGGCCGCATCTACACCGTGGCCGACATCGCCGCCGACCCGCACTACCAAGCGCGCGGCATGCTGCAGCAGGTGCAGATGGACGATGGCAGCAAGCTGATGGTGCCCGGCATCGTGCCCAAACTCTCGCGCACACCGGGCAGCCATCGGCGCAATGCGCCCGGCATTGGGCAGGACAGCGATCAGGTGCTGGCGGGCATGGGCCTCACCACCGAACAAATTCAAACCCTCAAAGCACAAGGCATCGTGGCATGACACAACGCATAAATATGAGCGACGCTGGGCCGCCCCAAGGCGCGAAGGCCCCCACGGGGGGCAGCGCAGCACACGCAGTGGCAAGCGTGGGGGCAATCCGTTTCAACGAAGTCGCCACGCGCGACGGCTTTCAGATTGAGCCGAATTTCATCCCGACAGACGACAAGATCGCCTTGATCGACGCCTTGAGCCTGTGCGGTTACGCCAAGATTGAAGTGACATCCTTCACCAGCCCCAAGGCGATTCCCATGCTGCGCGATGCGGAGGAAGTGATGGGTCGCATACAGCGTGTGGCGGGCGTCGAATACACCGTGCTGGTGCCCAATGTGCGCGGTGCTGAGCGTGCGATGGAGTCGCGCGCCGACGAGCTTAACCTGGTGATGTCGGTGTCTGAAACTCACAACCTGGCCAATCTGCGCATGCCGCGTGAGAAGAGCTTCTCCAGCTTGGCTGAGGTCATCCGGTTGGTGGACGGGCGCACGCCGATCAATGTGTCGCTGTCCTGCTGCTTTGGCTGCCCCATGGAGGGTGATGTTCCTTTGGCCACCGTGCTATCTTTTGCGGAGCGCTTCGTGGGCTTAGGTGTGCGCGGGCTGACGATTTGCGATACCACTGGCATGGCCCATCCAGCCCAAGTGAAAGCAGTGGTCGATGCGTTGCATCAGCGCTTTGCAAACAGCGCTGATGCACCGCAACTGACGCTGCATTTCCACAACACGCGAGGCATGGGCCTGGCCAATGTGCTGGCCGCTGTGCAAAACGGGATCGTCCGCTTTGATGGCTCACTCGGCGGATTGGGTGGTTGCCCTTACGCGCCAGGTGCCAGCGGCAACATCAGCAGCGAAGACGCCATCCACATGCTGGACGCCATGGGTTACGACACAGGTATTGACTTGAACCGTTTGCTCACCATCGCACGCCAAATGCCACAGATCGTCGGCCATGAAGTACCGGGACAAGTGGCAAAAGCAGGGCGCATTCTGGACCTGCATCCGGCACCTGCCTATGTGGCTGATTTGAGAGGAGTTTGACAATGATTGATCACTTGGACCACCTGGTACTGACCACCCATAACGAAAGTGCCTGCGTCGACTTTTATACCCGCGTGATGGGTATGGCGTTGGAGAGCTTTGTTGGCGGCACCCCCCCTGTTGAACGCAAGGCTTTCAAGTTTGGCAATCAAAAGATCAACCTACACGTCCGTGGCAAAGAGTTCGAGCCCAAGGCCCATCTGCCTGTGCCGGGTGCGCTGGACTTGTGCTTTATCGCCAGCATCCCGTTGGATGAAGTCATTACCCGCCTGAACACGGCGCAGTGGCCGATTGTGGAAGGGCCTGTGATGCGCACTGGCGCTACGCAGAAAATCCGGTCCGTTTATGTGCGGGACCCGGATTTGAATTTGATTGAGATTTCTGAATTGGCTTAGGTTAGACGAATGCCGGAGACAAACATGCTGCGCAGACATTTGATTGCCGCAGGCTTCAGCGCCTTAACTGCGCCTCATCTGATGGCGCAAGGCAAATATCCACAACGTCCCATCACCTTGGTTGTTCCAACCGCGCCCGGGGGATCGACGGATTTCACTGCACGCTTGATTGTTGAGCCTTTGTCACGTGCACTGGGGCAACCCGTGGTGGTGGACAACCGACCTGGCGCCTCGGGCAATATCGGCAATCAGATGGTCGCCCGCGCTAAGCCGGATGGCTACACCCTGTTAGTGTCCTACAGCGGATACCACGTTGGCAATCCGCATCTCTTCAAGCAGGCGGGCTGGGACCCCATCAAAGATTTTTCCCCCGTGGCCATGATGACGCGTGCGCCGCAGGTGATAACACTCAGCCCTAAGGTACCCGCCAGCAACTTGCAAGAATTGATCGACTACTGCAAAGCCAACCCCGGCAAACTAAATTACGCGTCCAGTGGCAACGGCAGCATCCAACACATTGCAGGTGAACTGTTCAAGCAACTCACGGGCACATTCATCACACACATTCCTTACCGTGGCTCAGGTCCGGCAGTTCAGGACTTGATGGGTGGGCAAGTGGACATGTTCATCACCACCCCCGCAGGGGTGGTCAGCCAAATTCAGGCAGGCAAGCTCAAGGGCATTGCCGTGACCAGCAAGAAGCGCTTGTCGTCATTGCCCAACGTGCCGACGGCAACTGAGTCAGGACTGAAGGCGTATGAACTGGACTCTTGGTTTGCCTTGTACGCACCAACAGGCACACCTGCCGACATCGTTCAGCTATTGAATACTGAAATCAACAAGATTCTGAGCACTGCCGAAACGCGTAAGAAAGCCGAGGATTCAGGCACCGATGTTGAACAGATGAGCCCGCAGCAACTGACCGACTTTACTCGCAAGGAACTGGACTACTGGGGCAAGGTCATCACAGGCGCGAAGATCACGCTGGAATAATGGGTCGCAGAGGTCTGCCGATTCGTGAGTCTGCAGTTCGCCAGACCTTACACCGGCACATTGACCGGGTCGTAGTCAAGCAGGCCTCGGTCCTGAGCCGTGCGACGTTTCTTCGTGGGATCTTGCAATGTCTGACCTTCCTCGCGTGAGGAAAGTTGAACAAGCGTACCGCGTGGTCGCCGCGCATCTTCATAGCGCTTCAAGGCTTCCGAGACAGTGGATGAAGCCGCAAACGCCCGCCCCAGGAGAAGCGCATCTTCAATGGCCATGCAGGCGCCTTGCCCTAGGAACGGTGTCATCGGATGGGCGGCATCACCCAGCATGGTGACTCGACCAACAGTCCATGTTTCCAGCGGTTCACGGTCACGCAAGCCCCACTTGAAGACATCGCCATCGGGGATGTTGTGAATCAAGCTGATCAGGTCAGGCTCATACCCCTCGAAAGCCTTGGCAAACTCTTCTTTGGTCGCTGGTATCGACCATCCTTCTGCCTCCCAGGTATTCGACTGAACCAGTCCCACCAAATTGACAATCTTCCCGCCCCGCAAAGGGTAGCAAAGCAAATAGCGTCCAGGACCTGCGCTCATCACCGAGACACGGCTCTGAATGCTTGCTGGCACCACCGCCGCAGGAATCAGCGAACGGAACGCAACCTGCCCCGCAAATTTCGGCGCCTCCTGCGGAAACAAGAAGGACCGAACCGCAGATACGTTGCCGTCAGCCCCGACCAACACGTCGGCCCGGGCTGACGTGCCATTCGCAAACTTGACGGTGACACCCGCGTCGTCCTGTGCAAGGCTGACGAACTCACAATTGGCGTGCAGGCAGCCAGGATCGTTTGCAAGCACAGCCTCCATCAACAGCGTGTGCATATCGGCCCTGTGTACGCCCATGGAGGCATAGCCAACCTTGGCCCGAATATCTTCATTTTTCACGGCGCGCAGCACTTCGCCCGTTGCGTAGTGGCAGGTGTGAAAAACAGAGAATGAACTGGAAAGTGCTTCCAGCTTTTCATCGATGCCAAGATCGTGCAGTGCGTGACGCGCATTTGCGGTGATGATGACACCTGCACCAAGCTCGCGAATCTGCTTGGCCTTCTCATAGACGGTAACGCTGAAGCCTCGTCGTTGAAGTGCGAGGGCCGCCGCCAGGCCACCAATGCCTGCACCAATGATCATTACCTTTGCTTCAATTTTTCCGGTCATGTTGTCTCCTGGATGTCGTGAGGACTGCTGGGTAGCTATCGCTTGGTCTTAGGCGGCTCAATCCACCTTGATATTTGCGTTGCGAATCACCTTGGCCCACTTTTGGGTTTCGGTACGGATATAGAGATCAAATGTGTCGATGCTTGTCGGAACAGGTTCCATGCCCAAATTTCGCATGGTCACCTTGATAGACTCATCGTTCAGCGCTTGCGTGAATTCAAGATTGAGTCGAGAAAGAATCGCAGCGGGCGTGCCAGCAGGTGCCACCAAACCAAACCAGCCTGTGGAGTCATAGCCGGTCAAACCCGACTCAGCGACCGTTGGGACTTCTGCAAGCATGGCCAATCGCTGCGGACTGGTCACACCGTAGGCGATGAGTTTCCCGGCTTTGATGTGTTGAAGGCTTGAGGGCAAGTCCACCAAAGCCAGTTGCACTTGCCCTGCCAGGACATCTTGTGCTGCAGGACCAGAGCCTCGGTATGGCACCTGCAGCAGCTTGATGTCGGCCATCTGCTCAAAAAGCGCTGTCGACAAATGCATGGCTGTTCCGTTGCCGCCGTGTGCGATGGAGATCTTTCCAGGTTGGGTCTTGGCGTAGGCAATGAGTTGGGGCAAGGTTTTTGGCCCCATGGTTGGCGAACCAACGATGACAAAAGGTATGGCCGCCAACATGGTGATTGGCCGCAAATCCTTTTGCGTGTCATAAGGCATTTGAGGGTACAGACTGACGTTGGCCGTTAATCCGCCCGCAGCCCCAACACCCAAGGTGTAGCCATCAGCCGCGGCCTTTGCGACCATCGTGAGTCCGATGTTGCCTCCTGCGCCTGGACGGTTGTCCACCACAATTTGCTGTCCCAGTTTCTCGTTCAGACGCGGGGCGAGCAATCGAACCATGGCGTCCGAGCTGCCGCCCGGTGGGAAAGTCACCACAAGATGAATGGGCTTGGTGGGATAGTCCTGGCCTTGCGCATGGGCAGGCAACGCAACGCACAGGGACAAGCAACTCAGCAACCCAGCCCAGATCGAGATTAAGTTCATCATCGCTCCTCAGTAGTCACGCCATGCAGAAGGGCGCCGGTTAATCAACGGTGGCCCCAGAGGCCGAAATCACCTGGCCCCAACGGACTGTTTCGCTGCGGATATACGCTGCCAGTTCTTTTGGCGACATCGTTTCAGGTTCGAAGCCATCCGCGGCCAGTCGCGCACGCAGTTCACGCTGATGCATGACTTTGGCCAGTGCATCGGCATACTTCGTCACCAAATCGGCAGGCAGACCCGTGGGTGCCACCAAGCTCTGCCATGCGGTGCCTTTGAAGTTCACGGTCCCCGGCGCACCGGACTCACCAACGGTTGGCACGTCCAGCAGCGTCGGTTGACGTCGAGCAGAAGTCACGGCAAGCGCCCGCAGGCGACCTGAGCGGATGTGGGGCATGGCTGGCGGGATGTCACTGAACATGACGTCGATTTGACCGCCAAGCAAATCTGTCACCGCTGGCCCGCTGCCCTTGTAAGGCACATGCGTGAGCTGTGCGCCCGTCGCGACCTTGAACAGCTCAGCAACCAGATGCTGCGGACTGCCGCTGCCTGCCGAGCCGTAGTTAAGGCCGCCGGGCTTGGTCTTGGAAATTGCAATCAATTCGGCAATGGAAGTGATCTGTTGGGCAGCATTCACCACCACACACAAAGGCACTGCGCCTATCATGCCGATAGGGGTGAAGTCCTTGATGGGGTCATAGGCGAGTTTCTTGTACAACCAAGGGTTGATCGCCAGCGTGGAGCTGGTGGCAATTAACAGTGTGTTGCCATCGGCGGGTGCGCGTGCCACCGCAGATGCCCCCAACCCGCTGCCTGCGCCTGGCTTGTTGTCGACGATGATCCGGCGCCCAAGCAATGGCGCCATCTCTCTGGCCAGCGTGCGGCCTAGCATGTCAGTTGTGCCACCCGGCGCATAAGGAACCACGATGGTGATCGGGTTGTCAGACTGCGCCAACAGCGGGTCTGAGACAAGGGCACCCATCGCTGACCCAGCCAGGTATGTCAAGTAATTGCGTCGCTTCACTGTATTTATTCCTCTGGCGGTAGGTGTGGCACTGCACCACGGTCAAATCAAACAATCAATCAATCCGCTTTTGCCCCTGAGGCCTTCACCGCCACGCCCCACATTTCAATCTGGCTGCGAAAGTAAGCGGCTGTTTCCGCTGGCGTCATCTCCACCGGGTCGGCGCCCAAGGCCTCTAGGCGCTCGCGGATGGCAGGGCGCTTCATGGCGGCGTTGAGCTCAGTGTTTAATTTGCCCACGATGGTCTTGGGCGTGCCAGCGGGGGCCAAAAAGGCGGCCCAGCTGATCGCATCAAAGCCGGGCACACCGGCTTCGGCGACAGAGGGCACATTGGGCAGCACGGGCGAGCGGCGCTGACTGCCCACGGCAATCACCTTCAGCTTACCAGTACGGATGTGGGGAATCACGGCGGGACCGGATTCAAACATCATGTCGATCTCACCCGCGATCAAGCCAGTCAACGCGGCCGCCGCCCCCTTGTAAGGCACGTGCGTGATGGCCAGGCCCGCCTTGGCTTTGAGCAGTTCCATGGTCAGGTGATTGGTCAGGCCACTGCCGCCGGATGCAAAGTTTGCCTTGCCGGGGTTGGCTTTCACATGGGCGATCAGGTCTTTCAGGTTGCTGGCCGGGAAGTCTTTGTTCACCACCAGAAACTGCGCCACGGTCACCATCATGCCAATGGCTTCAAAGTCTTTCAGCGTGTCGTAGGGCAGCTTGCTGTAGAGCGTAGGGTTGATGGCCAGCGGGCCGCTGGACGCCATCAGCAAGGTGTAGCCATCGGCGGTTGAATTCTTGGCGGCCTCCGTGCCAATGATGGCAGCCGCACCGCCTTTGTTGTCGACAAAGAAGTTTTGCCCAGTGGAATCGCTGAACTGCTGCGCCAAGGCACGCGCCACCACATCGGTGGTCTGCCCTGCGGGAAACGGCACGATGATGCGCACGGCCTTGTTGGGATACGCAGCCTGCGACAGGGCCCATCCGGTCCAAAGGCAAAGCGCAAGGGCAGCAAGCAGTCGTTTCATGGAAATCTCCGTCAGATGGATCAGTCAAAAGGCTCGGTCGTCGCTTTGTTCCACGAGGTGACCAGCTGGAAGCGATCGGCAATGTAGTGGTTGACCGAGGCAGCCAGCAATCTTTCGTCACCGTCGTGGTAGCAACGCAGCATGCGCAAGGCAGGGCTGCCCGCCGGCAGATGCAAGAGCTTGGTGGCGTCTGTCGGCATCAGCGTGGCTTCGATGCGCTGCACCACCGACACCACCTCTTGCCCATACAGCTTGCCTAGCAGGGCGTAGATGCTCAGGTGGTCGCCCTGCAAGTGGGCCTGGATGCCTGCAAATTCAGGGCGCAAATACACCTTGGTGAACGACATGGGAGCCACCTGGCCGCTGGGGTGGCGCATGGCCAGGAGTTCCACCCATTCCGACCCGCTCTCGCAGCGCAACTCGCTTGCCATGGCCGCGTCGGCATTCACCCGCCGCGATGACAGCACTTGCAGTCGGGTCGTGTTGTTGTAGTCCAGCAGGCCCTTGAACGACCCCAGTGCCGACACATAAGGCGTGGCGGGCTGGGTGGCGCGCACCAGGGTACCCACGCTGGGGTGGCGTGAAATCAAGCCACTGTCCACCAGTTTGCGCGTGGCTTCGCGCACCGTGTGGCGGCTGACGCCGTAAATCTGGCCCAGTTCTTCCTCGGTGGGCAGGCGGCTGCCCACCGGGTATTTGCCCAGGCGGATATCGGCCAGCAAGCTCTGGTGCACCTGCGCATAGCGCGGCAGGCTGCTGGTGTCGGGCGGGGCGTTTTTCTTGACGGGCATGGCGTGTAGCTTCTGTTTATACGGAGTGGAAGGAGGGTTGCGAAGAGGGTTTGTACGGACATTGTTAAACTTTGTACGGACATAGAATTCTTTTTAATCAGCTTTTCAATGGAGCCCGCATGCCTGCACCCACCCACCCTGCTGCCCCCCTGCCACCGGCGCCCTTTGCTGGTCTGGTGGTGGTGGAACTGGGTCACAGCGTGGCCGCACCATTTGCGGGGCAGATCCTCAGTGAGCTGGGCGCGACGGTCATCAAGATCGAGAAGGCCGAGGGCGACGACGCACGGCGTTGGGGGCCACCCTTTTGGGAAGGGGCTGGCGCTTTCTTTCAAACGCTCAACCGCAATAAACAATCCGTGGTGTGTGAGTTGCGCGACCCAGATCAACTGCAGGCCTTGCGCACCTTGATCACCGAGCGGGCAGACGTGGTGCTGCAGAACCTGCGCCCCGGTCATGTAGAAAAGCTCGGCCTGGATGGCCCTGGCCTCTTGGCGATCAAGCCTTCGCTGATTTACTGCAACCTGGGCGCGTTCGGCGCCACCGGCCCGCTCAAAGACCGCCCAGGCTATGACCCGCTGATGCAGGCCTTTGGCGGCATCATGAGCACCACCGGCGAGGTAGGCCGCCCCTCGGTGCGCGTGGGTGCGTCGATTGTGGACATGGGCACAGGCATGTGGGCCATCGTCGGCATCTTGACAGCCCTGTTCCAGCGCCAGACCACGGGCCTGGGCCAGGTGGTGGATGTGTCGCTGTTTGAGACCGCCGCCAGCTGGGTGTCGCTGCTGGCAGCGCAGGTGCTGGCGTCTGGCCAGGTCACGCCCAAGCAAGGGTCGGGCTCGCCAGGCATCGTGCCCTACAAAGGCTATGCCACGGCGGATGGTGAGGTGGTGGTGGCTGCAGGCAGCGACGCGCTGTTCCGGTCCATGGCCAAAGTGCTGGGCCACCCCGAATGGGTGGACGACCCGCGCTTTGCAAACAACCCCGCGCGCGTGGCGCACGGGACCGAGCTGTACGCAATGATTGATGTTTTGATGCTCCAACAGCCCAGTGCGCACTGGATCGCGGCGCTGGAAGCCGCAGGCGTGCCCTGCGCGCCGGTGAACAACCTGCAGCAGATGATGGCGCACCCCCAGACAGAAGCCTTGGGTCTCGTGCAAGACGTGCCCGGCAGCGGCATGCGCTTCATCGGCTTGCCCATCAGCTTCAACGGCCAGCGCCCCCAGCCCCGCAGTGCCCCACCCAAGCTGGGGCAACACAGTGAAATCTTGAACCCGAGGACCACACCATGAGCTTTCCGACCTATGACACGGTGCTGACATCCCAGCCAGCGCCCCACATCCTGCAAATCACGCTGAACCGCCCGGACGTGGCCAATGCCCTGAACACGCAGATGGGGCACGACCTGCTGGACATTTGGAACCGCCTCACTGTGGATGCAGGCGATATCCGTTGCGTGGTCATGACGGGGGCGAGCGAGAAAATCTTCTGCGCCGGGGGCGACCTGAAAGAGCGCAATGGCATGAGCAAAGCCCAGTGGCAGCGTCAGCATGAGCTGTTTGAGCGCATGGTGTGGACGCAGGTGGACATGCCCGTGCCGGTGATTGCCGCTGTCAATGGCCATGCCTATGCGGGCGGCCTGGAGATGGCCTTGTGCTGCGACTTCATTTACGCCAGCAGCGCAGCGCGCTTTGCGCTGACCGAAGTTACCCTGGGCATCATGCCGGGTGCGGGCGGCACGCAGAACCTGCCCCGCGCGGTGGGCGACCGCCGTGCCAAAGAAATCTTGATGACCGGCCGCCCCTTTGACGCGCAGCAGGCCCAAACCTGGGGCGTGGTGAACGAAGTGTTTGCACCCGCCGACGTGCTGCCCAAGGCCCTGGCCACTGCCGGCATCATTGCGGGCAATGCACCGCTGTCGGTGCGGCAGGTGAAGAAGTCGGTGCGCTACGGTGGCCAGATGGAGTTGCGCACCGCTTACCGCTTTGAGATCGAGGCCTATAACCACCTGGTGGACACCGAAGACCGCATTGAAGGCGTGCTGGCCTTTAACGAGAAACGCAAAGCTGTTTTCAAAGGCCGCTGAGGAAACCGCATCATGAGCAACAACATCACCGTGCGTGAAGTGGGCCTGCGCGATGGCCTGCAAATTCACCCCACCTTCATGCCCACCGCCGACAAGTTGGCCTGGATTGCCGCAGAACACCTGGCGGGCGTGGGCGAGATTGAAGTCACATCCTACGTGCCACCCAAGTTGATTCCACAGTTTGCCGATGCGGGTGAAGTGACCGAAGGTGCGCTGCGCATTCCGGGCCTGACCGTGGCAGCACTGATCCCCAACCTGCGGGGCGCACAGCGCGGTGTGGAACTGGGCGTGCACAAGCTCAACTTTGTGATGTCGGTCAGCCGCACGCACAACCAGAAGAACGTGCGGCGTGAGCGCGAGGATTCGGTGGCCGATTTCAAAGCCATTGTGGCCATGGTGCGCGAGCAGCCAGACGGCAAGCGCCCTATCGTGTGCGGCGGCCTGTCCACCGCCTTGGGTTGCTCGTACGAAGGACGGATCGCCGTCGACGACGTTGTGCGATTTGCTGTACAACTGGCCGAGGCCGGTGCCGATGAACTGGTGGTGGCCGATACCGTGGGCTACGCCGACCCGACCCTGGTACGCAAGGTGTTCAAGGCGGTACAGGCCGAAGTGGGGCACCTGCCGGTTGCCGCGCATTTTCATGACACGCGCGGCACGGGCCTGGCCAACGTGAGCGCTGCTTTGGATTGCGGCATCACCCACTTTGATGCCTCGCTGGCCGGTCTGGGCGGTTGCCCGTTTGCGCCTGGCGCCAGTGGCAATATCGTGATGGAAGACCTGTGCTTCATGCTCGAATCCATGGGCCTGGACACCGGCGTGGATTTGCAAAAACTGATGGCCGTGCGCCAGCACATCAGCCGCAGCCTGCCTGACATTGCCATGCAAGGCGCCGTGGCGCGCGCCGGCCTGCCGCGTGGCTTTGTTGCCACCCCTGAAACCTTGACCGCCTGAATCAGACCATGAGCCACACCGCCAACATCCCCACGGACAGCTTGAGCATTGACGTGGGCGACGACTACCCCGATATCCGAGAAAGCGTGCGCCGCCTGTGCGCAGATTTCCCCGGTCTTTACTGGCGCAAGCTGGAAGAAGCTCAAGCCTACCCCACAGACTTTGTCAAAGCCTTGACCGACGCGGGCTACCTGGGCGCGTTGATCCCGGAGGAGTATGGCGGCAGTGGCATGCCCTTGCGTGCAGCCGCTGTCATCCTGGAGGAGATACACGCTTCGGGCTGCAACGCAGGGGCATGCCATGCGCAGATGTACACCATGGGCACCGTGTTGCGGCATGGCTCCGACGCGCAGAAGCAAAAATACCTGCCCAAAATTGCCAGTGGTGAGCTTCGCCTGCAGGCCTTTGGTGTGACCGAACCCACCACGGGCACCGATACCACCAAGCTGAAAACCCGCGCTGTGCGCGATGGGGATGAATACATCATCAACGGCCAAAAGGTCTGGACCAGCCGCGCCTTGCATTCCGACCTGATGCTGCTGCTGGCACGCACCACCCCGCTCGAAGACGTGAAACGCAAGGCCGATGGTTTGTCGGTTTTCTTGATTGACATCCGCAACGCGCGTGGCAAGGGCCTGGACATCCGCCCCCTGCCCGCCATGATCAACCACAACACCACCGAGGTGTTCTTTGACAACCTGCGCATCCCGGCCGACAGCCTGATTGGCGAAGAAGGCAAGGGCTTCAAATACATCTTGGACGGCATGAACGCCGAGCGCATTCTGGTGTCCGCCGAATGCATTGGCGACGCACGCTGGTTCACCAAGACCTCGGTGGCCTATGTCAGCGAGCGCCGGGTGTTTGACCGCCCCATTGGTCAGAACCAGGGCGTGCAGTTTCCCATCGCCCGGGCGCATGCCGAGGTGCAGGCGGCCGACCTGGTGCTGCGCCGCGCCGCTGCGCGTTTTGCCGCGGGCCTGCCCTGTGGGGACGACGCCAACATGGGCAAGCTCTTGGCCTCCGAGGCCGCCTGGCATGCCGCCGAGGCCTGCCTGCAAAGCCATGGCGGCTTTGGCTATGCGCGCGAATACGACGTTGAACGCAAATGGCGCGAGACGCGGCTCTTCCAGATTGCACCCATCTCCACGAACCTGGTGCTGTCTTACATCGCCGAACACATGCTGGGCATTCCCCGTTCTTTCTGATTCAACGCACTCCTTTTGACGCCATGACTCAACCCACCACAGGCCTCACCGCCGCCCTGGCCAATTACACTGCCGCGCCCAGGTTTGGCGCCGCAGAGGCCGACGCGTGCGCCATTGCGCAAACCGGCTTCATCGACACCATCGCCACCATGCTGGCCGGCCAGAACGAACCCGTGACACAACTGATGCTCCAGCACCTGGGCACACCGGGGCAAGCTGGAGAAGCCCCCGTACCCTTTGCCAAGCGATCCCTCAGCGCCAGCAATGCCGCTTGCATCAACGGCGTGGCCGGGCATGCGCTGGACTATGACGATGTGGCGCTGTCCGCGCACACCAGCACGGTGCTGGTGCCTGCCATCCTGGCAGAGGGCCACCGCCTGGGCATCTCAGGGCTGGAGGCCTTGCGCGCCTATGTGGTGGGCTATGAAGTGTGGGCAGAGCTTTTTGGTCGCGAGGCAGACCAGTACCACCTCAAGGGCTGGCACCCCACGGGCGTATTTGGCACGGTGGGGGCCGCAGCGGCGGTCGCCTACCTCAACCGACTGAGCCCAGCGCAAACGCAAACGGCGCTGTCCATCGCGGCCAGCCTGGCCAGTGGCCTGGTCGCCAATTTTGGCACCATGACCAAGCCTGTGCACGCAGGCCGCGCAGCTGCCAATGGCATGGAGGCGGTGCGCCTGGCGGTGCGGGGTTTGACGGCGGCGCCGGACATTTTTGAACACCCAGCGGGCTACCTCACGGCGATCTCACCAGCGGGCAAAGTAGACCGCCACCGCGCGGCCAGCCAACTCGGGCAGACACCCCGCATCCTGGACACAGGCCTGTCGATCAAACGCTACCCAGTTTGCTATTCCGGGCACCGCATCATCGATGGTGTGCTGTCCATCGTGGAGCGTGAAAATCTGCAAGCAGATGCTGTGCGTGAAGTGTGCATCACCATCGGCCCGGCGCAGGCATCCATGCTGCGCAATGCCCGCCCCAAAACAGGCCTGGAGGCTAAGTTCAGCGCCGAGTTTGCCGTGGCGTCCGCGCTGGTTGCACGCCAGGTGGGCCTGGCGCAATTGAGCGACAGCTTTGTCAACCGGGCCGACGTACAGGCCCAGCTGGCCAAAGTGCGCATTGCCATCACCGACAAGCCCGACCCCATTGACCCGGCCTTCAGCTTTGCTGACCGGGTGCAGATCAGCACCACGGATGGGCGGGACTTCGACACGGGTGACATCCGTTTTGCACTGGGCAATGCCAAGAACCCGATCGGCAGTGCGGACCTGCGCCAGAAGTTCATGGACTGTCTGGCCGTGGGCGGGGCCAGTGCCGGGGGTGACGCCCTGTATGCCCGGCTGGCAAGCTTGTCCACGCTCACTGACTTGCGCACCCTTTTTGCATGAACACCTGGCTGCCCCTGCTGGTCACCCTGCTGATTCAGGCCTTCAGCGCTTTGAGCCTGATGGCAGTGCCCGTGCTCGTGCCGGTGGAGGCAGGCGTTCCCCGGCTCAGTGCCAATGGCATTGGCCTGTACCTGTTCTGTGGCTACGTGGGTGCCGTGCTGGGCAGCCTGGGGGCGGGCCCCATCGTGGCCCGACTGGGCGCCATTCGAACCAGCCAGTACGCCCTGGCACTTTCTGCCCTGGGTCTGGCGATGGCGGCGCTGTGGCCCGCTGGCATCCTGTTGGCAGCGCTGTGCATTGGCCTGGGTTACGGGCCTATCACACCGGCCAGTTCCCATGTGTTGATACAGACCACCCCAGCACACCAACGCAACTTGGTGTTTTCGATCAAACAGACCGGTGTGCCCTTGGGCGTGGCGATGACGGGCTTTTTGATCCCCCCCCTGGGCAGCAGCCTGGGATGGGCTGGCACCCTGCTGACGCTGGCTGGTGCGTGTGCCGCCATTGTGTTGCTGGCCAACCCTGTCCGGGCAGGGCTGGACGCCCTTACCGCCTTGCCCCAGCATCTGGGCCAGCCCGCAGCGCTGTCCGTGCAGTTCTTGATGCGTCAGCTGTTTGTACCGCTCACCGTGATTGCCCAACACCGGCAATTGCGCGTGCTGGCTGCAGTGTCGTTTGTGTTTTCGGGCATCCAGATTGCGTTCACCAGCTACATCGTGAGCTACCTCACGTCCAGTTTGGCGCTGTCTGCCTTGTTGGCAGGTTCTATGCTGGCGCTGTCCCAGTTGGGCGGTGTGGCAGGCCGCATCGCCTGGGGCTACCTGAGCGACAAACTGGTCAACCCTTTGCACATGCTGGCCATGCTGGCAGGGGCGATATCGTTAGCCGCTTTTTCCACGGCCAGCCTGGCGCATTGGGGCGCGGTGGTGCCCGCCTTGCTGCTGTCTGCCTTGATGGTGCTGTACGGTGCCAGCGCCAGTGGCTGGAACGGCGTTTACCTCGCAGAGGTGGCCCGCCGCGCGCCTGCCGGGCAGGCCGCACAAGCCACCTCGGGCACCCTGGCCTGCACCTTTTTTGGTGTGCTGGTGGGCGCGCCCCTGTTTGGCTTGGTGGTGTCCAGCCCGGGTGGCTATACGCTTGCTTTTGCCATGCAGGCTTTGTTTGCCTTGAGCATTGGCCTACTGCTGTTCATCAACCGGGCCAAGTTTGGTGACACTGCGCCCGAGCCCATCTGATTTACTGGAGACTTCCCATGCATAAAACCATTCATCCCGTACACAAGACATTCGCCCTGCCGCGACGCCAGCTGCTGGCTGCTGGCTCTGGCCTGCTGGCCAGTGCTGTTCTGCCAACGCTTGCACAAACCGCGCCTTGGCCCAGCAAAACCATCCGCATCATCGCGGCGCAAGCGCCTGGCTCGTCCAACGACGCCAGCGCACGCGCCTTTGCAGAATATTTCTCGCAAAAACTGGGGGTGTCCGTCGTGGTAGAGAACAAACCCGGCGGTGTGGGCATGATTGCCGCGGAAGCCGTTGCGCATGCCGCTCCCGATGGCCACACGCTGATGCTGACCCTTCACAGCCAGCCCGCACAAGCGCCGGTTTTGTTAAAGAAGATGCCCGTGGACCCCGACAAAGACCTGGTGCCGATTGCCTCCATTGGCGTCGGGCCCGTCACCGCTGTTGTGCACAAGGATTTTCCGGTGAACACCCTGGCCGAACTGATTGCCTATGCCCGCAAAAAGCCCGTCAACGTGGGCAACTACGCGATTGGCTCGGGCTGGCAGCTGATGATCACAGAACTGTCCAAACAGACCGGTGCACAGTTCAATGTCGTCAATTACAAGGGCACGGGCGCCATGCTGATGGACTTGTACGGCGGTCAGATCGACATGGGTGCAGGCTCTCTTGCGGGCATGGGAGGCGGCATCCAAAAAGGCAATGTGCGCCCCATCGTGATCATCATTGGCAACCGCTCTGCCCGCCTGCCAGGCATCCCGACCTGGGTCGAAGCGGGCTTCAAGGGCCCGGCCTTTGAAGACCTGGCCGAGTGCAACATGCTGTTTGCGCCCGCAGGCACACCTGCGGCCATCGTGGACCGCCTGGCCAAGCTGGTGCAAGAGTCCGTGACCGAATCGACCAAGGTCAAGGCGGTGCGCGACACCATGTCTGCCGATGATGTGCCCCTGACGGGCGCAGCGCTGCAGCAGTTCATTGCACGCACCTGGCCCAGCTACCGCAAGCTGACGCGCGAGATGGGCTTAAGCGCCGAATAGGCCGTGAGGGTTGCTCAGCCGACAAAGGCCAAGCGCGCGGCAGCCAAGTCCCAACCAGCCCAGCCGCAGCTCTTGAAGAGAATCGGGCTGCCCGCATGTGCATGCGGATTTTGCCAAGCGCTATCACGTACCACATCAGCCAGCGTCGGCAGCAGGCTCATCTCCAGGCCTGCCTGCAACAAATCACCCGCCTCGTGATGGGCATCAGCGGTATCAACAACAATGCGACCGTCTCTCGCTGCGAACTGACAAAGCTCTTGCGATAATTCCACCATGTGCGGGGTAAATGCGCCCACGGCCGCCAGAAACTGGCCTGCCTTCAACGGGGAATGCAGGACGACTGCTTGCGCTGGCGTGCAGGTCACGATCAAGGGGCAATCGGCCATGGCTGCGTCGGGATCATTGACCACCTTGGCTTTCAGTCCTCGGGCTGCAGCATGGGCAAGCAGTGCCTGTGCACTGCGGGCGGTGCGTGAGGCAACCCAAACCTCGCGTACACCCAGGCCATCGGCAAACGCGTCCAAGTGCGAGCGCCCCTGAACCCCGGCTCCCACGATCAGCAGCGGCCCGTTGGTTGACGGCGCCAGTCGCTGGGCCGCCAACAAGGAAACGGCGGCAGTTCGGCGAGCCGTGACCGCAGGGCCATCCAGCCAACCCAGGCGAGTACCGGTGCGCACATCGAACACCGCCACATCACCTTGAATGGTTGGCCGATCAGTACCGGCATTGGCCGGGGTAAAGGTGATCAGTTTGGTGATGGCAATGCGCGCATCGTGGGCGGGCATCACAAACAGGCTGCCACCACCGGGCAAAGGCTGCACCAAGCGCGCAGGCACCTGGACACTGGCGTCGGTCAGCAGCCGGGCAATTTCGCTGGCCAGTTCGCCGTAGGGCAGGCGGCTCGCTGTCAATGCGGCATCAGACACGCCGGTCGCCTTCGCGCGGAAGATCAGCTCAGCTCAGCGATTCGATCAAGTCAATGTATTGCTGCTTGGCGTCGTCGCTGGCAGTGCCTTTGAGCTTGTTCCAGGCATCCCACTTGGCACGGCCCACCATGTCGGCGAAGCCGGGCTTCTTTTCGGCGTTGTCGCCAATGCTGCCTTGCTTGTACAGCGAATAGATTTTCAGTAGCGTGGCGTTGTCAGGTTTTTCGGTGAGCTTTTTGGAATTGGCAACGGCCGCTTCAAACTTGGCATTCAGATCAGACATGGATGGCTCCTGTGAGGTGGGTTTATTGGGGTATCTGCGCGGTATCTTAAGCCCGCTGTCTGCGCCAAAATAGAGGACTAGCCCGAACAAGGGTTGAACATTGACTTATGCCCTGCGGCAAAACGGAGAATTCATGGTTACACGCATCAGCGCTCAACAGGCAGCCACCGGTGCCGCCAAACAGGCGGCCAAGAACGTCGCGCAAATGGTTGGGCCCGCAGCTTCCGCCGTGGGCAAGCAAACCCAGCGCGCCGCCAAGGCCGTTCGCAAGAATGTGGGCAAGGTCGTCTCGGGCACGCTGGGTCTGTCGGGCGAGCGCATGACCAAGGTGGACACCGCTTGGCTGCGCATGGATTCTGAGTCCAACCTGATGATGATTGTGGGCGTGTGGATCTTGCGACCCGGCATCACCATTGACGCCTTGCGTGAGCGCATTGAAAGCAAGTGGCTCAAATACGACCGCTTTTTGCAACGTGTAGAGGAAGACGCCGCAGGGGCGACCTGGATCAAAGACGCCGACTTTGACATCGAGCGCCAGGTTGTCGCTGAAAAGCTCAAGCGCAAGCCCAAGCAAACCGATCAAGACGCCTTGCAAGAACGCGTGGGCGAATTGGCCATGAAGCCGCTGGACCGTAAACACCCGCTGTGGCAGTTTCACCTGATAGAGAACTACGCCGGGCCTGAGGGCAAAGGCAGCGCGCTGATCATTCGCATTCACCACTGCATTGCCGACGGCATCGCTTTGATCTCGGTCATGAACACCTTGGTGGACGGTGGTGCGCCACCGCCCGAGCGCAAATCCAAAGCCGAGCGCGGCGGCGCGGAAGACTGGATTGCCGACACGCTGCTCAAGCCCTTCACGCAATTGACCGTCAAAGCCCTGGGCGCGGCGGGTGAAGGTGCAGCGAGCGCCCTGCACATGCTGAGCGACCCCAAGTCCGGCATGGCAGGCTCCATGGACATGGCCAAGGTGGGTTACCAGCTGGTCAGCGATCTGGCTGCGATGGCACTGATGCCCGACGACTCCAAGACCCGCCTCAAAGGCAAACCTGGTAATACCAAACGCGTTGCGTGGTGTCAGCCGATTCCGCTGAACGAGGTCAAGGCCGTGGGCAAGGCCCTGAATGCGTCGGTTAACGATGTGCTGTTGTCCTGCGTGGCCGGTGCGATTGGTGAATACCTCAAGAGCAAAGGCGATGACCCCAGCGGCCAAGAGATCCGTGCCATGGTACCGGTCAATCTGCGCCCGATGGAGCAGGCTTACAAGCTGGGCAATCGCTTTGGTCTGGCACCACTGGTGCTGCCCATTGGCGTGGACAACCCGATTGAGCGCGTCTACGAAGTGCGCCGCCGCATGAACCATTTGAAGGGCAGCTTCCAACCGCTCGTCGCCTTCAGCTTGCTGGCGGTAGCAGGCCTGCTGATCAAGCCCGCGCAAGACGCCATGCTGAACCTCTTTAACAAGAAGACCACGGCGGTGATGACCAATGTGCCTGGCCCAAAGGACAAGCTCAAGTTCTGCGGATCCACGCTGGAGGAAAACATGTTCTGGGTGCCACAGACTGGCGACGTGGGTCTGGGCGTGTCGATCTTGAGTTATGGCGGTGGCGTGCAGTTTGGCGTGATCACCGACACCAAGCTGTGCCCCGATCCACAAAGCATCATTGATGAATTTGAGCCCGAGTTTGCCAAGCTGGCGATTGTGTCGCTGATGATGCCTTGGGAAGAGAAGTAGCCCCCACGCTTGTCGCTTACAACGGAACGGCAGTCGTCCCCTTCACCCGGTCCATCACAAAGCTGGTTTTGCAGTCTTGCACGCTGGGGTGCTTGAGCAGGGTGTCCATGATGAAGCTGCTGTAGTGCGCCATATCGCGCACAAGCAGGCGCAGCAGGTAGTCCATCTCGCCCGTCAGCGCGGCGCACTCCACCACTTCGGGCCAGGTTTGCACGCTGGCACGGAACACATCCATGGGGTTGCGCTTGTGGATTTCGGTGTTTTTCTCCAGGCGCACATTGATATAGGCCGTTAAGCCCAGGCCCACTTTTTCGGGTTTAACAAGGGCAACGTAACGGTCAATCACGCCAGACTCTTCCAGTCGCTTGACCCGTCGCAACACCGCGCTGGGCGACAGGCCCACGGTCTCGGCAATGTGGTCATAGGTGGCGCGGCCATCTGCTTGCAGACTGCGCAAAATCAACTTATCTAGCTTGTCAAGTGCTTCCATGCCATGTATTGTGCACGTTGCTTGCGTAATGTGCTGCGCGCACCTGCGCATTTGCAGAAATCCTGCTGGCCTGGGGCTCTACAGTGCTTGAACTAACAAGTTTGGAGACACCATGACAGGCGCAACAACGGACTGGACCATTGACCAGGGCTGGGCCAACTACACCCCTCAAGACCACGCGGTATGGCGGACGCTCTATGAGCGCCAGACGGCGCTCTTGCCAGGCCGGGCCAGTGACGCCTTTGTAGAAGGCATGAAGCACCTCCCCATGGATGCCGCGCAGATCCCTGACTTCCGGGCATTGAATGAGGTCTTGATGCCCCAGACGGGCTGGCAAGTGGTGGCCGTGCCGGGCTTGGTGCCGGACGATGTCTTTTTTGAGCATTTGGCACATCGACGCTTTCCCAGCGGCAACTTTATCCGCCAAGCAAATCAGCTCGATTATTTGCAGGAACCTGATGTGTTTCATGACGTGTTCGGCCATGTCCCCATGCTGATGAACCCCGTCATGGCAGACTTCATCCAGGCCTACGGCGTGGGCGGGTTGCGCGCCAAGTCACTCGATGCGTTGGACCTGTTGGCACGTGTGTACTGGTACACGGTGGAGTTTGGTTTGGTGCGCGAGCACGGTGGCTTGCGTATTTACGGCGCAGGCATAGCGTCATCTTTTTCTGAAAGCCTATACGCCTTAGATAGCCCTGCACCGCAACGCATTGGGTTTGATTTGCAGCGCGTCATGCGAACGCTCTACCGCATTGACGATCTGCAACAAACCTACTTTGTATTGGACTCGCTAGACACTTTGCTGGCCTTGGCCAAGACTGATTTTGCACCGCACTATGCGGCCTGCCAAAAATGCAGCACCTTAAGCCCCACAGCGCGAGAAGCGACGGACCTGCTTATGTTCAACGCTCCAAATTTCATAGCTAAACCCAAGCAAATGTAACAATCGGGTTTGTCTTGAACAGACGGGCATTCTGATACTTTTTTGCATTACTGCCGTGCTACTCTCCGATGCCATCAGCCATTCGCCTGCTGGCGAACCAACCCGACCTGGAGGCATCAATGCGCGGCGAAGAACTGGTGATTTGGAGCGCTACTTGCGGCGGTATCGCTGTGCTGGTGCTGCTGGCGCTGAGTGAAGCCTTCCGTTTGCAAAGCTGGGCTGGCTGGCGCAACTTTCTCTGGCTGTTTGTCACCTTTCATTTGGTTTTGTTGCTGTCCGGGCTGGGGCCCTACGTCTACCCTTGTCTGGCCTCAGAAGACATCCGTTCATTTGAGGTTTTTTTGGGCCCCATATGGTTCAGCCTGTGCGCTTTTCTGATTCGATTCATGGAACCGCAGTGGCGCACCGGGCGCCTGGTCAATGCATGTGTTTGGGCAGTCGTGGCCTCAGGGCCGCTGCTTGCGCTGAGCGCAGGTCTTAGCGCAGCACTGGATGCGGACACCGCAACCCTGGCAAGTGCGGCCCCTTTGGTGATGCAGGCGGGGATATTTGTGATGATTGCGTTGGCGGCGGTGGCCGGACTCCGCGGGTCTATGGAATCCTGGGGCTTAGCGGCAGCGGGTTTGCTGTCTGCCCCAGCCCTGTCGGTCTTGTTTTCTCGGCACGCAGGCGATACATCCACGGCGGTCACCCAAGCGTTGGCGGCCTTGTGCATCGTGCTGTGCACCTTGTTGGTGGGGGCTTTGGTGCGGCCGAGCGGTTTGCATCACCACTCAGCCAAATCTAAGTTGCAGCCTTCGCCCGAGCGAGACCCCTTGACCCGGCTGTTCAATAGCGCGGGCATTGTGCGCAAGCTGCTACAAGCGCAAAAGCGCCAGCGCTGGATTGGGGGGTCTGGCGCGCTCTTGATGGTGCACCTGTCTGGCGCCGAAACGCTACAGCACCAATACAGCCAATTGGCGCTGGATACCTTGCTGGTCAGTATGGCGGCCCGCATTCAACTGGTAGCGGGGCACAGTAACCCGGTGGGACGCTACGGCACAGACTGTTTCGTGATCGTTGTGGAAAACGTGCAGTCGATGCACGGGCTGGACAGCTTCAGCACCGCACTAAAACAGGTCATGTCTGAGCCCATTCAGTTTCAGCACACCGCGGGAGACGCCGAGCCCATCCGGCCGCGCTTTGGCTTGGGTGGGGTTCGTCTGACCCCCAAAACCAGCATCGACGCCTTGCTGTTCAAGGCACAAGAACTGGCCGAGGCTGACTTGCGACGCGCCTGATGCCCGCAAGGCCGCATGTGGCCCTGTCAGGTGGTTTGAATCAGCGCTAAGGTCTCGTTCATCACTTGCACGTTAGGCACCAAAGCCACATGGGCCACGCCCGGCACATGGCGGTTGTCGGCCCCTTCCAAGCAGGCTGTTGTTGCTGGGAAAACAATGTTGTCGCTATTAGAATAATAGCAAACAAATGAGCCATACCTTGCCGTAGCAGGCTTTTTAGTGCCGTCATCTTGTCCCAAATCGCGAATCCAAGGGCTGCGGGGATTCATCTGCGCCGAATTTCGTCCAATCTCTGGCAGCGGCAAACGCGCCAAGCCCGTGCCGTGGTGCGGCGTGCCGATGGTGACAATGCGCGCCGCGCGGGTTTTGTCGGTTTGCTGACGCAGCCAAGTGCGCGCAGCCAGCCCGCCCATGCTGTGGCACACCAGAATGGGCGCCATGCCTGTGGCCTGAGTCACTTGCTGCACTGCGCCTTCGATGATGGGAACATAGTCGTCAATCGAGCCCAGCACTGGCTCCAGGTTCACCGCCACGTAAGCGTGATCCATGGCGCGCAGGCGGCGCATCCAGTCCACCCACAGGCCGCGATTGGACACAAAGCCGTGGATCATCACCACCCCGCGCCGCCCTCGGGTGGACGCGCTCAAATGATCCGGCACCGCTTGCGCGCGGATCGCCTGATGCCAGCCAAACAGGCGCAGCACACACAGCAGTTCGCCCCACCACGCCCTCACCAGTTGGGCCTGGCTAGGGCGTGGAACGGCAGGGTCACGCCCCAAGGCCGCAAACAGCACAAACTCCAAGGCCAACAGCCAAGCGGTCCCCAGGGCAATCATCATCGCGCCCACTGCCGCCATCACAGGAAATGTCATCCACCAGACGCTGAACCACATCGTGGCCAATAAGGCAAAAGACAAGATCACCAATTGAAGCGCGCGAGCAAGCATGTTCAGACCCGACAGAAAAGACTGCTCAATATGGCACAGAAGCCGCGCCCACTGCTAGAGCGCCCAGCCTAGGCACAGAGACGCCGGCACCGCTAGACTGCCTGCATGAACAAAGCTCAAGCCATACGTGAAGCCTTTGCTGGCGTGGCCGATTTGCGCGCCCAGGCCGCAGCACAGCCCGCCTTGGGCCAGGCCATCGTGCGTGTCAAAGCCCTGCAGGGCGAGCGCTTTGCGGGCACCTATGCGGACGAGTTGAACGGCGGGCGTTTCCAGATCGCCACGCAGTTCTTTTTGACCGAGCTGTACAGCGCCAAGGACTACACCCAGCGCGATGCGCAGTTCAGCCGCATTGCTGGGGCCATCGACAAACTGTTTCCCGACCGTGTCGGCAGCCTGGCCTTGTCACTGGCGCAACTGCACGCCTTGACGGAAGCACTGGACAGCACCATGGGACAAGCCTGGTTGGCAGAGGAAAAGCGCGCAGGTAAACCCAAAACGGTCAGCGACCAAGCACGCCTGTACACCAAAGTCTGGCGGCAAACCGGGCGCGAGCGCGACCGCTATGCCCAGCTCAGCACCGTGCTAGGCATTGGCGAAGAGCTGGCGCGCCTGACCCGTCTGCGGGGCTTGCGCACCATGTTGCGCATGATGCGGGGCCCGGCCACCGCAGCAGGGCTGGCAGATTTGCAGCATTTTTTGGAAACGGGCTTCGACACCTTTGCCTCGCTAGGCCAGTTGCCGGGTGGCACAGAAGCGTTTTTACGTCAGATAGAAACCCGGGAAACGGCCTTGATGAAGATGCTGTTTGACGCCGATCTTGTCACCTGTGAGACGACGCTCGCACAAACCTTGGGCAAACCCTGAGGGCACACCGCCGCCCCGGCACCAGGGCCGCTGTCACAATCCAGTCAACACGCGATTTAACGGGAATCGCGCCCTCACTGGAGACGACAAATGGACAAGTTCTGGCTGAAAAGTTACCCCCCCGAGGTACCCCACGAGATCAACCCCGAGCAATACCGCTCGCTGGGCGCTTTGTTTGACGAATCCTTCACCAAGTTCGCAGACAAGCCTTTTGCGGTGTGCATGGACCAATGGATGAGCTATGCCCAGCTCGACCAGTATTCCAAGGCCTTGGGCTGCTACTTGCAAAGTTTGGGACTGGAGCCAGGCGCACGCGTGGCCATCATGCTGCCCAACGTGCCGCAGTTCCCGGTGACCATGGCAGCCGTGCTGCGCGCTGGCTACACCTGCGTCAACGTGAACCCGCTGTACACCGAACGCGAACTCGAACACCAGCTCAAAGATTCGGGCGCCACCGCCATCGTGATCCTGGAGAACTTTGCCCATACCTTGGTGGAAGTGATTGACCGCACTGCCGTCAAACATGTGGTGATGGCCGCCATGGGCGATTTGCTGGGTGGGTTGTATGGGCAGTGGATTACCTTTGCTGTGCGGCACCTGGCCAAAATGGTGCCGGCCTATCGCTTGCCGCTGACGAACGGCCGCCAAGCCATCCAGTTCAAGCAGGCGCTGGCCCAAGGAACAGGCAAACAGCTCAAAGCCGTAGATGCCAATCTGGACACCATCGCGTTCTTGCAGTACACCGGTGGCACCACGGGCTTGTCCAAGGGTGCCGTGCTAACTCACCGCAACATCGTGGCAGCTATTTTGCAATCGGAAGCCTGGTTTACGCCTGCGCTCAAGCGAGTGGGTGATCTGACCAAGGTCAACGGCATTGCCGCCCTGCCGCTGTATCACATCTTTGCGCTCACGCTCTGTCTGCTGGCGATTCGGGGTGGATCGCATTTGACGCTGATCCCCAATCCACGAGACTTTGGCAAGTTCATCCAAGTGCTCAAGAAGCGCCCCTTCCACATGCTGCCCGCGGTCAACACCTTGTTCAACGCACTGATGCAACACCCAGACTTTAAGAGCCTGGATTTCTCCACGCTGATGGTGTCACAGGCAGGTGGTATGGCGGCGTCTGAGGGCACGGCCACCGCCTGGCTCAAGATGACAGGCTGCCCCATGATTGAAGGCTGGGGCATGAGCGAAACCTGCGCCATTGGCACCAACAACCCGGTCACCAACAAAGAGTTCACCGGCACCATCGGCTTGCCACTGCCCAGCATCGACATTGCCATCAAAGATGATGACGGCAATAGCCTGCCCCAGGGCGAGCGGGGAGAAATCTGTATCCGTGGCCCCAACGTGATGACAGGCTACTACAACCAGCCGGGCGAAAACGCCAAGACCTTCACGGCAGACGGCTTCATGCGCACAGGTGACATTGGCCTGATGGACGAGCGCGGCTACACCAAGATCGTGGACCGCAAGAAGGACATGATCATCGTCAGCGGGTTTAACGTCTTCCCGAACGAGCTGGAAAACGTCATCTCACTTTGCCCGGGCGTATTGGAATGCGCTGCGGTCGGCATCCCTGACGAGAAGCAAGGTGAAGCGATCAAGGTGTTTGTGGTCCGCAGCGACCCGACGCTCACCGAAGAGGATGTGAGCCACTATTGCCACGACCAGTTAACCGGCTACAAGCGCCCCAAACACATCGAGTTCCGCGACGATCTGCCCAAGACCAATGTGGGCAAGATCCTGCGCCGCGAACTGCGCAACAAATGAGCCATCTTCCTGCGGGCATCCAGGTCATCGAGCGCGGCTGGCTCTCGTCCAACAACATCCTGATCCAGGGTGACGACCAGTGCACATTGGTGGACAGCGGCTATCACAGCCACAGCGCGCAAGCCGTGGCGTTGGTGAAGACGGCCCTGGCAGGTCGAGCGCTGGACCTGCTGGTCAACACGCACCTGCACAGCGATCATTGCGGTGGCAACGCTGCCTTGCAAATGGCCTACCCTGGCCTGCCCACCTTGATCCCGCCGGGGCTGGCGCCCCATGTTCGTCAGTGGGACCCAGTGGCCCTGAGCTATGGCCCCACCGGTCAGGAATGCCCGCCATTCGTCATCACGGGTGTGCTGCTACCCGGCAGCACCGTCGTCATGGGCGGCCAGCCCTGGCAGGTGCATGCAGCGCCCGGCCACGACCCGCATTCGGTGATCCTCTTTGAGCCCACCGCGCGCGTGCTCATTTCCGCCGACGCATTGTGGGAAGCCGGATTTGGTGTGATCTTTCCAGAATTAGACGGTGACGCAGGCTTTGCCGATGTGGCCCTAACACTGGACCTGATCGAATCCCTGAATCCGGCCATCGTCATCCCCGGCCATGGCCGCGTGTTCACCGACCTTGCCAGCGCACTGGCCGCCGCACGCAAGCGGCTAGAGGGCTTTGTGCGCGACCCACGCAAACATGCGGTGCACGCCGCCAAGGTGCTGCTGAAGTTCAAGCTGCTGGAGCTGCAGCGCGTGGCGTTGCCCGCGTTTGTGCAATGGGCACAAGGCGCCGACCTGATCATGAGCGTGCACCACCAGCACTTTGCGCAGGTGCCTATGGGCGACTGGGTGAAAGACCTGTCACTGGATTTGGTGCGCAGCGGTGCGGCAGCGGTGGACGGTGACTCGCTGCTGAACGCCTGACCCGCAAACAGTGCTGTCGCACGGCAATGCAGCGCAAAAAGGGAACGGGTGATGTTGAAATGGAATTACTTGATGTCGTACCCGTACATGATGGCCCCTGTGTACGTGGTCATCTTGTCGTACAGCGCACGCCCGGGTAGGTTGGTATCAAAAGTGTGCCAATACACCCGGTTGCTGCCTTTCTGACGTGCAGCCTCGTACACCGCCTCGATAAGATGGCGACCCACGCCCTTGCCGCGCATCGACTGCAACGTGAACAAATCCTGCAGATAGCACACATCGTGCATCCTGGTGGTACTGCGATGAAACAGGTAATGCACCAAGCCCACCACCTGGCCCTCGTGCTCGGCTACCAGTGCATGCATTGCCTCGGCGGGGTCAAAGAAGCGCTCCCATGTCTGCCAGGTAATCGATTCGGGCAAGGCCGTCTCGCCCAATCTGCCATAGAACGCGTTGTAACCATCCCAAAGCGGGCGCCACCCGGGCTGGTCTTCACGGCCAAGGGGGCGAATGCTCAGTGCAGACATGGGTAGCCGATCAATCCGCGTAGATGCCCGCCTTCTTGATCACCGGGCCCCATTTGGCGATTTCGGCTTCCAGGTGCGCCTTCAGGTTGGGGGCATTCATCTTGTCCAGGGTAGGAATCTCAGAGCTGGCATCTGCCATGCGCTGCTTGAGCACTGGGTCTTGCATGGCTTGCTGATAGGCAGCCGTGATCTTGTCTAACACGGGCTTGGGCGTGCCTTTGGGGGCATAGAGACCGTGCCACACCTTAACCTCAAAGCCCTTGAGGCCTTGCTCGTCCAGCGTGGGCACATTGGGCAAGGCACTCAGGCGCTTGAGCGTTGTCACGCCATACACTTTGACGCGGTTTTCCTTGATCAACGGCACGGTGGTGGTGGTCTGGTCGCACAGCAAATCCACCTGGCCGCCCAACAAGTCATTCATGGCCGGGCCGGTGCCTTTGTAGGGGATGGTGTTCAGATCCACGCCGATCTGGCTCATGAACAGCAGACCGCACAGGTGCGACACCGCACCCAAGCCGGCGTTGGCCAGAGACACCTTCTCTTTGTTGGCCTTGACATAGGTGAGCAGCTCCTGAAAGTTGGCTGCAGGAAAGTCTTTGCGTGCCAGCAGCGTCATGGGCACGTCGAGCACCTGACCGATGTATTCAAAGTCGGTCATGGGGTTGAACGACAGCTTCTTGTAAAGCGCTGGCGCGGTAGACATGCCCATGTGGTGCAAGAAGATGGTGTAACCGTTGGGAGCGGCACGGGCCACGCGTGCACCTGCAATGGTGCCGCCTGCGCCCACTGTGTTCTCCACCACCACACTTTGCCCCAAGGCCTTGCCCATGGGGATGGCCATCAAGCGCGCGACCACGTCTGTGGGGCCACCCGCAGCAAAAGGGATCACCAACGAAATCGGCTTGTCAGGAAAGCTGTCTTGCGCCTGCGCGCCAAGGGCTAAGACACAGGCGCTGGCCACCATCAGGGTTCTAAAAATCTTCTTCATGTTGTCTCCAATGAATGCCCATCAAAAACTTGCGGGCTAAGCAAGTCAGCCTAGCAGAAAGCCGACTTTTTCCCAATGGGAGATGCCCCAGAGTTTGTCAACAGCCAGCTGCATTTCTGCCGCATTTGCACCTTTGCTGAAGGCCGCCAGGCGCAGCGCCTTGGCGGTGATCTCGTCGCGGCTGAGCGTGTTGCCGGGGTCGCCCTTGGGCTCATCTACACGCCCGTGCAGCACGCGGCCATCGGCGGTGTGCACCGTAACCTTGCCAATCCAGCGCTGGGGATAGGCGCTGTCCACCTCGGCGTCCAGCACCATGCTGACGCGGTCACGGATGGACTGGGTGCTCTCGTCCAAAAAGTGATCATCAAACTCGGCCAAGCCCGCGTGGGCGTAGCGCGCCACCAGCGCCAGCACCGTGCCCATGGAGAACTTGCTTTGGTGCACCGTGACGGGCCGCACCACCGGGCCCAGCACGTCAATGGCGCCCTGGTGCACATGGGTGATGACCTTGGCCAGGTCTTCGGGCTTGAGGTGGTTCACCTGCATCACCTGTAGCAAGGCGTCTGCGGCCGGGTGCGTATGGCGGCAAGAGGCGTGGAACTTAAAAGACGTCTCGGGTGTGGCCCAGCGGGTGCCCAAACCCTCGTTCAGCTTGGCCGGGTTAGCGTCAGACGACATGCCCACTGCCATGCCTTGCGGGCCTTCGAGAATCTCCGCCGCCCCGGTGAAGCCGTCTTTGGCCAGGTAGGCCGCCATCAGGCCAGCCCCTGCGGCATGCGCGGTGTGCAGTTGTTTGCTGTCGGCAGCGGTGCGCAAAAACTCCCACAAACCCGCTGACTGCGTACCTGCCGAGCCAAACGCATGCTGCATTTGCTGCGCGTCCAAGCCCAGTAAGTTGCCGACCGCTGCTGCGGCAGCCAATGTGCCTGCCGTGCCCGTGGTGTGGAACACCTTGTAATGTGAGCGGCCCAGAAACTCGCCCACGCGGATGCCCACCTCGTAGCCTGCCACGCTGGCGGCAATCAACTGCTGGCCGCTCGCACCTATGGCCTGCGCCACCGCTACGGCAGGTGAAAACACTACAGTGGCCGGGTGAAACACCGAACCGTTGTGCACATCGTCTTGCTCCGCCACGTGCGAGGCGGCGGCGTTGGCCATGGCCGCAGCGTAGGGGCTGGTGCGCGCACGGGTGGTCAGCACTTCAGACGGCCCCGTCGCTGGCCCCATGGCCTGCGCAAAACGCGTGATGCTGGCAACAGGGCGCGAGCCATGCCCGGCCACAGCCGAGCCAAACCAGTCCACCAGCAGGTCTTCGGTCTTGCGGACCACAGATTCAGGAATGGCGTCAAAGCGCAGGTTGGCAGCAAAAGCGGCGAGTTGGGCGGTTGGCGTGGTCATGGCGTCCTCGATTTATTAACAAAAAAGCCTGTTACGGCATATTCCATAAGCATTTTTAGCTATTATTTATATAGCGTTTTCATTCTTCAATGCGGCGATGCTGCGGTCGGTCAGGCCCAGCTCACGCAGGATGGCTGCAGTGTGTTCACCCACCGCAGGCACGGGGTCCATGCGGTAGTCAAACGCATTGCTGCGCCCTGGCGGCAACAGCGCCGGGATGTCTCCTGCGGGCGTGCCCACCGTCTGCCAACGCTCACGCGCGGCCAACTGCGGGTGCGCCCAAACCCCCGCCATGTCGTTCATGCGGGCATTGGCGATTTGGGCTTTGTCCAGCCGTGCAAGCACTTCGGCCGTGGTCATCGCACCAAACTGCGCCAGGATCAGGCTTTTGAGCGCCTCGCGGTTTTCGTTGCGCTTGGCATTGGCATCAAAGCGCGGATCGGTCGCCACGCTGGCGTCTTGCAACACGACTTCGCAAAACACTTTCCACTCACGCTCGTTCTGCAAGCCCAGCATCACCGTGCCACCATCGCCTGCCTCAAATGGGCCATAGGGGTAGATGCTGGCATGCGATGCGGCAGTGCGCGGGGGGGGCGGCGCACCTTCATATGCGTAGTACATCGGGTAGCTCATCCACTCTGCCAGCGATTCGAGCATGGACACGTCGATGTGACTGCCCTCGCCCGTCTTGCCGCGCAGCAACAGGGCCGAGAGGATGCTGGTGTAGGCGTACATACCCGCTGCGATGTCAGCCACCGAGTTGCCGGCCTTGCTGGGTGAGTCGGGCGTACCTGTGATGGAGAGGAAGCCTGCCTCGCTTTGGATCAGCAAGTCGTAGGCTTTTTTGTCGCGGTAAGGGCCGTTGTCGCCATAGCCGGAGATGTCGCAAACGATGAGTTTGGGGTGATCTTTCTTGAGCGCCTCATAGCCCAGGCCCATGCGGGCTGCCGCACCGGGTGCGAGGTTTTGCACCAGCACATCGGCTTTGGCCAGCAAGGTTTTCAATGCCGCGAGTGCGTCCGGGTGTTTGAGGTCCAGTGTCAGGCTTTCTTTGCTGCGGTTGGTCCAGACGAAGTGCGAGGCTTGGCCTTTGACGCGGGTGTCGTAGGCCCGGGCAAAGTCGCCGCTGCCGGGGCGTTCCACCTTGATGACGCGTGCGCCCAGGTCGGCCAACTGGCGGGTGCAGAAGGGGGCGGCGATGGCGTGTTCTAGGGAGACTACGGTGATGCCGTCTAGGGGTTTGGGTCTTGTCATTTAGTGACTTCTTTTGAAACTGTTTGGTCGGGTTGTGCGCCCGACTGCGCAGTAACTTTCTTTTGCTTGCCCAAAAGAAAGTCACCAAAGAAAAAGGCAGCCGAATTCGTCGTCCCTCCGCTGCGCTGCGGGCACCTTGCGCTACTCGCTTTTGCCGGGGTCTCGCTAAACTCGCTTCGCTCAAACACACGCGAGCCCTGATCCGTCAAAAGCTGCGTTGCTCAGCTCCGAATAACGGCATTTAACAGCCAACAGCGCATCGCTACGCTCGCGCCCCAACACGCCTGGGCTGCGCCCGGCGCACAAAATTCTCTCGTCGCTACCCTGGCTTCTAGCCAACCAATGGCCCGGCTGTCCGATCCCGCTTGCGCCGTGTAGCGTCGCTGAGCAGCGCAGGTTTTTTCGGATCAGGGTGTGTGCCTGTTTGAGCGAAGCGAGTTTGCACATACCCCCGAAAAAACCGAGCAGCGCAAGGTGCCCGTAGCGCAGCGAAGGGACGACGATTTCGGCTCGCCTTTTCTTTGGTGACTTTCTTTTGGCGAAGCAAAAGAAAGTTACTGCGCTGCCGGGCGCAGTCCCCGGCCAACAGAACGAAGTAATACGTGCAGTCATACGCAAGACATGAAGGTCAAAAGGACCGAGGCAACCCCAACACATGCTCCGCCACAAACGAATAAATCAAATTCGTAGAAATCGGTGCCACCTGATACAGCCGAGTCTCGCGGAACTTACGCTCCACGTCGTATTCACACGCAAAGCCAAACCCCCCGTGGTACTGAATGCACACATTCGCGGCCTCCCACGAAGCCTTAGCCGCCAGATACTTGGCCATATTGGCCTGCGCCCCACAAGGCTGGTGCGCGTCAAACAAACGGCAAGCTTCAAAGCGCATCAGGTTGGCGGCTTCCACCTCAATATAAGCATCTGCAATCGGAAACTGCACGCCCTGGTTCTGCCCAATCGGCCGACCAAACACCACGCGGTCTTTCACGTATTTGGTGACGCGGTCGATAAACCAATAGCCGTCGCCAATGCACTCCGCTGCGATCAGCGTGCGCTCGGCGTTCAAGCCGTCCAGGATGTATTTGAAGCCCTTGCCTTCTTCGCCAATCAGGTTCTCCTCGGGGATCTCCAGGTTTTCAAAGAACAGCTCATTGGTCTCATGGTTGACCATGTTGGGAATGGGCCGCACGGTCATGCCGCTCTTTTCGGCCTGGCGCAGATCGACCATGAAGATAGACATGCCCTCAGACTTCTTCTTCACATCCGCAAGCGGCGTGGTGCGCGCCAGCAGGATCATGAAGTCGGAATGCTGAATGCGGCTGATCCAGACCTTCTGGCCGTTGATGACGTACTTGTCGCCCTTCTTAACCGCCGTGGTCTTGATCTTGGTGGTATCCGTGCCGGTGGTCGGCTCAGTCACGCCCATGGATTGCAAGCGCCATTCGCCTTTGGCGATTTTGGGCAGGTACAGCTCTTTCTGCGCTTTGGAGCCGTGGCGCAACAACGTGCCCATGTTGTACATCTGGCCGTGGCAGGCGCCAGAATTGCCGCCACTGCGGTTGACCTCTTCCATGATGACCGAGGCTTCGGTCAGGCCCAGGCCTGAGCCGCCGTACTCCTGCGGAATCAAGGCAGCCATCCACCCGGCCTTGGTCAGCGCATCGACAAAGGCCTCGGGGTAGCCACGGGCTTCGTCGATCTTGCGGTGGTATTCGTCGGGGAACTCGGCGCAGAGTGCGCGCACAGCGTCGCGGATGTCCTGGTATTGGTCGGGAGCGTGATGCATGAAATGTGTCTATCTGAATAAAGGAAAGCGAAGAATCAGTCTACTGAGGCGCCAGAGCTTTTGACGATGCGCGCCCATTTGGCGATGTCATCGTTCAGCACAGCCGCAAATTGCTCTGGCGTGACGGGCTTGTCTGCAGGTGCCGCCAGCTCAACGCCTTGCAGCTCTAGCTTGTCGCGCAAGTCTTTGGCAGCCAGCGTCTGGCTCATCGCTGTTTGAAGGCGATTCAGCACATCAGCTTGCACACCCGTGGGGGCGAACAGGCCTATCCACAGTGTGCCGTTGTAGCCGGGCACAGCTTCGCCAATGGTGGGCACATCAGGCAGAACGGGTGAACGCGCGGCACCACTCACGGCCAAAGCGCGCAGCTTGCCTGCCTTGATGTGCGACAGGGACGACGGCAAGCTGGCAAACACCATGGGCAGTTGCCCACCCAACACATCGTTGAGTGCAGGGGCCACGCCCTTGTAGGGCACATGCTGCAATTGAATGCCCGCCATGCTGTTCAGCATTTCGCCCAGCAAATGGTTCAGCGTGCCGTTTCCGGCAGATGCGTACTGGTAGTGGTCTGGCTTGCCTTTGGCCAGCGCGATCAGCTCGGGGATCGACTTGGCGGCAAAGCTCGGGTGCACCAGCAGCACGTTGGGCACAGACCCGATCAAGCTGACGGGTTTGAAATCCTTGACCGGGTCAAAGCCCGCATTCTTGTACAGCGCCGGGTTGATGGCCTGACTGCTGCTGATCGTCATCAACAAGGTGTGGCCATCCTTCGGCGCTTTGGCCACCAACTGCGTACCGATGTTGCCGCCAGCACCGGGTTTATTCTCTACCGCTACCGGGTTGGCCAACACTTCGGCCAGTTTCTGGCTGACCAAGCGTCCCACGATGTCGTTGGTGCCACCTGCGGTTTGGGGCACGATCATCTGGATGGGGCGGCTGGGGTAAGCGCTCTGCGCCCCAACCCCCGCGGCACCAAAACATTGAATGGCCAGCACGGCAGCACACAGCAAGCCACGGCGGCCAAAGCGGCGTGGCAAATCACAAAAAGCGGGCATGAGAACTCCTGAGGACCTTGCAGCGCATGGTCGCTGCTGAGGCCAGAAATGGCAATCGCGCTTTTTGGTACCCCACCTTTGTGAATTTCAAAGGCTGCTTGGCCAGAGGAGCGGCTTAGCCCAGGTGCTGGAGCATCGCCCGCTTGAGGATCTTGCCACTGAGCGTCATGGGGAAGGCCTCCATGCTCACAATGCGGCTCGGGCATTTGTAGGGCGCCAGGTTGTCAGCGATGTGTGCATTCAAGAGATCCATGTCAGGCGTTTGACCCGCAGCAGTCTCCACAAACGCCACCACGGCCTCGTTGCCATCGGCTTCGCGCTGGCCCATCACCGCAGCGCGCTGAATGCCGGGAAAGCGGCACAGCACCGCCTCCACTTCGCCGGGGTACACGTTGAAGCCTGATCGGATGATCATTTCCTTGAGGCGTCCCACCACAGTGAGCGCGCCATCGGCGTCTTGACGCCCCAAGTCCCCGCTGGCGTACCAGCCACCGGGCCGCATCACCTGCGCGGTGGCTTGTTCGTCGCGAAAGTAGCCAGGCATCAACCCCGTGCCACGCATCCAGATCTCGCCCGTTTCACCCTGCGGCACATCCTTGCCATCGGCATCCACGATGCGCAGCTCGCCGCCCTCGATCACGTAACCTGCTGAGGTGTCGTCACGCCACTCACCGCGCTTGCCCAGGCACAGGGCACCAGCGTATTCCGACAGTCCATAGCCATGGTGCAGGGGTTGCTGAAACCTGGCCTGCACCGCCTGCTTGAGGCTCAAGTCCAGTGGCGCGGCCCCTGCGTACACATAGTGCAGGTCGGGCGCCCGGGGGTGGGCGATGCCCTGCGCGTCCAGCCAGGCCAGCAGCCGGGTGTACATGGCCGGTGGGCCCTGCACATTGGTGACCCTGCCAGTGGCCAACGCGTCAAACAAATCGGCTGGCTCAAACTTGCTGCGCATGACAAGACTTGCACCCGCGTGCAACGAGGCCATCAGCACCGTGGCCAGGCCAAAGATATGGGTCATGGGCAGGTAGGCATACGACCTGTCGGCAGGCCCCAGGCCGCGGGACTGTGCCGAGACACGGGCAAAAAGAAGCAAGCCAGCATGCGAGACCAGCACGCCTTTAGGGTTGCCGGTGGTGCCAGACGTGAAGATGATGGCTGCCACGCGGTGCGCCAGATCGCCCGTTTCGGCCACCGCCTGCGGGCGGGGCGCACTGCGCGACAAGGCTGGCAAGACCGATGGCCGGGCATCGCAATGGCCAGCATGCTCGCGCGCGGCATCTGAGACTGCACTCGTGAAGTAAATCACCCGGGGATCGGCTTTGTCCACAAAGGCAGCGATCTCGCCACGCGACATGCGCGCGTTGACCCCGCACGACCAGGCACCGACCCGGCTGCAGGCCAGGATCAGGGCCACATGCTCGGTGCAGTTTTCGGCCGCCACCAGCACGCGGTCGCCGGGCACGACACCGTCAGCGCGCAACTCCTGCGCGAGCTGATCTACCAACTGCCGCAATTCGCCCAGGGTGAGTGGGCTCTCTGGCAAATAGAGAAAAGCCTGATTTGGCGAGGCGGCAGCCCGTGCGTCAAACAGTTCGTGGATCTGTGCAAAGGCTTCTGGCATGAAAGCTTCTATCAGGTTCAGTAAATTTGATATTGGCATCGCGGATGATCTTTTCGTAGATGCCGTAGTCGGCCTTGATCGTCTGCGCAAAGTCCGCGCTATTGTGCAAGGCCGGGTTGATGGCCTGGCTGCTGCTGATGGTCATCAACAAGGTGTGGCCGTCTTTGGGCGCTTTGACCACCAACTGCGTACCGATGTTGCCGCCAGCACCGGGTTTATTCTCTATTGCTACCAGGTCGGCCAACACTTCGGCCAATTTCTGGCTGCCCAAGCGCCCCACGATGTCGTTGGTGCCACCTGCGGTTTGGGGCTCGATCATTTGAATCGGTCGACTGGGGTAGATTGACTGCGCTAACGCACTGCCAGTGCCCGCCACCTGCAAAGCCATAGCCGCAGCGCAGACAAAGGTGCGCCGCAAAAGCATGTGCGGAAACTGGCGCGGTATTGGGCGAAACGCAGACATGGCAACTCCGGTGGACAGATAGGCCGAATCGTCGTCTCTCAGCCCTATATTTGCAATCTTGCAATTTGGCACCCCACCTTTGCCAATTTAAAAGACAGGCCAGAAATCCCTACCTAGAACGCACCTGCCTCCACCATTGTGCAAAAGACGCGTTCCTACGAAAGTCAATGGTTCACGCATACAACGAGACTCACCAATGAACCCGTTTGACTTACATTTCAGCCGCCGCCAACTCCTTCTGTACTTTGGCATTTGCACCACCACTGGGGTACTGGATGCCTACGCCGACACACCAGTCCAGCCCTCTGCCGATGACGAGGAATCAGCTTATCAACTGGCCAAGCAAGCCTACCTCTATGGCTACCCCTTGGTTTACTTCGCACGCTTTCGCCAAGTGCGTCTGAGCCGGGTCGATGCGGAGCGCGCCACGCCCTACCGTTGGAATGCCCTGGGGCACGTCAACGCGCCAGTTGGCCCGACCAATGTAGGAGCGCCGCAGACTGACACCTTTTATTCGCGCCTGTTCCACGACGTGACGACCGAGCCGGTGCTGATCAAAGTCCCGGCCACTGACGGGCGTTACTGGAGCCTGCAAATGTGCGACTACCTGGGCACCACGTTTGGCATGCCCAGTCGTCGCAGCACACCCGGCCCTACAGTGCTGGCCATCGTCGGCCCCAACTGGAAAGGCAGCCTACCTGCCGAAGTAAGCCAAGTGTTTCACGCCCCCATGAACATGGGCTTTACCATTCAGCGTACCTACTATGCGGGTGCCGCCGATATGGCTAAGGCGGCGGCACAGCAAACTGCCTTTGATGCCCGCCCCCTGTCGGCTTATCTCGCCAATAGCCCCTGGGACGGCGTGGATGGAAGCCAGGTGTACAAGCCCGCCACACCCGCAGAAGACCCGCTGGCCGACTTCAAGGCCATGCAGCACATCTGGCAGCAAAGCCCCCCCCCGCGCAGCGAGCAATCGGTATGGGGCCACTTTGCGCCATTGGGTCTGGCAGTGGGAGCGCGCCCTGTGGACAGCCTGCCCATGCACGTGAAGAAAGGCATGGCACGCGCTGAGGCCGAGGTGCGCGCACTGATCGTGCAGACCACCCGCGCCGTCCCTGGCATGCGCACGGCAAACGGCTGGGTGCTGCCCAAACCCAGCATCGGCTTGTTCCAAGATAAAGACTACTTGTACCGCGCCACCGTGGCCCTGTTTGGCACCATTGCCACACCGGTCAGCGAAAACGTATATGTAGTGGCCCAACACGAGCCTGGTTTCAAAGAGCGCCTGAACGGCGCTCGTCGCTACGAACTGCACTTCAGCAAAGCCAACCTGCCGCAGGCCGACGCCTTCTGGTCGGTTCATGCCTATACCGACCGCTACACCTTGATCCCCAACCCCGCAGCACATTACGCGGTGGGCGACCGTACGCCTGGCCTCGCCTACAACGCCGACGGCAGCCTAACCGTGTATTTACAGTATGATTCACCCGGCACCGCCAACGAGGCAAACTGGCTCGCAACGCAACAAGATCAACCCTTCTCACTCGTCATCCGCGCATACGAGCCCAAGGGGCAGATTCGCGATCTGACATGGCAAGGGCCAGAAATCCGTGTTGTTGGCTGATCGTGCATAACAATTAAATACAAGCATGAGCAACAAGCCCATATCACCAGCAACAGCATACGACTACGACTACGACTACGACTACATCGTCATCGGCTCCGGATTTGGCGGCAGTGTTTCGGCTCTGCGTTTGGCCGAGAAAGGTTACCGCGTGGCGGTGCTGGAGACCGGTAGACGCTACCGCGACCAAGACTTTGCCAAGAGCGCCTGGGATGCGCGCGGCACCTACTGGGCGCCGCGTCTCGGTCTGGTAGGACCAACGCGACTCGCCATTTTCAAGGACATATTCATCGGATCAGGGTCGGGTGTTGGCGGAGGCAGCTTGGTCTACGCCAACACCCTGTACCGCGCTAAGCCCGCCTTCTTCCAAAACCCGCAATGGGGCAGCCTGGGTGACTGGAACAAAGACCTTCAGCCACATTACGACACCGCTGAGAGGATGTTGGGCGTCAAGGAAGTACCTTGGGATAGCGACAGCCAACAGTTATTGCGCCAGGTAGGTAAACACTTTGGCAAGGAAGACAGTTTTCGGCGCACTCCCTGTGCCGTGTTCTTCGGCGAAGAAGGCGTTACCGTACCTGACCCTTACTTTGGAGGCGCAGGCCCAGACCGTACAGGTTGTACACGCTGCGGCGGATGCATGTCAGGATGTCGCGTGGGGGCAAAGAACACCCTTGTCAAAAACTACTTATGGTTTGCGGAACGGGCTGGAGCGACCATCCTGCCCGAAACAGAAGTAACCAGTTTGCAGCCGCTAAATGATGATGACGGCGTCAGCGGATACGCAGTTCATACAGTCCGATCAACCGCGTTGATCGGTGCCGAAAAGCGGACGCTTCGCGCACGCGCTGTGGTGGTATCGGCTGGGGCCTTGGGCACCAATCGACTGCTTGCAAAATGCAAACTCAAGGGCAGCCTGCCTAAACTAAGCCAACAACTCGGGCAACTGGTACGTACCAATAGCGAATCTATCTTGGCCGTGACGCTACCTGATGACCGCCTTCACCCAACCCGCGACGTGGCCATCAGCGCCAGTGTGCACGTAACCCATGACACTCACATCGAAACCGTCACCTATGGCGCCAATAGCGATGGCCTGCGCTATCTGTTTACGCTGCTGACCAATGACGGAAATCGCATCACTCGACCCCTGCAACTGCTGGGTCAGATCCTGCGCCATCCCATCTGGTTCCTGAAGACCCTATCTCCAAGAAACTGGGGGAGACGCACCGTTATGCTTTTGGTGATGCAGTCGCTCGACAACGCCATCAGCTTTGTCGCCAAGCGCGGGCTGTTTGGTGGAGTGCACCTGAGCACCCAGCAAGACCCACGCAAACCCAATCCGACCTTTATTGCCGAGGGTTACGAAGCCGCGCGGTGGTTGGCCAATCTCACTGGTGGCATACCGCAAAGCATGCTACCGGAGGCCTTGGCCAACATCCCCACCACCGCACACATCCTTGGTGGAGCGGTGATTGGCAAAGATGCCAACCACGGCGTGGTCGATTGCACCGGTCGTGTCTTTGGCTACCAGAACTTGCTGATCTGTGACGGTGCCATCATGCCTGCCAACCCCGGCGTAAATCCAAGCCTAACCATCGCGGCCCTGACTGAGCACATCATGAGCACCATTCCCCCTAAAGATCAATAGTTCTGGCTGCCTTTAACACGGAACATTTCATGGAGACAACAATGACTAAAACCCACACCACTCGCAAATACGCCCTACCCAGCACACCAACAAGACTGCCATGGACTTTGGCACTTGCTGCAGTTTTCCTTGGCGCATGTTCCCCCAACTCAGGGCCGCGCAGTGAGATCAATAGCGATGTCACCAGTACCGTCCAGCAAGCCAACGCTTCCATGGCCAAAGAATTGAAACTTGATGATCAAGCCGACTTTGAGGATGCCAAGCGTGGTCTGATCGCCAAGCCAACAGGCAAGATCACAGCCGTCGACGGCACCGTACTCAAGGACTTTGACATCTACTCGTTTCTAGGAAACAAGGCTCCGGACACTGTCAACCCCAGTCTGTGGCGCCACGCCCAACTTAATGCGCATGTTGGCTTGTACAAAGTGATGGACGGGGTATATCAATTGCGTGGTTTTGATATCGCCAACATGACATTGATTGAAGGGAAAACTGGCTGGATCGTCGTTGACCCACTGTCCGCTCGTGAATCAGCCACTTATGCACTGGCCTTCGCGCGCAAACATCTGGGGAATAAGCCTGTTTCGGCCATTATTCTGACGCATGCACACATCGATCACTTTGGTGGCGCGTTGGGCGTGGCCTCGCCCCAAGAGATTGCTGAGCGCAAGATTCCCGTGGTAGGCCCCGAGGGCTTCATGGAAGAAGCCACCTCTGAAAACACCATGATGGCGTCTGCCATGGGGAGGCGCTCCATGTATCAGTTCGGCAAGAATCTGCCACGCTCGGTCATCGGTAACGTCGATACGGGCCTCGGCAAAGACACGGTGTATGGCACTTTTGGCATCTTGGCCCCCAACGTACTGATCAGCAAACAGACTGAGAATTTACGTCTCGACGGCATTGATTTTGTACTCCATAACGTGCCCAATGCCGAATGTCCTGCCGAGTTGAGTTTCAGCATTCCCTCCATGAAGTTGTACGACGGTGCCGAGAACCTTGCCCAGACCATGCACAACCTGCTACCCATTCGTGGTGCCAAAGTGCGTGACGCGCTGCGGTGGTCCACTTACATGGAGCAGGCGCTGGACCATGTAAAGGACGCCGAAACCTATATTGCTTCGCACAACTGGCCTATTTGGGGCAACGCACGCATCCGCGAGTTCATCACCATGCACCGAGACGTTTACAAGTACACACATGATCAAACCGTGCGTCTGATGAACCTGGGCCATACCCAACGCGAAATTGCCGACTTGGTCAAGCTACCCAAATCGCTATCCAACTACCTGGGTTCGCGTGGCTACTATGGAGATTTGCGTCACAACGTCAAAGCGGTCTATCAGTTCTACTTGGGCTTTTACGACGGTAACCCTGCCAATCTGAACCCTATGCCACCCGCCGAGTCGGCTATGCGCTATGTGGCGTTGATGGGAGGCGCTGACAAAGTGCTGGTCGGCGCTCAGGCTGCGTTTGACAAAGGCGAGTTCCGCTGGGTGGCTGAGCTGCTAAATCAGGTAGTGCTTGCCGACGCCGAAAACAAAGCCGCCAAGAATCTGCTTGCACGTACCTATGACCAAATGGGATACATGAGCGAAGCTGCGACCTGGCGCAACGCCTACCTGACAGCTGCCATGGAGCTTCGCGAAGGTCCGCCGACCAAGGGCATCTCCAAAGCATCTGCCGTCGAGATGCTGGAGCAAGTACCGACAGAGCGCTTTCTGGAGGCCATGGCGGCGGGATTAAATGGGCCTGATGCCGACGGCAAGAACCTCAAAGTCAATTTAGTGCTTACCGATCAGCGAGAAAGCTATGTACTTTGGATTGAAAACGCGGTAATGCATTTCAAGCTTGCCCCCCCTGCAGCAGATGCCAACGCCACACTGAACCTCACACGCAGCATCCTGGTCAAGATGATCGCAGGCACCGCCGGGGTCAAGGACACCTTGATGAGCGACGACCTCAAGATCACCGGCAGCAAAATCGATCTGGTGCGCTTCTTCTCTCTGATGGACAAACCGACCGGCACCTTCCCCATCGTTACCCGCTGAGCCAAACCAGCGAATGAGCTCGCATGCCGGGTAAACTTTGACTTTATGGCCCCGCAGAACCAGCCGTCCCAATTACCTCGTACTCCGGTACGAATAATGATTGCAGACGACAGCTTTCTGATTCGGGAAGGCCTGCGTCAGCTATTGACCTTCTTGCCCCAGGTAGAGGTAATAGGCTGTTACGACGGTCCTGCCAGTTTGCTGCAGGCCGTGCAAATGCAGCAGCCTGAAGTGGTGCTAGTGGACATCCGCATGCCCCCGACATATACCGACGAAGGTCTCCAAGTAGCCGAGCAGCTCCAGCGGACTTTTCCGGAGATAGCGGTGGTGGTGTTAAGCCAGCATGGCGTCGTGCCCTATGCACTACGCTTGCTGTCCGGCGGCGCGGCGCGTCGCGCTTACATCTTGAAAGATCGCATTCACGACCTAGCGCTCCTGCTGTCCACCATCGAGGGGGTAGCCGCAGGCGAGTGTCGTATTGACCCAAAATTGGTCGACGCAATGGTTGCAGCCCAGCGTGGTGGCGCGAGTGCAAGCACCCAGGCACTGACGCCGCGGCAGCGGCAAATTCTGGGCGCTATTGCGTCAGGCAAAAGCAACCTCGCCATTGCACGCGAATTTAACCTGAGCCAAGGTGCGGTGGAAAAACACGTTAACGAGATTTTTACCCGTCTGGGCGTCGCCAACGACGACTCGGTAAGTCGTCGCGTAGCCGCCACCCTGATCCACCTCGCCGACCATGGAGGCCTGTGAGTGCCATTCGTATCCATTTGTCGCCGCTATGGCTACCGGGCCTGGCGATCACACTGGCCTTGACCCTGCTGGCAAATGAAGCCCTCAGCCCCGAGCGTTGGATACGTGCCTCGTTTTCTGCCGTCAGCGTGCTGTTGACCTGGGGCGTGGCTGTAGCGGTGCGTGTCCGTTACCCCGAACGCCCTCTGGCAATGCTGTTGTTTGCGTTGGCTGCGGTGCAAGCCTTGCACCCTGCACTTAGCGCATCTTCAAATGCGTTTCTGTTCACGCTTGGACGGGCCACACGCCCAGGCCTAGAACTCGTACTGCTGTGGGTAATGCTGGCCTACCCAAGTGGCCGCCTTTCCGATCCCATAGATCGCTGGATTTTGTGCACTACAACGGCGTGCGTTCTCCTACTTTGGCTACCTGGCGTGCTATTCACACCCACTTTTTTACTTAACGGCCCCTACGTGCTGTGTAACAGCGATTGCCCACGCAATTTGTTGTTTGTCAGCGATCACCCTGTGCTGGCAAAAGCCTTGTTTGCAGCCTTTCGTACAGCTGGGGTGCTCGCATATCTGGCTGTCACATTGCGTTTGGGGTATCGCTTATTCCACGCCTCAGCACTGATGCGGCGCGTACTGCTGCCTGTGCAGATGGTCTCGATGTTGCATTTGCTTGGAATGATGATCTCGATGGCATCGGGTACTTTCAACTGGATACATATCCTCACGTTTTGGGTGATCCCTGTGGCGATAGCATTGGGCTTACTGCGCGGTCGCCTCTGGATTGCTCGCGCGCTGCAACAATTGGTTTCCGGAATGCGGGCAGTGCCGGATCGGCACGAGCTGAATGCGGTACTCGCCCAGTCGCTGGGCGATCCTTCTTTACAGACCGGCTACTGGGTGACGGGCAGTAATCATTGGATGGACGTCCATGGCCATCCGCTTTTCCTTCCTGCCGCTGATGATTCCAAGCGCATTGCCCATACCGTGACCGAAGCCGACGGTTCACCGGTGGCAGTGATCTTGCACGACAGAGCGCTTCAGGAAGAACCAGCCTTAGTCCAAGCCGTAGTCAACAGCATGCATGTGGCCTTGTCCAGCCACCAATTGGCCACCGCCTTGCAGACGACACGACAGCGCGCAGAATTGGCCGCAGCCACTGAGCGTCAACGCATTGAGCGTGACCTGCACGACGGTGCGCAACAGCGCCTGATTGCCTTGCGCGTAAAGCTGGCCATCGTTCAGCAACTATTGGACGTGGCCCCATTTCGTGCCAACGCGCTACTTGCTGAGGCTGGCCTCGATATAGACGCGGCCCTAACTGAGCTACGCGATCTCGCCCACGGCATGGTCCCTGCGCTATTGCATGAACAGGGGCTAAGTGTGGCACTGTGCGAACTGGCGCGCCTCAGTTCAAGTCCAGTTGAACTTTCTATTGAATCAATGCCACGTCCCAGAACTGAAATTGAACAAGCGGTGTACTTTTGCTGCGCAGAAGCATTACAAAATGCAGCCAAACACGCTGGTCCAGCAGCGAAGGTGAGCATGATCGTTACGCTGCAGGCGGGAGGAATAGGATTTTCCATCGCTGACAATGGCATGGAATCCAGAGGAAAACTGAATTCGAACGGTCAAGGTCTACGCAATATGCGCCAGCGCGTAATTGATGTGGGTGGCAGACTGGACATTCAAAGCCAATCAAATGGTGGAGTTAAGGTATCGGGGTGGGTACCAACAAAGTTGGTTGAACCTAGTTGATCTTGATATTGGCGTCGCGGATGATCTTTTCGTAGATGCCGTAGTCGGCCTTGATCGTCTGCGCAAAGTCGGCAGGTTTGCCGCCACCGACCCACAGGCCCATGTTCTCGATGCGGGCAGTCACGTCTGGCAGGGCAAGGATGCGATTGACTTCGTCCGAGAACTTGTTTAGCACAGCGGCTGGCGTAGTCGAAGGCAAAAAGAACGCAAACCAACCATACGGGTCAAACGAGTGGTAGCCCTGCTCGGCAAAGGTGGGCACGTCGGCCAACCCTGGCAGGCGGCGGGTGCCTGTGACCGCCAGAACCTTGAACGACTTGAGGTGCGCACGTGCGCTGCCCATGTCGATGAAGGCCGATGTGAGCTGACCGCCAACCATGTTGTTGACCAGCGGTGCGGCACCGGCAAACGGGATCTGCACCATGTCCAGCCCGGCCTGCATGTTCAGCAACGAGCCCTGGATGTGCGACGAGGTGCCAGCGCCATAGGTGCCGTAGTTGTACTTGCCCGGGTTGGCCTTGACCAGCGCCACAAATTCCTTGAGGTTGTTCACCGGCGTGCTGGGGGGCACGACAAACATGCTGGGGCTGATGGCAATGCGCGTGACCGGGGCGAAGTCTTTGAACACGTCGTAGGGCAAGTTGGGCATCATCGGCGGCTGCTGGATGATGGCGGTAATGCCCACCAGCACTGTGTGGCCGTCCGCTGGGGCCTTGGCCACGATGTTGTTGCCAATGGTGCCGCCTGCGCCTGGCTTGTTCTCAATCACCACGTTTTGGCCCCAGCTCTCTTGCAACTTCTGGCCGACCATGCGCGCCAGGGCATCGGTAGCACCACCGGCCGCGTAGGGCACCACAAACTTGATGTTTTGGCTTGGATAAGTTTGCGCCATGGCGAGCGGGCTGCACATGCCGGCAACCACAGCAACGGCGGCCATCAGGCCACGGCGAGTCAGGTTTGAACAAAGCTTGAAATGGGGCATGGATTGTCTCTTTGGTACAGAAGTTACAGGTTGCGGGAGATGAGTTCCTTCATCACTTCGCTGGTGCCGCCATAGATGCGGTTGACCCGGGCATCCACATAGGCGCGGCAGATGGGGTATTCCATCATGTAGCCGTAGCCGCCGTAGAGTTGCAACATCTCGTCCAGGCACTTGCCCAGCTCTTCGGTGCAATACAGCTTGGCAATGGCGGCTTCGTCCAGCGTCAGCTTGCGGCGCAAGTGCTCTGCCAGATACTGGTCCACCATCATGCGCACCGCCGTGGCGCGGGCCTTGATCTCGGCCAGCTTGAAGCGCGTGTTTTGAAAGTCAAACAGCGGCTTGCCAAACACCATGCGCTCTTTGGTGTAGCGGATGGTTTCAAACAACATCGCCTCCAGCTTGGCGGCAGCACCCACCGCGATGATGAAGCGCTCTTGTGCCAGTTCGGTCATCAAGTAGCCAAAGCCCTTACCTTCTTCACCCAGCAAATTGCTGACCGGCACACGCACGTTTTCAAAGAACAGCTCGGCCGTGTCGGCGGCCTCCTGGCCCATCTTCTCGAGCTTGCGGCCTTTGCGAAAGCCTGCGCGGTCTGCCTCCACCAAGATCAGGGACGTGCCCTTGGCACCCAGCTCAGGCTGAGTCTTGGCCACCAGCACCACCAGGTCGCAGTTGAGACCATTGGAGATAAAGGTCTTGGAGCCGTTGATCACATACTCATCACCCTCGCGAATGGCCGTGGTACGGATGGCCTTCAGGTCGCTGCCCGCGCCAGGTTCGCTCATAGCAATGGCCAAGATGGTTTCGCCACTTGCGCATTTGGGCAGCCACTGGCGCTTTTGCGCCTCGGTGCCCAGGCGGTTGATGTAGGGCGCAATGATGTCGCTGTGCAAATAGAAGCCTGGCCCACTGACGCCTGAGCGGGCGATCTCTTCAATCAGCACCGCGCAGTGGCCAAAGTCGCCGCCAGCACCACCCCATTCCTCTGGCAGCGAGGTGCACAGCATGCCTTCGCGCCCGGCCTTGAGCCAGGTCTCGCGGTCCACCCGGCCGTCTTTGTCCCACTGCGACTGGTGCGGCAGGCATTCGCGCGCTAGAAACTTGCGCACCATGTCGCGGTAGGCCTCGTGGTCTTCACGGTACACCGTGCGCGGAAAGGAAAGTACGGTTTCGCTCATGTGGGTTGCCTTCAAAGTTTTTGGTACAGCGTGACCACGCACGCACCACCCAAGCCCAGATTGTGTTGCAGTGCCAAGCGCGCGCCTTCTACCTGCCGCTGGTCAGCCTGGCCGCGCAACTGCCAGACCAGCTCTGAACACTGCGCCAAGCCCGTGGCCCCCAGCGGGTGCCCTTTGGACAGCAGCCCACCCGAGGGGTTGGTGACAATGCGGCCGCCATAGGTGTTGTCTCCATCCACAATGAACTTCTCCGCCGTGCCCTCGGGTGTGAGGCCCAGTGCCTCGTAGGTGAGCAACTCGTTGGCGGTGAAGCAGTCGTGCAGCTCCACCACATCCAGATCCTCCGGGCCAATGCCTGCCGACTCGTAAACCTGCTTGGCCGCAGCTGCCGCCATGTCATAGCCCACCACGCGGCGCATGTCATCGCTCTCAAAGGTGCTGGGTGTGTCGGTGGTCATGGACTGGGCGGCGATCACCACTTCTTTGTTCAGGCCATGCTTGGTGGCAAATTCTGCCGAGCACAGAATGGCCGCCGCCGCGCCACAGGTGGGTGGGCAGCACTGAAAGCGTGTGAGCGGGTCAAACACCGTGGCCGAGGCCATGATCTCGTCCAGTGTGAGCGTATTGCGGAACACAGCCAAGGGGTTACGTGCCGCATGCTGGCGCGCCTTGACCGAGATGCGCCCAAAGGTATCGGCGCGGGCGCCATATTGGGCCATGTAGTCTCGCGCCGCACCGCCAAAGAACTGCGCGGCGCGTGGCGCACCTGGCTCGAATCCCTGGTGCGCCGTCATCGCATCGGCAAACCGCGTCAGCGGCGATGGCCGGTCGTCGTACGCGCCCTTCAGCGCACCGGGCTGCATTTGCTCAAAGCCCAGTGCAATCGCGCATTCGACCATGCCGCTTTCCACGGCCTGGCGCGCCAGAAACAGTGCGCTGGAACCCGTTGAGCAATTGTTGTTGACATTAAAGACCGGGATACCGGTTAAGCCCACGCCGTAAATCGCCGCCTGCCCCGCCGTGGAATCGCCATACACATAGCCCACATAGGCCTGCTGTACCTCGGCGTAATCCAACCCCGCGTCCTTCAGCGCCAGCGCAGCCGCCTTGGCCCCCATCACGGTATAGGGCTCGCTGGCGCCCGGTTTGGTGAACGGAATCATGCCCACGCCCACGACGTGAACGGCTCTTTGCATACGGCCCATGTGTTGTCTCCTGAGGTTAGTTGTCGGATCTCAGTGTGATCTTGACACGACCTTGCGCCAATGGCTTTAGACAACAAAATCATTGGCAAAAATGTTCACCGCTCCCGTGCCTGTGCCCATCACCAACAAGGCAGGTGGCCGGTGGAATACCTTTGAGATCACCGCCAAGGGTAGTGATTTGAGTGTGAAGCTGAACGGCATCGTCACCTCGCGCACGCAAAACACCCTGTTTGCCAGCGGCCCGTTTGCGCTGCAGTTTGGACCCGGCGTCAAAGGCGTGACCGGCGGACCCATCAAGTGGCGCAAGGTGCAGATCAAGACTTTGTAGGCACCAGCCACTGTCGATTTGCCGAGGCAATGCGAACCCTGGTTTGACTTTCTGGATAAAAGTCAGCAAACTCCTTACATTACCGTAAGGAGTTTGCCATGTCCACCGCCACACTCACATCCAAAGGGCAAATCACCATCCCCGCCCAAGTGCGGCAAGCCTTGAAGGTAGACACTGGCGACCGTGTCGAATTTGTCGAGATTGCGCCTGGCCGCTATGAGTTCATCGCAGCCACGCTAGAAGTAACGCAACTCAAAGGCATGTTCGGCAAGCCCGGCAAAGCCGTATCCATTGAGGCCATGAACGCAGCCATTGCCAAACGCGGAGCTGCAGCCAAATGATCGGTCTGGATACCAACGTCATCGTGCGCTACATCATGCAGGACGACGCCAAACAGGCCACCAAGGCCACGCAACTGATTGAATCGCTGAACGCTGACGAGCCTGGATTTATTGCGCTGGTGTCCGTCATCGAGGTGTATTGGGTGCTGACCTCGTGCTTTGGATTGACTGGCGAACAAGTGGCACAGGCACTGAGTGCGATGCTGCGAATCAAACAACTGCGGGTAGAACAAGCTGAACAAGTCTTGCGTGCGCTGAAGGTTTTTGCCAGCGGTAAGGCGGACTTTGCAGACTGCCTGATTGAGCGCACAGCCGCCAGTGCAGGCTGCACCGCCACCATGACCTTTGATGTGGCAGCGTCCAAGCATGCTGGCATGACACTGATAGCCTGAGCCATTGCTTTTGAATGAATTGGAGACACACATGGGTTTGATCTTGAAGCAGAAAATCACCGGACCCGCCGCCTGGACAGGCCAAGACCTGACAGGCGACACCAGCTGGATTCACCCTTTAACGGCCGACGCCATTGCGTCCATCGACGCGGCCCTGGCCGCCGTCAAAGCCAAGGGCTTGACGTTCCCTCACTTTGGCAAAGCAGACTTCCCGCTTGACGCCCAGGCGCTGAAGCTGCCGCAGCACGCCAACGAGCTAGAGAACGGGCGCGGCTTTGTGTTGCTGCGCGGCCTGCCCATAGCGCGCTACAGCGACGACGACATCAACATCATCTATTACGGCATTGGCCTGCACCTGGGCGAGCCGGTGCGCCAGAACCCCAAGGGCGAACTGCTGGGCAGCGTGATGAATGTGGGCGACACGAGCCTGAAGACCACGCGCGTGTACGAGACCAACCTGTACTTGCCCTACCACTCTGACCCGTCGGACGTGGTGGGCCTGCTGTGCGTGCGCAAGGCCAAATCGGGAGGCGTAAGCAGCCTGGTGAGCGTGGCCGCGGTGTACAACGAAATCTTGGAACACCACCCCGAGTTCTTGGGCCTGTACTACCGCCCCATGTACTTTGCCCACTTGTGCGAGCCCCTGCCCAGCCTGTCACCCATCTTCAGCCACCACTTGGGCAAACTGAGCTGCCGCTACCTGCGCCAATACATTGAGCTGGGCCACGAGATCCGCGTACAGCCTTTGTCCAAAGTGGAGCTTGAAGCGCTGGACCTGTTCGACAGCATCATCCACAAAGCAAGCATCCGCGTGGACATGATGCTGGAGCCCGGCGACATCCAGTTCGCCAACAACTATGCGGTGCTGCATTCACGCACCGAGTTTGAAGACGATGCCAACCTGGCACTGCACCGCAAGTTGCTGCGGCTGTGGTTGAAGATGCCGAACGCGCGGACCCTGGCGCCTGAGTTTCCGGGGAGGAATGGGTTTCCGGGGTAGCAATTCTTAGATGTATAAATTACAGTCTTCGCGTGGACGTCGCAAGGATTCGGCTTTTTATCAAAGTAGAGTTCAGCTTACGGTCCGCACAATGATGGCGATATTGCAGAACCCTGCATTTCCAAGAAACTTGGAATTGCTTCGAAACATTAAGGCAGAGGAGGAATTCAATATGGCAACAAGGCCAACTCAAAGTCCGCCCGCTCCGGCTCCTAGTACTCCAGTAGTTCCACAGCCGGGTCGTGAGGTAAGAAACTATCCTCCTGTTCAAAACCCCAAGAAAAGCTAGCTTCCGTAATGGCAAAAGCCCCCCCAAAGCGAAAGCCCGTTGTTAATCAGCCGACCAAGGACGTTCGGATTACTCCCGCAGGCGTGGTCGTTGCTTCAGCAAAGAAGGCGGCTCCAGCCAAAAAATCTACAGCCGCAAAGAAAACTGGGCCGTTGCGCCAGCGATAAAGGTATGCATCAACATCACGCCGACTGGTCGAAGACCTTGGAATGGATAGAAAAGCAAGGCCAAGAAAGTCTAAAGGCGAGATTTGCTACTGCTGACTTGATCGCCAAAGAGGCGCAAACCACTCTAACTATTTTGCTTGCTGGGATCGGTGGATCAGCAGCCTACGCAGCGAAGCTCTTCGAGCCAGGCGGCGCTGGCCCAATAGAGGTCGCCGCTGCTGTGGTCTGTATCTATTTGGTGGGGGCTGTAAGTAGTTTTGTGTAAACGGTCTTTTGGCAGGAAACTGCCGTCTTG